>Ga0114129_10000234_pt1 | contig 61922 bp, 76 predicted proteins | sample RhiMetdeltSRZDD1_FD_80071 | JGI IMG/M metagenome (GOLD analysis project Ga0114129, IMG submission 80071) | Populus rhizosphere microbial communities from Tennessee, USA - Rhizosphere MetaG P. deltoides SRZDD1 (version 2) (version 2) | ecosystem: Host-associated > Plants > Roots > Rhizosphere >...
AGCGCGAGTTCCGCGTCGAGGCGAACGTCGGCAAGCCGCAGGTCGCCTACCGCGAGACCATCACCAAGAAGGTCGAGAAGGTCGAGTACACGCACAAGAAGCAGACCGGCGGCTCCGGCCAGTTCGGTCGCGTGATCATCGACATCGAGCCGACCTCGGTCGAGCTCGGTGGCGAGGGTGGCTACGAGTTCGTCAACAACGTCACCGGTGGCCGGATCCCGCGGGAGTACATCCCGTCCGTGGACGAGGGCGCGCAGGAGGCGATGGAGTTCGGTGTGCTCGCCGGCTACCCGATGGTCAACGTCAAGGTGACGCTGCAGGACGGCGCCTACCACGACGTCGACTCGTCCGAGCTCGCGTTCAAGATCGCCGGTTCGATGGCCTTCAAGGAAGCCGCCCGCAAGGCCGGTCCGGTGATCCTCGAGCCGATGTTCGCAGTCGAGGTCACCACGCCCGAGGACTACATGGGCGACGTGATCGGTGACCTCAACTCTCGCCGTGGCCACATCCAGTCGATGGACGACGGTCCCGGTGGCAGCAGGGTGATCAAGGCCCTGACGCCGTTGTCGGAGATGTTCGGGTACGTCGGCGACCTGCGTTCCAAGACGCAGGGCCGGGCGTCGTACTCGATGCAGTTCGACTCCTACGCCGAGGTTCCGAAGAACGTGGCGGAAGAGATCATCAAGAAGGCCCGGGGCGAGTAGTCCCTCACCCCGGGACAAGTCCAACCCGAAACGTCGTACGGCGTAGCTAACCAGTAACTAGGAGGGCCCCAGTGGCGAAGGCGAAGTTCGAGCGGACTAAGCCGCACGTCAACATCGGCACCATCGGTCACATCGACCACGGGAAGACGACTCTGACCGCGGCGATCACCAAGGTGCTGCACGACAAGTTCCCGGACCTCAACGAGGTGTCGGCTTTCGATCAGATCGACAAGGCGCCCGAAGAGCGCCAGCGCGGTATCACCATCTCGATCGCGCACGTCGAGTACACGACCGAGGCGCGGCACTACGCCCACGTCGACTGCCCGGGGCACGCGGACTACATCAAGAACATGATCACCGGCGCGGCCCAGATGGACGGTGCGATCCTCGTGGTCGCGGCGACCGACGGCCCGATGCCGCAGACCAAGGAGCACGTGCTGCTCGCCCGCCAGGTCGGTGTGCCGGCCATGGTCGTCGCGCTGAACAAGTGCGACATGGTCGACGACGAGGAGATCCTGGAGCTCGTCGAGCTCGAGGTTCGCGAGCTGCTCAGCGAGTACGAGTTCGACGGCGACAACGCTCCGGTGATCCAGGTCGCGGCGCATCCCGCCCTGCAGGGCGACGCCAAGTGGGGTGAGTCGATCGTCGAGCTGATGAACGCCGTGGACGAGTACATCCCGCAGCCGGTGCGCGAGATCGACAAGCCGTTCCTGATGCCGGTCGAGGATGTCTTCACCATCACCGGTCGCGGTACGGTCGTCACCGGCCGGATCGAGCGCGGTGTGGTGAAGGTCAACGAGACCGTCGACATCATCGGCATCCGTCCGGAGAAGCAGACCACCACCATCACCGGTGTCGAGATGTTCCGGAAGCTGCTGGACGAGGGCCAGGCCGGTGAGAACGTCGGTCTGCTGCTCCGCGGTACCAAGCGCGAGGACGTCGAGCGCGGCATGGTCATCATCAAGCCGGGCAGCACCACGCCGCACACGAACTTCGACGCGTCGGTGTACATCCTGTCCAAGGAGGAGGGCGGCCGTCACACGCCGTTCTTCAACAACTACCGGCCCCAGTTCTACTTCCGTACCACGGATGTGACCGGTGTCGTCACGCTGCCCGAGGGCACCGAGATGGTCATGCCGGGCGACAACACCGACATGTCGGTCGAGCTGATCCAGCCGATCGCCATGGAGGAGGGCCTGAAGTTCGCGATCCGCGAAGGTGGCCGCACCGTCGGCGCCGGCCGGGTCACCAAGATCAACAAGTGATGTGACGAGGCCGGTCATCCCGGGTCACGGGGTGGCCGGCCTCGCGCACGCCACCGATTGGCAATCCACAGCCGATCTCTGGCACAATGTCCAGGTTGCTCAGGCGAGGCCGCCGGGGCGCTCCGTTATGGTGCGCCGGACCGGAGACCACGCCGAAGGTCAGGTCCCGGTCTAGGTAAGGGACTCGGCCCCGACACCATCCCAGGCAAGAAGTGCTGTGGTCACGTGCGTTCAGCGCACGCGACACACCCGACCGCGGGGGTCGGAGAGCAGCGCAACGAAGACGAAGAGAAGGACGAAGCGAAGCGATGGCGGGACAGAAGATCCGCATCCGGCTGAAGGCCTACGACCACGAGGTCATCGACAGCTCGGCGCGCAAGATTGTCGACACGGTGACGCGTACTGGTGCGAAGGTTGCTGGCCCGGTGCCGTTGCCGACGGAAAAGAACGTGTTCTGCGTCATCCGCTCGCCGCACAAGTACAAGGACAGCCGCGAGCACTTCGAGATGCGCACCCACAAGCGGCTCATCGACATCATCGACCCCACCCCGAAGACCGTCGACTCCCTGATGCGGCTCGACCTTCCGGCCGGTGTCGACATCGAGATCAAGCTCTGAGGGAAACGCGAAACCAATGAGCATTCAGCGAAACACGAAGGGCCTGCTGGGCACCAAGCTCGGCATGACCCAGACCTGGGACGAGAACAACCGCGTCGTCCCGGTGACCGTGATCCAGGCCGGTCCCTGTGTGGTGACCGAGGTCCGGACGTCGGACAGCCACGGGTACGACGGTGTGCAGATCGCCTTCGGCGACATCGACCCGCGCAAGGTGAACAAGCCGATGCGCGGTCACTTCGACAACGCCGGCGTGACCCCGCGGCGGCACCTGCTCGAGCTGCGCACCGCCGACGCGAGCGAGTACACCCTCGGCCAGGAGCTGACCGCGGAGACGTTCGCCGCCGGCGAGACCGTCGACGTGTCCGCCACCACCAAGGGCAAGGGCTTCGCCGGTGTGATGAAGCGGCACGGCTTCGGCGGTCTGCGCGCCAGCCACGGTGTGCACAAGAAGCACCGCTCGCCGGGCTCGATCGGTGGCTGCGCCACCCCGGGCCGCGTCTTCAAGGGCGTGCGGATGGCCGGCCGGATGGGCGCCGAGAAGGTCACCACCCAGAACATCACCGTGCACCAGGTCGACACCGACAGGGGCCTGATCCTGCTCAAGGGCGCGGTTCCCGGCCCGAAGGGCGGCCTGGTGCTGATCCGCAACGCCGCCAAGGCCGGCGCCGCGAAGGGAGCTGACCAGTGACGAGCATCGACGTCGTCGCCGTCAAGGGCGACAAGGTCGCGAAGTCCGGCTCGGTCGAGCTGCCCGCGGAGATCTTCGACGTACAGGTCAACATCCCGCTGATCCACCAGGTCGTCGTCGGCCAGCTGGCCGCGGCCCGCCAGGGCACGCACAAGACCAAGACCCGGGCCGAGGTCCGCGGCGGTGGCGCCAAGCCGTACCGGCAGAAGGGCACCGGTCGCGCCCGGCAGGGCTCGATCCGCGCACCGCAGTTCACCGGCGGTGGCGTCGTGCACGGCCCGGTGCCGCGGGACTACAGCCAGCGGACCCCGAAGAAGATGAAGGCGGCCGCACTGCGCGGCGCGCTGTCGGACCGGGCCCGGGACGGCCGGGTGCACGTGGTGGCGAGCTTCGGCGACAGCGACACCCCGTCCACCAAGACCGCGCTCAAGGTGCTGGCCAAGGTCACCGAGCGCCCGCGCCCGCTGGTGGTGCTGGACCGCGCCGAGGAGACGGTGTGGCTGAGCCTGCGCAACGCGCCGGCCGTGCACCTGATCGCGGTCGACCAGCTGAACCCGTACGACGTGCTCTGCAGTGACGACGTGGTCTTCACCCGCGCCGCGTTCGACGCGTTCGTCGCGGGTGCTCCCAAGGGCAAGTCGGTCAAGGCCACTGCCACCGAGAGCGAAGCCGTCGAGGCAGGGGCCGAGGAGGAGAAGGCATGAGCCACGGAGTCAACAAGGATCCGCGGGACGTGCTGCTGCGGCCGGTCGTGAGCGAGAAGAGCTACGGCCTGCTGGACGAGCAGAAATACACGTTCGAGGTCGCGCCGGACGCCAACAAGACCGAGATCAAGCTCGCGGTCGAGAAGGTGTTCAAGGTCAAGGTCAGCGACGTCAACACCATCAACCGCAAGGGCAAGCGCCGTCGTACCCGGTACGGCTGGGGCAAGCGCCCGGACAGCAAGCGGGCGATCGTCACGCTCAAGGGTGACGACCGCATCGACATCTTCGGAGGCCAGTCGTAATGGGTATCCGCAAATACAAGCCGACGACGCCGGGCCGCCGTGGCTCGAGCGTGGCCGACTTCGTCGAGCTCACCCGTTCGACCCCGGAGAAGTCGCTGCTGCGCCCGCTGCCGAAGTCCGGTGGCCGGAACACGACCGGCAAGATCACCAGCCGGCACAAGGGCGGCGGTCACAAGCGCGCCTACCGGCTGATCGACTTCAAGCGGTACGACAAGGACGGTGTGCCGGCCAAGGTCGCGCACATCGAGTACGACCCGAACCGCACCGCGCGGATCGCGCTGCTGCACTACGTCGACGGCGAGAAGCGCTACATCCTCGCGCCGGCGAACCTGAGGCAGGGCACGATGGTCGAGAACGGCGCGTCCGCCGACATCAAGCCGGGCAACAACCTGCCGCTGCGCAACATCCCGGTCGGTACCACGGTGCACGCCGTGGAGCTGCGCCCGGGTGGCGGCGCCAAGATGGCCCGCTCCGCCGGTGCGAGCATCCAGCTCGTCGCCAAGGAGGGCAAGCTCGCCACGCTGCGGATGCCGTCCGGTGAGATGCGGATGGTCGACGTGCGCTGCCGCGCGACCGTCGGCGAGGTAGGCAACGCCGACCAGTCGAACATCAACTGGGGCAAGGCCGGCCGGATGCGGTGGAAGGGCAAGCGCCCGACCGTGCGCGGTGTGGCGATGAACCCGGTGGACCACCCCCACGGCGGTGGTGAGGGCAAGACCTCCGGTGGTCGCCACCCGGTCTCGCCGTGGGGCAAGCCCGAGGGCCGTACCCGTACCCGTAAGGAAAGCGACCGCATGATCGTCCGGCGCCGCAAGGCCGGCAAGAAGCGCTGAGTAAGGAGCCGGACAGATGCCACGCAGCCTGAAGAAGGGCCCGTTCGTCGACCACCACCTGATGAAGAAGGTGGAGGTGCAGAACGAGAAGGGCACCAAGAACGTCATCAAGACCTGGTCCCGCCGATCGATGATCGTGCCGGACATGATCGGCCACACGCTGGCGGTGCACGACGGCCGCAAGCACGTGCCGGTGTTCGTGACGGACTCGATGGTCGGGCACAAGCTCGGCGAGTTCGCCCCGACCCGGACGTTCCGGGGCCACGAGAAGGACGACCGCAAGGCACGGCGTCGCTGACCTCGGTCGGTGACGAAGCGCAAGCAACCTACGGAGAGATTCGAACATCATGAGCGTTATGGAGCGTAGGGCCACCAGCGCCCGTCGCGAGAGCCTGCTGGGCGAGGAGCCCGGCGCCTTCGCGGTCGCGCGCTTCGTCCGCGTGACGCCGATGAAGGCGCGTCGCGTGGTCGACCTGGTGCGCGGCATGGGCGTCGACGACGCGCTCGCGACTCTGAAGTTCGCCCCGCAGGCCGCTGCCGCGACCGTGTACAAGGTCGTCGACAGCGCCGCGGCGAACGCGGAGAGCACCGAGCACCTCAGCCGTGGCGACCTGGTCGTGGCCAAGGCCTTCGTGGACGAGGGACCGACCCTGAAGCGGCACCGGCCGCGAGCGCAGGGCCGGGCCACCCGGATCGACAAGCGGACCAGCCACATCACCGTCGTGGTGCAGCCGCGGCTGGACGAAGAGGAGCCGAAGCCGGAGCCGAAGGCCGCCAAGAAGGCGACCAAGGCGACCGCCAAGAAGGCGGCCGACGAGGCACCGGCCAAGAAGAGCGCAGCCAAGAAGTCGACGGCCGAGAAGTCGACCGCGAAGAAGTCGACGGCGAAGAAGAGCACGGTCAAGGCCGAGGACAAGGCGCCGGCGAAGAAGACCGCGAAGAAGACGGCCGCGAAGTCGGCCGACACCGAGAAGAAGGAGAGGACCCGATAGTGGGGCAGAAGGTCAACCCGCACGGGTTCCGCCTCGGTATCACCACCGACCACAAGAGCCGGTGGTACGCCGACAAGCTGTACCGGGACTACGTGGGTGAGGACGTCAAGATCCGCCGCCTGCTGAGCAAGGGCATGGAGCGCGCCGGCATCTCCAGAGTGGAGATCGAGCGCACCCGTGACCGGGTCCGGGTGGACATCCACACTGCGCGGCCGGGCATCGTGATCGGCCGCCGGGGTGCGGAGGCCGACCGGATCCGCGGCAGCCTTGAGCAGCTCACCGGCAAGCAGGTGCAGCTGAACATCCTCGAGGTGAAGAACGCCGAGATCGACGCGCAGCTGGTGGCGCAGGGCGTGGCCGAGCAGCTGTCCGGCCGGGTCGCGTTCCGCCGGGCGATGCGCAAGGCGATGCAGACCTCGATGCGCGGCGGCGCGAAGGGCATCCGGATCCAGTGCTCCGGTCGCCTCGGTGGCGCCGAGATGTCGCGGTCGGAGTTCTACCGCGAGGGCCAGGTGCCGCTGCACACGCTGCGCGCGGACATCGACTACGGCTTCTACGAGGCCCGCACGACCTTCGGCCGGATCGGCGTGAAGGTCTGGATCTACAAGGGCGACGTCGCCGGTACCCGCGCCGAGCGTGAGGCGCAGGCCGCGGCCCGCGCCGCGCAGCAGCAGCGCACCCGTCCGCCGCGTCGTGGTGACCGTGCTGACCGTGGTGACCGGGGTGACCGCGGCGACCGTGGTGGTCGGGGCCGTGACGACCGCCGTGACGACCGTCGTGACGCCGGTGCCGAGCGCGCCAAGGCGGAGGCCCCCGCGGCCGACGCCGTGCAGTCGGCGCCGGCCGAGACCGGCCAGAAGGAGAGCTGAACCGTGCTCATCCCACGCAAGGTCAAGCACCGCAAGCAGCACCACCCGAAGCGGACCGGTGTTGCCAAGGGCGGTACGACGCTGGCCTTCGGTGACTTCGGCATCCAGGCGCTGGAGAGCCACTACGTCACCAACCGGCAGATCGAGTCCGCTCGTATCGCCATGACCCGGCACATCAAGCGTGGCGGAAAGGTCTGGATCAACATCTACCCGGACCGCCCGCTGACCAAGAAGCCCGCCGAGACCCGGATGGGTTCCGGCAAGGGCTCGCCGGAGTGGTGGGTCGCCAACGTCAAGGCCGGCCGGGTGATGTTCGAGCTGTCCGGTGTACCGGAGGAAGTCGCTCGCGAGGCCCTGCGCCGCGCGATCCACAAGCTGCCGATGAAGTGCCGCTTCGTCAGCCGTGAGGCAGGTGAGTACTGATGGCCACCCTGACCGCCGCAGAGCTGCGGAACCTGGGTCGCGACGAGCTGCTCGAGAAGCTGGGCAGCGCCAAGGAGGAGCTGTTCAACCTCCGCTTCCAGGCGGCCACCGGCCAGCTGGAGTCGCACGGCCGGCTGCGCGCCGTCCGCAAGGACATCGCGCGGATCTACACCGTGCTCACGGAGCGGGCGCTCGGTATCACCGACGACGTCGACGGTGACAGCGTCCCCGCGCTCGCTGACGACAGCGCCGCTGAGGATGCCGAGTCCGAGACCCGTGAAGAGGCCAAGGCATGACCGAGAACACTGTGAACGAGACCGCGAAGGACGCTGTGCAGAACGTGACCACGACCGAGGCGCGCGGCCGCCGCAAGACCCGTGAGGGTCTGGTGCTGAGCGACAAGATGGACAAGACGGTCACGGTCGAGGTCGAGGACCGCGTGAAGCACCCGCTGTACGGCAAGGTCATCCGCCGTACCAGCAAGCTGAAGGCGCACGACGAGCAGAACGCCTGTGGCACCGGCGACCGGGTCCTCCTGATGGAGACCCGGCCGCTGTCGGCCACCAAGCGCTGGCGGGTCGTAGAGATTTTGGAGAAGGCCAAATGATCCAGCAGGAGTCGCGACTCAAGGTCGCCGACAACACTGGTGCCAAGGAGATCTTGTGCATCCGCGTTCTCGGTGGCTCGGGCCGGCGCTACGCCGGTGTCGGTGACACGATCGTCGCCACCGTCAAGGACGCGATCCCGGGCGGCGGCGTGAAGAAGGGCGACGTCGTGAAGGCGGTCATCGTCCGTACGGTGAAGGAGCGCCGGCGTCCGGACGGCTCCTACATCCGGTTCGACGAGAACGCCGCGGTGATCCTGAACCCGAACGGCGAGCCGCGTGGTACCCGAATCTTCGGCCCGGTCGGCCGGGAGCTGCGCGAGAAGCGCTACATGAAGATCGTCTCGCTCGCGCCGGAGGTGCTCTGATGGCTCAGAACGGTAACCGGCGCACACTGCACGTGAAGAAGGGCGACACGGTCCGCGTCGTCTCCGGCAAGGCGAAGGGTCTCGAGGGCAAGGTCATCTCGGTGCTGCCGGAGGCCGAGCGCGTGATCGTCGAGGGCGTGAACCGGGTCAAGAAGCACACCAAGGTGCAGCAGACCCAGCGCGGCGGCACCACCGGCGGCATCGTCACCCAGGAGGCTCCGATCCACGCCTCCAACGTGATGCTGCTGGTCGAGGTGACCGACGACGACGGCAAGAAGCGCAAGGTGACGACCCGCGTCGGCTACAACCGCGTCGAGGTCCAGAAGCGTCGGCCCGACGGCTCGACGTACACCGGCTACCGCAGCGTACGGATCGCGCGGCGGACCGGCGAGGAGATCTGATGAGTGCAACCGCTGCCGAGACCAAGGTTCAGCCGCGGCTGAAGACCAAGTACCGCGAGGAGATCGTCGCGAAGCTCCGCGAGGAGTTCGGGTTCGAGAACGTCATGCAGGTGCCCGCGCTCACCAAGATCGTGGTGAACATGGGCGTCGGCGAGGCGGCCCGGGACTCGAAGCTGATCGACGGCGCGGTGAAGGACCTGGCCGCGATCACCGGCCAGAAGCCGACCGTGACCAAGGCCCGCAAGTCGATCGCGCAGTTCAAGCTCCGCGAGGGGATGCCGATCGGTGCGCACGTGACGCTGCGCGGCGACCGGATGTGGGAGTTCCTGGACCGGCTGCTGGCGCTCGCGCTGCCGCGGATCCGTGACTTCCGCGGGCTGTCGCCCAAGCAGTTCGACGGCAACGGGAACTACACCTTCGGCCTGACCGAGCAGGTGATGTTCCACGAGATCAACCAGGACAAGATCGACCGGTCCCGGGGCATGGACATCACCGTGGTGACCACCGCGAAGAACGACGACGAGGGGCGGGCCCTGTTGCGGGCGCTCGGCTTCCCGTTCAAGGAGAACTGACGTGGCGAAGACAGCACTGATCGTCAAGCAGGCCCGCAAGCCGAAGTTCGCCGTCCGCGGCTACACGCGCTGCCAGCGCTGCGGCCGGCCGAAGGCGGTCTTCCGCAAGTTCGGCCTGTGCCGGATCTGCCTGCGGGAGATGGCGCACCGCGGCGAGCTGCCCGGCGTGACCAAGTCCAGCTGGTAACCCCCTAAGACCACCACGACAACCGCAGGTCGCCACAGCGCGAAACCGCGGTGAGAAAGAGGCCCCAGGCCATGACAATGACCGACCCGATCGCAGACATGCTGACCCGTCTGCGTAACGCCAACCAGGCGTACCACGAGTCGACCTCGATGCCGTACAGCAAGATCAAGGCCGGCATCGCCGACATCCTTCAGCAGGAGGGCTACATCTCGTCCTACAAGGTCGAGGAGCCCAAGGAGGGTGCGGTGGGCAAGACCCTGGTCGTCGACCTGAAGTTCGGCCCGAGCCGTGAGCGCTCGATCGCCGGGGTCCGGCGGATCAGCAAGCCAGGGCTTCGCGTGTACGCGAAGTCGACCAACCTGCCCAAGGTGCTCGGTGGCCTGGGCGTCGCGATCATCTCGACGTCGCACGGGCTGTTGACCGACAAGCAGGCCAAGAACAAGGGCGTGGGCGGAGAAGTTCTCGCCTACGTCTGGTGACGGAAGAACCGGAAGGAGGACCACAGCCATGTCTCGTATCGGCAAGCTGCCCATCACGGTCCCGTCCGGCGTCGACGTCACGATCGACGGCCAGACGGTCACGGTGAAGGGCCCCAAGGGCGAGCTCTCGCACACTGTTGCGGAGCCGATCACGGTCGCGAAGGACGACGACGGCGCACTCGCCGTGTCGCGTCCGGACGACCAGCGCAAGAGCAAGGAACTGCACGGACTGTCCCGCACGTTGGTCTCTAACATGGTGATCGGTGTGACGCAGGGCTACGAGAAGAAGCTCGAGATCGTCGGCGTGGGCTACCGCGTCCAGGCCAAGGGCCCGACGACGCTCGAGTTCGCGCTCGGCTACAGCCACTCGATCACGGTGCAGGCGCCGGACGGCATCACCTTCACGGTGGAGACGCCGACCCGGTTCTCGGTGCAGGGGATCGACAAGCAGTCGGTCGGTGAGGTGGCCGCGAACATCCGCAAGTTGCGGAAGCCGGAGCCCTACAAGGGCAAGGGCGTGCGGTACGCGGGCGAGCAGGTCCGCCGCAAGGTCGGAAAGGCTGGTAAGTGACGATGGCCGTTGGACTGCGTGCACACAAGCACACGTCGAAGAAGACCGCGTCCCGGCTGCGTCGGCAGATCCGGGTCCGGAAGAAGATCTCCGGTACGCCGGAGCGGCCGCGGCTGGTCGTCACCAAGTCGTCCCGGCACCTGTTCGTGCAGGTCATCGACGACATCGCCGGTACGACGCTGGCGTCGGCTTCCACGATGGAGGCCGACCTGCGCGGCAGCGGCGACGACAAGACCTCGAAGGCCAAGACGATCGGCGGCCTGATCGCCGAACGTGCCAAGGCCGCCGGGGTGGAGTCGGTCGTCTTCGACCGCGCCGGGAACAAGTACCACGGCCGCATCGCGGCCCTTGCCGATGGCGCCCGCGAGGGCGGCCTCGGATTCTGACGACACGATTGAAGGAAGGTAGTTCGACATGAGCGGAGGCCAGCAGCGCCGCGGAGGCGGTGCCGGTGGCGACCGTCGAGGTCGCGACGGTGGTCGCGGTCAGGCGGCGGACAAGACCGCCTACATCGAGCGCGTGGTAGCCATCAACCGTGTCGCCAAGGTCGTGAAGGGTGGTCGTCGCTTCAGCTTCACCGCCCTCGTGGTCGTCGGCGACGGTGACGGCACCGTCGGTGTGGGGTACGGCAAGGCCAAGGAGGTGCCGGCGGCGATCGCCAAGGGTGTCGAGGAGGCCAAGAAGGCGTTCTTCAAGGTGCCGCGGATCCAGGGCACCATCCCGCACCCGGTCCAGGGTGAGAAGGCCGCCGGCGTGGTACTGCTGCGCCCGGCCGCTCCCGGTACCGGTGTGATCGCGGGTGGTTCGGCTCGCGCCGTGCTGGAGTGCGCCGGCATCCACGACGTACTCAGCAAGTCGCTGGGCTCTGCCAACGCCATCAACGTGGTGCACGCCACGGTGGCGGCGCTGCGCAGCCTGGAGACCCCGGAGGCCGTCGCCGCCCGGCGCGGCCTGCCGGTCGAGCACGTCGCCCCGGCGGCCCTGTTGAAGGCCCGGGGGGAGGTGTCGTCCTGATGGCTCGCCTGAAGGTGACCCAGACCCGTTCCGGGATCGGTGGCAAGCAGAACCAGCGCGACACCCTGCGCACCCTGGGCATGAAGCGGATCGGTGACGTCGCCGTACACGACGACCGTCCGGAGGTCCGCGGCATGCTGCGTGCGGTTCGCCACCTCATCACCGTCGAGGAGGTCGACTGACATGACGCTGAAGGTTCATCACCTGCGTCCGGCGCCCGGTGCCAAGACCGTGAAGACCCGTGTGGGTCGCGGTGAGGGCAGCAAGGGCAAGACCGCCGGCCGCGGGACCAAGGGCTCGAAGGCCCGCAACAACATCCCCGAGTCCTTCGAGGGCGGGCAGATGCCGCTGCACATGCGGCTGCCCAAGCTCAAGGGCTTCAAGAACCGCAACCGGGTGGAGTTCCAGGTCGTGAACCTGGACAAGCTCGGCGTGCTGTTCCCGGAGCCCGGCGAGGTCGGCGTGGCCGACCTGGTCGCGAAGGGCGCGGTCCGTGAAGGCCACCCGGTCAAGATCCTCGGCGACGGCGAGCTGGAGGTGGCGCTGCAGGTGAGCGCGCACGCCTTCTCGAAGTCGGCGAAGGACAAGATCGCGGCGGCCGGGGGCGCGACCACCGAGCTGTGATCGGACAGGGCTCGTGCGGCACTGTGTTGGCAGAGTTTGTTATTGTCACGCGGTGATCCGCACGGGCCCTGCTCCGTCGCGTACTGGGCCCGACCTTGGGCCCACTGACAAGTCCGCCGCCCCCGACCGGGTGCGGGCAACATGTGGGAGGACAGGGTGTTAGGCGCCTTCGCGAACGCGTTCAAGACTCCGGACCTGCGCCGGAAGCTCCTGTTCGTGTTCTTCATCATCGTCATCTTCCGGATCGGGTCCGTGGTGCCCGCTCCCGGCGTCAACGTCGGCTCCATCGACACCTGCCTGAAGCAGGCCCAGTCCGGTGAGAACCAGAGCCTGTACTCCCTGATCAACCTGTTCTCGGGTGGCGCGCTGCTCCAGCTCGCGATCTTCGCGCTCGGGATCATGCCGTACATCACCGCCAGCATCATCCTGCAGCTGCTCACCGTGGTCATCCCACGGCTGGAGACGCTGAAGAAGGAGGGCCAGGCGGGTCAGGGGAAGATCACCCAGTACACCCGGTTCCTGACCGTGGGCCTCGCGGTCCTGCAGGCGACCGCGTTCGTCGCCCTGGCGCGCTCCGGCCAGCTGTTCCCGGCCTGCGACCTGCCGCTGCTGTACAAGGAGGACTGGTTCACGATCAGCGTGATCGTGCTGACCATGACCGCCGGTACCGGCGTGATCATGTGGCTCGGCGAGCTGATCACCGACCGCGGCATCGGCAACGGCATGTCGATCCTGATCTTCACCCAGATCGGCGCCACGTTCCCGGCGTCGCTGTGGGCGATCCGCAAGTCCAACGGCTTTGCGACCTTCCTGATGGTGGTCGGCATCGGCCTGGTGATCATGGCCGCCGTCGTCTTCATCGAGCAGGCTCAGCGCCGGATCCCGGTGCAGTACGCCAAGCGGATGGTCGGCCGGCGGATGTTCGGCGGCACCTCGACGTACATCCCGCTGAAGGTGAACCAGGCCGGCGTCATCCCGGTGATCTTCGCGTCCAGCCTGATGTACCTGCCGGTGCTGCTCAGCCAGTTCCGGGCCGGTGAGGGCTGGGCAACCTGGATCCAGAACCACTTCGTGCGCGGTGACCACCCGCTCTACATGCTCACCTTCGTCGCACTGATCATCTTCTTCACGTACTTCTACGTCTCGATCACCTTCAACCCGAAGGAAGTCGCGGACAACATGAAGAAGTACGGCGGCTTCATACCCGGGATCCGGGCGGGCCGGCCGACCGAGGAGTACCTCTCCTACGTCCTGTCCCGCATCACGCTGCCCGGGGCGCTGTACCTCGCCCTGATCTCGCTGGTCCCGCTTATCGCGATCGCCCTCGTCAACGCGAACCAGAACTTCCCGTTCGGCGGTACGTCGATCCTGATCATCGTCGGTGTCGGTCTGGACACCGTGAAGCAGATCGAGAGCCAGCTCCAGCAGCGCAACTACGAAGGGTTCCTGCGCTGATGATGAGGATGCTGTTGATGGGGCCGCCGGGTGCCGGCAAGGGCACCCAGGCGAAGGTGCTGGCGCAGCGGCTCGGGATTCCGGCGATCTCCACCGGCGACATCTTCCGGGCCAACATGGCCGAGGAGACCGACCTGGGCCTGGAGGCCAAGCGGTACGTCGACGCCGGCGAGTACGTGCCGGACGACGTCACCAACCGGATGGTGCGGGCCCGGCTGGCAGAGCCGGACGCGGCGAAGGGATTCCTGCTGGACGGGTACCCGCGGACGGTCGCGCAGGTGGAGAACCTGGACGAGTTCCTGGCCGAGACCGGCAAGGCGCTGAACGCCGTCGTGGTGATCAAGGCCGACCCGGACGAGATCGTGCGGCGGCTGCTGAAGCGCGCCGAGGTCGAGGGCCGCAGCGACGACACCGAAGAGGTGATCCGCCGCCGCCAGGAGGTGTACTCCGAGCAGACCGCGCCGCTGCTCGAGGTGTACGCCGATCACGGGGTGCTGGTCGAGGTGAACGGCGTCGGTGACGTCGAGGACGTGAGCGAGCGGGTGCTGAAGGCGATCGCACCGCTCGAGACCGAACAGTAAGCCTCACGGCTGATGGGGCTCAGGGACCGCGGGATCGAGATCAAGACCCGCGAGCAGATCATCTCCATGCGCGCGGCCGGTCTGGTGGTCGGCCGCACGCTGGAGGTGCTGCGGGAGGCGGTTCGCCCCGGGATCAGCACCGGCGAGCTGGACGCGATCGCGGAGGACCACATCCGGTCGGCCGGCGCGGTGCCGTCGTTCAAGGGCTACCACGGCTTCACCGGCTCGATCTGCGCGTCGGTCAACGAGGAGATCGTGCACGGCATACCGGGTGGCCGGATCCTCGCCGCGGGCGACCTGATCTCGATCGACTGCGGTGCGATCGTGGACGGCTGGCACGGCGACGCGGCGATCACGGTGCCGGTCGGTCCTGTGAAGGATGTCGACCCGAAGCTGCTGGAGCTCGCGACGGTGTGCGAGGACGCGATGTGGAAGGGTTTCGCGGCCGCGAAACTGGGCGGCCGGCTGACCGACATCTCGGCCGCGATCGAGGAGCACGTCCGCGCCAAGTCGTCGTACGGGATCGTGACGGACTTCGTCGGGCACGGTATCGGGAGCGCGATGCACCAGCCGCCGAACGTGCCGAACTACGGCAAGCCGGGCCGCGGCCCGAAGCTGGTCGAGGGGATGGCGCTGGCGGTCGAGCCGATGCTCACACTCGGCCGGCAGGACAACCACACCCTGGCCGACGACTGGACCGTGGTCACCGACGACGGCCTGCCCGCGGCCCACACCGAGCACACGTTCACGCTGACGCCGCAGGGCCCGTGGATCCTCACCGCGCTCGACGGCGGCGAGGCCAGGCTCGCCGAGCTCGGGACCAGATGCGGCGCCCTGGCCGACTAGAGCCCTGGCAGACTAGACCCCGTGCCTCAGTACCAGCCGCATCAGCGGTTCACCGAGACCGACCGGGACAAGATCGCCGGACGGCTGCGGGACGCGTTCGCCGACGGCCGGCTGGACCAGCCCGAGTTCAACAACCGGCTGGACAAGCTCTACGAGGTGACCACGTACGGCGAGCTGGAGCCGCTGGTGCGGGACCTTCCGCCGGTGCGGACGCACAGCACGCCCGCGGTGGCCAGGAGTACGACGCCCACGCCGAAGCCGGGGCAGTTCCCGGAGCGGCCGAAGCAGCGGCACCCGGTGCTGAGCGCGGCCGGCGGGTTCGGGTCCATCGTGGTGATCAACGTGGTGATCTGGGGCGTGATCGGGATCGCGAACGGGGGCAACTTCCCGTACTTCTGGCCGATCTGGTTGCTGATCCCGTGGGTGGTCGTCACGCTCGGTGCACTCGGTGGTAAGAAGCGCTGAGCCCGGTTGGATTTCCCGACCGCGGATCGCGTAGACTCTTTCCTTGGCCCTTCGTGGCCTCTGCTCATGCTGCCCGCGGCTGCCTGACCCGTTCCGGATCAGGAGGGTGGCTCACGGCCAGAGGCACGGTGGCCGAACCAATATCGACGATCAGATTTGCGAGGACATGCCCAAGAAAGAGGGAGTCATCGAGCTCGAGGGCACCATCGTGGAGGCCCTGCCGAACGCGATGTTCCGCGTTGAGCTGTCCAACGGGCACAAGGTGCTCGCGCACATCAGCGGCAAGATGCGGCAGCACTACATCCGGATCCTCCCCGAGGACCGGGTCGTGGTGGAGCTGTCGCCGTACGACCTCACCCGGGGTCGGATCGTCTACCGCTACAAGTAAACGCACCTACCACCCGTTCACAGATCAAGAAAGCAGCTCGATGAAGGTCAATCCGAGCGTCAAGAAGATCTGCGACAAGTGCAAGGTGATCCGCCGTCACGGCCGGGTCATGGTGATCTGCGAGAACCCGCGGCACAAGCAGCGGCAGGGCTGATCACAGGTACTTCTCGCAACGACGCGCGTCTGCTCGTCCAGGCCTGACGGCCCGGACGTCGCCCCCGGAACAGAGGCCGGGGCCCTGCCGGTGAACAACAAAAAGCTCACCGAGGCGGGCAGGGACGCACCGCGCGGCCACACCTCTGCCGACGAAAGGAACACCGCCACATGGCACGCCTCGTTGGGGTCGACCTGCCGCGCGACAAGCGCATCGAGGTCGCTCTCACCTACATCTTCGGTGTGGGTCGCACTCGCGCCCTGCAGACTCTGGAAGCGACCGGGATCTCCGGTGACAAGCGCGTCCACGAGCTGGGTGACGAGGAGCTCGTCAAGCTCCGTGACTGGATCGAGGGCAACTACAAGATCGAAGGTGACCTCCGTCGTGAGGTGACCGCCGACATCCGCCGGAAGATCGAGATCGGCTCGTACCAGGGCCGCCGGCACCGCAGCGGCCTGCCGGTCCGTGGTCAGCGGACCCGGACCAACGCCCGCAGCCGCAAGGGCCGTCGCAAGGCGATCGCCGGCAAGAAGAAGGTGAAGTGATCGCCGTGCCCACCCCAGTCCAGAGCCTGTCTAGGAGCCACTGACCCATGCCACCCAAGAGCCGCACCGCGGCCGGCGCCAAGAAGGTGCGCCGCAAGGAGAAGAAGAACGTGGCCGCCGGCCACGCGCACATCAAGAGCACGTTCAACAACACGATCGTCACGATCACCGACCCGTCCGGTGCGGTGATCTCGTGGGCCTCGGCCGGCACCGTCGGCTTCAAGGGCTCCCGCAAGTCGACCCCGTTCGCCGCGCAGATGGCCGCCGAGGCCGCCGGCCGGCGTGCGATGGAGCACGGCATGCGCAAGATCGACGTCTTCGTCAAGGGTCCCGGCTCCGGCCGTGAGACCGCGATCCGTTCGCTGGGTGCCGTCGGCCTCGAGGTCGGCACCATCCAGGACGTCACCCCGACCGCCCACAACGGCTGCCGCCCGCCCAAGCGGCGCCGGGTCTGACCGCCCCGAGACAGAGAGAGGAGCGCATTCAATGGCCCGTTACACCGGACCCATGACCAAGAAGTCGCGCCGGCTCGGGGTCGACCTCGTCGGCGGCGACAAGGCCTTCGAGCGCCGTCCGTACCCGCCGGGTGTGCACGGCCGCGGCCGTCCCAAGGAGAGCGAGTACCTGCTCCAGCTGCGTGAGAAGCAGAAGGCGCGCTACTCGTACGGCGTGCTGGAGAAGCAGTTCCGCCGGTACTACGAGGAGGCCTCGCGGCGTCCCGGCAAGACCGGTGACAACCTGCTGCAGATCCTCGAGTCCCGGCTGGACAACGTGGTGTACCGCTCCGGCCTGGCCCGTACCCGCCGGCAGGCCCGTCAGCTCGTCGTGCACGGCCACTTCACCGTGAACGGCGTCAAGGTGAACATCCCGTCGTACCGGGTGGCTCCGCACGACGTCATCGACGTCAAGCAGAAGTCGGCCGAGACGACGCCGTTCATCATCGCCCGCGAGACCCACTCCGAGCGTGTGGTTCCCGCCTGGCTCGAGGTGCTGCCCGAGCGGCTGCGCATCCTCGTCCACCAGCTGCCCACCCGGCAGCAGATCGACACCCAGGTCGCCGAGCACCTGATCGTCGAGCTCTACTCGAAGAACTAGGCAACACGCCACACTCGCGATTGGACGCATGTTTCAAGCCCACGAAGGCGTCCAACACCAGGCCCGCTGTCGGGGCTTGAAACATGCGTCCAATCGCGAGCCCGAGTCTGCGGCCTCATATAGCGGTCGTCGCGGAAAGGAAGAAACACAGTGCTTATCGCACAGCGCCCCACCCTCACCGAAGATGTCGTCGAGGAGCACCGGTCGCGGTTCGTGATCGAGCCGCTCGAGCCGGGCTTCGGTTACACCCTCGGCAACTCGATCCGCCGTACCCTGCTGTCCTCCATCCCGGGGGCCGCCGTCACCAGCATCAAGATCGACGGCGTCCTGCACGAGTTCTCCACCGTGGCCGGGGTCAAGGAGGACGCCACCCAGCTGATCCTGAACCTCAAGGACCTGGTCGTCTCCTCCGAGCACGACGAGCCGGTCACCATGTACCTGCGCAAGCAGGGCCCCGGTGACGTCACCGCCGCCGACATCGCGCCGCCGGCCGGTGTCGAGGTGCACAACCCGGACCTGAAGATCGCCACCCTGAACGAGAAGGGCCGGCTCGAGATGGAGCTGGTCGTCGAGCGCGGCCGTGGCTACGTCTCCGCGGTGCAGAACAAGTCCGCGGACGCCGAGATCGGCCGGATGCCGGTCGACTCGATCTACTCGCCGGTGCTGAAGGTGACCTACAAGGTCGAGGCCACCCGTGTCGAGCAGCGCACCGACTTCGACCGGCTGGTCGTGGACGTCGAGACCAAGCCGTCGATGCTGCCGCGGGACGCCGTCGCGTCGGCCGGCAAGACCCTGGTCGAGCTGTTCGGCCTGGCCCGTGAGCTGAATGTCGAGGCCGAGGGCATCGACATCGGCCCGTCGCCGGTGGACGAGCAGATGGCGGCCGACCTGGCGCTGCCGGTCGAGGACCTGCAGCTGACGGTCCGCTCGTACAACTGCCTGAAGCGCGAGGGCATCCACACCGTCGGCGAGCTGATCGGCCGCAGCGAGCAGGACCTGCTGGACATCCGAAACTTCGGCTCCAAGTCCATCGACGAGGTGAAGCTGAAGCTGGCCGAGATGGGTCTGTCGCTGAAGGACTCCCCGCCCGGGTTCGACCTGCGCGCCGCCGCTGAGGCGTACGGCGACGACGCCGAGGACGAGGACGAGAGCTTCGCCGAGACCGAGCAGTACTGACCACCTGCAGCGGGCCGACCAGGCCCTCCGACCTGGAGTAACTGAACCATGCCTACCCCTAAGAAGGGCCCCCGTCTCGGCGGCAGCCCGGCGCACGAGCGGCTGATCCTCAGCAACCTCGCGACGTCGCTGTTCGAGCACGGCTCGATCACCACCACGCAGGCCAAGGCGAAGCGGCTGCAACCGCTGGCCGAGTCGCTGATCACCAAGGCCAAGCGCGGTGACCTGTCGGCGCGCCGGCACGTGATGCGGACGATCCGGGACAAGACCGTCGTGCACGTGCTCTTCACCGAGATCGGCGAGCGGTTCGCGGAGCGCCCGGGTGGCTACACCCGGATCACCAAGCTCGGCCCGCGCAAGGGTGACAACGCCCCGATGGTCGTGATCGAGCTGGTCGAGGCGATGGCGGACTCGAAGAAGAAGGCCAGGCCGGCCGCCAAGAAGGCGGACAAGGCGGCCGAGAAGCCCGCCAAGAAGGCCGAGGCCAGGGACGAGCCGAAGGTGGAGGAGACCGCGGAGGCGGAGACCGTCGCCGAGGGTGAGTTCGGCAAGGGCTCGGCCGCCCCGAACGAGGACGGCTCGGCGCCGGCCGGGTTCGACATCAAGGGCAACAAGGACTCGATGAAGTACCACACGCCCGACGGGCAGTGGTACGACCAGACCGAGGCCGAGGTCTGGTTCGACAGCGAGGAGTCCGCGCAGCAGGCGGGCTTCGAGAAGGCCGGCGGCTGACCCCCTCGCCTTCTAGAGTCGCAACCGCGACATCTGCCACAGACGCCCCCTCCGTCCGCGGAGGGGGCGCTTTGGCGTTCCGGAGCGCTCCGCCCGTACGGTGGGGCTGTGCGGTGGCGGATCGACGTGCGGTACGACGGGGGCGGTTTCCACGGCTGGGCGCGCCAGGACGGGCCGCGTACCGTCCAGGGGGTGCTGGAGGAGGCCCTCGGCACGGTCCTGCGGCTGCCGCTGCGACCGGCGGTGACCTGCGCCGGGCGGACCGACACCGGTGTGCATGCGCGCGGCCAGGTGGTGCACGTCGACCTGGACGTCGAGACGGCTGACACCGACCTGCTGCGGCGGCTGAACGGCGTACTGCCCGGCGATGTCGCGGTGACCGCGGTGGCCGCGGCGGCTCCCGGCTTCGACGCCCGCTTCTCCGCACTGTCCCGGCGGTACGTGTACCGGCTCTGCGACGACCCGCAAGCCTGGGACCCGCTGCGCCGCGGTGAGGTGCTCCGGGTCGGCCGCCGGCTCGACGTGGACCGGATGAACGAGGCCGCGGGCAAGTTGCTCGGCGAGCACGACTTCGCCGCCTTCTGCCGCAAGCGCGAGGGCGCCAGCACGGTCCGGGCACTGCTCGAGTTCGGCTGGAGCAGGACCGGCGACGGACTGGTCGAGGGCACCGTGGTCGCGGACGCGTTCTGCCACTCGATGGTGCGCGCCCTGGTCGGCTCGATGATCCCGGTCGGCGACGGCCGCCGCGAGGTGACCTGGCCGGCCGCCGTCCTGGCCGCCGGGGTCCGCGACTCCGCGGTCGCGGTGGTGCCGGCGCACGGGCTGACGCTGGAGGAGGTCCGGTACCCGCCGGACGACGAGCTGACCCGGCGGGCCGAGCAGTCCCGCCAGGTCCGGGGCGTGGTGCACGGTGGCTGAGCAGTACTTCTCCGCGCAACCGTCCTCGGACGAGGTACGACGGGTCGTACCGGCCCGGATCTGGAACCGCGACTACGAGTTCGTCACCGCGTCCGGGGTGTTCTCCCGCGACCGGCTGGACCTCGGTACGTCGGTGCTGCTGCGCGAGGTCGACCCGCCGCGGCTCGAAGAAGGGGCCGGGGGCACCTATCTCGACCTGGGTTGCGGCTACGGCCCGATCGGCTGCGCGCTCGCCGTCGAGTCGCCCGCAGCCGACGTGTGGGCGGTGGACGTGAACCAGCGGGCGCTGCAGCTGACCGCCGAGAACGCGTCCCGGCTGCAGGTCGCGGACCGGCTGCACCCAGCGCTGCCGGACGACGTACCCGGTGACGTCCGGTTCGACCAGATCTGGTCGAACCCCGCGATCCGGATCGGCAAGCCGGAGCTGCACCGGATGCTGCTGACCTGGTTGCCACGGCTCGCGCCCGGTGGGATCGCCTGGCTGGTGGTCGGCAAGAACCTCGGCGCCGACTCGTTGCAGCGCTGGCTGATCGAGCAGGGGTTCGGCTGCACCCGGCACGCCAGCGCGAAGGGCTTCCGGGTGCTGCGGGTCACGCCGGGCTGAGTCACCCGCGTCGGCGTCGCCAGCGCGTCTGCTGCTCGCCCGGTGGCGGGACCCGTTGCGGTTGCCCGGCAGGTTGCCGGCCTCCCTGCGGCAGGATCCAGCGGCGTTTCCGCTTCCGGCCCTCGCGGTACGGCGCCGGCTGGAACTCGCTGCGCTGCTGCTCGCGGCGGGCCTGCTGCTCGACGTCCGGCCGGGTCTGCTGCGCCTGCTGCCAGTGCCAGTCCCGGTAATGCTGCTCGATCCGGGTCACGGCCGCGTCCAGCGCACCGAGCGCACTGATCGTCGCCCGCCGGGAGCGGACGCGTTTCACGGCACCGACCAGGCTGCGGTCCTGCTGCATCGCCTGGACTGCCGCGAACGCCATCCGCATCGGCGCGACGAGCTGGTGCCGGACGGTCTGCCGGTGCTCCTCCGGCATCAGGCCGGCGAACCGGTTGTCGATGACGAGGTCCGCGGCGGCGTTCCAGCGCTGCGACCGGTCGGTCCGGACCAGCTGCCTGGCCACCTGGTCGCTGGACAGCTGGCCGCTGCGCCGGGCCAGGCCGTCCACCAGCTCGCGGGCCGCGCCGGAGTAGCCCGGGTACGCATCGGTCCCGCGATGGTTGAGTACGCCCGGGGCGGTCCGGTCCAGACCGACGTCGTAGATCACGCTGTCGACGTTCTCGTGTGCCCAGTTCTCGATCAGGCCTTCCTCGAGAGTGCGCCCGGCCACGTCGTGCGCCGGATGCGAGCCGCGCACAGCCTCGTCGCCGGGCCGCGAGCACAGGTGCGCCGCCTCGTGCACGACGGTGACCACCGCGTCCCCGGCGCGGAACTCCTCGTCCGGGCTGAGCGGGCGGCCGGCCGTGTAGGCGATCCGTACCGGGTCGAGGACCTTCGCGAGGTTGAGCGTCATGCTGCCGTCGGGGTGCGCGGCGCCGAGGAAGTTCTGGTTCTCCTCCTCGTACACCGTGCCGTTCCAGCGGGTCGGCGAGCCGGTACGGCGTTCGACGGACCGGATCACCCGCGCCACCCATTGGTACTCGGGCGAGCGCGGGTCGAGCGCCGCGCCCTTCCGGCTGGTCATCCGGTCAGGCCTCCGCGCGCTGCTCTTCGATCCGTAGCTCCTCGATCAACCGGGCCAGGGCGCTGTTCATCCGCAGGATCGTGCCGGACTCCGGCGCCGGCGCCTGGTCGGCCAGCCCGGCCACGGTGGCGGCGGTTCGTTCCGCCTGCTCGATCCGCTCGGCAGGCGAACCGGTCGCGCCCAGCGCCTCGGCGACCAGCGCGGACGCCTCGTCGTACTGCGGACTGGTGCCGGTCTGCGGGCCGGCGATCAGGTCGGGCAGCCGCCGTACCCGGGCGAGCGCGCGCTCCCGCCAGACCTCGTCGGCGATCTGCTCGGCGAGCTCGGTGAGCCGGGCTGTCTCCGTGGCGAGGGCGGGGTCGTCGGGGTCGCTGAGCTTGTGCGCCAGCTCGCGGACCTCGGCATCCACGGTGTCGTAGTCCATGGCCGACCAGGCTACGGTGCAACGAACCCGGCCGGACAGGCGTCCTCTGGGTGTGGAGGCAGTCGCGGCCATGCAGACGGCGGTGGAGAACGGGACTGAGACCGCGGACGTCGACTTCGAGACCTGGGTCGCCGCCCGCGGTGATGCCCTGCTCCGGTTCGCCTACGTGCTCACCGGTGACGCGGTGCTCGGCGAGGACGCCGTCCAGGACGCGCTGACGACGGCCTGCGCGAAGTGGTCGCGGATCCGCCGCGCCGACGACCCGGACGCGTACGTACGGCGGATGATCGTGAACGCGCACGTGTCCTGGTGGCGCCGGTTCCGGCGCCGCGAGGCGCCGGTCGCCGAACCGGACCTCGGCGCGCCGGTGTCACCGGACGGCGCCGGGGAACGGGCTGAGGCGGACGCGGTCTGGGCGCTGTGCGCGACGCTGCCGACCCAGCAGCGCGCGGCGGTGGTGCTGCGGTACTACGAAGGGCTCTCGTACGCCGAGATCGGCGAGGTGCTCGGCTGTGCGGAGGCCACCGCGCGGTCCAGGGTGTACCGCGCACTCGGGACGTTGAAGACCGCCCTGACGAACGGAGGTGACGACGATGACTGATGAGCATGACGAGCTGGGCGACCTGGTCGCGACCGCGCTGCGCCGGCACGCGGGCGACGCACCCCGCGCCGTGGATCTGGCGGGTACCGCCCGCCGGCGCGTGCATCGACGGCGGAAGCGGGTGATGGGCGCGGCCGCGGCGGCGGTCGCCGTCGTCGCCATCGGGTCGGCGATCGCCACCAACGGCCTGCCATCGATGGAGACGGCGGAGCCGAACACTGCTGCTGGTGCGGACGGCGCCGCGAAGGACAACGCCGTGCCGGACGCGCGAATGGAGTCTGGATCGGCCGGCGGCGGCTGGCGCTGGGAGTCGTTCGGCGGGATCGAGGTCTCGGTACCGGCGACCTGGTCGTACGGCGTGACGAACCGCCCGTGGTGCGTCGCCGTCCCGGCCGGGAAGCAGGGCCAGCCGGACGGCGAGGTCGGCCGTCCCGGCCCGATCGGGTACGTCAAGTGCCCGGCCCCCATCCCGGCGGCAGCTCTCGGTCAGCACGTCTGGCTCAGCCAGGCCGGCGACTATGCGGCGACGACCGCGCGTCAGACCCTCGGCGGTGGATGGACCAACGTGGTGCGCGTGCTCGGCGGCGTACGGATCGAGGTGCAGACGAGGGATGCGGTGCTGCGTGACCGCATCCTCGGCTCGATCCGGCAGGTGTCGACCGACGCGAACGGCTGCCCGGTCCGGCACCCGGCCAGCGCGGACCGGCCCGTCCGGCCCGCCCAGGGCCTGGCCTGGGACACCCGGGTGACCGGCCTCTCGGCCTGTCAGTACCGCATCGACCGCACGGGTGCGGGCCTGCCGGCGCTGGTCGGGTCCCAGCGGTACGCCGCGGCTGCCGCGACCGCGATCCTGGACCGGATCCGGCACGCGCCCGCGGACGCCGGCCAGGGCGACCCGCGGGCGGCCTCCGGCGGATCGCCGCTCGGTGACGAGGTGGTCGTGCTGCGCTGGACCACTGCGGACGGTGTCCGGGAGGTCTACCTGCGCTACAGCGGCTCGGAGCGCAACGGGTTCGACAACGGCACCGAGGTACGACGTGTCACCCGCGACGCGGTGACCTTCATGACCGGACCGCTGACGGTAAGGAGCGCTCAGACCCAGCTCGGCACGCTCTTCCCGCTGCCCCGCTGAACGCCGGGCATGCCCGGATAACGGGTCGCGCCTGTGGACAACCGGCGTACAGACTGGAGCTCATGGGTCACGTGGACGTCGCAGGCATCGGATTCCAGCTCCCGGACGGTCGGGTGCTGCTGGACGACGTCACGTTCCGGGTCGGCGACGGCGCCAAGGTGGCGCTGGTCGGCGCGAACGGGTCCGGCAAGACCACGCTGGTGCGGATCATCGCCGACGACCTGAAGGCGCACAGCGGCAGCATCAGCCGTTCCGGCGGGCTGGGCGTGATGCGCCAGTTCGTCGGCTCGGTCCGGGACGAGAGCACGGTGCGGGACCTGCTGCTAAGCGTCGCGCGACCCGCCGTACGCGAGGCCGCGGCGAAGCTGGAGGCGGCTGAGCTGGCGATGATGGACGCCGACGACGAGCCGACCCAGCTGAAGTACGCGCAGGCGGTGGCCGACTGGGGTGAGGCCGGCGGGTACGAGGCCGAGGTGCTGTGGGACGTGTGTACGACGGCCGCGCTCGGCATCTCCTTCGACCGCTGCCAGTGGCGGCAGGTCCGGACCCTGTCCGGGGGTGAGCAGAAGCGGCTGGTGCTGGAGGCGCTGCTGCGCGGGCCGGACCAGGTGCTGCTGCTGGACGAGCCGGACAACTACCTCGACGTGCCGGGCAAGCGCTGGCTGGAGGAACAGCTGAACGCGACCCAGAAGACCGTGCTCTACATCAGCCACGACCGCCAGCTGCTGGCGAACACCGCGACCCGGATCGTCACCGTCGAGCTGGGTGCCGCGGGCAACACCGTGTGGACGCACGGCGGCGGTTTCGCGACATACCACGAGGCGCGCACGCACCGGTTCGAGCGGTTCGAGGAGCTGCGCAAGCGCTGGGACGAGGAACACGCCAAGCTGCGCGCGCAGATGCTGATGTACAAGCAGAAGGCGGCGTACAACTCCGACATGGCGTCGCGCTACCGGGCGGCGCAGACCCGGCTGCGCAAGTTCGAGGAGGCCGGTCCGCCGCAGGCGATCCCGCGCGAGCAGAACGTGAACATGCGGCTCACCGGCGGCCGCACCGGCAAGCGTGCGGTGATCTGCGAGAACCTCGAGCTGACCGGACTGATGAAGCCGTTCGACCTCGAGGTCTGGTACCGCGAGCGCGTCGCCGTGCTCGGCTCGAACGGCTCCGGCAAGTCGCACTTCCTGCGGCTGCTCGCGGTCGGCGGCAGCGACCCCGATGTCGAGCACCAGCCGGTCGGAGAGGTCGAGATCGCCGCGGTGAACCACACCGGCAAGGCCAGGCTCGGCGCCCGGGTCCGGCCCGGCTGGTTCGCGCAGACCCACGAGCACCCGGAGCTGAGCGGGCGCACGCTGCTGGAGATCCTTCACCGCGGCGACCAGCACCGCGACGGGATGGGTCGCGAGCAGGCGTCGCGGAAGCTGGACCGCTACGAGCTCGCGTACGCCGCGGAGCAGACCTTCGACAGCCTGTCCGGCGGCCAGCAGGCGCGGTTCCAGATCCTGCTGCTGGAGCTGTCCGGTGCGACCCTGCTGCTGCTCGACGAGCCGACCGACAACCTGGACGTCGAGTCGGCCGAGGCGCTGGAGGAGGGGCTGGACGCGTTCGACGGCACCGTGCTCGCGGTCACCCATGACCGCTGGTTCGCCCGCGGGTTCGACCGGTTCCTGGTGTTCGGCGCGGACGGCTCGGTCTATGAGTCCGACGAGCCGGTCTGGGACGAGGGCCGGGTGCAGCGCGCCCGCTGAGCCTGCTCCGCGGTGTCGCTGGGCAGGACACGGATCACGCGCTCACACGGCCGACAACTATCGGTGTCGTGTCGTGAGCCCGTCGAAGACGACCCCGAGAGCCTTGTCGCGGACCGCCGCCTCGCTGAGCGCGGAGCGCGTCGCACGAGAGATGCCGATCATCAGACCGAACACCTCCGGCGCCGCAACGTCTCGTCGTACCGCTCCGGCGGCCTGCGCACGCTCCAGCAGTACGCCGAACGCCTCGCGCAGCTCGCTGCCGGCCTCGGCGGCGCCGGTCGGGTCGGTGAGCGACTCGGCGATCGCCAGCTTGCTCGGCGCACCCGCGACCACCTCCCGGAAGAACGTGTGGAACGCCTCGCCGGGATCGGTCGCCGCGGCGAGCTCGCGGGCGCGGTCGCGCAGCTGCTCCAGCCGGGTGGTGAAGACGGCGTTGAGCAGGTCCTGCTTGGTCGGGAAGTGCCGGAACACCGTGCCGATCCCGACCCCGGCACGCCGCGCCACCTCCTCGGTGGAAGCCGCCGGTCCCTCGGTGCCGAACACCTCGGTGCCGGCGCGCAGGATCCGTGCGCGGTTGTCCCGCGCGTCGGCCCGCAACGGTCGCGTCGTCATCACCGGAATCCTCGCAGGTGTCAGCGATCGGTTGTGACCGGAGTCGATACTCCGTATATTCGGAGTCGTTACTCCGGTTAAATCCGTGCAGTACTCAATTGCAGTACTAAGGAGAGAGAGCATGGCTGCAGTACCTGCGCCGCGGGAGGTGTTCCTGCGTGTGGTGAACGGCGTCGCGGAGCGGCGGTACGCCGAGCTACACGAGCTGTACGCCGAGACGACCGACGTCCGGCACCCGATGTCGCCGTACGGCGACAACCCGCTGCTGTCCCGTGACGACGTGCGCAAGCACTTCGGTGCCGCCGGGGCCCGGGTGGCCACCGTACGGTTCCGGCCGGAGAACATCGTCGTGCACGAGACCACCGACCCCGAGGTGATCGTCGCGGAGTTCGAGTACCGCGGCACCGGGGTCGAGTCAGGTGAACCGTTCGCCGCCGCGTGCGTGTTCGTGGTCCGGGTCCGCGACGGCGAGATCGTCGAGTCCCGCGACTACATCGACCACCTGGCGATGGCGAAGGCCCGTGGCGAGCTCGAGCCGCTGATCGAGGCGCTCCGGCCCGCCTGAGCTCGGCCGGCCTGAGCGGAACCGCCGCACCTGCGGATGGCGTCGTACGCGCAGATCCAGTACCACCAGCAACGGCCCCGGTCCGCGGCAACTCTGCCGGACCGGGGCCGTTCCCAATCTGCGGTGACTAGCGGTCGCCCATCGGGACGTAGTCGGTGCCGCGGGAGCCGGTGTAGATCTGCTTCGGCCGGGCGATCTTCTGCTCGGAGTCGCCGAGCATCTCCAGCCACTGCGCCAGCCAGCCCGAGGTCCGCGGGATCGCGAACAGCACGGTGAACATCTCCGGCGGGAACTCCAGCGCCTCGTAGATCAGGCCGGAGTAGAAGTCCACGTTCGGGTAGAGCTTGCGGGAGACGAAGTACTCGTCCTCGAGCGCGATCTTCTCCAGCTCGACCGCGATCTTCAGCAGCGGGTTGACGCCGGTCACCTCGAAGACGTCCTCGGTGGCCTTCTTGATGATCGTGGCCCGCGGGTCGTAGTTCTTGTAGACCCGGTGGCCGAAGCCCATCAGCCGTTCCTCGCCGGCCTTCACGCCCTCGATGAACGAGGGGATGTTGTCCTGGGTGCCGATCCGGCGCAGCATCTTCAGGACCGCCTCGTTGGCGCCGCCGTGCAGCGGGCCGTAGAGGGCGCCGATGCCGCCGGCAACGGCCGTGTACGGGTCCACCTGGGACGACCCGATCGAGCGGACCGCGTTGGTCGAGCAGTTCTGCTCGTGGTCGGCGTGCAGGATGAACAGGATCTCCAGTGCGCGGACCAGCCGGTCGTCCGCGGCGTACTTCGGCTCGCTCATCTTGAACAGCATGGACAGGAAGTTCGCCGCGTAGCTGAGCTCGTTGTCCGGGTACACGTACGGCTTGCCCTGCGCGTGCCGGAACGCGAACGCGCCGAGCGTAGGCATCTTGGCGATCAGCCGGCAGATCTGCAGCCGCCGGGACTCCTCGTCGAAGATGTCGCGCGACTCCGGGTAGAAGGTGGACAGCGCGCCGACCGAGGCCAGCAGCATGCCCATCGGATGCGCGTCGTACCGGAAGCCCTGCATGAACGTCTTGAGGTTCTCGTGCACGAACGTGTGATACGTCACGTCATGCACCCACTGCTCGTACTCGGCCTTGTTCGGCAGCTGGCCGTGCACCAGCAGGTAGGCCACCTCGAGGTAGTTCGACTGCTCGGCGAGCTGCTCGATCGGGTATCCGCGGTACTCCAGGATCCCCTTGTCGCCGTCGATGAAGGTCACCGAGGAGCGGCAGGACGCAGTGTTCACGAAGCCGGGGTCGTACGACGCGATGCCGCCGTCACCGTCATCCGCACTGATCTGCTTGAGGTCCGCGGCACGGATGGTGCCGTCGGTGATGGCAAGGTCGTAATCCTTGCCGGTCCGGTTGTCCCGGACGGTGAGCGACTGTTCGGTCACCATGCTCATGTGGGCCCTCTTCGTAGCCGGCGTCAGCGGCCGGAGAGTGAGGGTTATCGTCGCCGGCGGGACGCGATGTGGACTGCGATCTTTCCCGCTACGCTAATCCGCAGCGCGTTCTAGTCCAAGCCGGGGCCCGCGCGCCGTTCGTGCTCACTTTGACCGGGAGCGTGCCGCGCCGGTATTCTGGGCGGTCGTTGTGCATTCCCGGTTGCGCACGCCTCTCAGGCACGCCGTCCCGGGCTCGCCAGCTTCCAGAATGTCAACCTCTTGAGAACGAAGGTCAACGACCGTGCGCACGTACAGCCCGAAGCCTGCTGACGTCACCCGTGAGTGGCACGTGATCGACGCAGAAGACGTCGTGCTCGGTAGGCTCGCCGTTCAGGCGGCCACGCTGCTGCGCGGCAAGCACAAGCCGACGTACGCGCCGCATGTCGACGGCGGTGACTTCGTGGTCATCGTGAACGCCTCCAAGCTCGCGCTGTCCGGCACCAAGCGAACCGACAAGCTCGTCTACCGGCACTCGGGTCACCCGGGCGGCCTGTCCGCCACCCCGGTCGGCGACATCCTGGACGCCGACCCGCGCAAGGTCGTCGAGAAGGCCGTCTGGGGGATGCTCCCGAAGAACCGTCTCGGCCGGAAGATGCTGAAGAAGCTCAAGGTGTACGCCGGTCCCGAGCACCCGCACACCGCCCAGCAGCCCAAGTCGTTCGAGATCACCCAGATCTCCCAGTAAGCCCGATAGAGGACATCAGACGCCGTGACCGAGAACATCACCGAGCAGGCCAGCGACGCCGTCGACACCGAGGTGCCGATCGACTCCGAGGGACCGGTTGCCTACAGCACCGAGAGCTCGCCGACCCCGGAGCAGAAGGAGGCCGCCCGGGTCGCGGTGATCAACCCCGCGGGCGCCACCGGCCGTCGCAAGGAGGCCGTCGCGCGTGTCCGGCTGGTCCCCGGCACCGGCAACTGGACCATCAACGGGAAGGCGCTGGACGTCTACTTCCCGAACAAGGTGCACCAGCAGATCGTGAACGAGCCGTTCGTGACCACCGGGCTCGAGGGCTCGTACGACGTGATCGCGCGGATCAACGGCGGCGGCATCACCGGCCAGGCCGGCGCGCTGCAGCTCGGCGTGGCCCGTGCGCTCAACGCCGCTGACGTCGACGTGAACCGTCCGACGCTGAAGAAGGCCGGTCTGCTCACCCGCGATGCGCGGATCAAGGAGCGGAAGAAGGCCGGTCTGAAGAAGGCCCGCAAGGCTCCGCAGTACTCCAAGCGCTGATCGGGCGCCGCGGATGCCGCGCTTGTTCGGCACGGACGGCGTTCGTGGTCTGGCGAACGGGGAGCTGACCGCGGAGCTGGCACTCGACCTGTCGGTCGCGGCAGCACATGTTCTCGGCGAGGCCGGTGCCTTCGAGGGGCACCGGCCGCGCGCTGTCGTGGGCCGGGACCCGCGGGCCAGTGGCGAGTTCCTGGAAGCGGCGGTGGTGGCCGGGCTGGCCAGCGCCGGCGTCGACGTCACCCGGCTCGGTGTGCTGCCGACCCCGGCGGTCGCTCATCTGACCGCCGCCACCGGCGCCGATCTGGGCGTGATGCTGTCCGCCAGCCACAACCCGATGCCCGACAACGGGATCAAGTTCTTCGCCCGCGGAGGCGTCAAGCTCGACGACGCGATCGAGGACGCGATCGAGTCCCGGATGGGCGAGGGCTGGCAGCGCCCCACCGGGCACGGCGTCGGCCGGATCACGGAGGACGGTCGGGGGGACATCACTGGCTTCGAGACCTACGTCAGCCACCTGGTCAGGTCCGCACCGAACCGGTTCGACGGGCTGACCGTCGTGGTCGACTGCGCGAACGGCGCCGCCTCGAATACCGCGCCAGAGGCGCTGCGCCGGCTCGGCGCCACCGTGATCACGCACGCGGCCGAACCGGACGGGCTGAACATCAATGACGAATGCGGCTCCACCCACATGGACGGCCTGCAGCGCGCGGTGATAGGGCATGGCGCGGATGTCGGCATCGCGCTGGACGGCGACGCGGACCGCTGCCTGGCGGTCGACGCCGGCGGTGAGCTGGTGGACGGCGACCAGATCCTGGCCATCCTGGCGCTGGCGATGCGAGACGCCGACCGGCTGGTCCGTGACACCGTGGTAGCGACCGTGATGAGCAACCTCGGCTTCGTCCAGGCGATGGTCCGGGAGCGGATCGCGGTCGAGCAGACCAAGGTCGGCGACCGGTACGTGCTTGAGGCGATGAAGGCCGGCGGCTACACGCTCGGTGGTGAGCAGTCCGGGCACGTGGTGCTCTCCGACCACGCCACCACCGGCGACGGCACACTGACCGCGCTGATGCTGCTGGCCCGGCTGGCCCAGACCGGCAAGGCGCTGGCCGACCTGGCCGGGGTGATGACGCGGCTGCCGCAGGTGCTGGTCAACGTGAAGAACGTGGACAAGTCCCGGGCCGACTCCGACCCTGCCGTGCAGGCGGCGGTGTCCGCCGCGACGAGCACGCTCGGCGACAGCGGCCGGGTACTGCTGCGGCCGTCCGGCACCGAGCCGCTCGTCCGAGTGATGGTCGAGGCCGAGTCCGGCGAGGTCGCGCAGGACATCGCCGATGAGCTCGCCGCCGTCGTCGCGGAGTCCCTCGCACTGTAATCCGGACGATCCGGACGCCTATCCGGACGATCCGGGCCGTCGCACGCTGCGACGCGCCGCATGCGTTGCGAGACATGGGTATAGGACGGACGATGCGGAGGACATGTTTGGCCTTGACCGCGCCCGAGATTCGTAGGTAACTTTCCCGAGCGGGGGCAAGTATCGTAATTCTCTTCCCGAAGGGACGGTCATGTCCGCCATCCGCCGCTTCGCACTCGCAGCGCTCGCGACGACGACCGCCCTGGCCGCGGCCACCGTCGTGCCGAGCGCAGCCACCAGCGCTCCGCCGCCCGACACCCCCGCCGCCGAAAGTCCGGGCAGCCGCGTCGCGACGGCCATGCAGGGCATGTCGCTGGAGGAGAAGGTCGGGCAGATGTTCGTCCTCTTCGCGTACGGCCCGAAGGCCGACGCGCCGGATGCGCGCAACACCGCGCTGTACGGCGTGGCCACGCCCGCCGAGGTGGTCCGGAAGTACAACCCGGGCGGCTGGATCTACTTCTCCGCCCGCGGCAACGTGACCGACCCGGTCCAGCTCGCGACGTACTCGAACGACCTGCAGCGGGCCGCGATCGGCACCGGGGTGCACGTGCCGCTGCTGATCGCCACCGATCAGGAGCAGGGTGTGGTGGTCCGGGTCGGGCCGCCGGCCACCCAGTTCGGCGGCAACATGGCCCAGGGCGCCTCTCGCAGCGTGGAGGACGCGCGCACCGTCGGGGCCGTCACCGGGCGTGAGCTGCGGGCGATGGGCATCCACCAGGACTACGCCCCGGTGGCGGACGTGAACGTGAACCCGCTGAACCCGGTGATCGGCGTCCGGTCGTTCTCCAGTGACCCGAAGCTGGCGTCCGACCTGACCGCGGCCATGACGCTCGGCATCGAGAAGGACGCCGACGCGATCGCCACCGCGAAGCACTTCCCGGGACACGGTGACACCAAGGACGACAGCCACTTCGCGATCCCGACCATCAACCACACCAAGGAGCAGTGGGACGCGATCGACGCGCCACCGTTCAAGGCCGCCATCGCGGCCGGCATCGACACGATCATGACCGCGCACATCGTGGTCCCGGCGCTCGACCCGTCGGAGGACCCGGCGACGCTGAGCAAGCCGATCCTGACCGGTGTGCTGCGCGAGCAGCTCGGGTTCAAGGGCGTTGTGGTCACCGACGCGCTCGAGATGGCCGGCGTCCGGGCGAAGTACGGCGACGCCGAGGCGGTCGTGCGGGCGATCGAGGCCGGCGCCGACCAGGTCCTGCTGCCGCCGGCGCCGGACCTTCAGTTCAACGCCGTGCTCGACGCGGTCCGGTCGGGCCGGATCAGCGAGCAGCGGATCAACGAGAGCGTGGCCCGGCTGCTGCTGCTCAAGGTCACCCGTGGCGTGATCACCAAGCCGTTCGTGGACACCAGCAAGGTGATGAGCATCGTCGGTACGCCGGCCAGTCTGGCCACCGCCCAGAGGATCACCGACAAGACCACCACGCTGGTCAAGAACGACGCCGACATACTGCCGCTGAGCAAGGACCCGCGCTCGGTCCTGGTGACCGGCTGGGGCGTCACCACCACCCAGACGCTCGCAGGACGGCTGGCCGCCCGCGGCGCGACGACCACGGTCCGGGAGACCGGTGCCGCACCGACCGACGCGGCGATCGCCGACGCGGTCGCGAAGTCGCAAGCCAACGACCTGACCGTGGTGCTGACCATGAAGGCCTGGGACACCACGGTGACCGACAAGCTGGCCAAGCAGCAGAAGCTGGTCAAGGACCTGCTCGCCACCGGCAAACCGGTTGTCGTGGTCGCGGTGCGGGACCCGTATGACATCGCCTACTTCGATGCCGCCCCCACGTACCTCGCGACGTACTCCTTCACCGGTGTCGCGATCGAGTCACTGGCGAAGGTGCTGTACGGCGAGACCAGCCCGCAGGGCAAGCTGCCCGTGGACATCCCGGTGGCGGGCGACCCGAGCACGGCGCTGTACCCGTTCGGGCATGGACTGACCTGGTGACTGGCATGGTGAGGAAGCTCGCGGCCGTCCTGGCAGCACTGCTGTTGCTCGCCGTCGCCGCACCGGTTGCCAAAGGCAACGAGTCGCCCGACGTCCGGTTGCGCGTCGCGACGTACAACATCCATGCGGGCGCCGGGCATGACAACGTGTTCGACCTGGATCGCACCACCCGCACCCTGCGGTCGTTCGACGCGGATGTGATCGGCCTGCAGGAGGTCGACGTGCACTGGAGCGCGCGCAGCGAGTGGCGGGACCTGGTCACCGAGCTGGCGCAGCGGCTCGGGATGCGGGCGGCGTTCGCGCCGATCTACGACTTCGACCCGCTCAACCCGGGTGAGCCGCGCCGGCAGTACGGCCTCGCGCTGCTGTCGCGGTACCCGATCCTGTCGGTGCAGAACCATGACCTGACCCGGCTGTCGACCCAGGACCCGAACCCGGTGCCGACACCGATGCCCGGCTTCCTCGAGGCCGTGGTCGAGGCAGAGGGTGCCTGGACGCACGTGTACGTCACCCACCTGGACTACCGGGCCGACCCGGAGCTGCGGCGGATCGAGGTGGACGAGACGCTCGACATCCTCGCCGCCGACCGTCCGGGCGCGAACCAGATCCTGATGGGCGACTTCAACGCGCCGCCGGACGCCCCCGAGCTGGCCCGGCTGTGGCCCGTGGTGACCGATGCCTGGGCCGCCGCGCCGGACACCTCCGGACAGCCGCTGACCTACCCGACCGTCAACCCGACCAAGCGGATCGACTACGTCACCGTCTCGCGTGGCGTCGAGGTGCTCCGCGCGCACGTCCCGGACGACCCGACCCTGCTCGCCGCCAGCGACCACCGGCCCGTGGTGGCCGACCTGTCGCTGAACCGTGGATGGAGGAACATCCCATGACCGTTCGCCGCAGAAACTTCCTCGCCGGAGCGGGCGCACTGTCCGCCGCCCCGCTGCTGGGGGCGACCACCCCGGCGCACGCCGATGTACGCCCGCCGCAGCGCCCGGTGAGCACCGGCGCACAGGTGCTGGCCGACAGCGGCTGGGCCGCGCTGGCCGGGCAGAAGGTCGGCGTCGTCTCGAACCCGACCGGCATCCTGGACGACCGGACCCACATCGTCGACACCATGCACGCCTCCGGCGCGGTCGACGTGGTCGCCGTGTTCGGGCCCGAGCACGGGTTCCGCGGCACCGCCCAGGCCGGCGACTCCGAGGGCAACCACATCGACCCGCGGACCGGGATCATGGTGTACGACGCGTTCGGCGCGGAGGCCCCGAAGCTGGAGGGGTTCTACCGCCAGTCCGGTGTGGAGACCGTGGTCTTCGACATCCAGGACGTGGGCGCGCGGTTCTACACCTACATCTGGACGATGTACCGCGCGATGCACGCCGCGGCGATGACCGGCGCCCGGTTCGTCGTACTGGACCGGCCGAACCCGATCGGCGGCTACGCCCGCGGGCCGATGATGCAGCCCGGCTTCACCTCCGGCGTCGGCAAGGAGGAGATCCTGCTGCAGCACGGCATGACGGTCGGCGAGCTGGCGCTGATGTTCAACGCGGAGTACCTGCCGGCCGACACCGGCGGTCCGCGGGTCACCGACCTGGAGATCGTCCGGACCGAGGGCTGGCGGCGCGATGTGACCGCACACGGGACGACCGTGCCCTGGGTGTTGCCGAGCCCGAACATGCCCACGCCGGACACCGCCGTGGTGTATCCCGGCATGGGGTTGTTCGAGGCCACCAACATGTCCGAGGGACGGGGTACGACCAGGCCGTTCGAGCTGATCGGCGCGCCGTACATCGACTACCACTGGGCCGAGGCGCTGGCCACCAAGGACATCCCGGGGCTCGAGTTCCGGGAGGCCTACTTCACGCCGACGTTCAGCAAGAACGCGAACAAGCTGTGTGGCGGCGTGCAGGTGCACGTCACCGACCCGTCGCGGGCGGAGGCGCTCGTCGCGTCGGCCCACATGCTGGTCGAGGCGCGGCGGCTGTACAGCAGCGACCCCGACCCCGCGATGCGTTTCGACTGGCGCGGTGACGGCGGCCGCTGGATCGACCTGCTGAGCGGCTCGGACCGGTACCAGTCGATGCTGGAGGCGGGTGCGAGCGCCGAGGAGATCGTCGGTGCCTGGGCCGGCGAGACGGCGGCCTGGAACGCACGCCGCGAGCCGTACCTGCTCTACGAGGGGCCGAGCCGATGAGGCGGGTGGGTGCGGTCGCCGCAGCCGCTACCCTGGCGATGACGATGTCCACGACCCAAGCCGTTGCCGATGGCAACAACGGTGGCCGGTACGACCAGCCGTACCACGGGTTCGCGCCCGGGTCGACCGAGCTGCGCTGGTCGACGCCGCAGCAGGCTGGGCTGGACCCGGCGCCGATCGACGCGGCGCTGACCGCGGTGGACGACTGGACCCGCCCGAACGGCACCGCGAAGCCGCTGTTCGCCGGCGCGGTCACGCTGCTCGCGCACAACGGCAAGATCGTCACCCGGACCGCCACCGGCAAGGCGCTCAAGTACGCCGACGGTGCCGGCACCGAGCTGCCCGCGGACCAGCAGGTCGCGATGCGTACCGACACGATCTTCGACATGGCCTCGGTGTCGAAGTTGTTCACCTCGATCGTGGTGATGCAGCAGGTCGAGGCCGGACGAGTCGATCTGGACGCGCCGGTCGCGACCTACGTGCCGGAGTTCGGGCAGAACGGCAAGGAGTCGATCACGGTCCGGCAGGCGCTCACGCACACCACCGGGCTGCCGGCCTGGCTGCCGCTGTGGAGCGCGCAGCCCGACCCACCGTCGCGGCTGCAGATGGCGCTCACCGCCGCGCTGCGCAACCCGCCGGGCAGCACCTACCTGTACAGCGACCTGAACCTGATCGCGCTCGGCGAGGTCGTGCACCGGGTCAGCGGCAAGCCGCTGGACGAGCTGGTCGCGGACGGCATCGCGGTCCCGCTTGCGATGCCGGACACGGGCTACAACCCGGACCCGGCCAAGCTGGACCGGATCGCCGCCACGGAGTACCAGGTCAGCCCGCCGCGCGGCATGGTGCGCGGCTCGGTGCACGACGAGAACGCCTGGTCACTGGACGGCGTCGCCGGCCACGCCGGGGTGTTCTCCACCGCCGACGACCTGGCCAAGCTGGCCCAGGCGCTGCTGAACGGCGGGACCTACGAGGGACAGCGGATCCTGTCCGAGGACTCGGTCGAGCTGATGATCACCAACTTCAACCAGGCATTCCCGGGCAACGACCACGGGCTCGGCTTCGAGCTGAACCAGCGCTGGTACATGTCGGGGCTGTCGGGGCCGCGGACCGCCGGGCACACCGGTTACACCGGGACGTCGATGGTGATCGACTTCGACTCGCGGTCGTTCGCGATCCTGCTCACCAACCGGGTGCACCCGAGCCGCAACTGGGGCAGCAACAACCCGGCCCGCCGGGCCGTCGCGCAGGGCCTGGCCGAGTCGCTGGCGGTCGACCCGCGGCACGGCAAGGACGCCTGGTTCACCGGCACCAAGGACGCCACCACCTCCACGCTGACCACGACGCTCGCGGTGCCCGCCGAGGGCGCCCGGGTCGGCTTCGACCTGTTCGTGGACAGCGAGCAGACAGACTGGCTGTACCTGGAGACGTCGGCCGACGGAGGCACCACCTGGACCAAGGTGCCGTTCGACGTCCGGGACCGCGACGAGGTCACCCAGACCGACGGCGCGTTCACGACGTCCGGCGACCGGCGCTGGCTGCAGGCCTCGGCGGCGCTTCCGGCCGGTCCGCAACAGCTGCGCTGGCGGTACACGACGGACTCGCTGTACGTCGGTCGCGGGGTGTTCGTGGACGGCGTGAAGGTGATCGCCGGTGACCAGCTGCTGCTCGACGGTGAGCGAAACCCGAGTGCTTTCGTTGCCAATGGGTGGAGGCTTGCGAATCGGTGAGCGTCGGTAGCACCAAACCCACGCAGCACGCCGTAACGTGGCGATATGACAGCATCATCTGCGCCGTCCGCCGGGCCGGCTAGGGTCTCAGGGCCGACGGGTCCGCTGCTGGTCAGGGTCCGTGCCGTGCTGCCCGCGTTGGCCCCTGCTGAGCAGCGGGTGGCCAACGCGGTGCTGGCGGATCCGGCCGGGGTGGCGGCGATGACGATCTCCGAGCTGGCGGTCCTGGCCTCCACCTCGGAGACCACGGTGATCCGGTTCTGCAAGCAGATCGGGGTGCCGGGCTACCCGCAGCTGCGGCTGCAGCTGGCGGCGCAGTCGGCGCAGACCGCCGATCAGCCCGAGGTCGGCGGTGACATCGAACCGGGCGACTCGCTCGCCGACGTGGTCGCGAAGGTGGCCTACGCCGACGAACGGGCGGTGAAGGAGACCGCTCAACAGCTCGACCCGGATGCACTCGCGGCGGTGGTGGCGGCGGTGGCCGCGGCCCCTCGGGTCGACCTGTACGGGTATGGCGCGAGCGCCTTCGTCGCGATGGACCTGCAGCAGAAGCTGCACCGGATCCGGCGGGTGTCGTTCGCCTGGAGCGACGCGCACATCTCGCTGACCAGTGCGGCGCTGCTGGGTGCGGGTGATGTCGCGATCGGCATCTCGCACACCGGTACCACCTCCGAGGTGGTCGAGACGCTGCAGGAGGCGGCCAAGCACGGCGCGACCACCGTCGCGATCACCAACTACCCACGCTCGCCGGTCGCACAGACCGCCCAGCTGCTGCTCACGACGGCGGCCCGCGAGACGACGTACCGGTCCGGCGCGATGGCCAGCCGGATCGCCCAGCTGATGGTCGTGGACTGCCTGTTCATCGGTGTCGCCCAACAGGTGCTGCCCGATGCCCGCAAGGCGCTCGAGACGACGTACACCGCGGTGCGCGGTCACCACCTCAAGCCGAGCAGCGGTGAATGATCACCAGTTTTGACAGTGCATTTGGTAGGAAAGTAACCTTACTGGTGTGATCGCCCCACCGACTGAAGACCGCAACCCCAACACCCTGGCGATCGACTCGCTCGGCACCATCCAGATCCTGGAACTGGTGAACGCCGAGGACGCGAGGGTCGCGGGTGCGGTGGAAGCGGCCATCCCCGAGCTGGCCAAGGCCGTCGACGCCGCGGTCGACGCCGTGCAGTCCGGCGGCCGCGTGCACTACTTCGGCGCCGGTACGTCGGGCCGGCTCGCGGTGCTGGACGCCGCCGAGCTGTTACCGACCTTCCACGCACCGCCCGACCTGGTCGTCGCGCACCACGCCGGCGGCACCGAGGCGCTGCTGCGCGCGGTCGAGAACGTCGAGGACTCCGAGGAGACCGGCGCCGCCGACGCCGCGGCGGTGACCGAGCGGGACGTGGTGCTGGGCCTGGCCGCGTCCGGCCGGACGCCGTACGTCGCCGGTGCCCTGCGCGCCGCCCGCGAGGCCGGTGCGACCACCGTGCTGGTGACCGCGAACCCGGACGCGCCGCTGCGCGAGCTCGCCGACATCGTCGTCGCCGCCGACACCGGTGCCGAGGTGATCGCGGGCTCCACCCGGCTCAAGGCCGGCACCGCGCAGAAGCTGATCCTGAACAGCTTCTCGACCACGCTGATGATCAAGCTCGGCCGGACCTGGTCGAACCTGATGGTCGACATGGTCGCCACCAACAACAAGTTGCGCGGCCGGATGCTGCGGATCCTGTCCGAGGCCACCGGCGCGGGTGACGACGCCTGCGCGGCGGCCCTGGCGGCCGCCGGCGGCGAGCTCAAGCCCGCCCTCGTGCACCTGCTCAGCGGCGCCCCCATCGACGAGGCCCGCGCCGCACTGGAGCAGGCCGACGGCCGGGTGGCCGCCGCCCTCTCCACCCTCACAGCTTCCTGAGCCGGACCCAGCGGACCGTGTGGTCGGCGCCCTTACGCAGCACCAAGGTGGCCCGGGACCTGGTCGGCAGGATGTTCTCGCGCAGGTTCGGGCCGTTGATGGTGTCCCAGAGCGACTCGGCCCGGGCGATCGCCTCGTCCCGGCTCAGGTCCCCGTACCGGCGGAAGTACGACTCGGGGTTGCGGAACGCGGTCTGCCACAGCTTCAGGAAGCGCGCAACGTACCACGAGCGGATGTCGTCCGCAGCCGCGTCGACGTACACGGAGAAGTCGAAGAAGTCGCTCACCGCGAGCCCGCTGCGGCCGTCGCCGTGCCGGGGTGCGGGCTGCAGCACGTTCAGGCCCTCGAGCAGCAGGATGTCCGGCTGCTCGACGGTGGTGCGTGCGTCCGGCAGCCGGTCGTAGTGCAGGTGCGAGTACACCGGCGCCTCGACGGCGTCCATGCCGGACTTCACCTCGACCACGAACCGCAGCAGCGCCTTGCGGTCGTACGACTCCGGGAAGCCCTTGCGCTGCAGCAGCCCGCGGCGTTCCAGCTCAGCGTTCGGCCACAGGAACCCGTCGGTGGTGACCAGCGCGACCCGCGGGTGCTCCGGCCAGCGGGCGAGCAGCTCGCGCATCAGCCGGGCGGTGGTGGACTTGCCGACGGCAACGGACCCGCCGATCCCGATCACGAACGGGGTCCGGGTGGCCGGCTCGCCGAGGAAGCCCTCGGTGTCGGCGTGCAGCGCGCGGGCGTGCCGGACGTACAGCGACAGGATCCGGGACAGCGGCAGGTACACCTCGCGGACCTCGGTCATGTCGATCTCGTCGCCGAGGCCGCGGAGCCGCTCGACCTCCTCGGCGGTCAGTGGCGACTCCGTGGTCTCCGCGAGCCGCGCCCATGCCGCGCGGTCCAGCTCGGTGTACGGCGTCACCTCGCGAGGCTGCTGCAGCATGGCCCCAATTGTGCCCATCCCGGATGCCGTTAGTCTGACGGCCATGTGCGGCATCGTGGGTTACGTCGGTGAGAAGTCGGCGCTGGATGTGGTTCTGGAGGGCCTCCGCAGGCTGGAGTACCGCGGGTACGACTCCGCCGGTGTGGCTCTCATCACAGATGGGAGACTGACCACCGCGAAGAAGGCGGGCAAGATCGCGAACCTGGACAAGGAGATCGCGGACCGCCCGCTGCCGCCGTCCACCACCGGTATCGGTCACACCCGGTGGGCGACCCACGGGCCGCCGAACGACCGCAACGCCCACCCGCATCGGAACGGCGACCGGAAGGTCGCGGTCGTCCACAACGGCATCATCGAGAACTTCGCCTCGCTGCGCGCCGACCTGGAGTCGCGCGGCAACGAGATGGCCTCCGACACCGACACCGAAGTGGTCGCGCACCTCCTGGGCGAGGCGATGCAGACCACGGGTGGCGATCTCGCCGAGGCGATGCGCCAGACGTGCGCGCGCCTGGAAGGGGCCTTCACCCTGGTCGCCGTCCACAGTGACGCCCCGGACGTGGTGGTCGGCGCCCGCCGCAACTCGCCGCTGGTGGTCGGGGTCGGCGAGGGTGAGAACTTCCTCGCCTCCGACGTCTCGGCGTTCATCACGCACACCCGGGACGCGATAGAGCTCGGCCAGGACCAGGTGGTCGAGCTGCGCCGTTCCGGAGTGACCGTCACGAACTTCGACGGCTCGCCGGCGGACGTGACGCCATACCACGTGGACTGGGACATCTCGGCCGCCGAGAAGGGCGGCTACGACTACTTCATGCTGAAGGAGATCGCCGAGCAGCCGAAGGCGATCAGCGACACCCTGCTCGGCCGGTTCACCCCGGAGGGCCGGCTGCACCTGGACGAGATGCGGCTGAGCGACGACGAGCTGCGCGAGGTCGACAAGATCATCATCATCGCCTGCGGCACGTCGTTCCACGTCGGCCTGATCGCCAAGTACGCGATCGAGCACTGGACCCGGATCCCGTGCGAGGTGGAGCTGGCCAGCGAGTTCCGGTACCGGGACCCGATCGTCGACCCGACCACGATGGTGATCGCGATCAGCCAGTCCGGCGAGACGATGGACACGCTGATGGCGCTGCGGCACGCCCGCGAGCAGCGCGCCAAGGTGCTGGCGATCTGCAACACCAACGGCTCCACGATCCCGCGCGAGTCCGACGCGGTGGTCTACACCTACGCCGGCCCGGAGATCGCGGTCGCGTCGACGAAGGCGTTCCTGACCCAGATCGTCGCGACGTACGTGATCGCGCTGTACCTCGCCCAGGTCCGGGGCACCAAGTTCGGCGACGAGATCAAGTCCGTGATCGACGACCTGGAGGAGATCCCAGCCGCGGTCGCCAAGGTGCTGGAGGCGGTCGAGCCGGTCCGGCAGCTGGCCCGCGACCTCAAGGAGGCGCAGTCGGTGCTGTTCATCGGCCGGCACGTCGGGTACCCGGTGGCGCTCGAGGGCGCGCTGAAGCTCAAGGAGCTCGCCTACATGCACGCCGAGGGTTTCGCCGCCGGTGAGCTCAAGCACGGCCCGATCGCGCTGATCGAGGACGACCTGCCGGTGTTCGTCGTGATCCCGCCCAAAGGCCGGGACGTGCTGCACGACAAGATGGTCAGTAACGTCCAGGAGATCCGCGCCCGCGGCGCCCGCACGATCGTGGTCACCGAGGACGGCGACACCGCGGTCGAGCCGTACGCCGACCACCTGATCCGGCTGCCCAAGGTGCCGACGCTGCTGCAGCCGCTGGTGGCGACGGTGCCCCTGCAGGTGTTCGCCTGCGAGATGGCCACCGCCAAGGGGTACGACGTCGACCAGCCGCGCAACCTGGCGAAGTCGGTCACGGTCGAATAGTGAGCCGCGCATGATCATGGGGGTCGGGATCGACGTCGTCGACATCGCACGCTTCATGGAGACGCTGGAGCGGACCCCCGGTCTGCGTGCCCGGCTGTTCACCGCCACCGAGTCGGCGAAGCCGCCGTCGTCGCTGGCGGCCCGCTTCGCGGCCAAGGAGGCGCTGGCGAAGGCGCTCGGCGCGCCGGCCGGGATGCTCTGGCTCGACGCCGAGGTGACCACCGACGACGACGGCCGCCCCTGGCTGGAGATCAGCGGGACGGTCGCCGAACGCGCCTCCCAGCTCGGTGTCCAGAGCATGCACCTGTCGCTCAGCCACGACGCCGGGATCGCCTCCGCGGTCGTGGTGCTGGAAGGCTGAGATGCGGCGCGCCCATAGCGTCGAGCAGGTCCGGGCCGCCGAGCACGACCTGATGGCCCGGCTGCCCGAGGGCACGCTGATGCAGCGTGCCGCCCGCGGCCTCGCCGTCGCGGTGGCCGACTTCCTCGGCTTCTCGTACGGCGCGCGGGTGGTGCTGCTGGTCGGCTCCGGGGACAACGGCGGCGACACGCTGTACGCCGGCGCGCTGCTGGCCCGGCGCGGCGCCCGGGTCAGCGCCGTACTGCTGTCGGAGCACCCACATCCGGCCGGTCTCGCGGCGCTGCAGACGGCCGGTGGCCGGGTCGGGGCAGCGGACACCATCGCCGGGGCGGACGTCGTGGTCGACGGGATCGTCGGCATCGGCGGCCGGCCGGGCCTCAAACCGGCGGCAGCGCACACGATCGACCTCGCCGCCCAGCACGGTGTGCCCGTGGTCGCGGTCGACGTACCGTCCGGCGTCGACGTAGACACCGGTGCCACGCCCGCGAGACACGTCCGGGCCGCGCTCACCGTCACCTTCGGCACCCACAAGGTGTGTCACCTGATCGACCCGGCCGCGTCAGCGTGCGGACCGGTGCTCCTGGTCGACATCGGTCTCGACCTGCCGTCGCCTGTCGTGGAGGCGCTGCAGCCCGCGGATGTGGCAGCGCTCTACCCGGTGCCGCGACGCGAGTCGGACAAGTACTCCCGCGGCGTGACCGGCCTGCTCGTCGGCTCCACGCAGTACCCGGGCGCCGCCGTCCTCGCCACCGCGGGCGCGCTCGGCGGACCGCTCGGGATGGTCCGGTACGCCGGTCCCGACCCGGTCGCGGACGCCGTCCGGGCCGCGCACCCGGAGGTGGTCGCGGGCAGCGGCCGGGTGCAGTCCTGGGTGATCGGTTCCGGCCTCGGCGACCACGTGGACGCGCACCTGATCGGGGAGATCTACAGCGGCGACGAGCCGGTGCTGATCGACGCGGACGGCCTGCGGTACCTGCCGCTGCGGTTCACCCTGCCGGTACTGCTCACCCCGCACGCCGGCGAGCTGAGCCGGCTGCTCGACGTACCGCGGGACGAGATCGAGGCCAACCGGCTGCGGCACGCCCGGGCCGCGGCCGAGCGGTACCACGCCACCGTGCTGCTCAAGGGCTCGACCACCGTCGTCGCCGCGCCGGACGGCCGGGTCCGGGTCAACACGAACGCCACGCCCTGGCTCGCGACGGCCGGCGCCGGCGACGTCCTCGCGGGCCTGTGCGGCGCTCTTCTCGCGGGCGGGCTGGACCCGCTGGACGCCGGCAGCGTCGCCGCGCATCTGCATGCGGCCGCCGCCCGGCTGGCGTCGGCGGGCGGCCCGGTCAGCGCGAGCGCTGTCGCCGCGCACCTGCCTGTCGCGACCGCGGCGCTGCTGGCCGAGCACGGGTTCCGTGGGTTGCCGTGACTGGTCAGGCGCCGGTGAGGCCGAGGGCCTGGCCGCTCGGGTGCTTCAGGGTGAGCCGGGTGGAGTCGATCTCGAAGCCGACGGTGCCGTCGAGGACCGCGAGTACGGCGCGCTCGACGTCGGCGAGGCCGTCCGGGCAGCCCTTCCGGGTCCTGCCGATCGGACCGAAGGTGATCGTGCCGCCGTCGACGGCCGCGGTGCCGGACAGCTGGTTGCAGCCGGTCGAACCGGTGACCCTGCCGTCGGCGAAGACCAGGTAGGCCTTGTCGCTGCCGGCCGTGTTCGAGGCGACGTCGCCCTTGACGACCGTGTCCAGAGTCCAGCGGGTGCCGGTCAGCGCGAGATCGGGTTGAGCGGTCTGCTTGTCCAGCAGCGTCACCGTGGTGGTCCCGGACTCGAGCGTGAGGGTGTCCTGCGCAAGGCGCCAGGTCGGTTTCGCGGCGAGCAGCTTCGCCAGCCACTCGTCCTGCTTGTGCCGGGCCGCGTCACAGCCCATCTCGGTCATCGACAGATCCTCGACGCCGAGCCGGCCGTCGCCGGTGTCGACCGGCCCCTGCATCGTGTTGCAGCCCGCGTTCGCGACCAGCCGGCCGTCGTCGGCGAACCACAGCGAGACCCGGCTGTCGCCGGCCAGCGGCTTGGCCCGGCCGTCCTCTGTGACCGCGGTGGACAGGAAGGTCCGCCCGCGCAGTGAGTCCGAGCCACCGGCGCCCGGCTCGCTGCCACATCCGGCCGCGAGCATGAGCCCCGCCAGCAGAACGACCTGTGCTCTCCGCATGCCCTGTCGACGCTCAGTGGGTGGTGATGGTTGTCACGCGCGATCACCCTAGGCCCGGTTAGGGTGCAGCGGTGGAATGTCCGGACCTGGTGATCTTCGACAACGACGGCGTGCTGGTGGACTCCGAGCGGCTGGCGAACGGGATCCTCGCCGCGCTGCTGACCGAGGCCGGCCTGCCGTACACGCTGGAGCAGGCGGTGCACGAGTTCATGGGCGGGTCGCTGGCCCGGGTGCGGACCGCCGCCGAGGACCGTCTGGGTACGCCGCTGCCCACGGACTTCGAGGACCGTTACCACCAGCGCTTGTTCGAGGGGTTCGCCGAGCTCGTCGCGATAGACGGGGTCGCGCAGGTGCTTGATGAGCTGGACGCGGCCGGGACGGCGTACTGCGTGGCCTCGTCGGGTGATCACGAGCGGATCCGTACGGCGCTGACCGCGGTCAGGTTGTACGAGCGGTTCCAGGGGCACGTGTTCAGCGCCCAGGACGTGGCGCACGGCAAGCCGGCTCCAGATCTGTTCCTGCACGCGGCGGCCGCAATGGGGGTGGAGCCGGCCGGGTGCCTGGTCGTGGAGGACAGTCCGCTGGGCGTCGAGGCGGCCCGGGCGGCGGGCATGCGGGTGGTCGGTTACGCGGGGATGACCCCTGCGGAACGGCTGGCCGGCGCTGACGTCGTGATCGACAAGATGGGGGCTTTGACCGGTCTGTTCGGCCACTCCTGAGAGACTTTGAACGCTATGTCAACGAGTCAGGAGACGCGCCGGCCGAGGGCTGAGGCGGTCGTCGACCTCGCTGCGATCCGGCACAACGTCCGGGCGCTGCGTGCGCACGTCGGCCCGGCCGAGGTGATGGTCGTGGTCAAGGCCGATGGGTACGGGCACGGCATCCTGCCGTCAGCGCGGGCGGCCCGGGCTGCCGGCGCGAGCTGGCTCGGCGTGGCCGTGGTCGAGGAGGCGCTGGCGCTGCGGGCGGCCGGTGACACCGGGCCGATCCTGTGCTGGCTGGCGGTACCGGGCGAGCGGCTCGCCGACGCGGTCGCGGCGGACATCGACCTGTCCGCGTCCGCGGTCTGGATGGTGGACGAGCTGGTCACCGCGGCCGGGATCGCCGGGCGGCCGGTGCGGGTGCACCTCAAGGTCGACACCGGTTTGAACCGTTCCGGCGCCACCGCGGCGGACTGGACGGACCTGGTCACCGCCGCCGCGAAGGCCCGGGCCGCGGGGCACCTGGAGATCATCGGCGTCTGGTCGCACCTGGCCTGCTCGGACGAGCCGGGGCATCCGGCGAACGCGGCCCAGGTCGCGGCGTTCGCCGACGCGCTCGAGGTCGCGGCCCGGCACGGGGTGCAACCGCCGCTGCGGCACCTGGCGAACTCCGGCGGCACGCTCGCGCTCCCGGATACCTGGTACGACCTGGTCCGCCCGGGCATCGCGTCGTACGGGCTGTCCCCGTTCGGGCCGGCCCGGCCGTCCGCCGAGCTCGGGCTGCGGCCCGCGATGACGCTGCGGGCCGGGCTCGCGGTGGTGAAGCGGGTCGGCGCCGGCGAGGGTGTCTCGTACGGGCACACCTATGTCACCTCGCAGCCGACCACGCTCGGACTGGTCCCGCTCGGGTACGGCGACGGCATCCCGCGGCACGCGTCCGGTCGCGGCCCGGTACTTGCCGCTGGCAAGCGTCGTACCATCGCCGGCCGGGTCTGCATGGACCAGTTCGTGCTCGACCTGGACGGCGACGACGCCGCCGCCGGTGACGACGTGGTGCTGTTCGGTCCGGGCGACGGCGCGGAGCCGACGGCGGACGACTGGGCGGTGGCCGCGGAGACGATCAACTACGAGATCGTCACCCGGATCGGTCCTCGGGTGCCGCGCTGCTACACCGGCGGTGACCCTCGCCATGACCCCCGCCATGACCCCCGCCCTGACACCGGCGAGGTGACCGGCTGATGGCACGGGCCGGACGGACCGCTGGCCTGCTCGGCGTCGCGGTCGGCGTGATCGCGGCCGGCGCCGCCGCGGGGGTCGCCGTCGAGCGGCAGCTGATCGGGCGGCGAGCCAGCCAGCGCGCGCAGCTGGAGGCGGAGCCGTTCGGGTCGGTCCGCGGTGAGCCGCACGTGTTCACCTCCGACGACGGCGTCGAGCTGTACGTCGAGACCGATGAGGGGCCGCCGGGGCCGACCGTGATCTTCGCGCACGGGTACGGGCTGAACCTCGACTGCTGGCACTTCCAGCGCAAGGGTCTGCGCGGCGCCGGGAAGCTGGTGTTCTATGACCAGCGGTCGCACGGCCGGTCCGGTCGGTCGCCGAAGGACGGCGTCACCATCGACCAGATCGGCCGGGATCTGTACGGGATCCTGAACGAGTTCGCGCCGAAGGGCCCGGTGGTGCTGATCGGGCACTCGATGGGCGGTATGGCGATCATGGCGCTGGCCGACCTGTACCCGGAGCTGTTCGGGACGCGGATCACCGGCGTCGGGCTGGTCTCGACGGCCGCCGGTGGCCTGGACGAGGCGTCGATCGTGCTGCCCGGGCTGCCGGGCCGGCTGATCCGCCGGTACGCGACCCCGACGCTGGCCGCGCTCGCCCGGGTGCCGACGCTGGTCGAAGGCAGCCGGCGGGCCGGAAGCGACATCAGCTACGTGCTGACCCGGATGTACTCGTTCGGGTCCGAGGTGCCGCCGTCGTACACCGAGTTCGTGAACGAGATGATCGCCGGGACGCCGATCTCGGTGATCTCGGACTTCTACCCGATCTTCGCGCTGCACGACAGGTACCACGCGTTGGAGGTGCTGCAGAAGGTGGAGTGCGTGGTGATCTGTGGTGATGATGACCACCTGACCCCGTTCCGGCACTCCGAGGAGATCGTCCGGCACGTGCCGGGTGCCGAGCTGGTGCACGTCGAGCAGTGCGGGCACATCGGCTTCCTGGAGCACCACGAGGAGTTCACCTCGGCGCTGCGGGCGATGGTCGAGCGAGCCGGCAGGTGATGGCGGGATGACGGATCTGCACGTGATCGACGCGACCGCGGTGGACGCCGTCGCGGTCACCGGGGTGATCCACCACGCGTTCTCGTCCCGCCGGGTGCTGGACCCGCCGTCCACCGCGCTGTCGGAGACGCCGCACTCGGTCGCTGTCGCGCTGGCCGAGCACGGCGGCTTGCTGGCGACTATCGACGGCCGGCCCGCGGGCGCGATGCTGTTCGCGGTCGACGGCGATGCGCTCGGGTTGCGCCGGGTGTCGGTCGACCCACGGTTCCAGGGCCGCGGGGTGGCGTCGGCGATGGTCGGCTGCGCGGAGGAGGTCGCGGTACGACGCGGGCTCGCCAGGGTTCGGCTGACCGCCCGCAGCGAGCTGCCGGAGACGGTGGAGTTCTGGTGCCGCCGTGGGTACTCCACGGTGCGGGAACAGGCGCACGGGCTGGTGCTGGCGAAGGCGATGCCGGTCGAGCTCACCGTGCCGACCGCGGAGGAGATGCGCGCGCTCGGCGTCGCGGTGGCGGCGCAGGTCCGGGCCGGCGACGTGCTGGTGTTGTCCGGTGACCTCGGTGCCGGCAAGACCACGTTCACCCAAGGGCTCGGCGCCGGGCTCGGCGTCCGTGGCGGGGTCACCTCGCCGACGTTCGTGATCTCCCGGGTGCATCCCTCGCTCGATGGCGGACCGGCGCTGGTGCATGTGGACGCGTATCGGCTCGGCGGGTTCGCCGAGCTGGACGCCCTGGACCTGGACGCGAGCCTGGACGAGGCTGTGACCGTCGTCGAGTGGGGGCACGGGCTGGCCGAAGGGCTCGCGGGTGACCGGCTCGACGTAACCATGACCCGGGGCGACGACGAGGAGGACGAGGTCCGGCAGGTGCGGATCGTCCCGGTCGGCCCGCGCTGGGCAGATGCCGGACTGCGCCTCGCGGGCGCTGTGGGCTCTGTGGGCGCTGCCGGCTCTGAGCAGGGGAGCGCGGATGCTGCTGGCGTTTGACACCTCGAGTGCGGCCGTCACGGTGGCGGTCGCGGATCCGGACACCGGCGAGGTGCTCGCCTCGTCGTCCACGCAGGACGCGCTGCGGCACGGCGAGCTGCTCGCACCGGCGATCCGTACCGCGCTGGCCGAGGCCGGCGTGCGGCCGTCCGACCTGACCCGGATCGCCGTCGGTGCCGGCCCCGGCCCCTTCACCGGGCTGCGGGTGGGTCTGGTCACGGCGCGGACGATGGCCGACCTGCTCGCGATCGAGGTCGTCGCCGTCTGCAGCCTGGACATCCTCGCGCTGGAGTCCGCCGAGGCCGGACCGGTCGCGGTCGCGACGGACGCGCGGCGCAAGGAGATCTACTGGGCCGTGTACGACGCGCCGGCCGCGAACGGCTCCCGACACCGGATCGAGGGACCCGCGGTCGACCGGCCGGCCGTCGTCGCGCACGTGCTCAGGGGTCTGCCGGTGGTCGGTCGTGGTGCGGTCCTGTACGCCGATCAGCTCGACAACAAGATCGTTGCCTCCGGCCCCGAGTACCCGTCCGCGGCGGTGCTGGCGACCGGCGTGCTGGCCGGGGCGTTCGAGCTGCGCGCACCGGAACCGTTGTACCTGCGCCGTCCGGACGTCACGGTCTCGTCCGGGCCGAAGAGCGTCCTGAAGTGATGCGGTCCAGCCTCATCCGGCCCGCGACGAGTGCCGACGCGGAGGCCGTGTCCGTCCTGGACAGTGACTGCTTCGGCCCGTCGGCCTGGAGCCGTGCGTCCTGGGCGGACGAGTTCGCGCGGCACGACCGCCGGATCCTGGTCTGCGCCGATCCGGAGGTGGCCGGGTACGTCGTGCTGATAGTGCCCGAGGATCCGCGGGACCCGGTGGACCTGGCCCGGATCGCAGTCGCATCGGGCACGCGTCGTACCGGGCTCGGGGCGGCGTTGCTCAGCGCGGCGCTGGACGAGGTCCGCGGCCGCACCGTGCTGCTGGAGGTTGCCGAGGGCAACGAGGCCGCGATCGCGCTGTACCGGCGGGCGGGGTTCGGCGAGATCAGCCGGCGGACGAGGTACTACGGTGACGAGGACGCGCTGATCATGCGATGGGAGATCGATGGCTGACCCGTTGGTGCCGGGGCCGCTGGTGCTCGGGATCGAGACCTCGTGCGACGAGACCGGAGTCGGCATCGTCCGGGGCCAGACCCTGCTCGCGGACGCGGTCGCGTCCAGCGTCGACGAGCACGCCCGGTTCGGCGGGGTGGTGCCCGAGGTGGCCAGCCGGGCGCACCTGGAGGCGATGGTGCCGATGATCCGGCGCGCCTGCGAGACCGCCGGGGTGCGGCCGCAGGACGTCGACGCGGTGGCGGTGACCAGCGGGCCCGGGCTGGCCGGTGCATTGCTGGTAGGGGTGGCGGCGGCGAAGGCGCTGGCCGTGGCACTGGACAAGCCGCTGTACGGCGTGAACCACCTGGCCGCGCACGTCGCGGTCGACACGCTGGAACACGGCGACCTGCCGCGCGGATGTGTCGCGATGCTGGTCTCCGGCGGCCACTCGTCTCTGCTGGCGGTCGAGGACATCACGGCGGGCGTCGAGCCGATGGGGGCGACGATCGACGACGCGGCCGGCGAGGCGTTCGACAAGGTCGCGCGGGTGCTGGGTCTGCCGTTCCCGGGCGGGCCGTACATCGACAAGGCGGCGCGCGACGGCGACGCGTCGTACATCGAGTTTCCGCGCGGGCTGACCAGCAACCGGGACCTGGAAGGGCACCGATTCGACTTCTCGTTCAGCGGGCTCAAGACGGCGGTGGCGCGCTGGGTCGAGGCGCGCCGCCGCGACGGCGAGAGTGTGCCGGTGAACCACGTCGCGGCCGCGTTCCAGGAGGCGGTCTGCGACGTGCTGACCCGCAAGGCGGTCGACGCGTGTACGGCGCGCGGCTACGATCACCTGCTGATCGGCGGTGGGGTGGCGGCGAACTCGCGGCTGCGTGCGATGGCCACAGAGCGGGCCGAGGCGGCCGGGATCGCGGTCCGGGTTCCGCGGCCCGGCCTGTGTACCGACAACGGTGCGATGGTTGCCGCGCTCGGGTCGGAGCTGGTCCGGGCCGGGCTGCCACCGTCGCCGCTGGATCTGCCCGCTGACTCCTCGATGCTTGTCACGGAGGTGCTGAACCGATGACGGTGGTTGCCTCACGCAACGGTTACGTGGTGGACGACGACCCGGAACGGCTGGACCTCGACGTCGTGCACGGCTTCCTGCGGACCGCGTACTGGTCGGCCGGGATCCCGCGCGCGGTGATCGAGCGGGCGGTCGCGGGCAGCGTGAACGCGGGCCTGTACGACGCGGACGGCCGGCAGATCGGGTACGCGCGGGCGGTGACCGACCGGGCCACGTTCGCCTGGATCGCCGACGTCTTCGTGCTGGAGTCTGCGCGTGGCGCGGGACTGGGCCGGTTCGTGGTAGAGGCCCTGCTCGCGCACCCTGACCTGCAGGGCCTGCGGCGGCTGATGCTGGCGACCGCGGACGCGCACGAGCTGTACCGGTCGTACGGCTTCACCGACCTGGACGACCCCGATATCTACCTGGTCCGGCGGACCGCCCCGGAGGTCCTGTACGCCGCCGACCCGCAGGCTGTAGCCGCGGAGTGAGCCGGCCACGGGTCGATCTGCTCGCGGCGCCCGCGGGCGCGGACCGGATGGTGTTGCTGGCGCACGGCGGTCAGGAGCACTCGTTCGACGACCCGCACGACTGGCGCACCGCGCTGCTGCGGATGTGGTCGCTGGCCGCCGCGGCCCGCTCGGCCGCACCGGACGCGGCCGTCGGGCTGGTCAGGTACCGGTACCGCGGCTGGAACGGCGCGCAGGCGCATGCCGCCGCCGACCTGCGCACCCTGCTCGACGCGGTACCCGCGACGGTCACGCAGATCGCACTGGTCGGGCACTCGATGGGCGGCCGGGCCGTATTGCGGGTGGCGGACGGCGCCCGGGTTTGCGGGGTGCTCGCGCTGGCGCCGTGGCTCCCGGAGTCCGATCCGCTGGTCGAGCTGCCGGACCGGGTCGTCGTACTGGCTCACGGCGAGCTGGACCGCATCACCTCACCGGCCCTGACCGCACGCTATGCCGGGCTGCTCCGCGCCGCCGGCCACCAGATCGCGCACCTGGCGGCGGTCGGCGAGACACACGCGCTGTTGCGCCGGCACGGCGATTGGGACGAGCTCGTACGACAGTTCGTCGGGCGGTCGTTCGGCACCGGTGGGGACGACCTGATCGGCTCCGTCGGCGATGATCCCGGCCGTGCGGCGGATCCGTTGCCGCGCTGGAGCGCGTCCCGCGGGACCGCGCGAGCGGTGGCATCGATCGCGCGGGCCCGGCTCCGACTGCCCGTGAAGCAGCACGTCCTGGTCGGTGACCAGGCCTGACACGCCGCAGAACCACCTCTGGTGCGGTCGTGCGAGCTGCCGAGGTCAGGGGTCGCAGTCGTCGCGGTACTCGCGGCCGGTCGGGCTGATCCAGGTGATGGTGCCGTCGGCGTCGATGCGGATCCGCCAGGCGCCGCGGTGCTTGAGCCGGTGGTGATGACGGCACAACGCGTGCAGGTTGTTCGCGGTCGTCCTGCCGCCGTCCGGGTCATCGGGATCGAACCGACGCCGGTGATCGAGGTCGGCACGGGTCGCGGGACGTCCGCATCCGGGAAAACGGCAGATGCGGTCACGATCACGGATCCACCGATCGAGCCGCCGGGACGGCACGTACCGGCGCGGGGGGCTCGGTGGCGGCCGGTCCGCGACGTGCACGCGGACCGTCGTCGTCGACCGGGTCAATGCATCCACGAGGGCGGACAGAGGCAGGACGCCGTGACCGGCCACCTCACCGCCGGTGCCAGGCAGTTGGTCGACGAGCGCCGTGAGCTCCGCGGCCGTCGCATGGATCACGACCTCTGTGTTCACCGCCTCTGTGTTCACCGGATCCGTCGGCACGGTTCCGGTCGATGACGCGGGTGCAGGGCTGGAGTCGGCGCGGCCGAGCATGCGACTGAGGGCGATGTCGGCGCGGAGCTGGTCGAGGCTGCGTGGGTCGCCGTGACGGCGTGCATGGATCGCGGCTCGGGTGATGCTGGTCATCGCCGCTGCTGCGGCGAGGGCGTCGTGGGTGGAGACCAGGTCGGCGGTACCGCATTCGTCGGAGACGAGCCGTAGCGCACGCTGCTCGATGGTCCGCCTGCGGATCCGGTCGGTCGCGGCCGCGTCGCGGGAGGCGACCTCGCGGCGGGCGCGTTGCTTGATCCGCTGCAGGGGGTGGGTGCGGGCCCAGTCGAGCAAGGCGGTCTCCGCCTCCGCTGCCTGCGCATCGTCGGACAGGGTGCCGAGCTCATCGATGATCGTAAACGCTGCGCGTTCGGTGAGGGTGCCGTCGGACAGTGCGGCCAGCGTGGCGGGGTAGTTCTTGACCAGCTCCCAGGACCGGTGGATCCGGGCGTTCGCCGCGCCGCGGTGCAGGTTGAGCGCCAGGCCGATCTCGTCCGCGACGGACCGGAGCAGGCCGCCGTGCCAGCGACGCTCGCCGGCGCGTGCCGGACGGTCGGCAGGCTCGGGGAGCTCATGGCCGAGGTCGGCGGACACCCCGCGGGTGACGTCGTCGAACGCCGCGATCGCTTCGGCTCTCAACGCCGCCAGCCTGGCGTTGACCCGCTCGATCGCCTCGACGCGATCCAGCCAGCCGCTGTCGGCGAGCCCACGGGTGTCCTGCTCCTCGAGCCGTGCCAGCAGATCCGACCCCTCGGCATCACCGACGCCGAGCATCCCGTGACACTCGACGGCCGCAGTCATCCGGCGTGCCCGGTTGCGTAAGCCGACCAGGTCGCCGGCCGATGGCGGACGCCAGCCGCGCGCCCACAGCGAGCCCTCACGGGGCCGCGGTCGATCGATCAGCTCGCGCATGAGTCGATCATATGTTCGAATAGAGTCGAACGCAAATCACCGAGCGGGATTGGGAACCTGGCTGCGGCAGCGGACATAGACAGCATGTGACCATGACCGGCAGGGGACAGCGGGTGACGACAGCGCACGGCACCGATCGGATGCTCTGGGAGGACGGCAGCCGTGGGAGGTCCGAGGTGTTCGGCCTGCTGTTCGAGCGACACGCGAAGGCGATCTACAACTACTGCTTCCGGCAGACCGGCTCCTGGGCCGCGGCGGAGGACCTCGTCTCGGTGGTCTTCCTGGAGGCCTGGCGCCGCCGCCGCGACGTGAACCTGCACCAGGACTCCGCTCTGCCCTGGCTGTACGGCGTGGCGACGAACGTCTGCCGCAACAGCCTGCGCTCGACCCGTCGCCACCGTGCCGCACTACGCCGCATCACCGACCAGCTGACGGAACCCGACCCGGCCGACGACGTTGCCAGCCGGGTCGACGACGAACGCCGGATGGGCGAGATCCTCGGCGCGATCAGGATGCTGCCACGCCGCGAGCAGGAGGTGCTCGGGCTCGTGGTCTGGTCCGGCCTCGACTACGCAGCCGCCGCGGCAGCGCTCGGCGTACCCGTCGGGACCGTCCGGTCACGGCTGTCCCGGGCCCGCGCCCGGCTGTCCGGTCACCTCAACCTGCCAGCTCTCGAGGAGGCACCATGACCGATCTGACGCCACCCCCGGAACGCGATCTCGGGCTGGAGCGCCGTAGCGCCATCCGAGCCGTGCTCAGCACCGAGGAGTCCCAGCACCGCCCCGTCGTACCCGTGCTCGCCGCCGCGGCGGTCGTCGCGGTGGTCGGCGGTGCCGCGGTCGCCGTACCGGCGCTGACCGACGACCGGCAGCCGCCCACTGGAGGCAGCGGCCCTGGGCTGACCACCACGACCACCACGACCACCACGACCACCGCGCGCCCGACGACGCTCCAGACGCCGCCGCCACGGCCCACAGTCGGTCAGTCGAACGGCACGGTCGACCCGAAGGACTGGCCGACGATCACGCCCAAGCCGTCGCGACCGCCGGAGCAGACCTGCCGTGCCATGCTTGCCGACTACCGGACCTCGCCGAGCGGGTCACCGGTGAGGACGTTTGCCGATGCACCCGTCAAGGCGTCGCTGACGGGACGCTGGGGCACCAGCATGATCTTCGCCGAGAACGGCCGCTGGGTCGGCTGTGACACCGCCGGCTACCGGTTCAACCACGGCAGCATCCGGGCGCCCGCCGCGGCCGCGCCGCCGGCGGTGACGGACAACGACGCGTTCGCCGTGTCGCAGTACGCGCAGTCCGAGACCTGGCAACCGAACAGCGACTGGTACCACTTCTACTGGGCGGCCGGCGTGCTGCCCGACGGCGTCGCGAAGATCAGCTACACGTTCCCGGACGGTGGGACCGAGCAGGCGAAGGTGACCGGCCGGTTCTGGCTGATGCAGCACGCCCCCGACGAGCCGTTGCAGGAAGGCGTGCCCGAGGGCGACCCGATCAAGGTGACGCTGAGCCGGTCCGACGGTTCGGTGATCCGGACCTTCAGCCTGCGGTGGGGCGAGCAGACCTGCGCGCACATCAACCACGGCTGCTGAGGATGCGCCGTACGGCGTAGACGACGGCGTCTCGTCCCACCCGGGTCACGATCAGGGTCGCGCTCCCGGAGCCCTTCGGGGCGAGGCGCCGCCGTAGCACCGACGGGTCCAGGTCGATACCGCGTTTCTTGATCTCCAGGGTGCCGACGGCATGCTCCCGGACCCAGCGCCGCAGCACCTTCTCGGTGTAGGGGAGTTGCTCCAGCACCTCGTACGCCGTCGCCAGCTCGGTCCGCACCAGCTGGTCCGCGGTGACGTAGGCGATCCGCGGGTCCAGCAGCCGACCGCCGACGGAGCCGCAGACCGCGGTGACCAGACCGGCCCGGATCACCGCGCCGTCGGGCTCGTACAGGTAGCGCCCGGCCGGGCCGGTCTCCGGCTCGACCGCGTTCGCGGCCGTAACGGTCGTACCGGACGGCAGCAGGGTGGCGCGCCGGCCCACACCCGACGAGAGCGCACCGGACCATAGCGCCGCTTCCTTCACCTCACCTGTGTCGCTGACCCACTCGGCCTCGACGCCGCTCGGGACCGCATCGTGCGGGATGCCCGGCGCCACCTTCACACAGGCGGTGCCGGCCAGCAGCCCGGTGATGAAGCTCCATGGCGGCGAGTACGCGTGCCGGTCGAAGACCCGGCGGCCGTCCGCTCGCCGGGCCGGGTCTGCGAACACCACGTCGTACGACGCGGTGCCGGCGCTCTCCGCAGCACCCACCACGACCTGGCCGGACAGACCCAGTGCGGAAAGGTTGGCCCGGGCAACGACCGCGGCGAGCGGTTCGCGTTCGACCCCGGTGACGCGTAGACCGGCGCGTGCCATCGCGACCAGGTCGCCGCCGATGCCGCAGCCGAGATCGATGACGGTTGCCTCCGGCAACACAGACGCGATGCGCCGGGCGCGATGGGTGGCGACCGTTACGCGGGTTGCCTGTTCCAGGCCGTCCGCGGTGAAGTACATCCGCTCCGCGTCCGTGCCGAACTTCGCGACCGCGCGCTGCCGCAGGGACGCCTGGGTGACCGCTGCGCTGACCAGGTCCGCGTCGTACCGGCGCCGAAGATTCGCGACCAGCGGCAGCTCGTCACCGGCCCGGTACGCCGCGCACGCCTCGGTGAGGACAGCGAGGCCGGGTGGCGACAGCAGCCGGGCGAACGCGTCAGGGTCCACCCGGCAGAGTCTGTCGCGACCCGGCCTACCCGGTCACACCGGGCTGTAGCAGAGCTCGCTCCACCTGTTCAGCGTCTTGTTGTAGAGCCGCCAGTACATCCCGGACCGGGTGCGCGGTCCGTAGATCCCGGTCTGCGACACTCCGTGCTTGGCCTGGATGATCCGGACCGTGTTGCGGGTCTGGGTGCCGTAGTAGCCGTCGACAACGATCTCCGGATCGTCGTAGCAGTACTGGATGGTGCGCTGCAGCCAGGTGACGCCGGAGTTCCGGTCGCCGAGCTCGAGGTAGCAGTTGAAGTGCGACCCCGAGGTCGCGTTGTACGCCGGCGCGTTCAGGTACCACCCGTTGCCGACGTACGCGCTCTTCACGGTGGTGCAGTTCGGTGTCGCCGCAGCCTGTGCCGGTGCCGCGGCAGCGACCAGCGAGGTCGCCGTCGCGGCGGTGGCGATGACAGTGATGGCCAGCTTTCGTCCGATTCGCATGATGTCGAACCCTCCCCAAGTAAACGAATGTGCCGTACGACGTCCCGACTGTCTCGCGGCCGGATACAGCCGCCGTACATCAGGACAGGACGTCGTACGGCACGGGTCGGTTGGGAACTGCCAGCTCAGATCGGGCTGTAGCAGCGCTCGCTCCAGCGGTCCAGCTGGTAGCTGTACAACCGCCAGAACATCGCGGACCGGGTCTGCGGGCCGTATACACCGTCGACCTTGATCTTGTGCAGCCGCTGGACCCGCATCACCGCGGCCCGGGTCTGGCCGCCGTAGATCCCGTCAACGGCCAGGTGAGTGCGGTAGCAGTAGTTCAGCGTCCGCTGCAGCGTGAGCACCGAGTTGTAGATCTCCCAGTCGCCGTACCGGTCGCCGTACCGCAGGATGCAGCGGAAGTTGTGCGTGTCGAAGATGTTCGGGCTGATCAGCGACCAGTTCTTCGCGACCGGCACGCTGCCCGAGGCGTTGCAGGTCGGCAGTGCTGCGCCGGCGGTCGGCGCGGTGGCGGTGAGTCCGGCGACCGCAAGGGTGGCCGTCGCCGCGAGTGAGGCGAGTCGTCTCATGATGTCCCTCTCTGGTGGTCAGAACGGGCTGTAGCAGCGTTCGCTGAAGGTGAAGGGGTTGTACCGGTTGAGCCGCCAGTACATGGCCTTCATCGTGGCCGGGCCGTAGACGCCGTCGACCGTGACGCCGTGCAGCTTCTGCACCCGTTGCACCGTGGCCTTGGTCTGCACCCCGTAGTAGCCGTCGATCGCCAGGCCGGCCTTGTAGCAGTCGCGTAGCTGCATCTGCAGCCGGTAGACGCCCTCGCCCCGGTCGCCCTGCTTCAGGTAGCACGCGAAACTTGGCTGGCTGGTTCTCGTCCGGAGTCCCGGCAGGATCGCCCACCAGCCGTTGCTCGCGTACCGGGCCTCCGGGTGCGAGCAGTACGGGCTGTATGACCCGGGCGACGGTGCGGTCCCGACCGACCTGTTCACGAACGGGCGGTGGCACAGCTGGGACTCCTGGTACCGCGCGTCGTACAGCCGCCAGCGCATCGCCTTGAAGGTCTGCGGCCCGTAGACGCCGTCCGCAGTGATCCCGTGCGACCGCTGCACCTGCCGGACCGCGGCCCTGGTCTGCTCGCCGAAGAAGCCGGTGCCCTGCAGGTCGAACCCGTAGCAGTCGCGCAGACGCTCCTGCAGCAGGCGGACCCACACGGAGCGGTCGCCGAACGCCAGGTAGCAGCTCTGGTACCGGGCGCCGGTCCGGGTGAGCACGGCCGGCACGTCAGCCCGCCAGCCGTTGCCGGCCGGCACCGAGCTGTCGGCGTTGCATGCCGGCTCCCGTGCTGCCGCGGTCACGGCGGGAGCCGTGGAGACGGTGGGTGCCGCGGTCGCGCCGGCCGCGGGCAGGACGGTTGCCGCGAGCGTCGCGGCCGCCGCCGTGATCAGAAATGGCAGCTTCCCCCTCATTGCCGATCCTCTCCGTCGGGTCCTCGGATCGAGGACGCTGAGCCGCCCGGGATCCGGGCGTTCGCCGATATATGGACAGCCGGCCTGCTGAGGTAGTTGTCGTGGCAAGGTAACGATTGAGTGACCCGCGGTGGTGAGGCACTTTCGCGGAGGCCTGAGTTGGCACTCGAGTTGACCGAGTGCTAATCGCGGCCTAGATTCGGTGTTGGCACTCTCCACCCGAGGGTGCCAACGGCCCGGCGCCGCTGATCCCCGCGACGGCAGCAGCACCGCGGGCCGGACTACGCAGTCCAATAGCCACACAAGAACTCGACCGTGGAGGTCAGCAAGTGTCGGTCACGATCAAGCCGCTCGAGGACCGCATCCTGGTCCAGCCGCTCGAGGCGGAGCAGACCACGAAGTCCGGACTGGTCATCCCGGACACAGCCAAGGAGAAGCCGCAGGAGGGCAAGGTCCTGGCAGTCGGCCCGGGCCGCTTCAACGAGGACGGCGACGAGCGCATCCCGCTGGACATCAGCGTCGACGACGTCGTCATCTACTCGAAGTACGGCGGCACCGAGGTCCGGTACGACGGTGAGGACTACCTCATCCTATCGGCGCGCGACGTCCTCGCCATCGTCAGCAAGTGACGACTCCCGCTACATGACTGACACCGCTCCGGTGACCGGGCCAGCATCAGGCCGGACGCCGGAGCGGAGTCAGTTCCGCCGTACGCACTGATACCGCAGAGAGGGACTGAGTTTTCCCATGCCCAAGATCCTCGAGTTCGACGAGAATGCCCGGCGCGCGCTGGAGCGCGGCGTCGACGCGCTCGCGAACACGGTCAAGGTGACGCTGGGGCCGAAGGGCCGCTACGTCGTCCTGGACAAGAAGTGGGGCGCCCCGACCATCACCAACGACGGTGTCACCGTCGCCCGTGAGATCGAGCTGGACGACCCGTTCGAGAACCTCGGTGCGCAGCTGACCAAGGAAGTTGCCACCAAGACCAATGACATCGCCGGTGACGGTACGACGACCGCCACTGTGCTGGCCCAGGCACTGGTGCACCAGGGCCTGCGGGCCGTCGCCGCCGGCGTGAACCCGATGGGCCTGAAGAAGGGCATCGACGCCGCCGTGGCCGCGGTCAGCGAGAAGCTGATCGAGACCGCGCGGGCCGTCGACTCCAAGGAGGACATGGCGCACGTCGCCACCATCTCCGCCCGCGACGCCGAGATCGGCACCTTGATCGCCGACGCCTTCGACAAGGTCGGCAAGGACGGTGTGATCACGGTCGAGGAGTCGAACACCTTCGGCACCGAGCTCGAGTTCACCGAGGGCATGCAGTTCGACAAGGGCTACATCTCGCCGTACTTCATCACCGACGCCGAGGCCGGCGAGGCGGTGCTGGAGGACCCGGCGATCCTGATCCACCAGGGCAAGATCTCCGCCGTCGCGGACCTGCTGCCGCTGCTGGAGAAGGTCGTGCAGGCCGGCAAGACGCTGTTCATCGTCGCCGAGGACGTCGAGGGCGAGGCTCTGTCCACGCTGGTCGTCAACAAGATCCGCGGCAACTTCGTCTCGGTCGCGGTAAAGGCGCCGGGCTTCGGTGACCGCCGCAAGGCGATGCTGGAGGACCTGGCCGCGCTCACCGGCGCGCAGGTCGTGGCGCCCGAGGTCGGCCTGAAGCTCGACCAGGTCGGGCTGGACGTGCTCGGTACCGCGCGGCGGATCGTGGTCACCAAGGACAACACCACGGTGGTCGAGGGCGGCGGCAAGTCTGACGCGATCGACGGCCGGGTGGCCCAGATCAAGGGGGAGATCGAGAACACCGACTCCGACTGGGACCGCGAGAAACTGCAGGAGCGGCTGGCCAAGCTGGCCGGCGGCGTCTGCGTGATCAAGGTCGGCGCGGCCACCGAGGTCGAGCTGAAGGAGAAGAAGCACCGCATCGAGGACGCCGTGTCGGCGACCCGCGCGGCGATCGAGGAGGGCATCGTCGCCGGCGGCGGCTCGGCCCTGGTGCACGCCGGGAAGGTGCTGGACGACAACCTCGGCCTCACCGGTGACGAGGCGGCCGGTGTCGCGATCGTCCGCAAGTCGGTCGTCGAGCCGCTGCGCTGGATCGCCGAGAACGGCGGCTACGAGGGCTACGTCGTCGTGGCCAAGGTGGCCGAGCTCGAGCTTGGCAGCGGCTTCAACGCCGACACCGGCTCGTACGGCGACCTGCTCGCCGACGGTGTGCTGGACCCGGTCAAGGTGACCCGGTCCGCGCTCGCGAACGCCGGCTCGATCGCGGCGATGCTGCTCACCACCGAGACTCTCGTCGTGGACAAGCCCGAGGACGAGGAGGCTGCCGCGGCGGGCGGCCACGGTCATGGACATGGCCACGGTTACTGAGAGTAGTCGTCACTGCATGTAGCGAATTTGTGGCGGCCGATCACCGATTGACTCTGTTCAGGGTGGTCGGCCGCCACTACCATGAGCCGGGCTGGCCGGGGACAGATCGAGCGGGGAGGCGATGTGGCAGAAGCGGGTACGACGCACGCCGCACGCGATCGGATGGAGCTGCGAGACCTCGCGGCTCTTGCAGCAACTGGGGACAGGACCGCCGTGAACGACCTGCTGACGCGGGTCCGGGCGGTCGCTCTGCGTTACGTGAGGTCACGGCTGTGGACCTACCCCGGCGGCGCCGACATGGTCGACGACGTCGCGCAGGAGGTCTGCGTCGCCGTGTTCGGTGCGTTGACCCGTTACCGCGACGAGGGGCGGCCGTTCGAGGCCTTCGTCTACGGGATCGCCGCCCGCAAGGTGGCCGATGCCCAGCGGCAGTTCGCCAGCGCGGACCTCACGACAGCGGAGGTACCGGACGGAGCCGATGAGGCGCCCACGCCGGAGGAGCACGCGGTCCGCTACTCCGAGGTGCAGCAAGCGATGGATCTGATGGACCGGCTGCCGGACAAGCTGCGTGAGATCCTGGTACTCAGGGTGGTCGCGGGCCTGTCCGCCGAGGAGACCGGCAGAGCGTTGAGCATGACACCGGGGGCGGTGCGGGTGGCCCAGCACAGGGCATTGAACACATTGCGGGGACTGGTCGGACAGGCAAGTACCGGCACAGGAGCGAAGGAGGTGCGTCATGGCTGAACGGTTCGACCTGGATGCGATCGCAGCGGACGACGCGCTACTGGACCTCCTCTCCGCGGGCGGCGACTCGTTGTTCGAGGCGTGCGAGGCCTATTCCGACGACGCGGCCGTCCAGATGCTCGGCGGACTGCGGCTCGCGGTCGATGACCTCGACGAGCGGTCCGAGCCCGTCGTACTCGCAGACACGGACCGGTTCCTCACCCGGGTCGCGGCGCGGAACGCCGTCACCGACCCGTTCGCCCGCAAGATGGCGGCCCGTGGCCTGGCGCTGAGCGTCGCCGCGGTGGCGGCGCTGTCGGTGTCCGGTGTCGCGGCCGCCGTGACCGGCGACCCGCTGGCGCCGTACGAGAAGGTCATCGAGCGCGTCGTGGATGTGGTACGCCCGCAGACCACGCTGCCGATGGACAGGCTGGACGGGATGGTGATCGGTTCCAAGGCCGAGATGGTCAGGGCCGAGAAGGAGCTCGCCGAGCGGCAGTACAGGGATGATGCGACCCTCGACGTCGAGACGGATGACGCGAGCGTCGCCAAGAACCCACTCGATCTGCTGTCCACCGAGGTGGAGCAGCGGGCGATGGCGCGGCCGCCGATCGTGACCACCCCGCCGAAGCCGACGCCGACCG
>Ga0114129_10000235_pt1 | contig 61785 bp, 47 predicted proteins | sample RhiMetdeltSRZDD1_FD_80071 | JGI IMG/M metagenome (GOLD analysis project Ga0114129, IMG submission 80071) | Populus rhizosphere microbial communities from Tennessee, USA - Rhizosphere MetaG P. deltoides SRZDD1 (version 2) (version 2) | ecosystem: Host-associated > Plants > Roots > Rhizosphere >...
AGGCGTGATTGTTCTTCTCGTGAAGATTTGGAATAGGGTCAAGAACATCCAGGCCTAGGCCTGCTGTCGCAGCGCCGATCGGCAGCTTACTCGAGGCGCACGAGGCCGCGTCGCGTCGCAATCTTGATCGCTTCGGTGCGGCTCGTCACGCCGAGCTTCTCGAACAGGTGCCGGAGGTGCGTCTTCACGGTGCGCTCGCTGATGTCCAGCGCGGTGGCGACTTCCTTGTTCGCCTTGCCGTCGGCGATCAGCCGGAGCGTCGCCAGCTCGCGCGGCGTGAGCTGCACGCGCGTGACGCTGGCCGCGAGCTTCGCCGCGGCCGCCGGCGCCAGATAGGTCTTGCCGGCCAGCACGTCGCGGATGCACCCGACCAGCGCATCCGCGGAAATATCCTTTAATACGTACGCCTTCGCGCCCGCCTTCAGCGCGCGCGCGATCTCATCGTCCGTATCGTAGGTCGTGAGCACGATCACCAGCGCGCGCGGATCGCGCTCGCGGATCTGCCGCACGACCTCGACCCCTTCCATCACCGGCATGCGCAGATCGAGCAGCGTCACGTCCGGACGATGGCGGTCCCAGGACTCGAGCGCTTCGACGCCGTTGCCCGCCTCGGCGACGACGAGGAGATCGGGTTCCTGGTTGATGATGTTGGCGACACCCGTCCGGAGCAGCGCGTGATCGTCGACAAGGAGCACGCGCGCCCTGGCGGTCGCGACCGCAGCGGGTTCACCCGGCAACATATACCTGTGTCGGCAGCGACGCCGGTTCCCACGCGAGCACGACCTCGGTCCCGCTGCGCGGCGCCGTGACGATGGTGAGCGACGCGCCGATGCGCTCGGCGCGCTCCTGCATGATCGTCATCCCGAATCCCGCCATCGAGCGATCGCGCGCGATTCCGCGCCCATCGTCGGCCACCGACAACCGCACGCCGAGCGATCGGACGGGCGCCGCGCGGAGCGTGATCCGCTGCGCGCGCGCGTGGCGCACCGCGTTCGTGAGCGCCTCCTGCGCGATGCCGATGATCTCGCGCTCGACGCCGTCGCCGAAGCGCGGCAGCTCCTCGACGCAGATGTCGATCGGGACGCTCGTCGTCCGCTGCGTGAGATCCGCGATGCGTTTGAGCGCCCGCGCGACGTCCTCGCTGTCGCTGACGTTCGGACGCAGCGCCCCGACCGATCGCCGCGCCTCGACCAGGTGGCGGCGCGCGAGGTCGACGGCGGTGTCGAGCTTCGCACCCACGCCGGTCGCCAGCACGCCGCCCTCCCGCTGCGCCGCCTGCAGCTGCATGAGAATCGCGCCGAAGCCCTGCGCCAGGTTGTCGTGGATGTCGCGGGCGAGCCGATTGCGCTCTTCGAGCGTGGTTTTCCGCCGCTCCTCGAGGCGGCTCTGCTCGACGAACCGGCTGTAATGCAGCGCGAGCGCCGCCTGGCGCGCGATCGCCTCGATCAACACGACCCGCCACCACCGTACCCCGTCGCATTCCGGGGCGCCACGGCTCGAGAGCTTGATCCAGCCGAGCGTGCGGTTGCCAAGAAGGAGCGGCGCGACGACCATGCCGTGCACGTCGGCGTGCCGATGAAACTCTCGAACGGGATCCGGCAGCCGCGGATCCTGGTTGACGTATTCGACCGTCGCCGTCCAGCCGGCGCTGTACTCGAGCAGATGTCGACCGAGACTCTCGTGCGGAAATGCCAGCGACGCCCAGTCGGCGCTCTTGCGCGTATACAAACAATCGCGCACGTACGCCATCCACATGTCACAGCGCTGGCAGTCCTCGTCGAGGAGCCACACCGCACAGACCTCGCTGTCGCTCTCCTCGACCATGTTCTTCGTGAGGCCGCCGAAGAAGCTCTCGATGTCCGGGTTACTGACGAGCAGGTCGAGTGCCAGCTTGACGACGTCGGCCTGCATCTTCGCGAGGCATTCGGCTCGGCGCCGCTCGGTGTGCTCGCGAATCAGCGCGCTGCGGAGAACCGCCGGATCGTTCGAGTCCGCATCGTCGGGAAGCTGACGACCGTGTTCGGCTTCGCTGCAGTTCGATTCAGCCACAGCTTCATTATCCGGCAGGTAAGGATTCGGGACCAGATTCTTCCACCTACCCAATCGGGTGAGGGTCGCATCGTCCGAAAGTCGTAGATGGCTCTGGGCGAAACGTACGGCTGTCGCGTACGCCTCTCGTCCCACTGTCACGTCATGCAACTGCGCGATTGTCCTGCGCGTCCAATCAGGACGACATTTGACGCGCGGCGATGTCGAATTCGAGCGTCGTCATTCGTCTTAGAAACAAGAGAGAGGGTTCATGGCGAAACGCATGATTGTGATGTTGAGCGTGACGGCGATGTTCGTCGCGGTGCTCGGCTTCGTAAAATTTCGGCAAATTCAGACCGCCGTCGGACAGGCCGCCGCGTTCCAGCCGCCGCCCGACGCGGTGACGACCATCATCGCGCAGCAGGAGCACTGGCCGTCGACGCTCGCTGCGATCGGCACGCTCGCGGCGGTGCAGGGCGTCACCGTCAGCGCGGATCTCCCCGGCATCGTCGATCGCATCGCGTTCGAATCCGGCACGACCGTTCGGGAAGGCGAGATCCTCGCGCTGCTCGACACGAAGCAGGAAGCGGCCCAGCTGGCGGCGGCCGACGCGCAGCGCGAGCTCGCGAAGCTCAACTTCGAGCGCATGCAAGGCCTGCTCAACGAGAACGTCATCGCGCGCGCGGAGTTCGATCGCGCGACCGCCGAACAACGGCAGGCGGACGCCCGCGTCAGCGAGATCCGCGCGACGATCGCCCGGAAGACGATCCGCGCGCCGTTCTCCGGCCTCCTCGGCATCCGGCGCGTCAACCTCGGCCAGTACCTGTCCGGCGGCGACGCGCTCGTGACGCTGCAGTCGCTCAACCCGATTTACGTGAACTTCGGCGTCCCGCAGCAGGCAACCAATCAGGTGCGCATGGGCAGGACCATCCGGATCACGACGGAAGACGCCGCCGGTGCCGAGTTCAGCGGCCGCGTCACCGCCATCGATTCGAAGGTCGACGAGACGACGCGGAATATTCAGGTCCAGGCGACGCTGGCGAACCCCGGCGGAAAACTGCGCCCGGGCATGTTCGTGCAGACCGAAGTCGTTGTCGGCGAGACGAGTGCCGTGATCTCGCTGCCGGCATCGGCCATCAGCTACGCGCCGTTCGGTGACTCGGTGTTCGTCCTTGCGGACCTGAAGAACCCGAACGGTCAGACGTACCGCGGCGTCCGCCAGCAGTTCGTGAAGCTGGGCGGCTCGCGCGGCGATCAGATCGGCGTCCTCTCCGGTATCAAGGCCGGCGATGAAGTCGTGACCTCCGGCGTCTTCAGACTGCGGAACGGCGCGGCGGTCGTCGTCAACAACAAAATCCGGCCGGCCAACAGCGCGGCACCCAAGCCCGAGAACAGCTGATGCACTTCACCGATCTCTTCGTCAAGCGTCCCGTCCTCGCGATCGTCGTCAGCCTCGTCATCCTGATCGCCGGTCTCCAGTCGATTCGCTCGCTCAGCGTCCGGCAGTATCCGCGCAGCGACATCGCCATCGTCACGGTCAAGACCGTCTACGTGGGAGCCAACGCCGATCTGGTGCGCGGCTTCATCACGACGCCGCTCGAGCGCGTGATCGCGAGCGCCGACGGCATCGACTACGTGGAATCGTCCAGCGCGCAGGCGCTCAGCACGATCACGGTCCATCTGAGACTGAACTACGACACGAACGCGGCGCTGACGCAGATTCAGGCGAAGGTCGCGCAGGTGCGCAACGATCTGCCGCCCGAGGCGGAGGCGCCGGTCATCGAGCTCGAGACCGCGGACAACCAGTTCGCGGCCATCTACCTCGGATTCTCGGCGACGGACCTCGATCCAAACCAGATCACCGATTACCTGACGCGCGTCGTGCAGCCCAAGCTGAGCGCGATCAGCGGCGTCCAGCGCGCCGACATCCTCGGCGCGCGGACGTTCGCGATGCGCATCTGGCTGAAACCGGATCTGATGGCGGCGCGCGGCATCGCGCCGTCCGCCGTCCGCGACGCGCTCGCGCGCAACAACTATCTCTCGGCGCTCGGCAAGACCAAAGGGTCGATGGTGTCGGTCAACCTGGTCGCCAACACCGACCTGCGCACCGCAGAGGAGTTCCGTCAGCTCGTCGTGAAGGAACAGGACGGCGTCGTCGTCCGCCTCGGTGAGATCGCCGACGTCCAGCTCGGCGCGGAGAACTACGAGCAGGACGTGCGGTTCAACGGCGAGAGCGCGACGTTCATGGGCGTCTGGGTGTTGCCGACGGCGAACACCCTCGAGGTGATCGGCAAGGTGCGCGAGGCGGTCCCGCAGATCCGGGAGCAGCTGCCGGCCGGCATGAAGGTCGGCGTGCCGTACGACTCGACCGAGTACATCCAGGACGCGATCAAGGAAGTCCTCAGCACGCTCACCGAGACGCTGCTGATCGTCGTGGTCGTCATCTTCCTGTTCCTCGGCTCGTTCCGTTCGGTGCTGATCCCGATCGTCGCGATCCCGATCTCGCTCGTCGGCGCCGTGTTCCTCATGCTCGTCGCCGGTTTCACGATCAACCTGCTGACGCTGCTCGCGATCGTGCTGTCGGTCGGTCTGGTCGTCGACGATGCAATCGTGATGGTGGAAAACGTCGAGCGCCACCTGCACGAAGGCAAGCGGCCGTTCAGGGCCGCGATCGACGCGGCGCGCGAGCTCGTCGGTCCGATCATCGCGATGACGATCACACTGGCCGCCGTCTACGCGCCGATCGGCATCCAGGGCGGCCTGACCGGCTCGCTGTTCCGCGAGTTCGCCTTCACGCTCGCGGGCGCGGTGCTCGTCTCGGGCGTCGTTGCGCTGACGTTGTCGCCGATGATGGGCGCCAAGCTGCTGCGTACCGGCGACACCGACCGCGGCTTCGCCGGCTGGATCAACCGGCGCTTCGACACCGTCCGCCGCACCTACGCGCGGATGCTCGGAGCCACGCTGCGATACCGTCCCGTCGTCCTCACGCTGTGGGTGATCGTCGCGCTGCTCATCGTGCCCTTCTACATGTTCTCGGCACAGGAGCTCGCGCCGTACGAGGACCAGGGGTTCTTCTTCGGCATCGTGCAGTCCTCGGCGAACTCAACGCTCGATCAGACGAAGCTGTTCGCGGATCAAATCCACGACGTCTACCGATCGTTCCCCGAGAGCGGCAGCATCTTCCAGATCACGTTCCCGAACGGCGGCTTCGGCGGCATGACGACGAAGCCGTGGAGTCAGCGCACGAAGACGACGCAGCAGCTGCTGATGGAGTCGATGGGCCCGCTGTCGAAAATCGCCGGCGTGCGCGTGATTCCGCAGGCACCGTCTCCGCTGCCGGGTGGCGGCAGCTTCCCGGTCGACCTCGTGATCGCGTCTGCCGCCGAGCCGCAGCAGCTGACCGAGATCGCCAACAAGCTGGTGCAGAAGGCGTTCGCGAGCGGGCTGTTCATCTTCGCCGATGCGGACGTGAAGTTCGACCAGCCGCAGGCCGAAGTGGTGTTCGACCGCGACAAGCTGCGCTCTCAGGGCGTGGATCTGAGCCAGGCGGGTCGCGATCTGTCGACACTGCTCGGCGCCAACTACGTGAACCGGTTCAGCATCCAGGGACGCAGCTACAAGGTCATTCCACAGGTGGCGCGCGTCGAGCGGCTGACGCCCGATCAGCTCTCGCAGATCTACGTGACGGGGTCGCAGGACAAGCTCGTCCCGCTGTCGACGTTCGCGTCGCTGCGGAGCACGACGGAGCCGCGCGAGCTGAAGAAGTTTCAGCAGCTGAACGCGATCCGCATCCAGGCGGTGACGCCGCCGCCAGTCCCGCTCGACAAGGCGCTGCGATTCCTCGAGGACGAGGCGAAGGCGATGCTGCCGCAGGGGTTCGTGCTCGACTACGCCGGCGAGTCGCGCCAGCTCAGGACGGAAGGGAGCAAGTTCCTCGGCACGTTCCTGCTGTCCGCCATCCTCATTTACCTGGTGCTCGCGGCGCAGTTCGAGAGCTTCCGCGATCCGTTCATCATCCTCGCGGGCTCGGTGCCGCTGGCGGTGTCGGGCGCGCTGCTCTTCTCGTTCCTCGGGTTGACGACGCTGAACATCTACAGCCAGGTCGGGCTGATCACGCTGGTCGGCCTCGTCTCGAAAAACGGGATTCTGATCGTGCAGTTCGCGAACCACCTGCAGGAGGAGGGGCGGACCAAGCTCGCGGCCGTCCTCGAGGCGGCGGAAACGCGGCTGCGCCCGATTCTGATGACGACCGCGGCGACCGTCGTCGGCCACTTCCCGCTCGTCATCGCGACCGGCCCGGGCGCCGGCGCGCGCAACAGCATCGGCATCATGCTCGTCAGCGGAATGATCATCGGCACCATCTTCACGCTGTTCGTCGTGCCGTCGATCTACATGCTGGTGGCACGGACGCATCGAGCCGTCGTGCGGGAGCGAACCGACAACGACGTTCGCGTGCCGGAGCTCGCCGAGGCGGTATGACCACGGATGTAGGCCGGGTCCTTCGGACGCGGCTCGACGTGAAGAGCAACGGCCCGGACCACGGATGTAGGCCGGGTCCTTCGGACCCGGCTCGACGTGAAGAGCAACGGCCGGCTCGAAGCCTGGTCCATAGGACCCGGCCTACATCCGGCGACCGTAGGAGACACGTTATGAGAGATTTTTTCCGGGCGCGCACGCAGACGATCGCGTTGGGCGCCGCGCTGATCGCTTCAACCGCCGCGGCGCAAACCGGCCAGCCGCCGGCGGCCGCGGCGATCCAGCTCACGCTCGAAGACGCCGTCCGCCGGGCGGTCGAGCACAACGCCGATCTCGCGATCGTGAAGCTCGGCACCGAGGTCGACGCGGCGCATGTCGCCGAGGCGAAGACCGCGTACTCGCCCGTGTTCTCGACGACGCTCGGGCGATCGAGCAACGTTGCGCCGCCGTCCAACTCGCTGCTCGGCACGCGCGGCGTCGACACCGACGACTGGTTCTCGTCCAGCGGCGTCCGTCAGCGTCTGCCGTGGGGATCGGGCACGTGGAGCGTGTCGTGGGACGCGTCGCGGACGACGAGCAACAGCCCGCTCAACAGCTTCGATCCGATCGTGCAGTCCGGCCTGCAGTTCGCCTTCTCGCAGCCGCTGCTGAAGGATCGGACGATGGACTCGGCGCGGCAGCAGTACATCATCGCGCGCCGCAACGAGGAGAGCTCCGAGATCCGCTTCCGTGAGTCGGTCGTGCAGACGGTCGCCGCGGTGAAACAGGCGTACTGGACGCTCAAGGCGCTGACGGCGAACGTCGCCGTGCAGCAGCGATCGCTGGATCTCGCCGAGGAGCTCGTGAACCAGAACAAGGTTCGCGTCCGATACGGTCAGGCGCCGCCGCTCGATCTGACGCAGGTCGAGGCGGAGGCCGCGCAGCGCCGCGAGAACCTGATCCGCGCGCGGGCGGCGGCCGAAGACGGGGAGGATCATCTCCGCCGCCTGATCATGGATCCGGGCGACGTGTCGTTCTGGGGCGTCCGCCTCGAGGCGGTCGACGAGCCGGCGGCGCGCGCGACGCTGCCCGACGTCGACGCCGTCATCGCGAAGGCCGTCAACGAGCGCTACGACATCGCGCGAGCGCGCAACGACGTGTCGAATGCGGCGACCAACGTCGAGTACTTCACGAACCAGAAGCTGCCCGACGTCCGGCTCGAGACGTCGTTCCGGGGCAGCGGCCTCGGCGGCACGCAGCTCCTGCGCACCGGCGGCTTTCCCGGGACCGTCATCGGCCGCTCGAACACCGGATTCGGCGACGTGCTCGGGCAGATCTTCACGCAGGACTACCCGACGTGGAGCGTCGGCCTCACGGTGAGCTACCCGCTCGGCCGCAGCTACGAGCAGGTCAGCGTCGTGCGCGCCGACGTCGAGCGCCGCCAGGCGGTGCAGCGCGTCGCGAGCCTGCAGCTGCAGGCGGCCGAGAGCCTGCGTCAGGCGGCGCGGCAGGTCCGCAGCACCGCGGAGCGCGAGGATGCGGCGCGCGCCGGCGCAACGCTCGCCGAGCAGCGGCTCGACGCCGAGCGGCGCCGCTACGAAGTGGGACTGTCGACGAGCTTTCTCGTCACGCAGGCGCAGCGCGACCTGCTGCAGGCGCAGGTCAACCTGCTGCAGGCGTCGTTCGACTATCAGTCTTCGATCGTGAACTTCGAGGCGCTGCAGCTCGCCCCCGCGCTGACGGCTGGTGAGACCGTCGGCGTGAGAGGCGCCTCCGTGGTTCTGTTGCCGACGCCGACACCACGCGGCGCGTTTCGTCCCGGGGCGAACAGCGGGTTCTGATCATGGTGACTACAGCGGAAGGTGCACGAGTCAGCGACTGCCTCGACCACGTCCACGATCTGGTCGCGACCATCGACAGCTCGGTCGAGCTGCTGCGCGAGATTGCCGGTGTCCTCGACATCCGGACGGTCTTTCCGCGCGTCTCCGAGATCGCGAACAAGGTCATCGCCCACGATCTGCTGACGATGATGTTTCACGATCGAGGGGGAGAGATCCTGATCGAGGCGGCGTCGACCGACGAGTTCCGCGGGCTGAGCCGCTTCGTCAAGGCCGACGACACACGCCCTGAGGAAGGCTTCGTCCTCATCGAGGACTTCGCGACGGCGAGGCTGCCGATCGTCGATCCGCCCGACCTGCGCGAGCGCGTGCTGGCGGCGGGGTTCCGCTCGCTGCTCGTCGTGCTCACGCGCGCGCGCCACCAGGACGTGGGCGTCGGCTTCTGGTCGAAACACCCCGGTGCGTTCACCACGCGCGACGTGCCCGGCGCGCGCCGGATTGCCGATCACATCGCGCTCGCCGTCTCGCACGAGCAGCTGGCCGACGCGGCGCGCGAGGTCGCCGAGGCGCACGCCCGAGCCGAGCGCCTCGAGTCGCGCGTGCAGTCGCTCGTCCACGAGCTCGAGTCGCGGACCGGCCACGCGCGCGTCGTCGGCGAATCGGCGGAGTGGAGGGACGTCCTCAGAAAAGCAACACAGGTCGCCGAGACCGAGACGACGGTGCTGCTGACCGGGGAGTCGGGGACCGGCAAGGAGGTCGTCGCGCGGTTCATCCATCGCGCGTCGGCCCGGAGGGCCGGACCGTTCGTCGCGCTGAACTGCGCCGCCCTGCCCGAACAGCTCCTCGAGTCGGAGCTGTTCGGGTTCGAGCGCGGCGCGTTCACGGGCGCACAGCAGGCGAAGCCGGGACAGATCGAGCTGGCGAGCGGCGGCATCCTGTTCCTCGACGAGGTCAGCGAGATGAGCCTCAGCGCCCAGGCGAAATTCCTTCGGGTCCTGCAGGAGCGCGAGTTCCAGCGGCTGGGCGGCACCCGGCTGCAGAAGACCAACGTCCGCGTCGTCGCGGCGACGAACCGCGACCTTCGGAAGGCGGTCGAGCGCGGCGATTTTCGCGAGGATCTGTACTACCGGCTCCTCGTGTTCGACATCAACATCCCGCCGCTGCGCGAGCGGAAGACCGACGTGCTGCAGCTGAGCGAGGCGTTCCTGCGCGACATCGGCCGGTCGTTCGGGCGGCCGCCGGCCGGCCTGACGCGCGACGCGCGCGAAGCGCTCCTGCAGCACGACTGGCCCGGCAACGTCCGCGAGCTGCGCAACGCCCTCGAGCGTGCGGCGATCCTCTGTGAAGGGGGATTAATCAGCGCGCGGCATCTGTCGCTGGTCGCGCCGGCACGAGCGGCCGCCCCCAGCAGCAACCTGCACCGGGTCGAGCGTGAAGCGATCGAGCAGGTGATGCGCGAGTCCCGATGGAACAAGTCGAAGGCCGCGCGGCGCCTCGGCCTCTCGCGCCGGCAGCTTTACACGCGTCTGGAAAAGTACGGTCTCGAACAGCCGCCGATGTAGATGTAGGGCCGGACCGAGGTGTCCGCCCGGCGCATGGGCCGACACACAGGTCGGCCCCTACGACAAACGGCGTTTTACGTCCACGGACAGGCTGCTGCGGTGGAGCCGTGGATGAATTCGCTCCGCCATCAGCGGCCACACGTCCGGATCGCTGTCCACCAGCGCCTCGATCTCGTCGACAGTCAGCTCGAACCCCTGCTCCCGGAGATCGGTCAGCGTCTCGAGCGGGTGCTCGGCGAATCGCGAACGCAGATCGTCGTCGGTGAACAGCCGGCCGATCACGAGATGAACGGTTTTCTGCGACATCGTGCGTGGGCTCCCGCCGCCCCTGTCGCAATTGGCGCGCCAGCGGCGTGGCGTCGCCGCACGCGACCGAAATCCGTTGAATCGCCGTTCGAAAACCGCGGCGAGCGTGCGCGAACCGTGCGCAGGCATTGTGCGGCCGCGCACAGGATGCGCACCGGTGAACACCGCGCGCGGCACCGCGGCCTGACCTCGCACCGGCGGACGCTCGCAAATCACTGAAACCACGCCGCATCCCCCTCTCAATCAGACGACGCGCGCTGGATCGCGGTTTGCCATTGGCATCGAGTGATGTCCAGCACGGCCTACGCATCGGCGACCGTCACGACGTGGCCGGCCGGCCGCGTGCGCACGGTCTCGTGGGCACGCGCGAAGCTCGCCGTGCTGGCAGTCGCCGCGGCCGCGGCGCTCGGTTTCCGGGTCATCGCGCTCTCGACCTACGGTCTCAGCGAGGACGAGATCAACAAGGTCCGCGCGATCGAGCACTACCGATCCGGCGATTTCACATCGAATGCCGAGCACCCGATGCTGATGAAGCTCGCGATGTGGGCGAGCGTCGACCTCAGGCGCGCGTGGAACCGCGCCGCCGGACCCGAGCACGAGGTCTCGCTGGAGACGGCGATTCGACTGCCGAACGCGATCGCGGGAGCGGCGACGACGCTCGCGCTGTTCGGGATCGCCGATCTCCTGTTCGGCGGCGCCGTGGCAACGGCCGCCGCGTTCATCTGGGCGTTCGACGTCAACGCGATCGCGATCAACCGCATCGGGAAAGAAGACACGTTCCTGCTGCTCTTCTTCCTGATCGCCGTGCTCTGTTACGAGCGCGCGAAGCGGGGCGGCGCAACCGATCCTGCCGGCGCGCAGCGGTGGTACACGCTCAGCGGTGCCGCCTTCGGTCTGATGCTGGCGTCGAAGTACATGCCGCATTTCCTCGGCATCTACGCCTTGTTCAACACGGTGACGGATCCGCAGCCGGGCGCCAACAAGCCGAACCGGATCCGCCACTACGCCGCGATGGGCCTCGCGTTCGTGATCGCGAACGCCGCGATCCTGATGCCGGCGACGTGGCGCTACGCGGTCGACTACGTGCAGGGCGGCACCCTGGTGCACCACGGGTTCCTTTACGCCGGCTCGCTGTACGTCAACGACATCCCTGTTTCACCGCTCGGCGTTCCCGCGGCGTTCTACCTGCGCCTGCTCGCCACGAAGGTCCCGCTCGTGCTGCTCGCGGCCGCGGTGCCGGGCGTCATCGAGCTGGTCCGCCGGCGGCGCGAGCGCGGCTACGTGCTGCTCCGCGTGCTGCTCGTCTTCGTCCTCGTGCCGTATTCGCTCATGGCGGCGAAATTCCTCCGCTACGCGCTGCCGATGCTGGCGACGCTGGACCTCATCGCCGCCGTCGGTCTCGTCGCCGGCATCGGCTGGCTGTTGCGGAAGGGATGGCTGCCGGGGTTGGTGCGCGTCACGGTCGCCGCCGTCGCGATCGGCGTCTTCGTCGCCGGCCTCGTCGCGTCGCAGCAGACCGCCGCGCCGTTCTACTCGACGTTCCAGAACGCGGTCGGCGCACGCCTGTCCGCGCCGGGCGCGGTCTTCCCTGAGGAGACGTACGACTACGGCGTGCGCGAAGCCGTCGCCGCCGTCGCGGCGGTGGCCGAACCCTCGGCCGCGATCGTGAGCGATGCGACCGCGAGCGTGGAGCATTACGTGCGCGAGTCCCGGCCCGATCTTGCCGTCCTCGCGCTCTCCGGCAGCGGGATCCCAACGGACCCGCGCGAGACGTGGGTGATCGTGCAGGACGAGCACACGACGTTCGAGAACCAGCTGCTCGTCGATCAACTCCGGAGGCGCGCGCGGCCGTGGGCGCAGTTTCACGCCGGCGGCGCGCTCGCGACGCAGGTATTTCGACTGCCGGGGAGCGAACGATGCACCGCCTCGTGGTGAACGCGGACGATCTCGGGCTCACTCCCGGCGTCGACGACGGGATCTTCGATGCGCACGAGCATGGAATCCTGACGAGCGCGAGCCTCTTTGCGAACGCGCCCTCGACAGCGGACGCGCTCCGCCGCGCCAGATCGCATCCGTCGCTCGGTATCGGCGTGCACCTCGCGCTCGTCGACGGCGTACCGACCCTCCCCCCAGCCCGCGTGTCTACCCTCCTCGAAGGCGATGGACGGTTTCGACGATCGTGGAAACCGTTCATCGTCGCCTGCCTTCGCGGACGCGTGTCGCTCGTCGAGGTGGAGCGGGAACTGACCGCACAGATCGAGCGGCTGCTCGCGGCCGGGCTCAGGCCGACGCACGTCGACGGCCACAAGCACGTGCACGCCTGGCCGCCCGTCTTCGCCATCGTCGCGCGGCTGGCGGCGCGATTCGGCATTCCGGCCGTCCGCGTTCCGTACGAATCGTTCACGTTCAGCGCGATGCCGCGCGACGCCGCCGCTCGTGGCATCGCGACGCGCCAGGCCCTGCTGAACGCCGCGATGCGTCCGTGGGCGCGGCGCAATCGCCGCGTCGCCGCATCGCTCGGATTGCGGACGCCGCGGTTCATCGGTCGCATCCACACCGGCGTGCTCGACAGGCCGTCATTGCATGCGCTGCTGCGATCGATTGGCTCGGCGCCGGATATCACCGAGCTGATGGTGCACCCCGGCTATCTCGATGCCGCGCTGGCGGCGACCGGAACGCGTCTGCTGGCGTCGCGTGAGCATGAGCTCGAGCTGCTGTGCCGCATGGACACGCGCGCGCTGCTCGTCGGCGAGCGCATCGATCTGGTTCGACACGACCTCACCCATATCGTTCGAAGGAGCATTCGTCATGTCTCGTAAGACCACGGCCGCGCCGGAGCTGTCGATCGTCGTGCCGCTCTTCAACGAGGTCGCGACGCTCGAGGAGCTTCACCGGCGGCTCGCGGCGGCGCTGTTCCTCATCGGCCGGCGGTCGGAAATCATCTACGTCGACGATGGAAGCCACGACCGGACGGCCCACGTGCTCGCGGAGATCGCCGCGCGCGATCCGCACGTGCGGCTGATCACGCTGGCGAGGAACTACGGCCAGACCGCGGCGCTCGCGGCCGGATTCGACGCGGCGTCCGGCGAAGTCATCGTCGCGATGGACGGCGACCTTCAGCATCAGCCCGAGGAGATCCCGAAGCTGCTCGCGAAGCTCGATGAGGGCTACGACATCGTCAGCGGGTGGCGCGAACAGCGCGTCGACAACCTGTGGACGCGCCGGCTGCCGTCGAAGGTCGCGAACTGGCTGATGGCGCGGCTGTCGGGCGTCGCGCTCCACGATTTCGGCACGACGTTCAAGGCGTATCGATCGCACGTCGTCAAACGCATCCGGCTGTACGGCGATCTGCACCGGTTCATTCCGGCGCTCGCGAGCTGGAACGGCGCGCGCATCGCCGAGGTTCCGATTGCCAACATCCCGCGGCCGAGCAATCAGTCGCACTACGGCCTGTCGCGCACCTGGCGCGTCGCCGCGGACTTGATCACCGTGCGATTCCTGCTTCGCTACGTCACGCGGCCGCTGCATTTCTTCGGGCCGATCGGGTTCGGCAGCGTGGCCGCGGGCGCCGCGGGCGGCGGCTGGATTGCCGCGACGAAGATCGTGACGGGCGCGCCGGTCTTCCTCTCACACGGTCCGCTGCTGCTGCTGAGCGCGGTCCTGATTCAGACCGGCGCCGTGCTCATCGGCCTGGGCCTGCTCGCCGAGCTGTTGACGCGCATCTACATGGACGGCCGTCATCGCCGCATCTATACCGTCGCCCCGCAGATGGCGCGCGACCACGAGGAATGGAGCCGTCCGCGACCGGTGCGGGCGCCGATGCGCACGGGAGTGTTGCAGTGATTCGCCGGCGGCTTCATCAGGCGGTCGTCGCAATCGCCGTGGTGCTCGCGGTCCCCGCGACGGCGCGCGCCGAGCAGTACCAGTACTCGATGACGGCCCGCGTGCGACCGCTGCTGTTGTTCTGGATCACCCGTTCGGGCGTCGGCGGCGCCACGGTCACACGCGAGCGGGCGGCCGAGCACGCCCGCTACTCGCTGCTCATCGGATCGGATCCGGATCGGGCGCCGCGTCGCATCAACCGCTGGGGCTACATCGAGGAAGAGATACGCGGCGAGGCGGCGCACCTCATCGGCCTCATGACGGAGTCGGATGAGAGCTCGATCGAAGAGGCCGACGCGAGCCTGCGCGCGCAGAGCGCCGGCCGCCATCCGTTCACGATCATTCAGGCCACGGTCGACGGCGATCGCGCGAGCTCGCGTGTGACGACGATCGCGGCGCCTGAGGACTACACGTTCCGTCAGCTCGGGATCGCGCTCGACATGGCGCGGCGGGATCCGGCCGGCGGCGTCTCCCGGACCCTTCGTGTGCCGTCGGGCTCGCGGCCCGGATTCCTCGTCGCGCTCGACGAAGCCATCCGCACCATGTCGCCCGGTCCGATCCCGTACGTCTACCACGGACGGCTGTACGAGCTGCGGCAGGTCCGCGTCCGCAAGATCGCGAGCGCCCAGGCCGGCGGCGTGGCCGTCGGCCAGGCCGCGGCCGGCGATTTCGTGATCACGAAGCTGAAGGACGGCGAGGAGACGCGCTTCTCGATGACCTACGGGACCGCCGGCCGCTTCGCCGGCGTCCCGCTCGTCGTGACGTATCAGCCGCGCTGGTGGATGCAGGTGGAGCTGACGATCGAGAATCCGGGCGCCAGCGGCCTCACGGGCACGGAAGGAGCGGAACGGTGATTCGAACCATTTTCCGAGCCGCCGTCATCGCCGCCGCCGCGATCCTGCTGCTGCAATCGGTCCGCGTCGTCGGCATCGATCCGATCGTCGACGGCCTGGCCCGCGTCGGATGGGGTTTTGCGGCGATCCTGCTCCTGTCGGGCGCGCGCGAGGTCGTGCGCACGATCGCCTGGACGCGAACCGTCGAAGGACCAGCGCCGCTGCGTTTTCTGCCGGCGCTCGGCGCCCGGCTCGGCGGAGAAGCGCTGAACACGCTGCTGCCGATGGGCATGGTGATCGGCGAGCCGGCGAAGGCCTCGCACGTTGCTCCGCACATACCGTTCGCAACAGCCTTCAAAGCGCTCGTCGTCGAATTTGCGTTCTACACCGCCTCGCTCGTGCTGCTGTTCGCCGCGGGGCTCGCGGCGTTCGGCCGGTCGAACACGATTCCGCTTGGACCGTACCCGATGGCGTTCGCGGCGGCGATCGCCGTCACGGCGTTCGCGCTGCTGGCGGCAGCACGCTGGGGCCGGCCGCTTCGCGACGCTACGTTCGGCTTTGCCGCGCGTCATCCTCGCAGGGCCGCCATCGTCGTCGCGTGCGAGATCGCCTATCACGTCCTCGGCGTCGTCGAGGTGTACGTCTCGCTGTGGCTGATCAGTCCCGTGAGGCCGACGGTTGCCGCCGCAATCGTCCTCGAAATGGTCAATCGGGTCGTGACGATGGTGTTCAAGATGATTCCGATGCGGGTGGGCGTCGATGAGGTGGGCTCGTCGGTGTTCGCGGCCCGCGTCGATCTGAATCCGGCGACGGGCGTCACGCTCGCGCTGATCCGGAAAGTGCGGCTGCTCTTCTGGAGTGCGATCGGGCTGGCGCTGCTCGTGCGTCGCCCGACTCGACGCGCGCCTGCCGCCGCGGCGCCGCAGCCCGCGATCGTGGGACTCGCCCTCCTGCTCACGCTCGGCGCCGCCGGCGCCGCCAGGGCACAGCAGCCGACTTCAACCGTCGCGGGGACCGTTTCGATTGCGGGTCCCGATGGTCAGCCGCTCGTCGTGCCTGGCGTCACCCTCACACTGACGTGCGTTGCCGGCGATCCACCGTCGAACCCGGCGCCGCGCGTCGAGATCTCGAACGAGAACGGCGATTTTCAATTTGCCGACGTGCCCGCCGGCTCGACTGCGTGCTCGGTGGTCGCCGATCTTCAGGGCTTCAAGTCGGAAACCCGAGCGGTCGCGCTGAAGCCGGGCGAGACGACGACGGTGACGCTGCGCCTCGGATTCGACACGCTGCGCGAGGAAGTCACGGTGAGCGCGAAATCGGATACGGGCGCGGATGACGCGCGCGCACTGGTGCCGCGCATGACCGCGCAGGTGATGCAGAGCGCGCCGCTCGCGAGCGAGCGCTTCCAGGCCGCGCTGCCGCTCATTCCCGGCGTGGTCCGCGGCCCCGACGGTCTGCTGAACATCAACGGCTCGCGGAGCAACCAGAGCGCCCTGACGTTCAACAGCGCGAACGGAACCGATCCGGTGACCGGCGAGGACGCGATCGAGCTGCCGATCGACGCCGTCAGCTCCGTCCAGGTGCGCGGCGCCGCGTACGCGCCGGAGTACGGCCTGTCGGCCGGCGCCGTGACGACCGTCGACACGCAGCGAGCCGGCGACGCCTGGCACGTCACGCTCAACGATCTCGAGCCGCGGCTGCGCCGGCGCGGCGGCCGCTTCAAGGGCATCGAGTCGTTCACCCCGCGGGTGACCATCGGCGGACCGATCGTCAAGGGGCGGCTGAACCTGCTCCACTCGTCGCAGTACGAGCTCAGTCAGACCCGCGTCTTCGGGCTGCCGCCGTTCGAGAGCGACACGAAGCTCCAGAGCCTCGCCTCGTTCACGCGCGCGGACTGGACGATCGCGCCCTCGAATCGCGTCACGGCCTCGGCGATGATCTCGCCGCGGAAGACGACGTACGCCGGGTTGAATACGTTCAATCCGCAACCCGTGACCGCGAACATCAGGAACGATTCGTTCCTCGGCAGCATCTCCGATCAACTCATCGTCGGCGCCAAGGGCGTCTTCGACACGCGCGTCAGCGTGAAGCAGTTCGACGCCACGATCTATCCCAGCGTCGGGAGCGGCGGGATGGTGCTCGCGCCCGACGTCAATGCCGGGAGCTACTTCAACCACCAGGATCGGTCGAGCCGCCGCGCCGAGTGGGTGAGTACGTACTCGTTCACGCCGATTGGCCCGGAGCACGTGATCAAGCTGGGCACCGCCGTCACGCACGAGTGGTTCGACGGCGTCAGCCGAAGCGATCCCGTTCGCGTCGTACGAGCGGATGGAACGCTGAGCCAGTTGACAGAGTTCGCCGGCGATGGCGAGCTCGCACGCGCCAAGACCGCCGTGTACGGATACGTGCAGGACTTCTGGTCGGTGGCGCCGCGCCTCACCGTCCAGTACGGCGCGCGCTACGACTACGATTCGATCGCGGGCGACATGAACGTCGCGCCGCGCGCCTCGTTCACCGCCGTCGCAACCGCCGACGGCCGCACGGTCGTTCGTGGCGGCCTCGGGCTGTTCTACTCGCCGATTCCGCTCAATGTCGCGACCGTCGAGCAGCTGCAGCGCCGCGTCGTGACCGCGTTTGGCGGCGACGGCGTGACGCCGCTCGAGCCGTCCGTGGAGCTGCCGAACACGGTGCGATCGCCGCTTCGTATGCCGCGCAGCGTCAACGCGACCATCGAAGTCGATCGCGAATGGATCCGGAACTTCTTCGTTCGCGTCGGCTACCAGCAGCGCGAGCAGCGGTTCGAGCCGGTCGTCGACGCCGAACCGGCCGCCATCGTGCTCCGCGTGGACGGCCGATCGCACTACCGCGAGGGACAAATCTCCGCGCGATACCAGTTCCACGGGACCGATCAGATCGTGGGCTCGTACACGCGATCCTCGGCGATCGGCAACCTCAACGACTTCAACGGCTTTTTCGGCAACATCGAGAATCCGATCATCCGCCCCGACGCGCGAGGGCCGCTGCCCTGGGACGCACCGAACCGCGTCCTCCTTTGGAGCAGCGTGAGCCTCCCGCGCGGCTTCTCGATCTTCCCGGTGCTCGACGTGCGGACCGGCTTTCCGTACTCGAACGTCGACGCCGATCGCAACTTCGTCGGCCCGCGAAACGAGGCCGGCCGCTATCCGCGCTTCGTCTCGCTGGACGCGCAAATCGCCAAGAAGCTGCGCCTTTTCAATCACAACGCGACAATCGGCCTCAAGGTGTTCAACATCACCGATCACTTCAACCCGCGCGATTACCAGGGCAACCTCGCCAGCCGGTACTTCGGCCGGTTCGACAACAGCGTCGGCCGGACGTTCCGCGGCAAGTGGATCTTCGAGTTCTAGCGCCTGCCGATACGGTTGCGGCTGCGCCGCCGCCGGTGTAAAAAGAGGCGCACCAGCCTCCGGAAGGCTGCATCGAGATTCCAAAACGTGTGACCGAACGTCCCGGCACCATCAGGCTGTTCCAGGTCAAGGGCATCACGGTCTTCCTGCACTGGACCTGGTTGATCGTCGCGATCTTCGAGATCAGCAGCCGCAGCGACACGTATTCGAAGCCGTTCTGGAACGTCGTCGAATACCTGGCGCTCTTCGGCATCGTGACGCTGCACGAGTTCGGGCATGCGCTCGCGTGCCGCAGCGTCGGCGGGCGAGCCGATCAAATCCTGCTCTGGCCGCTGGGTGGCGTGGCATTCGTGGACCCGCCGACCCGGCCGGGCGCGACGCTCTGGAGCATCGCCGCCGGCCCGCTGGTCAACGTCGCGCTCGTTCCAGTCCTCGGCGCGTTGACGATCCTGACATCCCCGGACATGTCGGCCGACGCCCATGCGCTGCTGCGTTCGGTGACCTTCATCAACATCGGGCTGCTGGCGTTCAACCTCCTGCCGGTGTATCCGCTCGACGGCGGACAGATTCTCGGCGCGCTGTTGTGGTTCGTGCTCGGACGCGCGCGCAGCATCGTGGTCACCGCGTACATCGGTCTCGTCGGCGTCGCTGGAATCGGATGGCTCGCGCTGCGCTCGCTGTCGGTGTGGCTCGGCTTCATCGCCGTGTTCGTCGCGCAGCGATGCCTCGGCAGCCTCAAGCTCGCGCGATCGCTGAACGCCATGGCCGAAGTACCGCGCCGGCAGGACCGTGTGTGTCCCAGCTGCGGCGGGCGGCCGCCGATTGGACGGTTCTGGGCGTGCGCTTCCTGTGGCGCCGCATTCGATGTGTTCGATCCGTCCGCCGCCGCGCCGGCGGCGATGTCGGAAACGACGAGGCTGAGCCTGTCCGCGGACATGTCCGCGACGTACGAGGTCGGCACGGAGACCCGGTGTCCCGCGTGCCACACCGAGACCGCCGCCATGAAATGCCTGCAGTGCGACGCGGTCACGCCAATCGCCAACTGGCACGCGGCCGCGGCGGCCTCGCCGCTCCCCGGCAGTCTCCCGGTCACGCGCGTGCGGCCGCCGCAGCGTCCGTCCGTTGCGCCGATCGCGATCGGCGCCGGCCTCACGATCCTCGCGCTGACCGCGTTTTTTCTCGCGATTGTCTTCTCCGAGTTTTCCGCGAGAGGTGCGAACGTCGACGTCGCCTTCACGCGCCGCCTCGCGATCGCTCTTGCGGTGCTCGGGTTGCTGCCAGGCGCCGGCGCGCTCGCGCTCGCTCTCCGCTATCGGCGATCCTGGCGGACGTTCGACTCGGCGCTCCAGCGGTTTCGCCACGACCGCCTGTCGGCCCAGCCGTAGGCGAGCACACAAACAGGTCGCGCCGCGACGCTCGCGGTAGCACAATTAACAACGACTATCGACAATGACTGAGATCGAACGTCGAGGGAGGACAACGTGGCGAAACACAAAGACGACGAGATGACCGTCGTACCTATTCCGGCGACGGAAACCGAGGCGGAGCGGCGACGGATTCGGTCGTCGAACGATCGCGATCAGCAGCTCGAGCGCGAGGGCAAGAAATCCCGCCACAATGTCGGCTACGACAAGGTTGCGGATGGGGCCAAGCCGCCCGCAAAAATCGACCGCGTCGTCGACGAAGATTAAAATCGTTCAAGACCCTTCATGCGGCTGGCCGGGATCCTGTTCCGCGGCCGGCTGCAGCGCGACCTGAAAGTACGCGAACGACAAGCCGCTGCCCAGGTAGTTCTCGATGCGCTGCAGAACTGCGGCATGTCGAAACCAGTCCGGTCCCGTGTTCCCCAGGCGCTCCTCGATGAGCGCCGACATGTACCCGAACCCGGCCGCGACGGCGCGCGCACGCAGCGACTCGAGCAGGTAATTCTCGACCTCGACGTCGTTCTGAACCGTCGGCAGCGTTGCCATCGCCTGCAGGTAGAACGTGTCGTTCTCTCCAAACCGCGGATCCGAGTTGACGCCCTCTTCGTCGTGGTCCTCGAGCGCGCTGCCGAGCGCGTACGCCACCAGCCGCCCTGACACGCGATCGCGCAAGGCGATTCCCATCGCCCGCGGATTCGCCATCGTTGCCTCGAGCGTCTCGAGCGGAAACTGCAGCAGCGGCCGGCGCCCCGCCCGGAGCACGCCCGGCGGATACTGGACTGCGGCGCCATACCGTTCCTGCTCCACCGCCAGGACGGCCGCCTTCTGCGCGTCGAAGTTGTCGCGCGTCAGATCCACGGTTTCGATCGTATCGAGCGGAATCGCCAGCGTGCCGACCCGGATTCTCGGAGTGGGCACGGCCTCAGCGGCCACGCCTCCGCCGACGAGATCCTCGATCGCCAGCCGGAGGATCGAGAGCGCCTCGTCAATCGCAGCCGGTTCGGTATCGTAGCGGGGATAGAAGCGCACGCTCCGCTCACCGGCCGCCAGAAGCACCAGGCCGCGACGGAACGCGCGGTCCAGCAGCGCATCGCGCCAGTCGGCGCGCACCACGTCGCACCCGAGCATGACGCCAGCCCCGCGGACGTGCTTCAGGATCTCGGGATACTCGCGCGCGAGCGTCTCGAGCCCGCTCCTCGCACGCTCGCCGGTCCGGCAGACCTGATCGAGGTCCAGTTTGTCGAGGAGCGCGAGCAGTCGCACCATGCCGACCGAGTCGCCCTCCCACGTCGTGTTGAACTTCTTCTCTTCCTGAAAGAACGTGGCCAGTTCTTCGCTCACGAACAGGATGCCGTTCTGCGCTTTCTTGGCCCAGGTCACCACGTCGGGTGCGCATGGCAGATCGAAGAGCTCGTGCGCCCACAAGCGTCCCGCCATTCCCCAGCCGGTCTGCACCTCGTCGAAGATGAGCGGGACGTCGTAGACGCGGGTGAGCAGCCGCAGCTTCTTCATGAATCGCGCGCTCGCGAGACGCACGCCGCCCTCGCCCTGAATCGGCTCGACGAGCACCGCCGCGACCCGGCGAGAACGCCGGACGACGTCGGGGGTGAGAGCGGCGCGCTGGGCCTGGACGAACGCGTTCAGATCCTGACCCGGGTGCGCCAGAAACTCCTCGAGTGCGTCCATTTCGCGCCTGTAGGTGTCCTTGCTTTTCTCGGCGCGCGGCAACCGGCCGGACACGAGCAGATCCCACAGCTGCTTCAGGCTGCGTTCCTCACGACGCGCCGTCTCCTTCGGCGAATCCTTCAGGGCGACCGGGAACGGAATGTGCGGCCAGTCAAAGGTCGGGAAGCCGAGGCGCGCTTTCTTCCGGTGGGTCGCGGCGAGACTGCCGAGGGTGCGGCCGTGAAAGGCGCCTTCGAACGATACGATGAAGCCGCCGTCGCTGTTCTCCGAGGTCATCACACGATTCAGGAGAACGGACTTGATGGCGTTCTCGACCGTCTCGCCGCCGGTGTTGCAGATGAAAAAGCGCGGCGTTCCCGCCGGCGCGATCCGGTTCAGCTCCGCCTTGAGCCGGAGCGACAAGACCGTCTGGTATTCAGAATGCGCGTAGCGCGACGTGACGAACGGCAGCGATTCGAGGATCGCCCGCACGACCGCGGGCTCGTTTTCGCCAAACGCCTGCGTGGCGATCTGGGCGCCCATGTCGAGGAAGCGGTACGGCTGACCGGCGGCGTCGCGATCGATGATCGCCAGATACGGACCCACCGACTCGCCCGGGTCGAACGCGACCGGCAGCGAGAAGAACAGGCTGCGCGAGGCGGCCTCGAACGCGGCGTGCGACAAGGGGAAGTGCTGCGCGACCAGATCCTCGAGCGAACGCTCGCTCTCGCGCAACGCCTCGGGCGTGTACGCGTGGATCTCGCCGGCACGATATCGTCGATTGAGCCGGGTCACGCGCTCGAGATACGCGGTGATTCCCGAGAGGTCCTCGAGCGCGTCCGTCGCCGGTGATTGCGGCTCCCGATCGGTGAGCATGCGGCCCATCGTAACGGAGGTCCGCCGTCGGCGGCCACTGCCGCCACGTTATTTCTGCCGGCCGCTCGCGTCGGTGGTCGTCTTCGCGGCGTTGACCCACACCGGCTGCACGAACGCGCCGTTGCCGGCCGAATCCCACACGGCGAACCTGACCCAGGCTTTCCCCGCCGCGTCGAATGGAATCGCGAAGCGCTTCGTGCCGAACGGCGCGAGATCGGTGGCCGAAATCACCTGCCGATCGACTTTCTTGCCGTCGCCCCAGACGACTTCGACGAAGTTCAGGGGGAACGTCCAGTCGACGTCGGCCGTGATCGTCCGCTGGTTGCCGGCGCCCGCGACCGCGTAGTTCCGGATCAGGATCTCGCCGGTCGTCACGAAGAAGCTGCCGTCGCGCAGCGATTTGAGGACCGGGCCGTAGTCGTCGTACGGTCCCGGCGTCCTGTCGATCTTCAGATAGTTCACCGGGAAGTTCGCGTAGAGATCGTCCTCCGGCCCTTTCTTATACGTATCGATGTCGGCGATGACGTACTTCGGGCCGACGCCGGCGCCCGCGTACATGTTGTTCATCGTGTCGATCGCATCGAAGCAGCGCCAGTCGCACATGCGGACTTCCGAGTTGTCCTGCCCCATGCCCGGCTTGAACGCGACGCCGAGATAGCGATCGTTCTTCACGTACGGCTTGTCCCAGATCAGATCCGGATAGCCCGTCGTGCTCTTCGTGCGCGGGTGCGCGTGATACCAGTACGCGCCCTCCGCGTCCATCATCGCCTGCACGTCGGCGGCGCTGCCGGTGTGATAGACCTTGCCGTAGCCGGGGACGTCCTCGACGAACGGCTGTCCCGGCTGGCGCACCTTCGTCCAGTACACGTCCTTCGGCCAGAGGATGTTGTAGTGCCCGCCGAAGAACGCGCTCGGCTCTTCCCACGGCACGACCAGGAAATCCTTGTCGGACGCGCGGCGCGACGCCTCGAAGTAGTCCTTCTGATCGGCGAGCCGCAGCGGCCCCGGATCGTTCGCGTGCAGCTCGAAGTGGAAATCGCTCAGGCCGATCACGTTCAGGCCGAGCGACTTCATCGCCTCGAGATCCTGGAACGTCGTGTCCAGCGATCCCGTCGCGCGCTGGCGGCCGGTGAAGTCGAGGTGGAAGTGGTTCACGAACGTCTTGTAGCCGGGAATCGGCTTGAACGTGTCGCCGTGCGTGAACGCGAGCGCCGCCTGGCGCGCCGGCTCGCCGGCGTCCGCGCTCGCGTAGAAGTACGCGCCCATCTTCTGGACCGTGCCGGGCGGCGCGTTGTAGAGCGCGAAGTTCTGCACGTAGCGCGGCTCCTCTTCGCGCTCGGGCATGCCGACGCCGAAGCCGAATTTGCCTTCGGCGTCCTTCCGGTACCAGACGTAGCCGAGGTTCGTGTCCTTCTCGCGCGTGAAGAAGAACGTGTGCGGCGGCGGAAACGCGGCGACCGCGCCGCCGTTCGCCTCGGCGACGATCAGACGGTTCTGCGCCTTGACGCGCGCGAGCGAGGTGTTGATGGCGCCGCCGAACTGGTGTGACTGCGGATGGCCGCCGGTGTCGCGCCAGGTGACGCGCGGCGTGAGGTCGGTGGAGAACCCCTTCAGGCCCGCGTCGTACTTGTACGCCACCCACGGCTCGTTGGTCTTCGCCGCCGCATCCATCCGCACCAGATTCGTGCCCTTGTACATCGTGAACTGCAGATCGCCGGAGAAGATCCCCATCGACAGGCCGGGGAACGTCACGATCAGGCTGGCGCCGTCGGTCTTCACGCTGCACGATGTCGCCCGGAACGATGCGTCGGCTCGACGGATTTCGGAGGGCGTGCGCGGCGTGCCCAGCGTCCGATTCGGGATCAACGGATCGCTCGGCCCCTGGCCTCGTCCACCGCCGCGGCCACCCTCGGCGGCGGCGTTGCCACCGCGCCCGCGGCCTTCCGGCTGCTGCTGCGAACGCCGCCAGGCCGCTTCGTCCTGCATCTCCTGCGAGTGCGGCATCACGAGTGGCGCGTCCCAGAACGCATACCAGCGGTTCTTGTCGATCACCTCTTCGGTCAGCTCGATGCCGGCCGCGCGCAGCGGGTTCGCCTGATCGTCGGCCATGCGCCGCACGCCGCTGACGACGTGGTATTCGGGCGCGAGATTTCTGCCGAGGGTCGTCCATTGCCCGCCCGCTTTTCTGATCGCCAGCTCGCGAACGACCGGCTGGCCGCCGTCGATCGCGTAGCGCGCGCGGAGGTCGGCGCCGTTCTGGCCGGTCCACGACACGAGCAGCGCGTCCTGTTCGACCGCGGCGGTCAGACCCTGCGCCGCCTTGTATTGCGACAAGTTGCACGTCAGCGAATCCGCCAGCACCACGGGCGCGCGCCACACCATCGCCGCCGCGGACAACGCGACCGCGGCCGCAGTCGCCGCCGCGAGCCGCGCGACCGTCGACGATTTCCTCGAGGTCATTCACGCCTCCAAAGCAACATCCGAGACATCGAGCGCAGAACCCGCTGAACGCGCAGAGACACATCAATCTCGGCGGGTTCGATAGGTTCGGTGGGTTCGCCAGGTTCGGCGATGTTCATCCCGATCAGAACCGGAAGCGCGCGCCGAGCCGTGCGATCCGCGCAGGGATCACGCCGGTGACGAACCCGAACGACGGTCCGGACTGGAAATTCGCGCGCGTCGGCGTCGCCGCGTTCATCACGTTGAACACGTCGACGTCGATGTCGAGCCGGCGGCCGCCGCCGAGCGGCAGCCCCTTGCTCGCGCGCAGGTTCAGGATGTTCTGCGCCGAGAGCCGCTGGCTGCCGTACGACTCCAGCCGAAGCGTCGTGTTGCCGTTCTGCGCGATCGCCGGGCCGCCGTCGGGATCGACCTGCCGGAAGATGTACGTCCGCTGGCCTTTCACCCCTTGCTTGCTCTGGAGGAATCCGGAAACGGTCACGTCTCCGGGCATCCGATAGCTGCCGCTCACGCTGCCGGCCCACGACCACGTTTGGTCCAGCGGGAAGAACTCGTCGTTCGGGTTCGTGAACACCGACGAGAGCCACCGATGGTTCTTCACGACGAAGTACGACACCTGGCCGGTCCAGCGCGACGAGAAGCGTTTCGTCATCGTGGCCTCGACCGAGTGATACCGGTCCGTGTTGACCGCGTTGACGATCTGCGAATTGACGAACGCCGCGCCGCGGTAGGCGGCCGTGTAATCGAACAGCGTGATACGTCCGTTGTCGTCCGCGTTGCCGAGGATGCCGTCGGGTCCCGGGTCGCGGCGCGTAATCGGCACGCTCCACACGCTGTACGGACGCAGCGTGTTGATGCTGACGGTGTTGTTGTTGGAATCGACGATCGAGTCCGACACGATCTTGTAGACGTACATCACACGGAGGCCGAGGCTGGCCGCCATCTCGCGCTCGAAGCTCGCGGTCGTCTCCCACCAGTTCGGCGATGTCATGTTCGGGTTCAGGATCCGGTTGCTCGCCGCCGTGATGCTCCTGAAGTCCGTGCTCTGCAGATCGAGGTTCACCTCGCCGGGCTGATAGAGCCGGTCGCCGTTCAAATCGTGCCAGTTGAAGACGGCATTCGCGGTCGCATTGCGGTTGAAGGCATCGGCGTACGTGTCGCCGAGCATGTAGTTGTAGAGGCCGACCGTCGCCTTGACGACCGACTTCGCGCCGATGTCCCAGGCGACGCCGGCCCGCGGGACCGCACGCGTCAGTTTCTGAACCTCGATCTTCGGGTAGTTGCCGGCCGGAAACACCGTCGCCCAGTCGCGTGCGCCGCCGTACGACTGCGCCGGCAGGAACGAATGCTGCCGCTCCCACCGCAGGCCGAGGTTGAGCGTCACGCGGTTCGCCGGCCGCCAGCTGTCCTTGATGTACCACGCGTAGATATTGTCGTGGTCCGCCGGCACGACCGGCGTGTTGTAGATCCGGATTTGCGACGGCGTGTTCGGCACGCCGCCAATCGTGTCGGTGTAGAGGATGCAGTTGCAGGCCAGGTTGTTCAGGTACCCGTCGGAGCTCTTGTCCCAATAGATGCTGATGCCGGTCTTCAGCTCGTGCTTGCCGAGGAACGTCCGCTCGGGGAAGAAGCTGATGCTGTCTTCGGTCTGCAGCCGATCGCGCGTCTTGTTCTGGTGCAGCGGCGCCGATCCGGTGTTCAGCGTCGTCGCGAGATCCTGGCGCGGCGGCGCGTCGGCGCGCGCGAACGAGCGGGCTGCGTCGTAATCGGTGACGTACCCGCTGTAGCCGACGACCGCGTTCACCAGGAGCCGCGGGCTCAACATGCTTTGCAGCTCTGCCTTCTGGATCGCGGTCGGATTCTTGTAGTCGCGCGTCGATTCCAGCGGCGTGAACCGGTCGGCGTTGTTCTGCGGCTGCGCCTTCGTGCCGCGCTGCCACGCGTAGACGATGCGGTTGTTCTTCGACAACTGATATGACAGCTTCAGCGACCACTGCTCCAGCGCGGTCTCGAAGTCGGCGAGCGGATCGTCCGGCGTCAGATATCGGCCGTCGGGGCCGGGTCCGGCCGCGAACCCCAGGACGCCCTCCTTCTTCCCCTGCCGGCCGAACGCGCCGTAGAACCACAGCTTGTCGCGGACGATGCGGCCGCCGAGATCCGCCGAGACGTCATAGAAGTTCTTCAGCGGCGACGTCGCCGTCAGCCCCTGCTTCCGCAGCGCATCGTCGAGGTTGTCGGCCTGGAACTTCGGCGACTCGGCGGACGCCTGATACGTGCCGTGGAACGTGTTGCCGCCCGATTTCATGATCGCGACCATCGAGATGCCGGGCACCGACACTTCGGCGTCGTTGCCCGAGCTCTTGATCTGCACTTCCTCGAGCGTGCTGTCGTTGAAGTAGATCGCCGTGTTCTGGTCGGCGCCCATCGTGATGTTCATGCCTTCGACCTGGAGCTTCGGCTGCGACAGCACGCCGTAACTCGAGAGGTTCTGGCGCTGCGCCATCGTGCTGCCGCCGACGTCGGCCACTGCCTGGGTGACGCCGGGCGCCATCGCGAAGATGTTCTGCAGATCGCGCCCGCGCGGAATCGTGTCGAGGACTTCCTTCGTGAACGCCACGCTCGCCGCCGTGCTGGTCACGTCGACGACCGGGCTCTGGCCGCTGACGGTGACCGACTCCTCCAGGGCCCCGACCTTCAGCGCGAGATCGACGCGCGCGTTGAAGCCGACGGTCAGCCGGAGGTCGTCGCGAATCGACGTCGTGAATCCCTGGAGCTCGGCCTTCAGGCGATACGTGCCCGCCGGCAGGTCGACGAACTTGTAGCTCCCCGCCGGATCGGAGACCTGCACGAGCTGGCCGACCTGGAGCTGCGGACTCGTGATCGTGATCGTCACGCCCGGCAGGACGCTGTTGGACTCGTCGCGCACCGTCCCCTCGATGGTGCCCGACGACACACTTTGGGCAAGCGTCGCACTGATGCCCGTCAGGGACATCATCACGACGATGCCGAGAACGAACGACCAGCGCGCCAACGGAGAGCCACAGCGCAGCCGGGAAAACCGCAGAACGAGGTTTGCTCTGCGTGTTCTGCGCTGCTGTGCTCTGCCCGACCGGGGATTCGTTCGCATGCGGGACCCCTCCTGATCGACGCAGAGCCTATCAGCGTCGGAAGACGGCAGTAGTAAAAATTTGTCGAACCGGCACTGATCGGCGTTTGCGATCCAATCCTCCGGTTGCCGGCCTTGCGCCCTCGCCTAGTGCCGCAACAACCAGATCCCCGCCAGGCACAGGACGATGCCTGTGACTCTCGTCGCGGATGCGTGCTCGCCAAAGGCGATCAGGCCGACCGGGATCAGGAGGACCGCCACCACACCGTTGACGAGCGCCGACGTGATGCTGACGGGCCATGCCGCGCGATACGTCAGCACATATCCGAGCTCGATCATCGCCGCGCCGAGGCCGAGACCGAGATTCGCCGGATGGAGCAGCCGCGAGGACGCCATCGGCGTGGACTTGCCCGGAAATGACACGTGCGCGAGCGCACTGATCGCAAAGGCCGTCGCGTAGGCCACGAGCAGCACGAGCGTCGGCGACGCCTCGCGAGGCACCGATTTCGCGGAGATGTGATAGACCACGCCGCCGCCGATGGCCAGCAGGATCGCGATCAGGGTCGATCTCGGCGTCATGTGTGCCGCTCCGCGACGACCATCGTGAACCGCACCGGCCGCGCGCCCATACATTGATACGTATGCGGGCGATCGGTCACGGCGCTGGCCGACTGCCCGGCGGCGACGACGAAGCTCACCGTATCCACGATCAGCGCCAGCCGTCCCTGTACCACGTGCAGCAGCTCCTGCGTGCCGGCGGGATGCGCGATGGCGTTATAGCGCTCGCCGGGCCGCAACTCCCACGTCCACAGCTCCAGCATGTCGGGACCGGTCGAGCCCACCAGCAGCGTGGCGGTTCCGCCCTTCGGCCCTTTCCACAGAACACGCGGCGCGGGCGCCGGAACGACGCGAGCCTGCGATCGACCCGGCGCGTCCACGAGATCGGCGACCGACGATCCAAGCGCCGCCGCCACTTTGCAGAGCGTGGCAATCGAGGGATTGGTCGCGCCGCGCTCGATCTGGACGAGCATGCCCTTGCTGACCCCCGCGCGGGCCGACAACTGGTCGAGCGAGAGGCGCCGCTCGCGCCGCCTCGCCTGGATGCGCCGCGAGATCGTCTCGATGACGTCGCGGTCGCCGTCGTCTTTTATATTGACCGTGGCGGTCATGATATTGTATTTACCCCATTATGATCCCGGACGTCAACGCCGCGATCTGGAGGCTCCGCCCCGACTTCGTGGCGTTGAGCGCGCGGCGGGCGACTCGCTCGTCGAAGGGCTGAGGGCCCTCGCGCCGCGCGCGGAGATTACCGGGACGCTGATTTCGGGTTTGGCGGAGGGTTCCGCTCGACCTTCGTGACGACGATCGCGTCGCCCTTTCGCTCGCCGGTGATCTTCACGGGTCGGCCGGCGTGCAGCGGAAGGCCCATCGCGTCCTGATTGGCGATCGCGATCACCTGGTTGTCATCGGTCACCAGCACGTACTTCGCGAGCTTGTTCAGACAGGCGAAGACGCATTGGCGGGGTTCACGAGCCTGATGACTCGCGCCGCACATACTGTCGGAGATACGGCCAGTGAACGTCTGCTGCTCGGCCGCCGTGGACGTCATGCTGGCGCCGATGAACAACAGCGCGATCCCGAGCACTCTTTGCATCCGCGATCGCACGGCTACTCGGTTGCGCCGAGCGATTTCAGCAGCGCGACGGTGCTCGGGTGGGCGAGATCGATCGGCCGCTCGAACCCGAGCAAATCGGCGCCGGGCGCGCTCGCCGCTCTTCCCCGGCCGGTCGTGGACCCGAACATCGCGGCGGCCAGCGGCGTGATGCCGCGGTTGTTCTTCACGTCGACGCGCGCGCCGCGCTCGACGAGGAACTTCACGACAGAGTCGTGGCCGAGGGCTGCGGCGACGTGCAGCGCCGTGTCACCCGTCTGACTGGCGCCGTTGACGTCTCCGCGCTGGCGAACGGCGGCAACGACCGTCTCGCGAACGCGGCTCTCGGGCTCCACCTTGCCGAAGTCGATGGTCTCGATCCCGCGGCGGCTGGCCGTCCGGCCCGATCCCAGGCCCGCGGCCAGCATCACGGCGTCCGAGCGGTTCGGCATCGTGAGGCGCGGATCGGCGCCGCCATCGACGAGCGCCGACATGATGTCGGGCTCGAGAAACTTGGCGGCGACCAGGTACGGCGTCGCGCCGATCAGCGTCGCGGGCAGGTTCCAGTCGGTGGTGTCGCGCCGCATCGGCGTGCCCTTCGTCATCCGCGCGTTCGGATCGGCGCCGCGCGCGAGGAGCGCTTTCACCAGCATCAGATCGCTCCTGAGCACCGCCGCGTGCAGCGCGGAATATCCACTGCCGAATGCGTTTGGATCGGCGCCGTGCTCCAGCAGCAGCGCGCCGACGCCGCCGTGGCCGCTGTGCGCCGCGAGCACCAGCGCGCTGACGCCGTCCGGCTGCGACTCGTTCGCGTCCGCGCCGGCCCGCAACAGGATCCGCGCGGACTCGACGTCGCCGACCCTGGCGGCAAACAGCAGCGGCGTCGCGCCGCCGCGCAGCACGGTGTAGTTCAGCTCCTCACGTCCCGCGCGCTGCGTCTGCTCGCCGACGACGGTCTGCGGATAAACGAGCGATCGCGCGCGGAGATCGGCTTTCGCCTCGACCAGCAGCTGCACGACGTCCGGATGGCGCTGGGCGACGGCCCACATCAGCGCGGTCTGCCGATGCTCGCGCTCGCTCGCGTTCACCGCCGCGCCGCGCGCCAGCAGCGCCTTGACCGCGCGCGCGTCGCCGGCGCGCGCGCACGTCATCAGCACGGTCTCGCCGCTCGGCAGCGCGGCATTCGGGTCGGCGTCCGCCGTCAGCAGGCGCTCGACCATGGCGGCGCTGCGATTCGTGCACGCGAGATGAAGCGGCGTCATGCCGAGGTCGTTCGCGGCGTTCGCGCGCGCCCCGGCGCGAATCAGCAGGTCCGCGATCGCGAGGTCGTCGCGGTGAACGGCCCAGTGCAGCGGCGTCGCGCCGTCGCCCTGCGCCGCGTTCACATCGGCGCGCTGCTTCACCAGCGCGCGGACGGCGTCCACGTCGCGGTTCCTGACCGCCTGGATGAGTCGCAGATCCCCGGCAACGGCGATGCTCGCAGACGCGAGGACGAGACAGCACGAATACAGGACCCGCGTCGTTCGACTGCGTCGCCACCACGGCGGACACGGAGGAAAGGAGGTCCGTGGTGAACTCTTCGGATGTTCCTGTGACATCGTGTCAGGACCGGACCACATACGCTCAGAGCGAAAGAACCCCGGCATCGACGCGTCCCGTGCTGTCCCCGATCTGCTCGCGGTGAACGCCGAACTGGTCCATCAGCGTCAGGTGCAGATTCGCCAGCGCCATGTTCTTGAACCGGATGTGCCGTCCGCCTTTCAGCGCCCCGCATCCGCCGCCGGCGAGAATCATCGGAATATCGATCGGCGAGTGGCTGTTGCTGTCCGCAATCCCCGCCCCGTACATCATCGTCACGTGATCGAGCAGTGTGCCGTCTCCGTCCGGCGTCGCCTGGAGCTTCTCGAGCATCTTCGCGAACATCCGCACGTGATACGCGTTGATCGCCGCGACCTTCGCGACCTTCTCCGGCTCCTGCTGGTGGTGCGAGATCGGGTGGTGCGCATCGGGCACGCCGATCTGCGGATACGTCATGCCGCTGTGCTCGTGACCGACCATGAACGTGATGACGCGCGTGAGGTCGCACTGGAACGCCAGCACCTGCAGATCGAGCATCAGGTTCATGTGATCCTCCCAGCTGGCCGGAATGCCGGCGGGATGATCGACGAGCGGCAGCTCCCGATCGCTTTGAGCCTCCGCAATCTGGATCCGCTGCTCGACGCCGCGGATCGCGTCGAGGTATTCCGTCAGCTTGGTTCGATCGCTCTGCGGCAGCACGCCCTGCAGCTGCGCCACTTCCTCGCTGACCGAGTCGAGCACGCTTCGCTGCTGCCGTAAACGCGCCAGCCGGACCTTCGGATCCGTGCTCGCGCTGTCTTCGAACAGCCGCTCGAAGACGACGCGCGGATCGTTCTGCGTCGGCAGCGGCGTGTTCGGGCTCTTCCAGCTGATCGTGTTCGTGTAAGGGCAGGCGAACCCCGTGTCGCACGCGCCCGCCGTCTCGCCCGACTCCATCGCGAGCTCGAGCGACGCGACCTGCGTCTGTCTGCCCGTCTCCTGCGCGAGGATCTGATCCATCGAGATGCCGGCGTCGAGCCACGTCTCGCTCAGCGGCGGAGAGACGTCGGTGAGGAACCGCGTGCTCGCTTTGGCGTGCGCGCCGCCGGGCCGGCCCGGCGTGGGGACGCATTCGAGCCCGCTGAGCACGAGCACACGATCGCGAAACGGCGCGAGGGCGCTCAGCGTCGGCGTGAGCTCGAAGGCGGCGCCTTCGATCTTCGGCAGGTAGTTCTGCATGATCATGCCGTTGGGCACGTACATGACCGCGAACCGAGGGACCGGTTTGCCGGACGTCTTCTGGAGCGCCGAGAGCGCGGGCATCATGCTGTCGAGCAGCGGCAGCGCCAGCATCGACCCCATCCCGCGCAACACGGTGCGGCGTGGTATCGCTTTCCTCGGGATATACATGTTCACTCCGGCAGCTTCTGCGCAATGCGCGACGTCTCTTCTCCGGTCGCGACAGCCTTGCTGAACGGTGCGCTCCTCACGATCGCCGTGATGATCGAAGACCACGTGTAGTCGGTGGCAGCCGCCTCGCGCGCGATGCCGCGGACGGCAGGCATGTCGCGATAGTCGAGGCCGCGTCCGACCGCGTAGGCCAGCAGCTTGCTGCTCAGGGTGCGCACGAAATCCTCCTTGTGCGCCGCGAGCAGCGTCCGCAGGCCTGCGATGCCGTCGAAACGTGTTCCGTCGGGAAACGACGCGGACGCGTCGATCGGCGCGCCGTCGCTCGACGTCCGCCACTTGCCGAGCGCGTCGAAGTTCTCGAGCGCGAAGCCGAGCGGATCCATCCGCCGGTGACACGACGCGCACGCAGGATTCGTCCGGTGCCTCTCCATGCGCTCGCGAAGCGAGCGCGGCTGCCCCTCGACGCCGGCTTCTTTCAGCGCGGGAATGTCGGGCGGCGGGGGCGGCGGCGGCGCGCCCAGGATGTTCGCCAGCAGCCACCGCCCGCGCATCGTCACCGACGTGCGATTCGGATATGAGGTGACGGTCAGGATGCTCGACTGGCCGAGGAGCCCGCCGCGCCTGCCGTCGTCCCTCGACGGGGCTCGGGACGAGCCTGAGCTCGTCGAAGGGTCGCCGAACGTGACGCGCCGGAAGTGGCTGCCGTACACGTTGGGAATGCCGTAGTGGACCGCGAGCCGCTCGTTGAGAAACGAGTAATCGGCCGTCAGCAGCTCCATGACGCCACGGTTGTCGCGCATCTGGCTGCCCACGAACGACCGCGTCTCCTGCCCCATCGCGTCGCGCAGGTTCTCGTCGAACTCGGGATAGAGCTCGGTGTCGGGCACGACGCCCTGCAGCTTGCTCAACTCCAGCCATCGGCCCGCGAAGTTGTCGACGAGCGCGCTCGAACGCGGATCGCGAAGCATCCGCTGCACCTGCCGCTCCAGCACGGCTGGATCGCTCAGCGTTCCGCGAACCGCGGCATCGCGCAGCTCATCGTCCGGGATGCTGCTCCACAGGAAGAACGACAGCCGCGAGGCGAGATCCAGATCGCCGACGCGATACACGGTGCCGCGCGTCAACCCGGCGGGCTCGCGCTGGACGCGGAACAGGAAACTGGGTGCAGCCAGGATCCGCTCGATGCCGCGCTGGATGCCGAGATCGAAGCCGCCTTCCGCGGCGCCCGTCTTGTAGAAGTCGAGCAGCGTCTGAATCTCGCGCGGGGTCACGGGACGCCGGTACGCGCGAGACGCGAGCGTCGACAGAATCTTTCTCGCGCACGGCTGCTGATCGGCCCCGTCTTTCGGACGGCACACGAGGACGTTGCGGCGGACCGGCGAGTCGCCGAGCGCGGGCGCGCCGTACGGACCGCCGATCGAGACGAACTCCACGGCCGGGTTGCCGTGGTAATACTCGTTCGTCGTGCGGCCGAACCCGGTCTGCGGCGGCTGCAGCACGCCTTCGGGCTCCCAGAGTCGCCGCACGAACGACACGCCGACTTCGTGAAGGCCCGCTTTCACCGGCACGCGGACCTCGAGATGCGCGTCGGCGGTGTGCATGTACTCCTCGAACTCGGGATCGCCCTGCGTGTTGCCGGCGAAATTCTCCGGCGCCGTCATCCCCTTCGCTTCGCCGCCGACGGTCAATCGCTTCACGCGCACGCCGTCGAGACGGAAATCGAGCTGATGCGGCTCGCCGAGGCCGACGATGTAGTCGTACTCCTGGCGGCGCAGCAGGACCTTGACCGTGTACTCGGCGTCGAGCGGAAAGTAATAGCGGATGAGCGCGCCGCCCCGGGAGCCGAACGGGAAGTCGTCGCCGAGCCGTTCGTCCTGCACGAGCGCCTTCGAGATCTTGTAGGTGTCGACCACGGGGCGCCGCGTGAGATCGCCGACGGCCAGACGGCTGATCGTTCGCGCGGCCGACAGGTAGTTTTCCAGAAGCGCCGGCGAGACAGACAGGACGCTCGCGACGTTGTCGAAGCCTTCCTGATCCGCTTCATCCGACGACAGCAGCGCGCGTCCGTCGATCTCGAGGCCGAGCAGATCGCGGATGGCGTTCGCGTATTCGCTGCGATTCAGACGGTGCACGGGAACGCGGCCGGCGTACGGTTTCGCGGCCGCAGCGGCGTCCAGATCTTTTTCCAGCGAGGCCGCGACCGCCTGGTAGGTCGCGGCATCGGGACGCGGCGAACCGGCCGGCGGCATCTCGCCGGTGCGCAGCTTCGTGACGATCTTTTCCCACTGCTGCGCGTCGGCCCCGCGGGCAACGTCCGACGCATCCAGCCCGTCAATCTGCAGCCCGGCGGTCTTCAGCCGGCTGTTATGGCAGGTGACGCAGTACTTATTAAGGATGTCCGAGGTTGAAACCGCGGGACTCGCCCCCGGCGCCCCGGCCTGTGGGGCCCGGGCGTTCACGTAGCCGGCGCCGGCGATCGACACACCGGCAAGCGCCAGCAGGAGTGTGAGCCATTGCGAACGTGCGAATCGCGCCGGCATGTCGGGCCTCGTCAAAGTATGCCCTAGCTTCGGTCTGGGCATGCCGGGTCCAAAGGACGCGGCCTACACATCGGCATGCCGGGTCCATAGGACCCGGCCTACACACGGGGACCCGGCCTACACATGGGTAAGCTGTAGGCCGGGTCCTTTGGACCCGGCGCTCACCGCGTTGTCGTCACCGGATACCAGTTTCCATCGCGGACCTCGACCGGCGTGCCGCGTAACGCATCCCTGAACGCCTGCAGACTTTGCGCGACCGTCAGGCCGCCCGCCGGACCTTCGGCCGTGGCGCGCGGGTTGACGAGACGCGCTGCGTACACCTGATCGTAGTGATACGGATACACGACAGCCGGTCGGAGGGCTTTCACACACTCCGCGGCGGCGGCCGGCGTCATCCGCTGCAGCGGGATGTTGAGCGGGACGAACGCGACGTCGATGCCGCGCAGCGCCCGCACCTCCGGCACGCATTCCGTCACGCCGGCGAAATAGATGCGCTTGCCGCCGAGCGTGATGACATATCCGTTGGACTTTCCTTTGGGATGCGACGGCTCACCGGGAATGATGTCGTACGCCGGAATCGCCTCGATGTCGATGCCGGCTTTGGACCCACGCTCGCCGTTGGCCATGACGATGCCGTCGGCAAACTTCGCCTTCACCGTCGCGGTGACGACCACCGGCGCGCCGGGCTTCCGCAGCTGCTGGATCGCTTTCGGATCCAGATGATGGCCCGGATCGTCCGTGATGAGAATCAGATCCGCCGCTTTCGCGCGCGAGAGATCGCCGAGGCTCCACGGGTCCACCTGAATCACCTTGCCGGCATGCTCGATCTGCACGCTGGAATGGATGATCGGCGTGATGACGATGTCGCCGCCGCCGGCGGGCACCCGATCGGCGGCTGCACCATGGCTCTGCATCGGCGCGTCCGTCCGGAACCCGACGACGATCAACGCCGCGAACAGAATGCTGACGCGCACCCGCATGGAGGCCTCCTGAGAACACCAGGTGTAGGCCGGGTCCTTCGGACCCGGCAAATTCGTAGACCGGCGCGACGATATGTCGGGTCAAGAGGACCCGACGATATGCCGGGTCCAGAGGACCCGGCCTACACATGGAGTATGCGCGATCCGGGTAGAATCCGTTCGGCTATGCGGCATCGTGGGAGTGTGCTGATCGCGATTGGCGTGTGCGCGGGTCTGGCGACGACACCGGCCGCGCAGTCGCCGTCGACCAGCTGGGATGCGAAGTTCCGCGAGCTGCCGCAGGCGTCCAGCATCCGCGCGTCGATGGAGCGATTGAGCGCCCGGCCGCACCACGTCGGCTCGCCGTACGGCAAAGAGAACGCGGAATGGATCCTCGCGCGCTTCAGGGAATGGGGCTGGGACGCGCAGATCGAGACGTTCAGCGTGCTGTTTCCGACGCCGACCGAGCGCGTCCTCGAGCTGCTGGAGCCGACGCGCTTCACGGCGACGCTCGAGGAGCCGGCCGTTCCACAGGATCCGACGTCGAGCCAGAAGAACGAGCAGCTGCCGACCTTCAACGCGTACTCGATCGACGGCGACGTGACCGGGCCGCTCGTCTACGTCAATTACGGCCGGCCCGAGGACTACGACGTGCTCGAGCGCTACGGCATCTCCGTGAAGGGCGCGATCGTGCTGGCGCGCTACGGCGAGTCGTGGCGCGGCATCAAGCCGAAGGTCGCCGCCGAGCACGGCGCGGTCGGCTGCCTGATTTACTCGGATCCGAAAGACGACGGGTTCGGCGCGGGCGTGGTGTTCCCGGACGGTCCGATGCGGCCGCGCGGCGGCGCGCAGCGCGGGAGCGTGATGGACATGCCGGTCTATCCGGGCGATCCGCTCACGCCGGGCATCGGTGCGACCGCGGACGCGAAGCGGCTCGCGGTGAAAGACGCGCCGACGCTGACGAAGATTCCCGTGCTGCCGATTTCGTACGAGGATGCGCAGCCGCTGCTCGCCTCGCTGACGGGCGCGATCGTCCCGGCCGAATGGCGCGGCGGGCTGCCGATGACGTATCGCTTCGGTCCGGGCGGCCGCGCGCATCTGAAGCTCGCCTTCAGCTGGGATCAGAAGCCGCTCTACGACGTCATCGCGCGGCTCCGCGGATCGACGTTCCCGGATCAATGGGTCGTGCGCGGCAATCACCACGATGCGTGGGTCAACGGTGCCGAGGATCCCGTGAGCGGTCTGGCGCCGATGCTCGAGGAGGCGCGCGCCCTCGGCGAGCTGCGCAGGCAGGGATGGACGCCGAAGCGGACGATCGTCTACTGCGCGTGGGACGGTGAAGAACCGGCGCTCCTGGGATCGACCGAGTGGGCGGAGACGCACGCCACCGAGCTGCAGCAGCATGCCGTCGCGTACCTGAACTCCGACAGCAACGGCCGCGGCTTCCTCGACGTCGAAGGGTCGCACGCGCTCGAGCACTTCATCAACGACGTGGCGCGCGACATCACCGATCCCGAGACGAACCTCACGGTCTGGAAGCGGCGCCACGCGCGCGCGATCGACCGCGCGAAGCCCGAGGACAAGGAGAAAGTCCGCACGCGTCCCGACTGGCGGATCAACGCGCTCGGATCGGGATCCGACTACACGCCGTTCCTGCAGCATCTCGGCATTCCATCGCTGAACATCGCGTTCGGCGGCGAGGACACGCACGGGATCTACCACTCGATCTACGACGACTTCTACTTCTACACGCACTTCCTGGATACCGATTTCGCCTACGGCCGGGCGCTCGCGCAGACGGCGGGCACGGCGCTGATCCGGCTGGCCGATGCCGACATCCTGCCGTTCCACTACGCGAACCTCGCCGACACCGTGCGGAGCTACGACGAAGAGCTGCAGCAGCTGCTGAAGAAGAAGCGGGAAGAGATCGTCGAACGCAACAAGGAGATCGCCGACGGCGTGTTCACCGCCATCAACGATCCGCGGCGGCCGCGCGTGCCGCCACAGGTCGAGACTGTGCCGCCCGCGCTCGACTTCACGCCGATCTCACGAGCGATCGAGGTGCTGACCCGGCGCGCGGCGGCTCTGGACGAGGCGCGCGCCGCCGCGGCGAAGAAAACGGCGTCGCCGGCGCTCGCGGCGATCAACGCGAAGATCGCGCAGTCCGAACAGCAGCTGCTCGACGCCGCGGGCCTCGTGCATCGCGAGTGGTTCAAGCACCTGCTCTACGCGCCGGGCTTCTACACGGGCTACGGCGTGAAGACGATGCCGGGCGTCAGGGAGGCGATCGAGCAGGCCCAATACCAGAGCGCGCCCGCGGAGATCGCGCGGGTCGGGCGCGCGCTCGAGCGCGAAGCGGCGTGGCTCGATTCGATCGCGAAGGCGCTCGCGGGACTGAAATAGATTTCAGATTTCAGATTTCAGAGTTCAGAGTTCAGATTGGTGGGAGGATCGTCATGAGGACAGCTCGCCGCATCAGCGTCTGGCTCGTTGCCACATCCATCCTGATCGCTGCGGTACACGCGCGCGCGCAGACTGCCGCCGATCCGGCGTGGCCGCGGGCGGCGGTCGCCGATCCGGCCAGGCTCGGGTTCACGAAGGCTGGCCTCGACGCGCTCGACGCGCGCATGAAGCAGGCGATCGCGGATGGCGACGCCGCCGGGATGACCTACATCGTGATTCGCCACGGCCAGGTCGCCGACTTCAAGAGCGTCGGCCGGCAGACATCCGACACGCCGATGGCGCTCGATTCGTTGTTCCGGATCTATTCGATGACGAAGCCGATTACCGGCGTCGCCATGATGCAGCTGTACGAGCAGGGCAAATGGCAGCTCGACGATCCGATCACGAAGTACGCGCCGGAGCTCGCGGGCCTGAAGGCGCTGACGTGGGACAAGGACGGCAAGGTCGTCACCGACGCCGGCGGCAAGCCAGTCCTGACGCCGCTGAAGAAGTCGGCGACCATGCGCCAGCTGATGAGCCACACCGCCGGCTTCGGATACGGCCTGGCCGGAGACGATCCCGTCAACAAAGCGTTCCGCGACGAGCGCGTGCTGGGCTCGCAGAATCTCGACGAGATGATGAAGAAGATCGCCGGCATCCCGCTCCTCTACGAGCCCGGGACGAAGTGGTCGTACTCGGTCGCCGTCGATATTCAGGGCTATCTGGTGCAGAAGCTTTCGGGTCAGAGATTCGGCGAGTATCTCGAGCAGCACGTCACCCGCCCGATCGGGATGACAGACACCGCGTTCTACGTCACGCCCGATCGCAAACCGCGCTTCGCCGAGGTCTATCACTGGGATCGCGATCAGAACACGCTGGTCATGAACCCGGCGCGCACCGATCGCGGCGGCTTCGAGGATTCCGCACGGCTCGAGTCGGGCGGCGGCGGCCTCGTCGCGTCGACCCACGACTACGCGCGCTTCTGTCAGATGCTGCTCAACAAGGGAGAGATCGCCGGCAAGCGCATTCTCAAGCCGGAAACCGTCAGGCTGATGGCGCAGAACCACATCGGCGGATTGAACGTCGCGGTGGACGGCACGAGGCCGCAGCCTGGAGCCGAAGCCGTGCGATTCGGTCTCGACTTCGCGGTGTACATCGATCCGAAGACCGTCGGCCTGCCGTACGGCAACGGGACCTTTTACTGGGGCGGCGCGGCGGGCACGTGGTTCTGGATCGATCCCGTGAACGATCTCGCGTTCATCGGCATGATCCAGGTGCAGGGCGGGTACCGGCCGGGCGCGATGAATTTCCGGATCGACTCCGCGAGGCTCGTTTACGCCGCGCTCGCGCAGTCGGAGACGAGATCGTCAGGGCGTTGAAATGTAAGGGGTCTGACCCCTTATGGCAGCGAACGGATCTTGATGTTCCGGAACGCGATCGGGAACTGCTGGTATTGAAGGCGCAGGTGTCCGTCTGAAAACTTCGGGTCGTGGATATCGAGCGTCGTCTCGCCGTTCAGGCCGACGACGAGATGATCGCCATTCGCCGTGATCTCATACCGGTTCCACTGGTCGGGCCTGAACGTGTAGCCGCGCGCGGTCTTCGCGGTGCCCACGATGGAGCCGGTGTTGTAGCCGGCGGGCTGCTGCCGCCAGATCTGCACTTCGTAGCCGCCGGTCTCCTGGGGTGATCGGACGAAGACCCCACTGTTCGTGTCCGCACCGGTCTTGAACTCGATCGAGAGCACGAAGTTTCGATAGCTTCGATCGGACGTCAGGTAGCCCGTCGGCGCACCGCACGCCGTCAATGCTCCGTCCACGACTTCCCAGTGGGAACCGCCAGCCGGGACGCTCGGCGCCGATGCGCCCGCTGCGCGTCGTCCGGTGGCACACGGCTTCGGCGTTCCGACCTGGCCGGGTATCGCCGGCTGTGACGATGCCGCCCGGCCGCTTCCCGGCGGCGGCGCCGACACGTGCCACCCGGCCAGCGTCCTGCCGTCGAAGAGCAGTTCCCATCCCTGGGCCGTCTCCTGCGCAGTGAGGGCGTTCGCCGTTTGAGCAAACGACGTTCCCGACGAGCACACCACGGCGAGGATCGCGAACGAAATCTGACGTGTCATGGCGTGAATACTCTCACGCCTGCGTGAGTTCTGTCGCCGCGCCGGGTCCAAAAGGACCCGGCCTACATCTGGAACTCACTCCTGTCGCAACGTAACCGCTGGATCCGTGCGAAGCGCGAGGGCCGCCGGCGTAATGCAGGCGACGAGGGCCGTCATCGTCAGAACGAGCGCGGCCGCCGCGTACGTGATTGGATCGACGGGCTTCACGCCGTAGAGAAGCGCCGCGAGCGAGCGCGTGAGCGCCGCGGAGAGCAGGAGCCCGATGGCCGTGCCCGCCAGCGTCAGGCGCAGACCGCTGCCGACGACCAGCGAGAGGATGTCGGCCGTCCGGGCGCCGAGCGCCACGCGCACGCCGAACTCCCGCGTGCGTTCGCGGACTGAAAACGAGAGCACGCCGAACAGCCCGACGGCCGCGAGTGCAAGGGCGATGGCGGCGAGCGTTCCGACCAGCTCGGCGCGGAAGCGCGGCCGCATCACCGCGTCGGCGGCGACGTCCTCCATCGGCCGTACGCGCGTCAGCGGCAGATCGCGATCGATGCGCGCGACCGCGGCTCGCGCCGGCTCGGCGAGCGCCATCGGCTCGCGGTCGGTCCGCAGCGCGACGGCCGTCGAGAACCACACGTTCTGTTCCAGCGGTACGTAGACCTGCACCGCTTTCTCCGATTCACCCGCCTGGACCGCCACCTGCCTGATGACGCCGACGATTTCGCGCGCGACAGAAGGCGCGGGGCCCATCACGATATTGGGAACCTTCACGATTGCGCCGAGGGGTTCCCGGCCGCCGAGAAAGCGCCGCACGAATTCCTCGTTGACGATGCAGACGGGCGTGCTCGAGGCGACGTCGCGCCCGTTGAACGCGCGCCCCTTGACGATCGAGATGCCGAGCGCGTCGAAGTAGCCGGCGTTCACCATCTCGTAGTGCGCGGAGCGGCGGCTCGATGGATCGATCGGCGGGTCGCCCCCGATCTCGATCGGCTGGCCAAGGTCCCACCCTTGAAGCGGCAGGCTGTTGGCGAACCCGACGGCGCGCACGCCTGGCAACGCGGCGAGCGCAGTCTCGAGCTGGCGGTAAAACGTCAACAGCTGCGCCTGTGTCGGGTACCGATTCATCGGCAGCGCGATGGCCATCGTCAGGACGGAGTCGCCGCGAAAGCCGCGATCCTCGGTGTTCATCGAAATCAACGTGCGGACCAGCAGCCCGGCGCCGGACAGGAGGAGCACCGCGACCGCGACCTCGCCGATCGTGAGCGCCCGGCGAAGCCTGCCGGTGGCCGTCACGCCGCGTCCGCCGGCGGCGAGGATTTCCGTGAGCGGGAGCCGGACCGCATGCCAGGCCGGCGCCAGACCGACCAGCACGCCGGTGAGCCCGGTGAGCGCGGTGGCGCACAGCGCGACGCGCGCATCGAACTGCAGCCGCATCCCCGCCGGCAGGAGGCCCGCCGGAATCATCGAAGGCGCGGCACGGAGCGTCGCCCACGAGACGAAGAGTCCCGCCGTGCCACCAGCAATCGCGAGCAGCAGGCTTTCGGAGATGACGAGATGCATGATGTGCCGCGTGCTGCCGCCAATCGCGCGCCGCACGGCCATCTCGCGCACACGTCCGACGCCCCGCGCCAGAAGAAGGTTCGCGACGTTCGCGCACGCCATGATCAGCACGAATATCACCACGCCGCCGAGCATCCACGACGTGGCGCGCAGCTCGCGGCCGACGGCGGCGTCGGCGAGCGGCTCGACCAGCACGGTCCAGTTCCGATTCGTGTCCGGCGCGATGCGCGCGATGTTCTCAGCCACGATCGTCATGTCCGCGCGGGCGTCGTCGATCGAGCGGCCCGCCTTCAGCCTGCCGATGACCTGAAGAAAGTGCGATCGACGCTGAACCGGCTCCCGGCGGATCGGAAAGAGCGTCCACAGGTCGCTCGGCGCCAGAAACTCGAATTGCGCGGGCACGATGCCGATCACTGTGAACGGAAGATCGTCGAGGCGAATCGTCCGGCCGATTGCGCCGGAATCGCCGTCGAGATGCGACCGCCAGAACCGCTCGCTCACGACGACGACGTTCGGCCACGGGATTGCATCGTCCCGAACGAACGTGCGGCCGGCCAGCGGCCGGACCGCGAGGACGTCGAAGAACGCGGCGGTCACCGACTGCGCCGGCACTCGCTCGGCTGCTCCGGTCCCGCCGGTCAGCACTCGGTTGGCGCTCGTGACCGCGGCCATCGAATCGAAGACGTGGCTCTGCTCGGACCAGTCGAGGAAGTTGAGGGGCGACACGCGGTTCCGCGCGTAGCTCGGCGGCCGCTCCCACAGCATGACCAGCCGCTCGGGATTGGCGAACGGCAGCGGGCGAATGAGCGTGTTGTCGATCAGGCTGAAGATCGCGCTCGTCGCGCCGACGCCGATCGCCAGGACGAGGATGGCCAGGACGGTAAAGCCCGCTGACTTCCGCAGCGCGCGCCACGCGAAACGCAGGGCTCCCATGGGCCGTTAGACGGCGCTCGCAGAGGTTCCGTTTATCGGGTTCAGGGCAACCCGAGCAGCCGGGCGGGATTGGTCTTCGCCATGCGATTCAGGTCGGCATCGCCAATGCCCTTCGCGCGCAGCGCGAGGATGAAGGCCGCGAATCCATCCGTCGGCAACGCATTACCCCGCTGCCCGAGATCCGACGACAGGATGCAGAACTCGGGTCCGACGCGGCGAATCGCCTGAACGTACCGATCGATCCGGGCGGGCGCGTCCGCAGTCCTGAGAGAACCGGCGACAAACTCGATGAACGCCCCTTGTCGCGCCGCTTCCCGCATCTGCGCGTCGTTCATCAGAATCGGTGCGTTCATCGCGTGCGTGACGACCATGTGCCTCACGCCCTGTTGACGTCCCTCGCGCAGCAGCATCAGCGCTTCGTCCGCAGATACATGACCGGTCGCGAGCACGAGCCGGCGCCTCGCGATGACCGCGATAACGGCTTTCGTTTCGGGCAGCAGCTCGTTGCCGCGCGAAACAGCGACGAACGGGCGATTCTCTTTCGAGAAGCGGACCTGGTTCTCGGCGTCGAACGTGGACATCCACACGAACCGTCCCCATCCGCCGGCGACCTGCGTCATGTGCTCGACCGCGGCGGCGTTCATGCCGCCCACCGCGAGGTTCAGATCGATGCCCCCGAACACTTCGAGGCCAGGCGCTGCCTTGCGCGCGAGAAACGCGAGACCGGCGGTCGGATCGTAGTGATTCTTCAGGACGAGACCTCGCATTTCCCGGTCGCGTGCGAGCTTCGCGGCCTCGATCCCGTCGACCGAGCGAGGAACGTTGTCGGGATCCGAATGGACGTGGATGTCGAGAGTCCCGCGCAGGATGTCATCCGATCCAGCCGGACCCGAGGGACGCTGGGCGGCGCACGCCGCAACGGCGGCGGCGACAACGAACAAGACGGCTGCACGTTTCTTCGCGGTCATCATCGGTCGGGATATATACTCCGACTTCAGCGAACGAGGGAAGCATGGCGAAATATCGCGAGATCTCTCGTCGGATGTTTCTCGGCGGCCTCGCGGGGGTGGCCGTCACGTCTCGTGCGCGTCTTGGCGCCGCTGCCGATCCGCCGCGCGTATCGAAGCGCGTCGAGAAGCTGTACAAGGTCGCCGGCTGCCGTCAGCCCAACGATCTCCAGTTCGTGCCGGACGGATTGTGGGTGCTCGATCAGGTCGATCCGAACAAGGCGTTCAAGGTCCGGCCGCAGGACGGGTCGATCGTGCAGGAGCTCCAGACCGAATCGATCCACGGCAGCGGCATCACCTACGGCAACGGCGCGCTCTGGATCGCGTCGACGAAGATGACCAATCCGAACGATCCGCCGAGGACGTTGAAGGTCGATCCGAAGACCGGCAAGACGCTGAAGTCCTGGGTGACACCCGGGTCCGGGTTATACGGCACGATCACGCCGCGGTCGACGGTTTCCGGCGCGCACGGGTTGAAATGGGTCGACGGGAAGTACTGGATGGCCGTGCCCGCGTCGGGAAAGCTGTTTCTCATGGAGCCCGAGAGCGGCGAAATCGTGCGATCGATTCCGGCACCGGGCGTCCGGACCCACGGCCTCGCGTGGGACCACGGCTTCCTCTGGTGCGTCGAATCCGACGGCCGCGTGATCTACAAGCTCGATCCGAAGGACGGTACGCCGGTCGCGAAGATTCAGCTCACGCGCGAGGATCCCGAGCCGCACGGGCTCGACATCAGCGCCGACGGCGTCCTGTGGTACTGCGACGCCGCCAGCAGCTGGATCTGCCGGCTGGTGTGAGCCGGGTCCAAAGGACCCGGCCTACAGTCGAAGGACCCGGCCTACAGTCGAAGGACCCCGGGTCCAAAGGACCCGGCCTACAGTCGAAGGACCCGGCCTACAGTCGAAGCCCTTCCGTCGCGCGAACGTCACAGTCGGGGCGTAAAACAGGGATCATGTCGTACACGCTCACGCTCCAGTGCGGCTGCATCGTCTACGTATCGCGCCATCCGAAAACCCGCGTCGCGCACACGCGCGTCGTGCAGACCCGCGGCGCGACGTGCCGACACCGCCGGCATGACGTCGGCACGCGACTGTTTCTGTGGGAGCTGCTGCCCGACACCGTTCCGCATCGAATCGAATGGAGTGACTGCGTCGACGATATTTCGTGGTCAGCGTAACTCGTCGACGAGACGACGAGACGACGAGACGATGATTCCCCCGGGGGAGAAAACATGGACGAACACGACGACGATCTCGAATCGGTAGTCCACGAAGTGGCCGAGAAGGAGCTGGACGGCTTTCCTGATGTCAGCGAGGAGTTGACCGAGCCGCTTGGCGATGCATCGTCGGGCGAGACCGAAGAACAGCCTCTCGACGACGACGACGACGGCGCCGAGATCTAGTACCGGCGCCGGAGACTGCGGCGAGTCTCAGCGCGGACGTTGGCGCTGCTCCGGGCGGAATGTGATGCCGCTCGCCTGCCGCGCGCGGGACGAGCGCCGCGAGTCGTGCTGGAGCTCCTGCTGGACTCGAAAGGGCCGCTCGCCCGACGACGCCTCGCGGCGGTGATAGTGGCCCTGCGCGTCGAGGACGCGGCTCTTGACCGTATCCCGGAACATCGCGCGGAGCGCATCGAGCACTTTGGCCTTGTGATCGGGCTGCTCGATCGGGAACATCAGCTCGATTCGCTTGTCGAGGTTTCTCGTCATCCAGTCGGCGCTCGCCAGGTAGATGTCCTCGTCTCCGCCGTTCAGAAAGTAGTAGATACGCGAGTGCTCCAGGAAGCGGTCGACAACCGAGACCACCTGGATGGTCTCGCTGACATCCCGGACTCCGGGCCGCAGCGCGCAGATACCGCGGACGCTGAGCGCGATGCGAACGCCCGCGCGTGACGCGGCGTACAGCGCCTCGATGATCTCGTCGTCGATGAGCGAATTCATCTTCGCCATGATTTCCGCCGGCTGACCGGCCTGCGCCCGGCGCCGCTCGCGATCGATGAGCTTCAGGAAACGCTGCCGCAGCCCGGTCGGCGCCATGACCAGCTTCTTGAGCCGCGGAGGATCGGAGTAGCCGGTCAGGGCGCTGAAGAACGCGCTCGCGTCTTCGACCATCGACGGCGACGTCGTGAGGAGACCGAAGTCGGTGTAGGCCCGCGCCGTCCGCTCGTTGTAGTTGCCCGTGCCGAGATGGACGTACCGGCGAAGGCCTTCCGGCGTGCGCCTGACGACCAGGCAGATCTTCGCGTGGACCTTGTAGCCTCGCACGCCGTAGATGACGTGCGCCCCCGCCTGTTCGAGCGCGCGCGCCCAGCGGATGTTGCGCTCCTCGTCGAATCGTGCGGTCAGCTCCACGATCACCGTGACCTGTTTGTTGCATTCGGCGGCGCGCTGCAGGCTCGCGATCAACGGCGATCCGCTGCTGGCGCGATAGACGGTCTGTTTGATCGCCAGGACGGCCGGATCGTCGGCGGCCTGCGCGAGGAAGGCGATCACGGGATCGTACGAGTCGTACGGATGGTGCAGCAGGATGTCGCGCTCGTCGAGAATCGAAAACAGATCCGTCGGTTCCTGCGTGAGCTCGTTGGCCTGCTGAAGCGGCGCGTCTCGCAAGCCTTCGAAGCCGGGCAGCTCGACGAGTCCCATCAGGACACGAAGGTCCACGGGACCGTCCACGCGATATACGGATTCCGCGGTCACATCGAGCTGGACGCGCAGCCGCTCGATCAGCTCGGCGGAGGCGGCGGCTTCGACCTCGAGACGCACGACATCGCTGCGGCGCCGGCGGCGAACCTCGCGCTCCACGAGTTCCAGGTGGGTCCGGCCCCCCTCGTCATCGAGCTCGATCTCGGCGTCGCGCGCGAGCCGGATCACGCGCGCTTCGAGGATCGGCTGGCCGGGAAACAGCTGCGACAGATGCGTGCGGATGACGTCCTCCAGGAGGACGAACGATGCGCCGGCCGGTTCGGACACGCGCGTGAGCCTGCCGAGACCAGCCGGGACCTGCACGATCGCGAGACGATGCGTCGTTTCGCCCGGTTCGGCCTCGAGCAGCACCGCGACGTTCAGGCTCAGCGACGAGAGCAGCGGAAACGGCCGCTCGAGGTCGATCGCCAGCGGCGTGAGAACCGGCAGGACGGCGTCGCGGAAGAAGGCGCCGATCGATACACGCTGCGCGTCGTTCAGCTCCGCGACGGTCAGCAGCTTGATGTGCTGTGCCGCGAGCGCCGGGAGCAGCTCGCCGGCGACGAGCCGGTACAGCACGCCGACAAACGAATGGACTCGCGTTTCGACGGCCGTGAATTGCTGCGCCGGGGTCAGACCCGAGAGGTCGGGCGCCGTGTCGCCCTCGTCGATCGAGCGCTGAAGCCCGGCGACGCGAACCATGAAGAACTCGTCGAGGTTCGACGCGGCGATCGCCGCGAACTTCACGCGCTCCAGAAGAGACACCGTCGGGTCGGCGGCTTCTTCCAGCACGCGCTCGTTGAACGCGAGCCACGAGAGCTCGCGATTCAGAAAGAGCGCGCTGTCGTGATGATGCGCGGCGACGGTCATCCGGCGGCTCCCGATATTTTGATGACGAGCTGCCGGCCGAATACCTCGACGAACAGGTCAGCCCGCGCGGTGGCTGCCAGCTGCTCCATCGTGATGTCGCCGGTCGCGTCGACCTCCAGGACCCACGCCTTCGCGGCCGGCGCCAGGTGCAGATCGCGAACTTTTTCGAGGTGCTCGGCATCGAGCGCGTTGGCGACGCGCAGGATTGCCGCGAGCTTCGTGACGATCACGCGGTCGTTGCGATCGAGCGCGACGTACGGCAGGTGCGTCTGCTGCGGCGTCGCGCCCCGATGGTACCGCGCGATGTTCGAGACGATCGCGGTTTCTTCCGCCGACAGGCCGAAGATCTGAGACGCCGCCAGCAGGTACTGCGAGTGCTTGTGGTGACCGCGAAGGCTCACGTAGATGCCGACGTCGTGAAGCAGGCTCGCCGTCTGCAGCAGCAGCCGCTCGCGATCCGACAGGCCATGCTCCGCGCGGAGCTCGTCGAACAGCCGCGTCGCCAGCCTGGCGACCTGCAGGCCGTGGGCACGGTCGAAGCGGAAACGATGGCCCAGGGCCTCGGCGCTCGCCAGCACCTGGCCGTCGAAGTCGGCCGTCGCCTGGCGCCCCACCGGGGCCATCAGGTCGCGGAGGAGCCCGTCGCGCAGCGAGGCGTCGGAGACGACGAGTTGATTCGCGGCGGTCGAGGAGAGCAAGGCCCGATAGACCAGCAGCGCCGGCACGAGCGTTTCGGCTTCGACCGCCGGCAGCCCGAACCGGCCGACCAGGCTGTCGTCATCGAGCCGCTCCACGTCGTCGCAAAACTTCAGAAAGGTGTCGCGGGCAATCTCGCGCGCGCCGTTTCCGCCATCCGTCTCGAGGATCTGCGAGGCAGCCAGCCGCACGTCGCCGCCCATCGCCACCATGTGCGTGACGCGCGGCAGCGGAATCTCGAGCTCGATTTCCGCGATCACGTTCGCGATTGTTCGTTTGAGGAGCGCCAGCTGCAGGTCGTGCCCGTGCCGTCTCAGATCCAGCCGTTGCCGCAGCCTGACCGCGCCAAGGGCGTACACTCCGGAGCGGTTCGGCCGCCCGCGCCGAAGCAGTGTGAGGCTCGTGCTGCCGCCGCCGACCTCCGCGAGCAGCGTCCAGTCACCCTTGAATGCCGCGTGGCCGCTCAACGAGTCGCGGACCGCAAGGTAGACGAGCCGGCTTTCCTCGGCTTCGTTGATGATCTCGAATCCGATTCCGGTTCGTCCGCGAATGCGGTCGAGAAACAGCTCGCTGTTGCGCGCTTCGCGTACGGCGCTCGTCGCGACCGCGCGGACGTGATGCACGCCGTAGGCCTCCAGAATCCGGTGAAACCCCTCGAGCGCCGCGAAGGTGGCGTCCGCCGTCGGCGGACGAATCACGCCGCCGGAAAACGTATCGCGCCCGAGCAGGACGCCGCGCGAGGCTTCCTCGATCACGCGAATGGGTTTGCCGGGCGCGATTTCGGCGACGACGAGCCGGACGGCGCTGGCGCCCATGTCCAGCACCGCAACGAGCTCGCCGCGCGGCAGGGATGAATCGGCCACCGAGTTGATCAGATCGCCGCCTCGCGGATTGCGGAGAGCGCGGCGTCCGCGCCCGCCCATCCGAGCACGGCGACGTTCTTTCCTTCGAACGCGACCGCCGCCAGGAAGAACTGCTCCAGTTCGGCGCGAACGCGGGCGGTGACGTCATCGAGGCCGCGGATGCGGTCGGAATGCGGGTCCTTTACCGGCGCCGCGAGCACGCGATCGTTGCGCTCGCGCGCGCGCGACGTCAGATTCGTCTGCTCCACCTGCAGCAGACCGACCGCGCGGCACGGCAGCACGACCGCGGGAAAGCTCGTGCCGTCCCACATCACCATCGCATCGAACGGATCGCCATCGGCCGCATGCGTGCCCGGAATGAATCCCCAATCATACGGGTACGACAACCCGACGGGAAGCGGACGCGACAACATGATCAGGCCGCTTCCCGCGTCGTACTTGAACTTCACGCCAGAGCCGCGGGGCGATTCGACGACGACGTTGATCGAGCCGTCGTCGCGGAACGCGCGGAGATCGCTAATGGGCAATCGCGGGTCCCAGACGCCGGCGGGCCACGTACAGCCCGGACGACAGCGCCAGCGCACCTGCGGCGACGATGGGAACGGCGACGGCGACGGGCACACGCGGCACCAGCCGGTAGCCGTCACAGATCCCCAGCAGCCGTGCGCGGCGGTCGAGATACTGTTCGTGGAGCCGGCGGCATTCGGCCTCCAGCACCTGCCGGATCAGGTTCACCTGGTGCGACACGTCGGCCGACGGAGTATCGGCGCTCTCGATCACGTCGGGATCCTTCAGCTCGTCGATCAGATCCTGCCGGTCGTGCATCTCGCCGAGGAGATCCTGAGCTTTCTTGAGATCGCGGATCGTGGCGCTGCTGTCGGCCACCTGGACGGCGTCCGCAATCTCCACCGCATACCGAAGCTTCTTCGCGGCGATGCGAACGTCATGCAGGCGGCGAGGGAAGTAGATGCCTGTCGCGTGCACGATGGCGTCGGCCGCGGTCTGTGCGCGTTCAGCCAGCGTGCCCCGCAGCCGCCGCCGCCACGGCACGCGCGAACGTGCCTCCCACGGCCACGCGCGGAGCCCGCACGCGACATCGTCCGCGAGGGATCGCAGGAGCCGATCGACATCGAGACGCTCGACACGTTTGATCAGTTTTCGCATCAGCTTCTGACGCTCGCGCTCCCGATCCTGGCGAAGGACCACGAGTGCCGCTGCCGCATGCGGCACGCGCGTTTCGAGCAGCGTCAGCAGCGCCAGACGCACGTCGGCGTCGCGCACACGGCCGAGCGATCGGCCGAGCCGGCGAAAGCGGACGCGGAGGTCGTCGGCGCGGTCGCCCGGTCGACCGCCGCCGACGAGCGGAAGCAATTGACGAATCCTTCGCGTTGCCACGCGGGCATCGTGTACTGCGTCCACCCGGCCGTCCCGGAGACCCGGCATCTGGCTGCGAATGGCGCCGACCTGATCAGCGAGCAGTGTGAACGGTGTTACCGATCTCAGCACGACGCCCCCCTTTGTTGATCTCTCGCGTAACATTCGTGCAACAGACGGGCCGCCCGAGTCCTTCGACGGGCCCCGCACGAAGTGGCGGACGCCGACGGCCGAGGCGTAACGACAGTGTTACGATTGGCGTTTCGAGCCGTCGCATATCAGCGAATGGAGCCGCCAATCGCGCGCCGATCACAACCTCGGGACGAATCCGCGGAGCATGAGATTCGCGATCAGGAGGTCCTGCGGGCCAACAAGGAGCTCGCCGCCTACTTCCGGGGCGCGCGCACCGAACGGGAAGCCCGCGCCGCGATCAAGATCATCAAGGCGTTCATCCGCGACCGGGAGCGGGTCACGCCGGCCAAACGACGCCCGTTGCCTGCCACCAAGGCCGGAACGAGCCGCGGGAAAGTTCGGGCCGAGAGCGATCGTCAGACCTGACGCCGCACGGTGAAGGTCGTCATCTTCGGCGCGACGGCATGGTCGGGAAGGGCGTGCTGGCGACGTCAGTCATCCGAAGTTTGCGATTCAGGCCTGGCGCAAGCCCGGTCCGCGCTTGCGCAGCGGCGGTATCCGGGCGCCCGTCGATGTCTTTTCGTCGGCTGGTGATTCCGAACGCGAGCGATGCTTCGGCTTCGGCTGCCGCCGAACGCGATTGCGTTCCGCCGGCCCGTCGCTCTGATGTTTCCACGCGCCGCGCGCGGTCAGATGCTCGGTGCTCTTCCTCGCAGGCAGCCGCTGCCAGATGCCCGACGCGTGCCAGAGCACCACGTCAGTCCGGAGTCCTCGAATGGCGCGCGGTCAGCGGAGAAGCCGAGTCGCGGTCGTCGTCTTCGTCGTGCGAGCGGAAGCGGGAGGTCCGGCGAAGCGTCCGCGCGTCGTCGAGCATCGATTCCGCACGCGACAATCCGGGCTCGCTGCGCTGATGGTACGGCTCGCGCACGTCGGGTGTCCGTCGAAGCATGATGTGCCCTCGCGACACCGACAATACGCCGCCCGCGTGACAGCCCTGTGACTCCACCCGGGGATTCAACGTCTCACGCGCGCGGCTCCTCAATGTGCCACGAACGTGATGATGCCGTCACGGCGCGGTTACATCGCCACCGTATCTTGTGGCGAGATGACGGTGACCGTCATTGTGTGCGCATTCAACGAGGCGGCGCTGCTGCCGGCGTGCCTCTACTCGCTGCGCGCGCAGACGCGTCAACCCGATGACATCCTCGTCGTCAACAACGCGAGCACGGACGAAACTGGGGCGGTCGCCCGAGCGGTTCCCGGCGTCCGCGTGATCGACGAGCCCGTCAAGGGGCTCGTCGTCGCACGCGAAACCGCGCGGCGCGCTGCCGTCACCGACGTGCTCGCCTACATCGACGCCGACTGCCGCGCGCCGATCACGTGGCTCGAACGCGTGGCGGGTCGGTTCGAGCGCGCCTTCGCGCCGGTCGCCGTGACCGGACCGTACCGCTTTTACGACTGGGACCGGCTGGGCCGCGCGCTGATTCGCGCGTACGACGTCCTCGTCGCGCCGCCGACGCACGCGCTGGTGCATCACGGGCTGGGGATCGGCGCCATCCTGTACGGCGGCAATTTCGCGGTTCGCGCCACCGCGCTCGCGCAGATCGGCGGCTTCGACCGATCGATCGAGTTCCACGGCGAGGACACGAATCTCGGCCGGCGCCTGACGCAGGTCGGCCGCGTCGACGTCGCCGGCGACTGCTGGGTGTGGACCTCCGCCCGGCGCTACCGCGCGATGGGCAAGCGCGCCGTCTTCGGGTTGTACGTGCGCAACTTCTGGTCGGAGATCCTGCGCCATCGGCCGGCGGACCGCGAGCATCGCGACGTCAGGGTCTGACATGCCGGGATACGAACCGTTCCTCCTCTGCGACTTCCACGTGCACACGACGTGGAGCGACGGACGGCTCACGCCGCACGAGGTCGTCGATCTGTACGGCCGCACGAAGCGATTCGACGTGATCGCGATCACCGATCACATCCTCATGGAGCGCGACCTGCTCGCGCGCGCCGGACGCTTCCTCACGCTCGGCCGCCGGCAGTTCTCCGTCACCGAAGACCGGTTCGAGGCGTATCTCGACGACCTTCACACCGCCGCGGAGCGCGCGCAGAAGAAGTACGGGATGCTCGTCATCCCCGGCGCCGAGATCACCCAGAACCACATCCGCAGCAAGAAGAACTCGCACATCGTCGCGCTGAACATCCAGGAATTCATCAGCGCCGATCAGCCGGCCGAGAACATCCTTCGGGAGATCCGTCGGCAGCGCGCCGTGAGCATCGCGTGCCACCCGCACCACCGCACGACGCGGCGGGTGGAAATCGGAACCTGCCATCTGTGGGATCACCGGAAGCGGCTCGCACACCTCGTCGACGTATGGGAGGCCGCCAACCGCGACGATCTGTTTTCCGTGACGAGCCTGAAGCACTACCCGTACGTGGCGAACAGCGACTTCCACAAGATGAAGCACCTGTACTCGTGGAAGACGCTGCTGCGGTGCGAAAAGAACTGGGAGGCGATCGCGCGCGCGCTCCGCGCCAACGTGGACGTGGCGCTGATGCTGTTCCGCAACGGCTCGTGGACCACGGGGTCCGCATCGTGAAGAGATCGGTCAGAGTTCGGCGAGAAGCGACCGGGCGCCCGCGGCATCGATAGCCGCTCATCGCCGGTCGAACGCTGCTCGCCGAACGCTGAGCGATCTCTCGACGACGCACAGCGCGGACCCCGCGCTGGAGCTTTCAGGGGCCCAGCGCGTCGCGTTTTCTTCTCAGCAAGGCCTGCTGCGCGGGCGCGGACTGATGCTCGAGCGCGCGCTCGAGATACCCGCGCGCTTCGTCGAGGTTCCCCAGCGACGCATGAAGGTCGGCGTACGCGGCGAGCGCAAACGGGTACCGTCCGAGGACTTCGCGCTCCGGTATCGCGTCGAGCTCGTCGAGGCCCGCGCGGGCGCCCGAGCGCATCGCTACCGCGAGCGCCCGATTGACATCGACGACCAGCGACGGCGCGCATGCGCGCAGCATGTCGTACAGATCGACGACGCGCGGCCAGTCGGTCGCCGCGTAGGTCGGCGCGATCGCGTGGCACGCGGCGATCGCGGCCTCGACATGAAATCGTGAGACGTCGGTCCCGGTTCCGGCCGCGTCGAGAGATTCGAACGCTTCCGCCATGAGCGCCGCGTCCCATCGCGTGCGATCCTGCTCCGGCATCAGCAGAAGGCTCCCATCGTCCGCCAGGCGGGCGGGCACGCGCGACGCGTGAAAGCACAGGAGCGCGCGCAGCGCGAACGCGGAGGGGCTGGCCGTGTGCGTCGTCCCGGTCAGCAGGCGTACGAGACGCAGCGCTTCGTTGCACAGTCCGGCATCGAGCGCGGCATCGTCGTTCGTCGGGTTGTAGCCTTCGGAGAAGACGAGGTAGAGCACGTCGAGGATCGTCGCGAGCCGCGAGGGGAGCGCGTCGCGCTCGGGCACGTCGAAGCGCACACCTTCGTCACGAAGGCGCTGCTTGGCGCGCACGATTCGCTGGGCCACCGTGCGCTCGTCGCTGACGAACGCGGTCGCGATCTGCCGGGCGTTGAGGCCGAACGCCACGTTGAGCACGAGCGCGACCTGCGCCGCGCGCGTCAGAACCGGCTCGCAGCACAGAAACATCAGGCGCAGCTCATCGTCGGTCTCGAGCGCCGGCGGATCGACGCGCCCATCGCTATCGTCGAGATCGTCCAGCGTCTGCCGCGCCACGTCGCGCCTGATCGCGTCGACCATCGCGTTGTGCGCGACTCTGACGAGCCACCGCTCCGGCTCGTTCGGCACCCCGTCGTGCGGCCATCGTTCGAGCGCCCGGACGTACGCGTCCTGCACGGCGTTCTCGACAAGCGCGAAGCGCTGAACACCGAACCGGCGCGTCAACGCCGCGACGACGCGGCCGTGGCCCAGCCGGAACCGGTGCTCCAGCGCACCGCGGACGTCGTCAGCCAGCAGCAACGCGAACTCCGTCCGCGATCTCGACGACACGCACTTCCATGTAGCCGTTCTGCAGATCCAGGACCGGACACGACCGCGCGATGTCGGCCGCGTCGTCGAGCGATGCCGCATCGATGATGAAGATGCCGCCGACGGCATCCTTCGATTCGATGAACGGGCCGTCCATCACCTCGCCGCCGCGAATCGTCAGCCGCCGTCCGGTCTGATCGTGGAGCTTGTAGGAGCTGACGTAGCGCCCGCTGTCGCGCACGCCTTTTATCCAGGTCAGGTACCGCTCGAGCATCACCGGCGCGAGCGCGGCGTTGCCGGACCGCTTGTCCACATCGGCGCCGCCCGCGATCAGCATGAATTTTGGCATGACGTCACCTGCTCTTCGCCGATTCGCGCGAGCCGGCTTTGCCCGCCGCCGAGCGCCTTGTTTCGGCGTGCGCGCCGATCGGCACGATGATGAGGGCGTGCGGAGACCCCTGATTCACGACGAAGACCGGCCCGTTCGGACTGCCATCCGACCCGAGATCGGCGTTCGTCAGGTACGGGCCGTAGAACATCACATGCGGGGGGAACGGCACGATCGTGCCCTTCTCCTCATCGACGGCGACGATGTTTTGCGTCGACAGCATGTAGTCGACGCCTGGCCGCGTCGGCGCCTGGAAGATGCCTTTGGCGAACGCATCGGCCACGAACCGGTTGATCTCTTCGCGGCTCTTCCCCTGCGCCCGCAGCTCGGCGATCTTCAGCAGGCGCGGCAGATGCGTGCGCGTTCCCTCCGCATCCAGACATTGTGGCTCCTGGCTGGTCGGCAGCGCATGCTGAACGATCGCCGTGAAGCCGTTCTGACTGTCGCGGACCTTGACGTATCCGTCCCTGGCCAGCACATAGACGGCCGCGTTGGCCGCGACCGACGACGGGCATGCGCTGAGCGCGAGCGCGATCTCCTTCTGTCGGTCCATGAGCGGCGGTTGCTGGACCGGTTGCGGCTGCGCCATGACGGGCGCAGCTACTGCGATGTGGGCTGCGAGACCAAACCAGCTGATTCGTAACAATGACATAAACACGTCTCCCATCGGGCGAAGCGGCGTTCCGATTCGAAGCGATCCGAGGTCCTTCGCACCTGTCTCAAGGACGCGCGGGCGCGGTCGGACTCGACATCCGAATCATTCCGGAGCCTGGTGACCAATGACGTTCGCGGCACGGGTTGCGATTCACCATCAGGAGCCTTCCGCTCGTCCTGGCGCTCCTGCCGCTGTACGGATGCGGCGCGCTGCTGATTCGGGAAGTCGCGCGGCGGAACGAACCAATCAGCGCGCCTCGTCGTCCGGCGACCACCCGCCGCCGAGCGCTTTGTAGACCGCGATGAGGCTGACAATCGCGCGGGTCTCGCTCTGGGCCAGCTCGTCTTCCGCACCATACACCGCGCGCTGAGCATCGAGCACGGACAGGAAGTTCTCCAGCCCTCCCGTGTAGCGCTCGGTCGCGAGATCGAGCGCGCGGCGATTCGCCGCGACCGCTGCGCGGAGCGTGTCGAGCCGCCGCTGCTCGCGGCTCAGCGCCGACAACGCGTTCTCAACCTCTTCGACGGCCGTCAGGACCGCTTTCTCGTACTGTCGCAGCGTCTGTTCCTGCCGCGCATCCTGCACGCGGATGTTGGCGCGAATGCGTCCGCCGGAGAGGATCGGCAGCCGAACGCCGCCGACGAGAAACCAGAACTGGCTGCCGGTGGAGCCGAGATCGGAGAGCTCCTGACTGCGGCGGCCAAACGTGCCGCCGATCGTGAACCGGGGAAACAGATCGGCTCTCGCGACGCGCAGGCGGGCTGCGGCGGCGGCGACGTCGCGCTCGGCGCGCCGGAGATCGGGGCGGCGCGACAACAGCTCCGACGGCAGCGTGTCGGGCAGAGACGGCGGTTGCGGAATTCGAGGCTGCGTTGTGCGGAGCGCCGACGTCGACGCCCCTGGTTCATGACCGCCGAGCACGTCCAGCCGGTACGTCGCGCGCGTCGCGACGCGCTCGAGCTCAGGCCGCCGGCTTCTCGTGACGTCGAGAAAGCCTTCGGCGCGCTCCACGTCGAGCGCTGTACCCAATCCGGCATCGAACCGCGCCTTCGCGAGGTCGAGCGTGTCCTGCTGCGACCGAACGGTGGCATCGACGATCTCGATCTGCCGCTGCGTGCCGCGAAGCTCCGCGTAGTTGCGCGCGACGTCGGCGAGGAGGGTCACGAGCACATCACGACGAGCTTCCTCCGCGGACTGCACCTGGGCCACCGCCGCCTCGACATCGCTTCTGACGCCGCCGAAGACATCAAGCTCCCAGCCGGCGTCGAAGCCCGCCTCGAACACGTTCTGCGTCCGCGAGCCGAACGGCAGCCCGCTTCCAGCCGCGTTGAACGGCGGAACCGCGTTGCTGCGCTCGGTCCGCGCGGCCTGCGCGCCGACGCTCACCTGCGGCAGCGCCGCCGACGCGGCGATGCCGCGCGCCGCGCGCGCTTCCCGTACGCGCGCGGCGGCAATCTTCAGGTCGAGGTTGCCGTCAATCGCGCGCGTGACGAGATCGTCGAGCAGCGGATCGCGAAAGGTCCTCCACCACTGCTCCAGCGTGGATGAATCCACGGCCGCGGCCGACGCCGTCGCTTCGTGCCATGCGGCGGGCACCACCGGCGCCGCCGGCGTGTAACGCGGTCCGATCGCGCACGACGAGGCCAGGACCGCAAGCGCGAGGACGGCCGAAGCGCGGGCGCTCACTGGCCACCTGCGTCCGCACGCGCATCGATGAAGACGTCGAGCTGCTGGCCGATGAAGAGCGGGACGTCGTCCCCCTCGACACGGTAGATGATCTGGAGCACGCGCGTGTCGACGCGCTCCGTGCTGTCGCCGGTCAGCGATCGTTTCGGCACGACGAACGGCTCGAATCGCACGAACTGGAGCGGGGCCTTCAGGCCGGCGTTGCCGCGGACGTGACCGATGGCGTGCGCGCCCTGACGGACGCGCCAGGCCTCGTGCTCGTCGACGTCGACGCGCACGTGAAGCGGTTTCGATCGGCCGAGCAGGATGAGCGGATTCGCGGTCGCCGCCGCCGGCGCGTATTCGCCGACGCGGACCTTCACCTGCAGGACCTCGGCGGCCAGCGGCGCGCGAACGATGCTGCGCTCCAGATCGACCTGGACGGACTGCACCCGCGATTCGGCGGAGACGATCTCGCTCCGCGCCTCGTCGAGCTCCGCGCCCGCCGTGTCGACGGCCGACCGCCGGCGCGTCAGCTCCTCGAGGCTGATCGCCCGCTTGTCCTTCACCTGCTCGGCGAACTCCAGTTGCCGGCGCAGATCCTCGACTCGCGCGTCGGCGACGCGCACGCGGGCGCGCGTGACGAGCGCGGCCTGCTGCCGAACCGCGAGCTCGGCCCGCAGCTGCCGCGTATCCAGCTCGAACAGCGGCTCGCCGCGCCGCACCATCTGACCGGCGACGACGAATACTCGCTCGACAACGCCGCCGAGCGGCGTCCCCACCCAGATGTTCTCGGTGCTCGCCTCGACGAGGCCGACCGCCGCGACCGTGTCAATGAAGTCGGAGATCGCCGGCGCCGCCGGCGGATCGGTCGGTGCCCGACGCGGCTGCGTGCGAACGACCGAGTACGCGGCCCAGACTGCCGCGAGCACGCCGATGGCGGGCAAGATGAATCGCTTCATGCGTAGCTCTCCTCGAACGCCGACGGCCGCTCGGCCGGACGCGGCGGCTCCCGCCGCCGGTCCGGCCTCGTCACGTCGACGATGCGGCCGTCGTCCATGTGCGCGATGCTGTGCGCGTAGTGAAACACTCGTGAGTCGTGGGTGACGACAATGACCGTGCGCCCGGGCCGGACCGCATTGGCGGCGAGCAGGTCCATGACCGCTTCGCCGCTGGCGTGATCGAGCGACGCCGTCGGCTCATCGCAGACGACCAGCCGCGGCTCGTGAACGAGCGCGCGCGCGATCGCGACCCGCTGCTGCTGTCCGCCCGACAGCGTCAACGGCAGGGCGGTCAGGCGCGATCCGAGGCCGAGCTGCGACAGCAGCGCGTTGGCGCGATCGACCGCGTGCCGCCGCGACATCCCCGCCGCGATGAGTGGCACGGCGACGTTCTCGGCGGCGGTCAGCGCCGGCAGCAGGTTGAACTGCTGAAAGATGAATCCGAGGTTCCGGCGGCGGAACAGCACGCGCTCGTGCGCCGAGAGCGCGTCGACGTTCGTCCCCAGCACCGACAGCTCGCCGCCGGTCCGATCGAGCAGGCCCGCGATGATCGAAATGAGCGTCGTCTTCCCGCAGCCGCTCGGGCCCACGAGGAAGCTGAGCTCGCCGAACCGTGTCTCGAAATCGACGCCTCGCAGCGCTTCGACGCGCGCCTCGCCGGATCCGAAATGCTTTCGGACGTCGCGGCACGACACACCGAGACCGTCGCTCGTCGCACTCATGACATCAGCCTCGGAAGACGGCGGCCGGCTCCAGCACCAGCACGCGCCGGATGCTGAGCACGCTCGCCACGATAACGACGAAGAAAATGCATGCGCCGGTCAGCGCGACGCATTGCCACATCAGCACGATGCCTCGCGTGGCGAGCTTGTGCAGGAAGATCTCGAAGAAGGTCGCCGCCATCCCCGTGCCGAGCGAGAAGCCGAGCGTGCCGGCGGTGAACGCCTGCAGCAGGATCATCGCGATCAGGCGCACGTTGGTGACGCCGATCGCCTTGAGCGCGCCGAACTGCTTCAGGTTCTCGATGGTGAAGAGGTAGAAGGTCTGCCCCGCGACCACGGCGCCGACGATGAGGGCGACCGCGATGGTGATGCCGAAGTTCACCGGGATGCCGGTGTGCTGCAGGTAGTACCGGATGCAGTCCCACATGAACTCCTCCGTGGTCCGCGCACGGAGACCGGTCCGCTCGTGAATCCGCGTCGTCAGCGCCGCCGGGCTGACCTCCGCGTCGGGTCTGGCGATGATGAACGAGAGCTGCGTGCGCTCGCGGCCGAGGAAGTTGATCGCCTCGCTGTAGCGGGTGTGCATGACCGGCAGGCTCGCGAACGGCGCGGGGACGTCGGAGATCCCGACAATCGTCACGCGGTGATCGTTCATCTCCAGCGTGCGATCGAGCGCGAGCGGTTCGCCGGGAAAGAGGAGGATGTAGCCGGCCTGGTCGATGATGACGGAGTCCGGCTCGCGCAGCCGGTCCCACGAGCCGAGGAGCATCTTCCGCGGCGCGCCCGCGAGCGTCGCGTCGTCGATCCCGATGAGAAACGACACGGCGAACTTGCCGTCGAGCGTTCTCGCGACGGGATTGCCCTTGAAGAGGCGGACGGCCCACCGGACGCCCGGCACGCCGCGGACGCGAGTGAGATCGGTGTCCTTGAGCGGCTTCGTCTGCTCCCAGTACTCGGTCTGCGGGTCCATCACCCACACTTCGGCGTCGGTCACGTCGAGGATCTGGCTCGCGGTCCGCTTCATGATGTTCGCGAAGATCGTGGTCTGGTTCTCGAGGAGGAATGTGCAAAAGGCAATGGCGAACACCAGGCCGAAGTACTTGGCCCGATCTCCGGTCAGCATGCGCAAGGCGACAAAATTCATCTCGCTTCCGTCTTCCAAGTTAGATGATGAATGTCATCTCATTGGTGCAAAAAAAATTCACTGCCGCACCGCCGCGAGATAGAAGGCCTTCGCGCCGTCCAGAATCGCCCGCCGATCCTTTTCGTCGGGAAACGCCCGCGCGATCGCCAGCGTCCCGGCCATGCCGGTGAACAGCGCGATCGTCTTCTGGCGACGCTCCTGATCGCTCGCGCCGGGGATGTACCGTTCCATGCGGGTGATATGCGACCGCAGCGCCTGCAGAAACCTCACTCGGGAATTTCGCGGGCGACGCGCAATCTCGGCGGCGAGCGCCGCCACCGGACATCCTCCGGCGACATCGTCGCAGTGCGCGATGTCCAGATAGGTGTCGATGAGCGCCTTCAGGCCGTCGCCGCGAGGCGCATGCTCGATCGCGTCGACCGCGCGATCGCCCAGCTCCCGGAGACTCTGCTCGAATGCCTCCGCGAACAGACTCTCCTTGCTGTCGAAGTGGCGATAGAAGCCGCCGTGCGTCAGATGGAGATCGCGCATGAGATCGCCGATGCCCGCGCCTTCCCCGCCGCGGCTGCGGAAGCGGCGCGCGGCCGCACGGACGATTCGCTCGCGCGTCTGCTGCTTGTGCTGCGGGCCGTAACGCATCGAGGCTCTCTTGAGATGTTGTACATCATCTCAAGAACGCCGTCAAGCGGCCGGGTGTGTATCAATTCTTGGGGTTAGGACGTGCTGATACGTCCTGGTATCCCCGCGAGTACTGACTCCGTCTTACCGCCGCACTGGAAGCCAGCTCGCCGACGCGAAGATTCCGTAATTGCGACCGCCGGTTTGTATCCGCGTGAGCGCCGACGACAGCGTGGTCGCCGATTTGAACACGGGGCCGAGGGTCGCGCTCGCCGACCAGTCGCCTCGACGCGACCGAACCTGAAGCGACGGGCCGACGAGCAGCCTCGCGCCGCCGTCGGCCTCGGACGCATCCCAGAATCCCTCCAGGTCCTGGCCGATCCCTTCAACGCCGACGGCAACGCAGGCGCCGACGCGCCGCGACCAGCCGACGCTCGTGACCAGATCGGCGGCGTCGCGACGGACGCGTGAGGACAACGCCCGCTCCATTACGAAGCTGCCCTGCAGGCGTCCGCCGGCCATCTCGACGCCGGCCAGCGCTCGTCCGAGCAGCACGCGAGTACCGTCCCATTCCTCACGGATGCCGCCGCCCGCGGCGACCGATGCCGACGATCGCGTGAGCACCGGGCGCAGAAGCTCGACCTGCTGAAAGGTCGGCCGCGGATGACCGCCGAGCGGGATCGCGTACAGACTCGCGACGGAACGAACGGTCCATCGCGCGCTCTGCATGTCGACGCCGAGTCCGAAATCGGCCGCGCCCTCCCACATCGCGAGGCCGCGCTCGGCGACGACCGGCGCCGCGTGCACGTCGGCCGATGACGAATCGCGCGCGGGCGGCGCCGCGGTGAATACGAGCGGCGGCGTCTGGCCGGCCGCGGTTGCGGCGAGCGCCATCCAAACGGCGAGAACAGGAGCCGCCAACCGAACGATCGGCGACGCTCGGCTGAAGCGCTCCAGCACAATTCCGCCTTCGTGGTCTTTGTGAGCTTTCTGGTTCACGGTTAGAAACCTG
>Ga0114129_10000236_pt1 | contig 61673 bp, 55 predicted proteins | sample RhiMetdeltSRZDD1_FD_80071 | JGI IMG/M metagenome (GOLD analysis project Ga0114129, IMG submission 80071) | Populus rhizosphere microbial communities from Tennessee, USA - Rhizosphere MetaG P. deltoides SRZDD1 (version 2) (version 2) | ecosystem: Host-associated > Plants > Roots > Rhizosphere >...
CGGCGTCTCGACGCGAGTGCTGTTCCTGATGTCGATGGACGGCCGGATCGTCCGGGCGCAGCCGCGCGGGACGTGGGTCAGCGGGCAGTATCGGTGGGCGCCGCTCGAGCGCTGGATCGGCGGCTCGCTCGCCGACCTTTCGGAGGCGGCCGCGCGAAGCGAGCTGCTGCGGCGCTGGCTGCGGGCATTCGGACCGGGGACGCTGACCGACCTGCGCTGGTGGACGGGCTGGGGCCTCGGCGAGGTTCGGAAGGCGCTCGAGAGCGTCGAGACCGCCGAGGTCGAGCTGGAAGACGGCGGACGAGGGCTCGTCCTCGGCGACGACGTCGACGCCGAACCTGCCGCCACGCCGTGGGCGGCCCTGCTGCCAACGCTGGACACAACGGTCATGGGCTGGTTCGAGCGCGACTGGTACCTGGGCCCGCACCGCAAGGCGCTCTTCGATCGTGCGGGCAACGCGGGGCCATCGGTCTGGTGGGACGGGCGGATCGTCGGCGGCTGGGGCCAGAACCGCGACAATGGCGTCGTCGTGCGACTGCTCGAAGATGTCGGTGCAGATGCGAAGCGGGCGATCGAGGCCGAACGCAAGCGCCTGGATGCCTGGGTCGGTGGCATTCGGGTCACGCCGCGTTTCCGGACCCCGCTCGAAACGGAGCTGAGCGCCGAATGAGGATCGCCGATGGCGTCCACCGGATCGGCAACGGCACGATCAACGCCTACCTCGTCGAAGACGGCTCCGATGTCACGGTCATCGACGGCGGCGTACCGGGCCTGTGGGGCGAGCTCGTCCGAACGCTGCACGAGCTCGGGCACGAGCCCGAGGACGTTCGGTCGATCCTGCTGACGCACGGCCACGACGACCACATCGGCTATGCGGAGCGGCTGCGGCGGCTGTCAAAGGCCGAAGCCCGGGTCCACGAGCTGGACGCACCCCTGGCCCGCGGTGAGGTGCCGAACCCGGCCAGCGCCCGCGTGCCGTATCGCCTCGGCCCGATCCTTTCGTTCTTCATCTACGCGGCCCGCAATCGATACGGGCTCGGGCCGCACCTCGGCGAGGTCGTCTCGTTCGGTGACGGAGCGACGCTCGATGTGCCCGGCTCGCCGCGGGTCATCCACCTTCCGGGGCACACGCCGGGCAGCGCGGCGATCCTGGTGCCGGGGCGTGATGCGCTCTTCCTCGGCGACGCGCTCGTCACGAGATCGGTCGCGACCGGCCAGCTCGGGCCGCAGGTTGGCCCGTTCAATGCCGATCGCGCATTGGCGCTCAAGTCCCTCACTCGCCTCGACGCGGTCGAGGCAGGGCTGCTGCTACCCGGCCATGGCGAGCCGTGGACCGGCGGCGTGCCGGCAGCCCTCGCCGTCGCGCGCGAGGCAGAGGCCCGGCGCCGTTCTTGACCGGTCCTGGCGTCCCGAGCGGGTAGGCTGTCTGCCGTGGAACGATTCGTCGAGGTTCCGGGCGGCCGGCTGTATGTCGAGGACGAGGGCAACGGCCCGCCGATCGTGCTTCTCCACGCCGGCATCGCCAACCTGCGCGCCTGGGACGCGATGGTCCCGGGGCTCGCGGCGGCCGGCCACCGGGTGATCCGCTACGACGCGCGCGGCTTTGGGCGCTCCGAAACCGAAGACGTCGCGTTCAGCAACCGCGCCGATGCGATCGCGGTCCTCGACGCGCTCGGGCTGACGCGGGCGGCGCTCGTCGGGAACAGCCGCGGCGGCCAGATCGCGATCGACACGACGATCGAATTCCCGGAGCGCGTGGCCGCGCTGGTGACGATCGGAAGTGGCCCAGGCGGATTCGATCCTGGCGTGGATCTCCCGGACGAGATGGTGTATTTCGAAGAGGCCGAACGGCTCGAGAGCGCGGCCGACCGCGATGCCGACGCGATCGCCGACCTCGATGTCCGCCTCTGGGTCGACGGCCCCGGCCAGCCGCCGGACCGCGTCCCGAGCGCGATCCGTGAAGCCGTGCGCGAGATGGACCGCCCGCTGTACCTGCCCGGCCACGTGGACGGCCAGCCGATCCCGCTCGATCCGCCCGCGAACGAGCGCCTCGGTGACCTGCGCTGCCCGTTCCTCGTCGTGAACGGCAGCCTCGACGTCTCGTACATGGGCCATGCCGCCGAGCGGCTCGTTGCGGCCGCCACGAACGCCCGCGCCGTGACGATCCCCGACGTCGCCCACATGGTCGGGATGGAGGTCCCGGATCAGCTCAACGCGCTGATCGTCGAGTTCCTCGCGCCGCTCCGGCCCTGGTCGTAGCGGCTCGCGGAGGCACCGGCCGCCGCCGATAGTCGATCGTCCACAGGTCCGACCACGTCGCGCCGTGGTCCGACGTGCGCTGCCAGTGCCAGGTGAGGGAGTCATCCGTGACGTCCGTCCAGGTCATTCGATAGCGCACCGGTTTGCCGTCCTCGACGGCCTCTCGTTCGAACGAGATCCGCCTGTCGACCTCGGCGCCGACGAGATCGAGGTAGGAGCCGGACGAGTCGATCCACGTCTGCCGCCAGCGGCCGTCCGCGGTGTCGCGGATCGACAGACTCATGCCGTGCAACCGCCGGCCGCGCGGTCCGACGCCTTCGAATCGCTCCAGCACGCCTCTTCGGCCGACGACCTTCGTCAGCCGGTTGCGACCGACGCCACGTCCGACGCTTGTATCCCAGCTCACGTCCCAGTCGCCGAGCCAGAAGTCGAGCGCGTCGTCGCCGAGGGGATCGGCCGAGCCAGCCATCACCAGTGCATAGCGGGCGGTGGGCCCGCGGGGTTCAATCGGCCGCCGCTACGCTGCCCGCGTGCAGCCCTTCCGCTTCGGCGTCACGACGAGCACACCACCGCGTGGCGCGTCGCCGGGCGAGGCGTGGGCCGGGCTCGCGCGCCGTGCCGAGGCACTGGGCTACGGCACCCTGCTCATCCCCGATCACCTCGGGAGGCAGCTTGCCCCGATCGCGGCGCTGGCCGCGGCCGCGGCGGCCACGAGCACGATCCGCGTCGGGCCGTACGTGTTCGCGAACGACTATCGCCACCCGCTGATCCTCGCCGGCGAGGCGGCAACGCTGGACGTCCTGTCCGGTGGTCGGCTCGAGCTCGGCCTCGGCGCCGGCTGGCGGGTCACCGACTATCGCTGGCTCGGGCTGCCGTACGACGAGCCGAAGGTGCGCGTCGACCGGCTCATCGAGGCGACGGCGCTCTTGAAGCGGCTCTTCGCCGGCGGAGCGGTCACGCATGCCGGCGAGCACTACCAGCTCGATCGAGCGCAGCTCTTCCCGTTGCCGGTCCAGCGACCGCATCCGCCGATCCAGATCGGCGGTGGAGGACCGCGGATGCTCAGTTTCGCGGCGCGGGAGGCGGACATCGTCGGGCTGCTCCCGCAGTTCGATCGTGCCGGCCGGCCGATCGTCACGCAGGCCACGGAGGCCGCAACCGAGAACAAGGCGGACCTCGTGCGGTTCGCCGCCGACGACCGCTGGGATGCCCTCGAGCTCAACGTCATCGTCTTCGACGCCGGGCTCGTCGGCTCCGGTGCCGGACCGCTGACGACGGTCGCGAGCGCCGCCAAGGCGGCCGCTGTCGGCTTGATCGGGACGCCGTATGTCCTTTACGGCACGCTCGGGCGGCTGCGCGACCTCCTGCTCCGGCGGCGCGACCGGACGGGCATCAACTACTACGCGCTGCCGGCCCGCTGCATGGAGACGATGGCGCCACTGGTGCAGGCGCTCGCCGGCCGGTGACGCGGCGCTGAGGCGGCGCGCCGCATCCGCGAAATCAGGACTTCGGGGCGATCCGGTGGCGGGTGGAGACCTCGACGCGGCCGCGTTCGTCCGCCGCGGGATGCTCGACGAGCGCGATCAGCCGGTTGGCCATGAAGCGTCCGGTTCGGACGGTCTGGCCGGAGCGGGTAACCTCGCGAACCTCGACGACGCCGCGCGACGTCACCACCTCGATCCGCCGGCCAGCCTTGCGGGCGATGACCTCGAACGTCTGGACGCCCTGGCCCGTGTCGACCACGGCCTCAACGCGATCACCCTTCATGGCGCGAACGATAGACCCCCGCGGCTGGTCCGGACGGTGCGGTCGTGCACCGGGTCCCCGACCGCTGACTTGACCCGGCCACAGGCCGCGCGGCACTCTGGCGACCTGACAACCCGGGCGCACCCGGGGCCGGGGGACATCGGCCGGGCGCGCCCTTCATGCGGAGGCCCTGATGCGCCGATTCCTCGTGCTCCTGACCGCCTGCGCGCTGCTTGCCGCGCTGCCCGTGACCGTCGCGGCCCGATCCGGGCCGACGAGTGCCCGAGGCGTCGATCCAGCGATCGCGTACTGGACGGCGGCGCGGATCGCGAACGCGATCCCGCGCGACTTCATCAAGACATCGAACGGCAAGTTCATCCCGATGGCGAGGCCCGGCGGTGGCGGTGGCGTCACCGGCAAGTCGTGGCCGAACGGCGGCGAGATCCTCGAGCGCTCGGGCCGCGTCCTGTTCACGCTCGGCGGGGTTGACTACATCTGTTCGGCGTCCGTCGTTGACGACAACAGCGACGCGAACTACTCGGTGATCATCACCGCCGCGCACTGCGCGTACGACGAGGTCGCCGACGTCTTCGCGACCAACTGGGTCTACTACCCCGCGTTCGATACGTCGCCGAGCTACTCGTGCGCCCAGGCCACGTTCGGCTGCTGGGTCGGACGAGCGCTCGTCGTTCATCACGGCTTCGCCGACCGCGAGGCATTCGACGATATCGCCGTCCAGTACGACTGGGCGTTTGCGGTTGTCGGCAGCGGTGGCAACGGCGGATCGATCCCGGCCCAGGTAGACGCGTTTGGCGCCTACGGCGTCAACGTGTCGACGACGACCGGTCCCAGCCTCGGGTACGCATTCGGCTACCCCGCCGCGGGCAAGTACCACGGGCTCGACCTGACGTACTGCTCGGGCGCGATCGGGACGGACCCGTACAACAACGACAACAACTGGAAGATCGCCTGCGACATGACGGGCGGCTCCTCGGGCGGCCCGTGGCTGCGCGACACGACCGACCCTGCTTCGAATGCAACGCCTGGCGTGGTGTTCTCGCTCAACTCGTACGGCTACTCGGGCGTCAAGGCGATGCACGGGCCGAAGCTGAACGCGAACACGACGACGTCGTACAACGCGGCGAAGGCGGCCGCACCCGACAACAGCGGTGTCGATGGGATCCTCGTCCCGTAGCGCCGAACCCGTGATCTCCTGATCGCAGTCGAAGAGGGCGGCGCCGCGAGGCGACCGCCCTCTTCGTTTGCCCGGCCTCGACAGATCCAGCCTCTGCGGCACCTCCGCAGCGCCTTCACGAGCGCTCCACATCCGGGCCCGACGATGGGGACCTGCGAACACTCGCAGTCATCGGAAGGAGATGGACTCGTGCTCGGCACATTCGGTCGCGTCATCGCCGCCCTCGTCCTCGTCGGGCTTCTCGGAGCGGTTGGCGTGAGCATCTATCAGGCCGGCTTCGTTGCCGGCGCCGCCGCGGAGGGGACCACGGTCGTGGCCCCGTATGCGTACGGCTGGGGCTACGGCATCGGCCACGGCTTCTTCGGCTTCTTCGGCACCCTGATCGTGATCTTCATCATCTTCGGGCTCATCCGGGCGATCTTTTGGCGCGGTCCGCGCTGGGGCGGCGGCTGGGGCTACGGCCACCACGGCTACGGCAAGCCGGACGGCTTCCGCGGCGGCCCGTGGGAGGATCGAGCCCGCGAAGTCCACGACGACTGGCATCGCCGCCAGGGTGGCGAGGGCACGTCGGGCGGCTCGGGGAGCTCGTCCGGAGCCTCCGGCCCAAGCGGATCGGGCAGCTCGCCCAGCTGACCGATACCAACCTCACCCCCGCCCGGGTCCGGCTTCGGCCGGGCCCGGGTTTCCCGTCTCTTCGAACAAAGGCACCCGTACGATGGCGTCGATGACCGCTTCGAAGACGATCCTCGTCGTCGATGACGAGCCGAAGATCGCCGATCTCGCCCGCGACTACCTCGAGCACGCGGGCTTCGCCGTGCTGGTCAGCGGCGACGGCCGCGCGGCGCTCGACCTCGCCCGCCGCCGAAGGCCCGACCTCGTCGTGCTCGACCTCGGCCTGCCCGGCCTCGATGGCCTCGAGGTCACCCGCGAGCTGCGGCGCGACGGCGACATGCCGATCGTGATGCTCACGGCTCGCGACGACGAGCTGGACAAGCTGCTCGGTCTCGAGCTCGGCGCCGACGACTACGTCACGAAGCCCTTCAGCCCGCGCGAGCTCGTTGCCCGCGTGAAGGCCGTGCTGCGGCGCAGCGAGCGCGACGGCTCGGTGGCGGCGGAGGGCGACCGGATCGTCGCGGGCGACATCGTGCTCGACGTGCCGCGGATGCGCGTCGACGTCGCGGGCCGCTCGGTCGACCTGACGCCGACCGAGTTCAGCCTCCTGGCGACGCTCGCACGGCGGCCTGGCCGGATCTTCACGCGCAGCCAGCTCCTCGACGCGGTCCGCGGCGTCGCCTTCGAGTCCTACGAACGATCGATCGACGCGCACGTCAAGAACCTCCGTCGCAAGATCGAGCCGGTTCCGCGCGAGCCGCGCTACGTCCTGACGGTCCACGGCGTCGGCTATCGCTTTGCCGACGATCGCGAGGCCGGCTGACATGGCCGAACCGCCGAGCGACAAGGCCCCCGAGGACGCACCCGAGGAGGGACCGCCGGCCGGCCGCGACCGATGGTCCGATCGGCAGGGCTTCTGGGAGCAGGTCGGTGGCGCGCGACCGGACCACGGCGGCTGGGGCCGCGGCAACTGGGGCCGCAGCGACTGGTCCCGCGGCGACTGGGGCCGCGGGTCGTGGGGCCCCGGAGGATCGTGGGACGGGCGGCGCGGCCCGTTCATGCGGCGGCTCGGCTGCCTGTTCGGATTGCTGTTCCTGTTCACGATCCTCGGGTTCGGGACCGTCCTGTGGCTTCTCGCGTCCGCGCTCGGGATCATCGCCGGGGGCGCCGGCACGGAGGCGGTCGCCGTGGCCGCGCTGCTCCTTGGGCTGGTGATCATCGCGGGCGGTTTCGTCGGACGGAGCTTCCGGCAGCTCGCCGGCCCGCTCGATGCGCTGTCCGAGGCGTCCTCGCGGGTGGCGGGCGGCGATCTGAGCGCGCGCGTGGACGTCCCGCGCGGGCCGCGGCCGCTGCGCGAGCTCGTCCGCTCGTTCAACACGATGGCCGAGCGGCTCGCGATCGACGAGACCCAGCGACGTGACCTCCTCGCCGACGTCAGCCATGAGCTGCGAACCCCGCTCGCGGTCATCCAGGGCAACGTCGAGGCGATGATCGACGGCGTCCATCCGACCGACGCCGAGCACCTCACGAGCGTCCTCGAGGAGACCCGCGTCCTGACCCGGCTCGTGGAGGACCTGCGCACGGTCGCGCTGGCCGAGGCGGGCACGCTGCCGCTCCACCGCGAGCCAACGGACGTTGACGCGCTGATCAGCGAGGCGGCGCGGGGCTTCCGAGCAGCCGCCGAGGCGGCGGGCGTGCGACTCGAGCTCGAGATCCCTGACGACCTGCCGCTGTCCGAGGTCGATCCCGTTCGGATCCGCGAAGTTGTCTCGAACCTCGTCTCGAACGCCCTTCGGCACACGCCGAGCGGCGGCACGATCCGCGTTGAGGCCACGACCGGAGACGCCGCGCGTCGGCTCGAGATCGCCGTCGCGGACACCGGCAGCGGCATCGAGCCGGAGCTCCTCGACCACGTCTTCGACCGCTTCGCCAAGGGCGCGGGCTCGCGCGGCTCGGGGCTTGGGCTGGCGATCGCCAAGGACCTCGTCGAGGCCCACGGCGGCTCGATTGCCGCGGAATCCGTGGTCGGCCATGGCACGACGATCAGGTTCAACCTGCCGGTGGCATGAAGAGGCCCCGCCCGGTGGGCGGGGCCTCGTTGGCGTCCGGTGACGGGAGGCTCAGCCTCCCGGAGCGCCCGGTGGCACCTCGGTGACGAAGATGGCGTTGATGATCGGTGCATCGCCGCGCTGGCCGAGGAACGAGATGTCGAGGACGCCGTCGGTGACCTCGACGAGGAACGACCGGTCGAGCGCGATTCGCTGCCCGCCGGCGAGCGCGAAGACGTCGAAGTTCGAGAGGACGGTGCCGCCCTCGAGCGCGACCGAGAACACCCGGTCGCCGGCGTGGCGGGCCTGGAGCTCGGCGAACCCGAGGTCGACGCGGTACGTGCCGTTCGGCACCGAGAAGCGGTACGCGGACATGCCGGACCGCAGGTTGCGATACAGGTCTGGATCCGGCGTGCCGGCGATCGACCCACCCACGGAACGGGTGGACGAGGCGCCGACCCAGCCGAAGCTACCGGCGCTGAACGGCTTGTCCGCGGCGTAATCGTCGCCGCCAACCGTCGTGTAGGCGCCGCCGCCGGCGTTGATGCCCTGCTGGTAGGCAGGTACGACGAGGATCACCGGGATCTGCATCGTCGCGTGGTCAGGATCGTTGGTCTGGACGACGACGATCGCGTGGTAGACGCCCGACGCGAGGCCGGTTGAGTCCGCCGTGATCGTCAGGTCCTGGGCGCCGTCGATGCCGACAGTTCCGTCGGTCGGGGCGACCGACAGCCATGGAACGTCGCTGAAGTTCGGCAGGCCGCTCTCGATGAGATAGGCATTGCCGCTGTTCTGGCCGGTCAGCCAGAGGTTGCCGACGACATCGGTCTCGAGGCCGGCCCCGCCGAAGCCGCCGCCGTCCGGGTGCGGGAGCGCACGGACGGTTTCGCAGTTCGTCGGATCGAGCAGGAAGATCGTGTCGCTATCGCTGTTCGTGGCCTCCCAGAGCATCTGGAAGGAGCCGTTCCAGGCGAGACCGGAGATGTTCGGGTCCGCCGGGTTGCACTGGCTGAGGGTCTCGCCGGGCGTCGGGTGGGACGGTCCGGCGACGCGGTAGATGATGCCCTCGTTCCAGCCACCGATGTAGAACACATCGGCTGCCGGGTCGTAGGCGAGGCCGCGCTGGCTCGTGCCGGTCCACGGATCACCCGTGATGACCTCCTGGACGGAGCCATCGCTCGGGTCGATGCCGTAGATGCCGTTGTCGCCGCCAACCGAGACCTGCCAGAGCAGGCCGCGTCCGGCGTCGAAGGCCATGTCGCCAGCCCAGTCACCGAAGCTCGTCTCGAACGATGCGCCGGTCGGCGTGCCGCCCGTGCTGAACTCGATGTCAACGCAGACGCCTGCGAAGCTGCACAGGTCGCCGTTGTCGATCGGGTCGCTGAGCCAGACGTTGCCGTTGTAGCCGACGCCCCACGGCAGGTCGAGACCGACCGCCGGCCAGCTGGCGAGGACATCGCCGTCGGCCATGAGCGACGCCGGAACGTTGAGCGATGCACGGCCGGTGAGCCCCCTGCTGGTCAGGAGGTTCGCCGCCGGGCCGACCGGCGAATGGCGAGGGGTGGGAGACCCGGCGATCGCGGTCGCGGGATCGAGGTTGACCTCGCCGATCGTGAACGTGAGGTCCGCGTGGCCGCCGGTGTTTGTCAGCTCCCGGACGACGTTGCGGGTCTTGTCGGGTGACAGAACGAAGATGATTGGACTGTCATCGAGCCCCGCGTGTGGCTGGATCTTATGGATCGCCGCGTCCGCGCCACCGGTGGTGACGCCGCGCACGATCGTGGCACTGATGGAGGCTGGGACGTAGCCGTCGGCCGAGACGTCGACCGGCCACGACCCTTCCGGCCCGATGACCGACCACGAGCCGTCGTCGGCGGTGGTCGTCTCGAAGTCGAGCGGATCGCCGAGCCACGTCGCGTGGAGCGTGACGAGTGCGCCGCCGACCGGCTGGAGGGTGTGAGCGTCGGTGACGGTTCCGGCCGCGCGGCCGAACGCGTCGGGCAGCGTCACGGTCAGCGTGACGTCGACCGGGACCTGGGGCTGCTTCGGCGCGCTCGTCACGAAGACGACCTGGCCGTGGTATTCGCCTGGCGCAACCGTCGGTCCGCCGAGCGTGAGGACCACGTCCTCGAAGCCGCCGACGATGATCCGCCCGCTGGCCGGGGTCTCGTCGAGCCAGTCGAGCTCGGCGAACGAGCTGACGGTGCCATGGCCCTCGTCGGCCGCCCAGTCGGACGGGCCGAAGAAGCCGGCGACCATGTCGACGTTCATCGAGCCGTCGTCGCCGCCGAGCATCTCGAGCGGGACGCCGAACGACACGGTCTGACCGTCGAAGCTGCCCGGAACGATTCCGACGAGGTCGCCGAACTCGTTCCAAACCGGGATCTCACCCGAGAACCCAAGGTCGAAGAACGTCACGAAGTACTCGATGCCGACATCCTGGGTCGGCAGGCCGAACAGGGCTTCCGCCGGGAGGCCGGTGTTCGGATCCTGGTCGACGTCGAAGTACATGTAGCCGCCAAGCTCCTGGACGTTGAGGTTGGCGAAGTCGATCGCGATGTTGGCCTGGTCGCCGCCCGACTGGCCATAGACGGCGGTGATCTCGTTGGTGTCGAACGAATCGCTGTCGTCGTCATCGATGATCAGCGGCAGGCCGCCGGCATCGAACGGTCGAACAGGGGCGACGGTCGCCGCGTTCGGCAGATGGACGGCAGACCAGCTCGGCGTGCGGAGCACACCGACGAAGGCCGGCGGGAGATCAGGCGGGATCGAGCCGGTATCGCGCTCCTTGGCCTCCCAGTTGAGCGTCGCGCTGCCGTTGTTCGACAGCCGGACGGTGGCCTGGGCGGTCTCGCCGAAGCCGACGGTCGCCTCGACCGAGGTCGGCTCGACGGACGCCGTGGCACTCTCGAGCGCGAAGTCCAGGGTCGCGAGCTCGCCCTCCGACAGGCTGACGGACAGCGTGACAGGGTCGTAGGTGCCCTTCGAGGCCGTCACGTCGTATGAGCCGGCGAGGAGCCGGAGCTCGTAGTGGCCGTCACTGTCGGTGGTCGCGGTGCGGCCACTCGGCTCGGCCGTGACGCTGGCGCCGGAGATCGGCGAGTCGTCATTGGCGTCGACGACGGTGCCGCTGAGGATGGCGACGGGCAGCGTCTCGATGCGGACTGCGCTGTTCGGCCCGACGACCTGTTCGAAGAACCCGATCTGGAGCGCGTCGGAACCGGTCTGGTCCTCGATGCCGATGGTCGCGTCGCTGCCGTTGGCCGCGCCCGCCGGGTTGTCGCCGTACAGGAGGTCGACGTTGCCGTTGGCCCAGAGCTTCATCTCCACGTTCACGCGCGTGTCCGATTCGATGAGCCGGGCGTTCTGGTATTCGATGACGAACGCGGCGGCATCGCCGCTCCCGATCGTGTCGTAGTCGATCTCCGCTTCCTCGTCGATGACGAGGTCACGCCAGAGCGCGTAGATCGCGGCGTTCGGTTCGGAGCTACTCGGGATGCCGGATGGGAAGAAGATCGGTTCCGTCGGCAGGAAGCTCACGAAGCCGTTCGTCGTGACGAACAGGCGGTTGTAGCTCTCCCCGTAGAACGGGAAGTCGAACGGCATGCGGAGGTAGCCGAAGGTGTCGTCGCCGAACAGGGCCGTCTGGCCGTCGGCGTCGACCCAGTCGAACGGAATCGGTCCGCAGACGTGGCCGTAACCGTCGACCTTTCGAACGAGCGCGAAGTCCTGGACGACGTCGTCGCCGGTCGAGCTGACGCCGACAATCTGGCTGTCGCTGCAGCCTCCGAGCGAGGCCTTGAGGGTGTACTCACCGATCGGCAGCACAAGCTCGTAGTGGCCGGCGCCGTCTGTGATGGCGGGGTCGACCGGAGTGCCAAGGGCAACGACGGAGGCTTCCGCGACCGGGCTGCCCGAGCTCGTCACGGTGCCGCTCACGGTGAACCGCGGGAGCGCCGTGAGGTCGAAGTTCTCGGTCGTGGTCTCGTCGGTGACGATCAGCGTCCCGAAGACGACCGCCGTCTCGTAGCCGAACGCACGCGCGGAGACGGTGTACGTCCCCTCGGCGAGGAACAGCTCGTAGTCGCCGTTCTCATCGGTCGTTGAGGAGAACTGCCGCTCTCCGTTGTCGGCGGTGACCCTCGCGCCCTCGATGGGGTCGCTGGTGTCAACGTCGCGGACCGTGCCGACGAGCGTTCCGCCGGTCTTGACGAGGTCGACGGCGGCCTTCGCATCGATGCGCCCTTCGCCATAGACGAAGTTCGGATCGAGGTCGGCATCCGGGCTGCCGCACTGGTCGTCTGGCCGGTCGATGGCCGTCACGTTCAGGGCGTTGAGGACCGCGTCGAAGTCGCCGGCAAGGGCGAGATCGGCGGACATCATCAGGGCGATCGTGCCGGCGACATGGGGAGTCGCCATCGATGTGCCCGAGGCCGTCCCGTAGCCATTCCCCGGCACGGACGAGACGACGTCGACGCCTGGGCCGGAAACGTTCGGGCTGATCTTGTCGGTCGGGGACGGTCCCCGGCTCGAGAAGCCGGCAATGTTGTCGTCGATGTCCGTCGCGCCGACGCTGATCGACTCGACGTAGTTGCCCGGCGTTCCGGCGCTGCCACAGCCGGGGCCGGCGTTGCCGGCTGCGAAGACGGGGATGATCCCCGCGGCGCGCCAGGCCTGGACGGTCTCGAGGTAGAACGGGTTGTTCGGGTCGTCGTTGCCCCACGAGTTGCTGACGAGGTCGGGGGCCTTCGACGGATCGGGATTGTTGCCGTCGAGGTCGGTCGGGGCGACCATGAACTGCCCGGACGAGAGCAGCGAGCTCTCGGAGCAGCCGAGGTCCTCACAGCCCTTCGCGGCGATCCACTCGGCGCCCGGGGCGACGCCGATATCCGGCAGTGGCCCATCGAGGTCGCCGCCGACGATCGTGCCCATCGTATGGGTGCCGTGGAAGACGTTGTCGCAGGGCGAACCGCCGCAGATGTTCGCGGGGTCCCACCAGTTGTAGTTGTGGTCGAACGTCCCGCCGCCGAGGTTGCCGCGGTAGTGCTCGACGAGCGCCTCGTGCGTGTACTCGACGCCGGTGTCGATCGTCGCGACGACGATGCCGGCACCGGTGATTCCTTCGGCCCAGACGTCCGGTGCGCCGATCTTCTCGACGCCCCACTCGGGGTCGACGGCGAGGATGCCGGCCCCACCCTTGACGGGCTTGACGAGCGGAACGACGACCTCGGCGCGGATGCTGCTCACGCCCTTGGTCTTCGAGAGCTTCTCGGCGAGGTCCGCCAGGCGCTTCGCCACGACGCGGTCCGGCTGGTGCCCCCGAGCGACGTCGGCGCGGACGACGAGGACGTTCGTGAGCCAGTAGCTCGTCGCCTTGACGCCCTTGATGTTCTTCGTCGCGCCGAGCGCGTCGGCCTGCGAGGCGGCCGCGGTCTTGGTCAGGTGGTCGTAGACGAACTTGCCTTTTGCGGCCTTCGCGGCAATGCCGCGGGCGCCGCGCAGGTCCGTGGTCGCCGCAAATTCCACGACGAAGCTCGAGCGAGCGCCAGACCGGAGCTCATCGATGAGCCCGGACGCGATCGGAGCCGCAACCTGTTGTGGGGCCGGCCCCGCGTGGATCCCCGAAGCCGCGGCGCCGAGCGCCTGGCTCAGGATCAGGAAGATGCTCGCGAGCACCGTGAACGTACGACGAGCCATGGCGTCAGTCCCTCCTCACCTTGCGGCGCCGACGCTGCCCGCCCCCTCGCTGCGGTCAGTCAGGCGATATGGCCAAGGACGCGCGAGAACCGCGATTGTGACACCTGGCGTATTGATGGATTCAACGAAATTGCACCACGTGCACCTGAATCCTGGACGGCCAAACGCATCGCGCCACGCGGGGTCGGGAACCGTCCGCCGCGCAGCGCCGTCTCGGAGGCATCGAAAGCCGGTCGAACTGCCTGCCTCGGCCGGATCATGGGAGACCTGAGTGATGCGGCGACGATGGTTCTTCACCCTTCCGGCCGTCACGGCCGTGCTCCTGCTGTCCGCGGCGCCCGCGTTGGCGTGCGGCGGCCTCATCGGCCCGAACGGGGCGGTCAACCTCCTGAAGACGACGACCTTCGCCGGCTACCACGCCGGGATCGAGCACTACATCACGGCGTTCGAGTTCGCTGGTGGCGGCGGGGCGTTCGGCTCCCTGACGCCGCTCCCGGGCGTCCCCACGAACGTCGAGAAGGGCGGCGACTGGACGCTCCAGCGGCTCATCCGCGAGACGCAGCCCCCGGAACTCCAGTTTGTCCGGGCGGCTGCCTTCGATGAGCTCGCTGCGGGCTCCGCACAGGAGCTCGCGAAATACAAGATCGACGCCCTCGACATCACCGTCCTCAAGGGCGGCGCCGACGAGATCGGCGTGTGGGCCAAGGATCATGGCTTCCGGCTCCCGCCGGACGCGCCCGAGGTCCTCGACTTCTACGCGAGCCGGAGCCCGATCTTCCTGGCTGCGGCCTTCGACGCTGACGCAGCCGCCGAGCGCGGCCAGGCGGTCGGCGACGGGACGTCCGTCCACATCACGATCCCGACCCCGAACCCGTGGGTCCCGCTGCGGATCCTCTCGCTCGGCAAGAACGGCGAGGAGCGCATCGAGGCGGATGTCTATCTCATGACCGACCACGCACCGGCGCTCCTGCCCGCACCGAGCGGCCGCAATGGCCTCGACCTCGCGTTCAATGCCAAGGCCTCGAAGTCCCTGCTCGAAGACCTGCGATCGGATCGCGGCATGGAGTGGGTCCCGACGTCCGCGTGGCTGTCCCAGATCACGATCGACGCCTCGGCCGAGCAGCTCGCCTTCGACCTCGCGATCGATGCCTCCGGCCAGGGCACGCCATCACGCATCCAGGCGGGGCTCGAGATCCCGGGCGGCGGTGCGAGCTACAGCGCCGGCGTCGCCCTCGGGCGGCTGCTGATCGCGGTCTCGGTCATCGGCCTCGGCCTCCTCCTCATGTGGCGGGTCATCGCCTCGGGCCAGCCCGGCGTCCGGCCGACGGCCGGCGCCTGACCTCGACGCCCGGGCCGTCATGCCCGTCATCGGCCGGATTGCCGCCTCGATCGGCGTCGGCCTGCTTGCCGCCGGAGCCATCTTCCAGCTGGGCTTCGGCGGCGAGCGCGTTCGAACGGTCGAGATCGACATCCACTACTCGCACTTCGATCCGCCCCACCTGACCGTCAAGGCCGGCCAGGAGATCCGCTTCGTCATCGTGAACGACGACGCGATCGACCACGAGTGGATCGTCGGCGACGAGGCGCTCCACCAGCGCCACCGCACCGGCACCGAGCCGAGCCACGGCTCGCGGCCGACGGAGCAGACGATCCTCGCCGGCCAGGTCGTCGAGACGCTGATCACGTTCGACAAGCCCGGCGAGCTGACCTACGTCTGCCACCTGCCGGGCCACGAGGCCTACGGGATGAAGGGCACCCTGACCGTTCTGCCGTAGGGCACATTCGCGGCTTGACTCGGGCCGGTGCGCGCACGCACACTCGACGCGGCGGCCGCGCCCAAACGGCCGACCTGCGAGGCCCCGCAGCCGGGGCCGAGGCGAGATCCGGGTGGCTCCTGAGGGTCTCTTCGTTCGCAACGCGCGGCTGCACCCGACGGGCGGCGCGGGACCGGCGCCGGTCGACGTCCGGGTCGACGGCCGAACCATTGCCGCGATCCAGCCGGCGGGCGCGCTCAGCGCCGACGGCCGGCCCGAGATCGACGCCGAGGGCCGCCTCCTCTCGCCGCCGCTCGTCGACCCGCACGTCCACATGGACGCCGTCCTGACCGTCGGAGAGCCTCGCTACAACGAGTCGGGCACGCTCATCGAGGGCATCCTCACGTGGGCCGAGCGGAAGCCGTCACTGACCCACCGGGACGTCAAGGACCGGGCCCGTGAGGCGATCCGCTGGGAAGTTGCCCAGGGAACCGGCCTGATCCGTTCGCACGTCGACGTCTGCGACCCGAACCTCGTGGCGCTCAAGGCGCTCCTCGAGCTGCGCGAGGAGGTCCGCGACATCGTCGACCTGCGGCTCATTGCCTTCCCGCAGGACGGCATCCTGTCGTTCCCGGACGGCAAGGAGCTGATGCGCGAGGCGATGCGCCTCGGCTGCGACGTCATCGGCGGCATCCCGCACTACGAGTGGACGCGCGACGACGGCGTCGAGGAAGTCCACTTCATCTTCGACCTGGCGAAGGAGACCGGCGCGCCGATCGACCTCCACTGCGACGAGACCGACGACGAGCAGTCACGGTTCCTGGAGGTCGTCGCGGCGCGGGCGATCCGCGACGGGATGCAGGGCCGCGTCGTCGCGGGCCACACCACGGCCATGGGCTCGTATGGCGACAACTACGCGTTCAAGCTCATCCAGATCCTGAAGCGCGCCGGCGTGACGATCATCGCGAACCCGCTCGACAACATCGTTCTGCAGGGTCGCTTCGACACGTACCCGAAGCGCCGTGGCATGACCCGCGTCAAGGAGCTCGACGCGGCCGGCATCAACGTCGGCTGCGGCCACGACTCGATCATGGATCCCTGGTATCCGCTCGGGCGGGGCTCGATGCTCGACGCCCTGTCGATGCTCGTCCACGTTGCCCAGATGACCGGTCGAGCGGAGCTGTTCCGAGCCTACGAGATGGTCACGACGAACCCGGCCCGGGCGGCCGAGGTGCCATGGGGAGTGAAGGAGGGCCTACCGGCGAACTTCGTGGTCTTCGATTGCGCGGACGAGGCTGAGGCGATCCGGTTGCGGCCGGCCGCCCGCTGGGTCGTCCGCGAGGGACGGATCGTGGCCGAGACGGAGCCAGCACGGAGCGTCGTCCATCGGGCCGACGGGACGAGCGGCGCGGTCACGTTCACGCGCTGAGCGAGGAGGATGGATGACCACTGACACCATGCCCCGCATGGGCGACATGCCCACTCGCGAGGGCGATCTCACGATCGAGGGCCGGGGCATCGAGCCAATCCCCGAGAGCGCCCGCTACGGCTCGGTCAACCGGGTGTTCACGGTCTGGTTCACGCCGAACCTCGTGCCCGCGGCCTTCTTTCTGGGGTTGCTGGCATCGGCCGGCTTCCTCCAGATCGGCTTCGTGAGCGGGTTGATCGCGATCGTCATCGGTAATCTCGTCGGATCGGCGCTCGTCGGCCTGCTCGGCCAGATGGGTCCCGCGACCGGCATGGCCCAGATGCCCCTGGCGCGGCTTGCCTTCGGCAAGTCGATCGTCGTGCCCGGCTTCCTCAACTGGCTCAGCTGCATCGGCTGGGACGGCATCAACTCGGTCTTCGGGGCGGCGGCCCTCTCGATCCTGACGGGCCTGCCGTTCGTCGGCTCGCTGGTCATCATCGTCATCGCCCAGGGACTGCTTGGCGTCATCGGGCACGAAGCGATCCACACGTTCGAGAAGTGGATGGCGATCGTGCTCGGGGTCATGTTCGCGATCCTCACGGTCGCGATTGCCGGCCAGGCGTCGACCGGGATGGCGCGGACTGACGGCATGACGGGCCTCGACGGGCTGGGGGCGATCGTCCTCTACGCCTCGATCGTCGCGAGCTTCGTCGTGGCCTGGGGCCTCTACGCCTCGGACTACAGCCGCTACCTGCCCCCGACCGCTTCGAAGTCGAAGGTCTTCTGGTGGACGGTGCTCGGTCTGACGCTCGCAGCCGGCTGGCTCGAGGTGCTCGGCCTGCTCGTCGCCGACAAGGCGGCTGGCGGCGCCGTCGACACGATCAATTCGATCCTGTCGGGCTCGATCCTCGCCCCGCTCGCGATGATCGCCATCGCGATCGGCACGGTCGCGGTCAACGCCATGAACGACTACACGGGCTCGTTGTCGCTCCAGGCTGCCGGCGTCGGCGTCAAACGCGTCTACTCGGCGCTCGCCGTCGCGGTGCTCGGCTTCTTCTTCACGCTGTACCTGAACTCCGGCGACCTCGTCACGAAGTTCGAGAACTACCTCCTGTTCATCATCTACTGGGTCACGCCGTGGGCCGGCGTCGTGCTCGCCGACTGGTGGCTCCGCGGCCGCCGGGCAGACGTGTCTCGCCTCGCCGACTTCGCGAGCCTGCCGTCAGGCTGGCAGGGCCTCGTCGCGCTGATCGTCGGCTTCGTCGTCTCGCTGCCCTTCGGGACGTCCGTGTTCGGCGACGAGCTGGCGAAGGCCACGGGCCTGCCGATCAACACCTTCGCGCCGACACTGCACTACGCGGACATCGCGTACGTCATCGGCTTTGTCGTCGCGTTTGTCGTCTACTGGATCCTCGGACGGAGCGCCGCCCAGCGCGCCTAGTTCAGCGGGGGTCGGTTCTCCGCAGCGAGCTCGGCCCCGGTGCGTCCGCGCCGGGGCCGTTTCGTGCCCCATCGCTCGCCCCTCGCCGGCGCCAGGCTCCGACCAGTGCAACGAGAAGAATGACCGGCAGGCCGGCGGCGGCCGTGACGGCGAGCGCCCCCGCACCGACGAAGACGTTGACCGCGACGACGACGCCGAGAAGGAGCGCCATCCCGAGCAGCACGCCGCGCACCCAGAGAGGCCGCGTCTCGAGGTCGCCGAGGGTCGTAGAGACGCCGCGGTGGACCATGACCTCGACGGTGTCAAAGCCTTCGCGCAGCTCCGATCTGACATCGTCCGGCAGCGCGTCGGCGAGGATCGCCTCGGCGCAGGCGTCCTGCAGGGCGAGAGCCATCGCAACGCGATCGCTGACCAACCCGAGCGACTGACCCCAGTTCAGTCCGAAGGGCTGCGGCCGGTAGGCACTCTCGCTGAAGACCTGCATGACGGCCTCGCGCGCCTCGTCGTCGGCGCCCTTGATGAGGTGCTCCAGACGCAGCGTGCCCGCGACATCCGAAACCGTCCTCCGGACGGCGGACCGTTCCGTGGCGTCCGGTCGAGGGATCGAAACGAGAGCGAGCCCCTCCGGATCGAGCCGCATGAAACGGTCCTGGACGGCTGCGACCCGAGCACGGGCCTCAGCCTCGGCGGTGCTCGATGTCCCTACGGTCACGGCAGCGTCGGTTGAACGTGGACGACGGGTTCGAGCGGCAGCTCGACAACCCAGTCGGCGATCTCCGATGCGGTCGCGACCCAAACGCCATCGATCGCCTGGGCGTGCTCGATCAGGCCTTCGAGCGCCTTGGCGCGTGACGCCCGCCCCGAGACGAACGGGTGGTTCGTCAGCATGAACAGGCCGCCCTCGTCGACGAGCGCATCGAGCTCGAGCGTCCAGCGCCCGACGACGTCAGCGGGGCTCGAGATCACGCCGGAGCCCGTGATCCCGGGCAGGTAGTTGTAGGGCTCCCAATCATCGAGGCCCCAGTGGCCCGGCAGCTCCACGATCGTCGGGGCGCCTGACTCGGGGCCCACGGCGAGGTGGTACGGGTGGTCGGCATCCATCATCCCGCTGTCGTAGCGGAACCCGTGCTTCACGAGCAGCCGCGGAAGGTCGTAAGACAGCTCCCAGTTCGGGGCTCGGTAGCCGACCGGTCGGATCCCGAGTACGGAGTCGAGGGCCTCGAGCCCGCGCAGCAGCCGCCGTTCCTCGGTCTCGGCGTCCGGCGCCGAGCGGGCGCCCTCGTGGAGGTAGCCGTGATGGGCGATCTCGTGGCCGGCATCGCGGATGGAGCGGGCGGCCTCGGGCCAGCGTTCGGCGACCCAGCCAGGGATGAAGAACGTGGCGCGGATGGCCCGCCGGTCGAGGAGCCGCAGGAGCCGGGGCACGGCCGTCCGCGGGCCATACGCCTGGTGGCTCATGACGTCGAGCCACGCGGCGGACTCCGGGTGGTCGAACAGGATCGGGCTCTCGGCGTCGAGGTCGAACGTGAAGCAGGCGGCGGCACGCACGCCATCGGGCCAGCGGAACCCCGGCGGGAGGACCTCGCGCCAGGGCTCGTCGTGGGTCATGCGCCGCGGCGGTGGACGGCGACGAGCGAGAGCATCTCGTAGGCGAGGTTGGCCGCCAGCGTCGCGGTCTGGCCGGCCGGGTCGTAGGCCGGGATGACCTCGACGACGTCGAAGCCCACGAATTCGATGCCCGTGAGCCCGCGCAGGATCACGAGCATGTCATGCGCCGACGGGCCACCCGCTTCGGGCGTGCCAGTCCCGGGCGCGAACGCCGGATCGACGACGTCGATGTCGAAGCTGATGAACGCCGGCCGGTCCCCCACGCGCTCGCGGATCGCCGCCGCGACCGCCTCCGGGCCGAGGCGGAAGACGTCCTCGGTCGTCAGGTATTCGAGCCCGAGCTCGCTTCGAAGACCGGACCAGTCGCCCTCCGCGTAGATCCCGCCGCGCAGCCCGACCTCGATCGAGTGCGCGACGTCGACGAGGCCTTCCTCGATCGCACGGCGCATCCAGGTCCCGTGGTTGTACTTCTCGCCGAAGTAGCTGTCCCAGGCGTCGGTGTGCGAGTCGAAGTCGATGACCGCGACCGGGCCGCGGGATCGCGTCGCCCGGAGGTGCGGCAGCGTGCACGCATGGTCGCCGCCGATGAGCAGCGGGATCACGCCGGCCTCGACGATCGGCGTGACAGCGGCCTCGATCGCCGCGTAGCTGCGCTCGATGTAGCCGGGCACGATCGCGACGTCGCCGTAATCGATGCACGACAGGATCTCGAACGGCGAGACCGCGAGGTTCGTGTTGTACGGCCGGAGCATCACGCTGGCGGCTCGAACCGCATTCGGGCCGAACCGACCGCCGGCGCGATACGTCACGCCGGTGTCGAACGGGACGCCGACGATGGCGAGATCGACATCCTCGAGCGTCCGGACGTACGGCAGCCGGGCGAACAGCGCGGGGCCGGTGAAGCGCGGGCTCTTGAGCGAGTCTTCGGGCACGTACCGCGGCGGCATCAGGCCGAGTGTAGACTCGGGGACCGCGCTGACGCGGTCCCATCCGGAGCCCCCGCTCCGGTCCGAGCTGGGAGCTTCGCTATACCGACGTCCACGCTGCCCTACGTCGAGTGGCTGGGTTCCGCCCAGGGCGGCGTGGCTGCGCTCGGTGGTAAGGGCGCATCCCTCGACCGGCTCGTGCGCCTCGGGTTCCGCGTCCCACCCGCATTCTGCGTGACAACCGCGGCGTTCGAACGCCAGCTGGCGGGCCTGCCGGCCGCACGGGCGGCAATCGAACGCCTTCCGGACGACTCGGCCCGCGAGTCTCTCGAACGCGAGGTCGCTGAGGCGGGCCTGGAGCCCGAGATCGAGTCCGCCCTGCGCGAGGCGCTCGCGACGTTCGCCGAAGGCGGTGGCGGCGCGGCTCCGATCTTCGCGGTTCGCTCGTCGGGCGTTGGCGAGGACGGCACTGACGCCTCCTACGCCGGGCTCCACGAGACGGAGCTCGGAGTGCCCCCGGATGGCGTGGCGGGCGCCGTGCGGCGTTGCTGGGCATCCCTGTGGAGCGCCCCGGCGGTCTTCTATCGGAGGCGCCGCGGGATCGGGCTCGGCGGCGGCGCGATGGCCGTCGTGGTCCAGCAGCTCGTGGCGGCGACGGCCGCGGCGGTCCTCTTCACGCGCCATCCCGTGACCGGGCGCGAGGACCAGATCGTCATCACGGCGGTGCGTGGCCTCGGCGACGAGATGGTCTCGGGCACGGTCACGCCCGACACGATCGTCGTCGACAGGGCGAGTCTTTCCGTCCTCGAGCATGCAGTCGCCGATCCCGGCTCCGGCCCCGCGCTGGACGCTTTCCAGATCCGAGACCTCGCTGAGCAGGGCCTCCGGATCGAAGCCGCCTACGGCACGGCTGTCGACATCGAGGCCGCGGTCGGTGGCGGTGCATGGTTCCTGCTCCAGGCGCGACCGATCACGACCCGTTGAGGAGGGAGCGATGAGCGATGCGGTTGGCGCAGAAGCGGCTGCCGCCGATTTTCCGCACGAGTTCGCGGAGCCGGACCACGCTGCGCTCGACTGGGAGTGGGACGACATGCACATGCCGTTCGCGCTCACGCCCCTCGCCGCCGACTACGTCCTGACCCTTGCCGGTGGCTTCAACGAGCCATACGAGCGGCTCGGCCATCCCGTGCGCGTATACGCGGCCGTTTGGAACGGCTACGCCTACTTCGCGGGACAGCCGAACGCATCCGAAGACGAGCGCAAGGTCAATCGTGAGCGGTTCGATGCGAACTGCCGGGCGCGCGCAGAGGTCACGGCCGACTATTGGGCGAACGAGGCGATCCCGGAGCTGCGCTCCCTGTATCGACGGGTGGACGATGTCGACCCCGAGGCGACCGACCGTGACGAGATCGCTGACGGTTGGCTGGATGCCTGGGCCGCGACGCTGCGAGCCTGGGAGATCCACTTCTGGTCGATCCTGGGGCCGTACCAGGTCGTCGAGGACCTGGCCGACCTGTACGAGTCCACCATCGGCGATGCCGCGACCGGCGAGGCGCTGCGCCTCGTCCAGGGCTTCAGCCCGGACCTGTACGACGTGGCGGTCGAGCTCGACGGCGTCACGGAGCTTGCGACGCGGCACCCTGAGGTCGCAGCGCGGCTGCGGATCGAGCCGCAGGCGACGCTCGATGAGCTCGCGCTCCTGCCGGGCGGGCGGGCATTCGTCGAGCGCATTCTCCACTTCCTCGATCACCACGGGCACCTTGGGCAGGCCTTCGATGACCTCGGGCAACCTTCGTATGCCGAAGAGCCGCGACTGCTCCTCGCCGAGATCGGCAAGCGACTCGAGCGACCGGCCCAGAGCGCGGAGGCCCGCCGCACGGCACTGCACGTCGAGGCGGATCGTCTCGCCGATGCGGCGCGAGTGCGGCTGGCAGAGCGGCCGGACGAGCTGGTGAAGTTCGAGCATCTGCTCGCGCTCGGCCGCGAGATTGGACATCTTACCGAGGGCCACAACTACTGGATCGATCGGATGGCCCAGGCGAAGCTGCGGGGCCTGGCGCTTCGGATGGGCCGGCGACTGGTTCGAGACGACGCGTTCGGGGATCCCGAGGATGTGCTGTTTCTGGGCCGCGACGAGGTCGCCGCGCTGATCCGCTCGCCACACGACGTTCGCTCGCTGATCGCGGAGCGACGAGAGACGCACCGCTACCGGCTCGGCGTCCGCCCACCGAAGAACCTCGGCACGCGGGACATGGGTGCGGCCCGCCCGGACCGGTTCGAGGGCACCCGTGTCGAGTCGACCGAGGCCAACGTGCTGCGCGGCACCGGCGCGTCGCAGGGCATCATCCGCGGCCCGGCGCGCGTCGCCGTGTCGAACGCCGACTTCCCGCGGATCCGCCCGGGCGACATCATCGTCTGTCCGTCCTCGAACCCGTCGTGGGTCCCGGTGTTCACGGTTGCGGGCGGACTCGTGACGAACACCGGCGGGGTCCTGTCGCACGCCGCAGTCGTGGCGCGCGAGTTCGCTCTGCCCGCGGTCGTTGGCGTTGCGGACGCGACCCGAACGATCAGGGACGGACAAATCATCGAGATCGACGGCACGCTGGGCACGGTCCGCCTCCTGTGACGGCCCGGGCGCCGCTGCTGACGGCGCTCATGCTCGGGCTCGCGAGCGGCGCGATCCTCGTGCCGTTGAACTCGACGATGCTCGCGGTCGGGCTGCCGGGGGTCATGTCCGAGTTCGGGCTCGGGCCAAGCACGGTCGCGTCGCTTGTCACGCTCTACCTCGGCAGCGTGGCGATCGCGCTGCCGCTCAGCGGCGCGCTCGGCGACCGCTTCGGGCACAGGTCGCTGTTCGTCGCCGGTGTGGTCGGCTTCGGGGCCGCCTCGTTCGTCGCGTCGATCGCCACGTCGTTCGGCATCCTCGAGCTTGCGCGCGTCCTGCAGGCTGCCTGCGGCGCGCTCGTTTCGACGACCTCGACCGCCCTCGTTCGCGAGAGTGCGCCGGTGGACCGGCGCGGCGAGGCGTTCGGGATCTTCGACCTCCTCGTCTCGACGAGCGCCGCTATCGGTCCGTTCATCGGTGGGCTGCTCGTCGGCGCGTTCGGCTGGCGCTCGATCTTCGTGCTCGCCATCCCGATCGCCGTGCTCGCCGCCGTCCTCGTCGCCGTCGTGGTGCGTCCTGCGGAGCGCCACGCCCCGGGTCCGCGTGCGCGGCTCGACGTGCCGGGCCTGATCCTCCTGGCGCTCGTGATCATCGGCCTGCTCGTCGTCCTGCGGAACGGCCTCGTGGGCGCCGGCCTGGCCATCGCTGTCGCGACGATCGCCGTCGCAGTCGTGCTCGTCGCTTTCGAGCTCCGCACGGAGCGGCCGGCGATCGACATCCGCCTGCTCGCGCGCCCGTCGTTCGCCGGGGCACTCATCGGTGTCTTCGGTGCGACCGTCGTCCTGCACGGTTGCTTCCTCATCGTGCCTCTGCTCGTCGAGGAGCTGCTCGGCGGGTCGGCCCGCTCGAGCGGCCTCGTCCTCCTCGGGATCGCGGGCGTGAGCGCGCTCGTCGCGCCGTGGGGCGGGCGGCTCTCCGATCGGCGGGGCCGGCGCCTGCTCGGTGTCGCGGGCGCGGCGGTCGTCGCGCTCGGCCTTGCCGGGCTCTCGATCCCGATCGGCACCGCATCGGAGGTTGCCGTTGGACTGCTGCTCGGCGTCGTCGGGCTCGGGCTCGGATTGAGCGGCTCGCCGCGTCAGGCCGCGGCCTTCGACGGCGTGGCTGCGGATCGGATCGGCATGGCCACCGGCACGTACTACACGGCCCGATACCTCGGTGGCGTGGTTGGCGCCAGCCTCGCCGGCGCCGTCCTCGGTGGCACCGTCAGCCAGGCCGGCGTCTCGCTCGGCTTCGGGATCCTGACCGTCGCGGCGCTCGTCGTCGTGGCCGTCTCGTTTGCACTCCCCTCTCGGAGCCGAGACTCGAGCCTTCCCACGCCGCTCGTGGATGGCTAACGTTCGAACGGGTCCGCGGTCGCGGGACGCACGCACCGACCGGAGCCCGAGGGAGGCGGCAGGTGATGGCTCGACTCGGCCGGAATGAGCAGCTCGTCATCACGGGCTCGGGCGCGGTCGTCGCTGCGTACGTCCTCGGGCTGCTCTTCCAGGACTGGCCGGTGACGCTGAGCGCGGTGATCATCGTCGTGGCTGCGGTCGCGGCGCTCGTCCTTACGATCGGCGCATCCGGACGCAGCATCGCCGGGGTCCCGGCGGCGAGCTGGGTCAGAATCGACGCTGCGCTCATCGGCGCGTTCGCGCTCGTGGACCTCGGTGACCTCCTGGCCAGCCTCGACTCCTGGGAGATCCTCAAGATCGGGCTGACGATCATCTACGTCATCGGCGGCGCCATCCTCGCCTATGGGGCCTGGGGACTGAGCGGCGGCAACCTGGTCGCCGACCTGAGGAGCGTGCTCGGCACGATGCGGCTGCCGCTTGCCGACCGGCTCGTCTACGTCGGCGCTGTCGGCTGCATCGCCGGCTGGTTCCTGATCATGTGGCTCGCCGACATCTACTCCTTCGGGACACTCCCGCAGGTCGTCGTCCTGGCAGCCACCCTCGCGCTCGGCGTGCGCTGGCTGGATCGCAATCCGGCCGCCGGCCGCCTGATGGTCCCCGCGCCCGTGACGTCCGCCGCGCTTGGCGCGGTCGCCATGGCCGCCGGAGCGTGGTGGTTCCTCGTCGTCATCGGACGGACGCTGGAACGCGGTGGGCTGCTCGTCTACCTGCCGGTGCTGCTCTTCATCCTCGCGCTGGTCTCGCTCGCCGCGGGCTGCTACTTCCTGATCGGTCGCCCGGGGGCGGCCAAGCCAGCGGCGTAGCCGCCGCGAGCCTCAGGCCGGCGGTTCTGGCTCCTCGATGTCCGGCAGGAGCGGCTGGCCGGTGATCAGCCGCGAGCTCCGGCCATGGGTGAGGAAGCTCCACGCCCAGCGAACGAGGACGATGATCCGGTTCGAGAACCCGATGAGATACACGAGGTGGATCCCGAGCCACAACGCCCACGCCGGGAAGCCGCTCTGGCGCCCAAACGGCCCGAGCCAGCCGATGTTCGTCACGCCGGCGAGCCGACCGATGACCGCGACATCCCCGCGGTCGGAGTAGCGGAACGGCCGTTCCGGATCGCCCGAGAGGCGTCGCCGCAGGGAGAGCGCGGCGTACTTGCCACCCTGGATCGCGCCCTGGGCCACGCCGGGCGCGGGCCGGCCGGGCTTCCACGGCTCGACGGCCGCGTCCCCGACGACGATCACCTCGGGATGTCTCGGAACCGCGAGGTCCGGGCCCACGATGATCCGGCCCGCCTTGTCCGTCTCGGCGCCGAGCTGGGCTGCGACGTGCCGGCTGAACGCGGAGACCTGAACGCCCGCGGCCCAGAGCACGGTCTTCGCTGGAATCCGCTCGGCTCCGGCCCGCGCATCGCCGGCCGCCGGCTCGACCGTCACGCCGAGGTCGTCGATCTCGGTGACCTTCGTCCCGGTTCGGACGTCAACGTGCAGCCGGCCCAGCTGGCGCGCGGCGGAGCGTGACATCGAGGCCGGATAGGTCGGCAGGATCCGATCCATCGCTTCGTACAGCGTGATGCGCGCCGTCGTTGGGTCGATCGTGCGGAAGTCGCGCCGGAGGGTGTCGTGCGCGATCTCGCCAAGCGCCCCGGCCAGCTCGACGCCGGTCGGACCGCCGCCGACGATCACGAAGCCCAGCCACTCGGCTCGCCGTTCGAGGTCCGCCTCGCGTTCGGCCGCCTCGAACGCGATCAGGATCCGGCGCCGGATCTCGAGCGCATCCTCGAAGGTCTTCAGGCCTGGCGCCAGGCGCGCCCACTGGTCGTTTCCGAAATAGCTGTGGCGGGCGCCCGTCGCGACGATCAGCGTGTCGTACGGGATCGGGCCGCCGTCGGCCATGACGAGCTCGCGCCGCTCCGGCTCGATCGTCACCGCTTCCCCGAGCAGCACCGTCGTGTTGTCGTCCTTGCGCAGGATGCTGCGGAGTGGCTGCGCGATCTCGCCCGGCGAGAGGGCGCCGGTCGCGACCTGGTAGAGCAGCGGCTGGAAGAGGTGGAAGTTCCGGCGGTCAACGAGCGTGACGTCGAAGCGGTCGTCGCGACCGAGCCCCTTTGCGGCGTTCAGGCCACCGAACCCACCGCCGACGATGACGACGCGATGCGCGCCCGGAGGCGCGCCGGCGGAACCCATCGCGCCCATCAGCGCGCTACTTGTCGCGCTCCCCCGTCGCCATCGCCGCCTGGGCGGCTGCGAGGCGCGCGACCGGCACGCGGAACGGCGAGCAGGAGACGTAGTCGAGGCCGATCGCCTCGCACTTCGCGATCGAGGCGGGATCGCCGCCGTGCTCGCCGCAGATGCCGACCTCGAGGCCTGGCCTGGTCGCGCGGCCCTTGTCGACCGCAATCTTCATCAGCCCCGCCACGGCGTCGTCGAGCGTCTGGAAGGGGTTGACCGGCAGGATCTTGTCCTCGACGTACTTGAGCAGGAACCCGCCCTCGGCGTCGTCGCGCGAGAAGCCGAACGTCATCTGGGTCAGGTCGTTCGTGCCGAAGCTGAAGAACTCGGCCTCGCGCGCGATCTCGTCCGCTGTCAGCGCCCCGCGCGGGACTTCGATCATCGTCCCGAACTTGTAGTCGACCTTGACGCCGGCCTTCTCCTCGACGGCCTTCGCCTCGGCCTCGAGGAGCGCCTTCGTCGCCGCCAGCTCGTTCACGTGGCCGACGAGCGGGATCATGATCTTGGCGATCGGGTTGCCACCGGCCTTCTTGACCCGGATCTGGGCGTTGAGAATCGCCCGCGTCTGGACCTTCACGAAGTCCGGGATCATCAGCCCGAGGCGCACGCCACGGAGACCGAGCATCGGGTTCTGCTCGTGCATCGACTTGATCGTCCGGAGGAGGTCCTGGTCCTCCTCGGAGGCGCCGCCGGTTGTCTCGGCTCGCGTGACCTTGACGAGCTGCTCCTCGAGGTTCGGCAGGAATTCGTGCAGCGGCGGGTCGATCAGGCGGATGACGACGGGCAGGCTATCCATCGCCTTGAAGATGCCCTCGAAGTCGCCCTGCTGGAGGACCTCGAGCTTGGCCATCGCGGCGTCGAATTCGGCGATGGCCTCGCGCTCGTCGTCGCTCGGCTGCTCGCCGGCCGCGACCTTCGCCTTGCCGCGCGTCGCCAGGCCCGAGACGAGGATCGCACCGCGCACGATCTCGAGCCGGTCGCCCTCGCGGAACATGTGCTCTGTGCGGCAGAGGCCGATGCCCTCGGCGCCGTAGCCGCGCGCCTGCGCGGCTTCTTCGGGCTTGTCCGCATTCGTCCAGACGCCCATCCGCCGGATCTCGTCGGCCCAGCCGAGGATCTTCTGGAGCTCCGGCTGGTCCTCGAAGCGAGCCTGCACGGTGGGCAGGCTCCCGAGGTACAGGTCGCCGGTCGTGCCGTCGAGGCTGAGCCAGTCGCCCTCGGCGAAGTCGATGCCCGTGATCGCGCACGCGGCCGACTTCCCGGCGTAGTTGACATCCAGCGCCGCCGAACCGGCGACGCAGGGCTTGCCGATCTGGCGTGCGACGACGGCGGCGTGCGAGGTGGCGCCGCCGCGGGCGGTGATGATCCCCTCGGCCACCGCCATGCCGTGGAAGTCGTCGGGTGAGGTCTCGATCCGGACGAGGATGACCTTTTCACCACGACCCACCCATTCGACGGCCGTGTCGGCGTCGAAGACGGCCCGTCCGACCGCGGCGCCTGGTGAGGCATTCAGACCCTTCACGATGCGCTTCGCGGTCTTCAGGGCTTCGGGATCGAACGTCGCGCGGAGCAGCTGGTCTACCTGGGCGGGCTCGATCCGGGCGACGGCCTCGGCCGGCGTGATGACGCCCTCGTCGACCATGTCGACCGCAATCCGGACGGCAGCCGCCGCCGTTCGCTTGGCGTCGCGCGTCTGGAGCATGTACAGGCGGCCGCGCTCGATCGTGAACTCGAGGTCCTGGACGTTGCGGTAGTGCTTCTCGAGCTGCTGGCCGATGCGCTGGAACTCGTCGTAGACGGCCGGCATGTCGCTGGCGAGCTCGCTGATCGGCGCCGGCGTCCGGACGCCGGCGACGACGTCTTCGCCCTGGGCGTTCGTCAGGTACTCGCCGTAGAGCTTGCGCTCGCCGGTGTTCGGATCACGGGTGAACGCGACGCCGGTCCCGGAGTCGTCGCCCATGTTCCCGAAGACCATCGCGACGACGTTCACGGCGGTCCCGAGGTCGTGCGCGATCTTCTGGCTGTTCCGGTAGTCCTGGGCGCGCTTGCCGAACCACGAGGCGAACACCGCCTTGATCGCGAGGTCGAGCTGCTCGAGCGGGTCCGTCGGGAAGTCGCGGCCGGTGTCGGCGCTGACGACGCCCTTGAACTCGTCCACGAGGGCCTTGAGATCGTCGACCGTGAGGTCGGTGTCGCGCGCGTCCTTGCCGTGGGCGTGCTTGCGGGCCTCGAGCGGCTCGTCGAAGCGCTCCGCCTTCACGTCCATGACGATCCGGCCGAACATCTGGATGAAGCGCCGGTAGGCGTCCCAGCCGAAGCGCTCGTTTCCGGTGAGCGCGATCAGGCCGTGCAGCGTCTCGTCGTTGAGCCCGAGATTGAGGACCGTGTCCATCATCCCGGGCATCGAGAACTTCGCGCCGGAGCGAACGCTGACGAGGAGCGGGTTCTTCGGGTCGCCGAAGCCCTTGCCGGTCTGGCGCTCGACGTCGTGGAGGGCTTCGAGGACGTCGTCCCAGAGGCCGTCCGGGAGCTTCTCGCCGGCCGCGAAGTAGTCGTTGCAGGCGGCCGTCGTGATCGTGAAGCCGGGCGGCGTCGGCAGGCCGGCGCGCGTCATCTCGGCGAGGCCTGCGCCCTTGCCGCCGAGGAGGTCCTTCATCGTGCCGCTGCCTTCGGCCGCGCCATCGCCCCAGGAGTAGATGTAGCGCTTGGCAGCGCGATGGGCGCGCTCGGTGGCTGTCTCGGCGGTCACGGCCATGCGGGGTGGGCTCCTTCGAGTGGGTCAAGTCAATTGTACCCGCGCACCCGTTCGCGCCCGTTCGGCACGAGGCCGCCGCTACACTTCGGCCATGCCCGTGCTCACGCCCAGCGGCGCCGCCGTCCTGGCCGACGACGAGCGCTACAACGCGTCGCTCGTGCGGCGTGAAGACGCGACGGAGTCCCTCGCCACGTTCTGGATCCGTTTCGGCGGCGAGCCGACGCCGTTCACGGCCGGCCAGTACATGACGATCGGCGTCTTCACCGAGACCGAGACCGGCCCGCGGATCGTCCAGCGCCCGTACTCCGTCGCCTCGCCGCCGGCCGTGGCCGCAGCTGAGGGCTACGAGATGTACGTCCGCCTCGTCGAGGAGGGCGCGTTCACGCCGATTCTGTGGCGCCTGCCCGTCGGGCACCGGATGCGAATGATCGGGCCGAAGGGCAAGTTCATGCTCGAGCCGGACGACGCGCGGACGCACCTCTTCATCTCGTCGGGCACCGGCAACGCACCCTTCGTCGCAATGATGCGGCAGATGCTCATCGACGGCGCCCCGCGACGAGCCGTGTTCCTGAACGGCGTCTCGTACGAGCGCGATCTCGGTTACCGCAAGCTCCTCGAGCGCTGGGAATCGAGCGGCGAGTACCCGGTGACGTTCATCCCGACGGTCTCACGACCCTCCGCGCCCGAGAACGCCGGCTGGAGCGGGCGGACCGGGCGAGTCGAATCGATCGTGGGGCCGGTCTGTGACGAGCTCGGCCTGACGCCCGACAACGCCATTGCCTACATCTGCGGCAATCCGGACATGATCCTCGCCGCCGAGGCGACGCTCCTCGAACGCGGCTTCCCCGAGGCGCAGGTCAAGAAGGAGCTCTACTGGCCGAAGGGCAAGGAGCCCACGGGAGCCGGAGCGGGCGCGGGGGCCGCGGACGCGGAGTGACCGACCCGCTCACCGGCCGGCCGCGGCTCGGCGGCGACGGCTGAGCGTGCCCTAGGTGTCATCCTCGACGACCCGATAGCGTGCGATGAGGTCGATGACGTCATTCGGATCCGCGTCGATGAGGTCGAGATCGATCCCGAAGACCGGCTGTACGGGGCTGCGGTCCCCGAACGGTTTGAGTCGCCGCAGGAACGAGCGCCAGGCGTCGTATCGCTGATCCCAGGCCGGCCGGTTTGCGAGCCGCGATCGGTCGCGCGGGACGATCTCGAGACGTGCAATCGACGGTGAGTCCTCGCCGGTGGGGCGGTTCGAAGCGACGGCGCGGACGTCCTCGATCTCGGACCAGCGCAAGCGGCCCATGCCCCGCAGGTCGATGCCCTCGGCGTCGACCGTCAGGAGCTGCGGGTCGCCGCTGCGCATCCGCCAGCGTCCCGGGAGGGCGAGGACCTGCAAGACGCCATACGCGGCAAAGCCGAGCGGCATGAGCAGGAACGCGAGCGCGAAGAACACGCCCGGTGCGGCCCGCGCGTCCGGGTTGAGCAGCATCGTCGCCGGGACGACGACGAGGAAGATCGCGGGAAAGGCGACCCACGGCAGCGCCATCCCGAGGTCGCTCAGCCTGCGGAGCGTCCCGGTCGGGCCGCCCGCGCGGAGGAAGGTCCGAGCCTCGGCGACAGCGACCGGCGTGGACGCAACGGGCACGAACGACGGCAGGACGGCCTCGCCGAGGGCCCCGAACGCCGGTGCCGGGACACCAATCGTTTCGAACAGGTTCGGCGCGGCGGGGACGGCGATCGGAGCCGTCGCCACAGGTTCCGCACCGGCTGAGGTCGCGACCTCGCGGGTTCCGTCCCCGAGCGCCACCTCCGCGCCGACGATGGGCGCGAAGCGCTGCACCGAGCGGACCAGGTCGGCAAATGGCTGTTCGATCTCGTACGCCTGGATGCCGTACGGCGCCATCTTCGAGGGATCCGACAGGTCGGTGCCCGGCCGGATCGTGTTCACGAAGCCGCTGAACGCCTTGACCATGCCAACCGCGTCGCGGCCCGGCGCGTTCTCGATGAGCTCCTGGCTGCGCGGCACGATCCCGATCCGGCGATACGTGGCCGTCGTGGCGGTCTCGCCGCCGGCCACCCCGGTCGCATCCTCGACGCGGAGCTCGGCGATGTCGGACCACGCCAGCTGGCCGAGCTCGGGCGTCCAGATCCCGCCCGGGCCAACGGTCGCCACCGTCAGCCCCACGCCACGCCGAATGGTGATGGCCGCGCCCTTGAGTATGAGGACACCGAAGAACGCGGGCAGGATCGCGAGAAAGAACATCGGCGAGAACAAGACGAAGACGGCCATCCCGAGAAACCCAACGCCGCCGAGGGGAGCCGCGACGAGGTCGACGAAGACGCGCATCGGCGAGCGGGTGAAGCGCTCGACGTCGAGCGCGCCGACGTTGACGCGAGGCGCTGGGTGATCGAAGGTCCGAGCGGCCCGCAGCGATGACCAGACGAGCAGCACGCCGACGACAAAGAACAGTGTTCCGACGGCGGCGGCGATCAGCCCGCCGGAGCCACTGAGACCGTTGGTCAGCCCGAGGATGAGGACCAGGATGCCCGCGCCGGCGAAGGGCAGCCCGAACCACACCGGAGCTTCGTTCGAGCTCTGGCGCCGTCGCCGACCAACTCTCCGACCCGGGTCTGCGTCCACCGTTCGCCCTCCGCTCGGCGCGGCCATCATGCGCGCCCGGTCAATGACGCGCGACCACGCTTCGTGTTGCGCGAGGATCAGGCCGAGCGACCTGCCTCGCTGAAGCGATCCCTGCGGAACGAGCCGATCGGCCACGAGGTCTCGCCGGTCACCGCCAGATCGGCGAGGATCTCGCCGACGAGGGGCGCGTACTTGAAGCCATGCCCCGAACAGGCCGAGGCGTAGGCGACGCCTGGCGCGGCTGGGTGGCGATCGATGACGAAGGCTTCGTCGGGCGTGTTCGTGTACAGGCACACCTTGGTCGCCGAGAGCGGCCCGTTCGCCGCAGGCATCTGTGCTCGAACGAAGGCGCGGACACGCTCCTCATCGGCCGGACCGACGACCCTGTCGACGGCGTCCGGGTCCACGTAGACGCCCCAATGGTGGATCGACACCTTCAGGCCAAGCTCCGGGTCGTGCCGGAAGCCGTAGTAGGCCTGGCCGCCCGACGAGACCACCCACATCGGCATCCGATCGGCGCCAATGCTCGCTGCATCGACGGTCGGCGTGAACCAGCAGACGCTTTCCCGCTCGACCTGGAGCGGCAGGCGCAGGTCCGGGACCAGCGATCCAAGCCATGCACCAGCCGTCAGCACGAGATGGGCCGCCCCGGCGACGGCGCCGTCGTCCGTCTCGACTTCGAACCCGCCGCCGCGTACCGCGCGCCAGTCGACGACCCGCTGGTCGAACTCGAGCGTGGCGCCGTGACGTTCGGCGATTGCGAGGTGGGCGCCAATCGCCCGGTCGGAGCGCAGGGTCCCAGCCCGCTCCTCCAGCAGACCGATCGTTCCGGGCGCCAGCTCGAATACCGGCCAGCGCCGGTGGATCTCGTCGGCGTCGATGACCTCGTGTTCGAGGCCGTGCTCCTCGGCGCTTCGGATCGAGCCTCGGACCGGCCGACTATCGGACGGACCGGCGTAGAGACCGCCGGTCACGGTGAGGATGTCGGTGCTCGACTCGGCCTCGAGGGCTCGCCAACGATCCCACGATGCGAGGGCCATCGGGACGTAGGCGGGATCCTCGAAGTTGGCCAGCCGGATCATGCGCGACCGGCCGCCCGAGGAACCCATCTCCTCGCCGCGAGCGAAACGCTCGAGGCCGAGGACCGTCAGGCCCCGCCGCGCGAGAACCGCCGCAGCTGCGCTGCCGTGGGCCCCGAGGCCGACGACGATCGCATCGAACGTCCGCATCGCCCGATCGTAGCGACGCCCGGTCGCCCAAGCGGCCCGGATCAGCTGCGGGCGGCCTCGAGCTTGTCGAGGATCGCGCGCTTCACGCCCTCGACGGGGACGCGCTCCTGGGTCATCGAGTCGCGATCGCGGATCGTGACCGCGTTGTCGTCGAGCGTGTCGACGTCCACGGTGATGCACCACGGCGTGCCGATCTCGTCCTGGCGGCGGTAGAGCTTGCCGATTGCGGCCGTGTCGTCGTAGACCGCGAGGACATCGCGAGCCAGGTCGGCTCTCAGGCGATGGCACAGCTCCACGATCTCCGGCCGCTTCTTCAGGAGCGGCAGGACGGCGACCTTGTACGGCGCGAGGTCGGGGTGCAGCCCGAGGACGACGCGCTTCTCGCCGCGGACCTCCTCCTCGCGATACGCGTCGATCAGGAACGTGAACGCCGCGCGATCGGGTCCCCCGGCCGTCTCGACGATGAACGGCGTGAAGTGCTCTTCGGTCGCCGGGTCGAAGTACTCGAGGTTCTCGCCTGAAGCCTCGGCGTGGCGCGAGAGGTCGAAGTCGCCGCGGTTGTGGATGCCCTCGAGCTCCTTCCAGCCGAACGGGAAGCGGTACTCCACGTCGACCGCCTTCTTCGCGTAGTGGGCCAGCTCGTCGGGCGCGTGCTCGCGGAAGCGCAGCCGCTCCGGCGCGACGCCGTAGCGGACGTACCAGTCCCAGCGCCGCGGCAGCCACTCCTCGAAGATCGCGGCGGCCTGGTCCGGCCGGACGAAGTACTGCATCTCCATCTGCTCGAACTCGCGCATCCGGAAGACGAAGTTGCCCGGGCTGATCTCGTTTCGGAACGACTTGCCGATCTGGGCGATGCCGAACGGCAGCTTCTTGCGCGAGCTCTGCTGGACGTTCTTGAAGTTGACGTACGAGCCCTGGGCCGTCTCGGGCCGCAGGTAGACGACCGACGACTCGTCCTGGACCGGACCCATGTGCGTCTCGAACATCAGGTTGAAGCGCCGGGGCGCTGACAACGGGCCCTCGTCGTTCGGACAGACGAGCTTGAAGCGCTCGATGACGGTCGGGTCGGTCAGGTCGGACGCCGTGAGGCCTTCGGCCCCGGGCAGCTCGTCGAGCCGGTAGCGGCGGCGGCACGTCCCGCACTCGACGAGCGGGTCGCTGAAGCTCCCGACGTGGCCGGACGTCACCCAGACCTTGGGATGCATGAGGATCCCGGCATCGAGGCCAACGATGTCCTCGCGCTCCTGGATCATCGCCCGCCACCACGCGCGCTTGACGTTGTTCTTCAGCTCGACCCCGAGCGGCCCGTAGTCCCAGACCGCGTTGATCCCGCCGTAGATCTCGCTCGACGGGAAGACGAAGCCGCGGCGCTTCGACAGGGAGACGATCGTGTCGAGCTCGGCGACGGCGGGCGCGACGTCACTCGTCTCGGTCACGGGGGAATCAGGCACGGTGGGCTCCTCTGGGCGACCGGCCGTGGCAGGGACGGTCGCGGGCGGTTCGGTCGGGCGATCCTAGCAGAGGGCGCCGGCACGAACCTCGTCGAGGAAGGCCAGCGACTTCGGCTGGCGATCGAGCGTGTACGAGAGGAAGTCGCGCATCGCGCGCTCGACCTCGCGCTCCACGTCCGCGGCGACCCGCAGGCCAGCCAGCGCCTCGACGTCCATGCGGCCGTAGGCCTTGAGGAGCTTCAGGGCCTCGAGCGAGAGGCCGGTCCGCTCGTGCGGCGGGCCGGGGCAGCGCTCGCAGAGGACGCCGCCGAGCGGCGGCACCCAGCGGTAGCGCTCATCGGGCTCGAGCAGCCGGCCGCACTCGACGCAGCGGTCGACCTCCGGCCGCACGCCCAGCTCGTCGGCGAGGTGGATCTCGTACCAGCGCGCGACACGGCCCGGCGCCATGCCCGCATCGAGGAGCTCGTACGCCCGTCGCAGCATCAGGTAGATCGGTTCGGCAGCGTGACGCTCCTCGAGCGTTCGATCGGCGAGCTCGGCGAGGTAGGAGGCCGTCCCGAACGACACGAGGTCGTCGCGAAGCCGGAGCCACGGCTGGGCGACGCTGACCTGGGTGACGACATCGAACGTGCGGCCGTGGGCAAGGACGAGATGGAGCTCGGCGAACGGCTCGAGCGAACCGCCGATCCGCGAGGTCGGCTTGCGGATGCCCTTCGCGATCGCCTTGATCTTGCCGTTTTCGGGCGTGATGAGCGACAGGATGCGGTCGGCTTCGCCATAGTCGAAACGCGACAGGACGATCGCGTCAGAGGTGTAACGACGGGGCGCTGGCACGAAGGCCACGGTATCACCGGCCGTCCGTTCGAACGCCCCGTTGAGATCGCCCGAATCTGTAATGTCAAACCATTCATCCGAACCGCGATCCGCTGCGTATCCCGGGCAGGCGCCCGCGCGGACGCGTCCCCCGCGCGGGTGCCGTGCTCGTCCCGGGTCTCGGGGACCACTGAGACGAGAGCCTCATCGAACCGGCTACTCGTGGCTCGCATGTTTCTTCGCGCCGGGCTAGACTGGCCCCGATGGCGACCACGTCCCGCGAGCTCGAGCTGAGCGAGCTCATCGCCGACACCGAGGCCGAGATCGCGCGCCTCGTCGCCGATCGCGACGCCGCAACTGCGGGCGTCTACGAGATGGCCCGCTACCACCTCGGGCTCGACGGCTCGGGTGCACCGGCCGGCAAGCGGATGCGACCGCTGCTCGGGTTGCTCGCGTACGCCTCGATCACCGGCGACCACCACGCCGCCCTCCCGGGCGCGGCGGCCGTGGAGCTCGGCCACAACTTCAGCCTCGTCCACGACGACATCGAGGACGGCGACCTCGAGCGGCGCCATCGGCCGGCGCTATGGACCCGCGCCGGCGTGCCCCAGGCGATCAACACCGGCGACATGCTGTTCAGCCTGTCGCGAGTCGCGCTCCACCGCCTGAGCGACCTCGGCTTCAGCGACGCGAAGGTCCTGCGCCTGATGCGCCTGTACGACGACACCTGCGTTGCGCTGTGCGAGGGCCAGTACATCGATATCGCGACGAGCGAGCGCGACGACCTGATGTCGGTCGAGCTGTACTTCGACATGATCGGCCGCAAGACCGCGGCCCTGATCGCCGCGTCGATCGAGGCCGGGGCGCTTCTCGCGACCGACGACGAAGAGGTCATCCGACGCTACCGGGCGTTCGGCTGGGCGCTCGGGATCGCGTTCCAGCTCAACGACGACCTCCTCGGGATCTGGGGCGCGGAGCAGGCCACCGGCAAGGAGCCGACCGACCTCGCGCGCAAGAAGAAGACCCTGCCCGTGATCTACGCGTTCGAACACGCGTCGCCGCCGGATCGTGAACGGCTGGCGATCCTCAACCGTGTGCCCAGCCCGAGCCCGGCCGAGGTCCAGGAGATCGTCGCGATCCTCGAGCGGACCGGAGCTCGCGACTACACCCGCGACCAGGCCCGCCACTACCGCGATACCGCGCTCGCCGAGCTCTCGGCGGCGGGCGTCATCGATGGCGCGGCCCGCGAACGCCTCGAGGGCGTGATCGTCTCGGTGATCAGCGCCTAGCTGCCGGCGCTAGCCGTCGTCGTCGGCGCGGTCCTCGGGGGGCTGTCGCACGGCCAGCACCTTGCCGACGCGGCGGCCGTCGGTCGTCTCGACCGTGAGGGTCACGCCGTCGAGGTCGACGCGGTCGCCCGGTGAAGGCACGCCGCCGACGCGGTGGTAGACGAGCCCGCCGACCGTGTCGTATTCGTCCTCGTCCTCGAGCGGCAGCTCGACGTCGAAGAGGTTGCGCAGCTCGTCGACATCGGCTCGGCCGTCGAGGCGGGCCTGATCCGGCGAGATCCGCACGACCATCGGCTCCTCGACGTCGTATTCGTCCTGGATCTCGCCGACGATCTCCTCGAGCAGGTCCTCGATCGTCACGAGCCCGGCCGTGCCGCCGTATTCGTCGAGCACGATCGCGAGATGGACCTTGCGGCGCTGGAGCTCGTGGAGGAGGTCGTCGACGGACATCGATTCGGGCACGAACAGCGGCGGCCGCAGGAGCGTCCTCAGCGGTGGCGGCTCCTCGGCCGCGGCCCGGAGGTACGGCAGCAGGTCCTTCGCGTAGAGGATCCCGACGATGTGGTCGATCGTCTTCTCGAAGACCGGGATCCGCGAGTGGCCCTCGGCGATGATCGTGTCGATCGCCTGCTCGAAGGTCGCGCTCACGGACAGGTTCACGATCGAGACGCGCGGGACCATGACCTCGTGGACATGCCGCTCGCCGAGCTCGATGACGGCGTTGATCATCTGCTCTTCCTCGGCCTCGAGGACGCCCTGCTCGCCGCCACGCTCGACGATCAGGCGCAGCTCCTCAGCCGTGATCTGGGCCTCGCTGCTGACCTCGACGCCGATGAGCTTCGTGATGGCCCGGGTCACGCCCGTCAGGAGCGCGATGACCGGGCCGAGGACGCGGCCGAGAACATCGACGGGCCGCGCGAGCGCGAGCGCGACGCGTTCGGCGGCGGCGAGGCCGATCGTCTTCGGGACGAGCTCCGCGAACACGATCGTGAACAGCGCCAGGATGACCGTCACGGTCACGAGCGCAACGCCCTCGGCGCTCGAGCGGCCCATGCCGACGTCGACGAGCAGGTCGCGCAGGCCATCGACGAGGCTGACGGCGGCGTACGCCGAAGCGAAGAAGCCGATGACCGTCAAGCCGAGCTGCGAGACCGCGAGGAAGCGGGCCGGGTCGTCGAGCAGGCGACGGACACGCTTGGCCCCGCGATTGCCCTCCTCGACGAGCTGCTCGATCCGGCTCCGGCGGACCGACACGAGCGCGATCTCGGCCGCGACGAAGAACCCTTCGAGCAGCGTCAGGATCGCGAGGACGACGATCTCCTGTCCGGGAAACATCAGGACTTCGTCTTCTTGTCCGGCTCGCGGCGAGCGCGCGGCTCGCGGATCCGCGCCGGGACGCCGACGGCGAGCTTGCCCGGCGGGACGTCGCGGGTCACGACCGCGCCCGCGCCGGTCTTCGCGCCGTCGCCGACGGTCACCGGGGCGACGAGCATCGTGTCGACCCCGAGGAAGGCGCCTTCGCCCACGGTCGTATGGTTCTTGACGACGCCGTCCCAGTTCGCGGTGATCGTGCCCGCGCCAACGTTCGTGCCCGCACCGAGCTCCGCGTCGCCGAGATAGCTCATGTGGTGCTGCTTCACGCCGCGACCGAGGCGCGTGTTCTTCAGCTCGGCGAAGTTGCCGACCTCGGCGTCCTGGCCGACGTGGCTGCCCGGCCGGAGATGGGCGAACGGCCCGATCCGGGCGCCATCCTCGACGACCGCCGACTCCAGCACGCTGGCCCAGACGTGGCAGCCCGCGCCGATCGTCGAATCGACGATCTGGCTGCCGGCCCCGATGACCGTCCCGGCGCCAACCGTTGTCTCCCCGCGGAGGATGACGTTGGGTTCCAGCTCGACCTCGGGCGCGAGCGTGACCGACCAGTCGAGGTAGACCGTCGAGGGGTCGCGCATCGTCACGCCGTCGCGCATCCAGCGCTCGTTCAACCGAACGCGGACGGCCCATTCCGCACCGGCGAGCTGGGCCCGGTCGTTGACGCCATCGAAGCGGCCGTCGTCGGCGACGGCAACGGCGCTGACGATTCGGCCGTCCTCGCGCGCGAACTGGACCAGGTCGGTGAGGTAGAGCTCGCCGGTCGCGGCCGACGGTTGGAGATCGCCGATCCGGCGCCGCAGCCAGGCCGCATCGAACGCGTAGAGGCCGGCGTTGATCTCGCTCGTCGCGAGCTCGTCCGGGTCGGCGTCCTTGACGTTGACGATCCGCTCGACGCTGCCGAACTCGCTTCGCACGACGCGACCGAGCGATCCCGGATCCGCGGCGTCAACGCTGACGAGCGCGATCGCCGCGTCGTCGAGGCGGCGGGCCTCGAGGATCGCCGCGAGATCCTCGGCCTCGACGAGCGGCACGTCGCCGGACATGACGACGATCTCCGCGACGGAGTCGGGAACCGCCGACAGCGCGGCTGCAACGGCGTCGCCGGTGCCGAGGGCCTTGGCCTGGCGGGCGAACAGGGCGCGGCCGTCGAACGACTTCCTGAGCGCCGCCGTGGCGCGTGAATCGACGACGATCGGCCGGCCGCCGGACTCGCCGACCGCTTCCTCCCAGGCATCGAGGACGTACGCCAGCATCGGCCGGCCGCAAAGCGGGTGGAGCACCTTGGGGAGCCGCGAGCGCATCCGGGTCCCGAGGCCCGCGGCGAGCACGACACCGGCCGTCCGCCGGGCGCGACTTGGGGCTGTTGAGGTCATGGGCGACAGGCGGGAAGCGTACGGGCGGTCCGAATGAGCGTCAACCGAGCGCGGCAAGCGGGTCGAAGCGCTCGACGAGGTCCGCGCGCCACGCAGCCGGCTCGAACGGCGGGCAGTAATAGCCGCGCGCCCGCCACACGCGACCCTCGCGAAACGTGAGTACGAACACGCTGAACCAGCGCTGACCATCCGGGTAGACGAGGCTCGCCTCGCCGAACCACGTATCGGCGTCGCCTGAGACCCGGATGGGGACGCCGGTGGGTGTCAGGACCCACTCCTCGGCGCCGCCGCCGAGCTCGATCGCTCGGGCCGTCGGCAGGCCTCCGGGGTAGCCCTCGGCCTCGGCTCGAAAACCCGCCAGCCCGAATCGCTCGCCGGACTGCGGGTACAGCATCCGAACCTCGGGATGGAGGAGTCGGATCGTGCCCTCGTAGTCACGATCGATCAAGGTCTGGAAGTAGCGCTCACTCACGGTCCGCTGGACTGGCTGGCCGTCGCCGTCGTCCGCCCAGCGCTTCGGGTCGATCGTCGGCTCCAGCTCGACGAAGGGTCGACGCCAGGCGGGGGATTCGAACGGCTCGCCGAAGTAGCTCGTCTGCCGCCGGATGCGGCCGCCCCGAAGCTCGAACCGGTCGACGTACCACCACGGCCGCCCGCCGTAGTCGAACTTGGCCTCCGCGAGCACGAGGTCGTCACGACACGACGTGAGGAACGGCCCGGCAAGGAGCGTTGGCGGATTCGGATTGCGACGCAGGACCTCCACGAACGCCGCAGCTCCGCGGACCCGCTCTCCGGACTGTGGCAAGACCTGGACCGCCTCCGGCGCCGCGAGGGCGGCAAGGGCCGCGTAGTCGCCTCCGATGAGCCCGTCGAGGTAGCGCGTGAGGAGCTCCGCGTGCTCGGGTCGAACGCTCACGTCACGGTTTCCTGGCGATCGCGTCGATCTCGACCTTGGCGCCCTTCGGCAGGGCCCCGACGGCGAACGTCGAGCGCGCCGGCGGCGGATCGGCCATGTGGCGCGCGTAGATCGCGTTCACGGCGCCGAAGTCGTCGATGTTCGCGAGATAGACGGTCGTGCGGACGACGTCGGCGAACGAGCAGCCGGCGGCATCGAGCACAGCCGCGAGGTTCCTGAGGGCTCGTTCGGCCTGGGCTTCGACACCATCGACGAGCTCGCCCGCCGCGGGATCCAGGCCGATCTGGCCCGAGCAGAACACGAGGTCACCGCTCGCGATGGCCTGGCTGTACGGGCCGACGGCGCCTGGTGCGCCGGTGGTCGAGACCGCCTCGCGGGTCATCGTGCGGAACCCTCCTCGTGATCAGCCTCGCGCCTGAGGATCGTCGTTGCGGCGATGCTCGGGCCTGATTCGCCGATGGCCGGCAGACGTTTGGTCTCGACGGCGTCGTGCAGCTCGGCGGCGGCGGCCTCGGCCTCCTCGAGCGAAGGATAGAGCGCCCAGAGCGTCGGGCCGGAGCCCGTTTGGCCGATCGACCGGTGGAGGAGCCGAGTCAGCGCACGGCGAAGGGGCAGGAGTGCGGGCGCGAGCACGTTCGCTGGCGCCGACAGGTCGTTCGCCACGGCGAGGATGCCCGCGCGATCCAGCAGCGCCCGGCCGGACAAGCCGGCCCTCCACTCGCTCGCGAGATGTTCCGACGTCAGGCGGGTTGAGCCGGACCCGGCCGTCGCCGCTGCGTCGAAGGCCGCGAAGACGACCGCCGTCGAGAGCGCGGTCGGCGGGGTCACGAGCAGCACGCCGAGCGGCTGGCCCGTCAGGTCGGGCAGGAGCGTCGCGCGTTCGCCTCGGCCCTCGAGCAACGCGCTCCCGCCGGCGAGGAAGAACGGCACGTCCGAACCGAGGGTTGCCGCGATCGCCGCTCGATCGACGAGATCAGGCGGCGCCTGCCATGCCTCGAGCGCGGCGTCGAGCGCCGCCGCCGCGTCGCTCGAGCCGCCACCGAGCCCGGCCGCCACGGGGATCCGCTTTTCAAGCCGGATGGCGAGGGGCACGGTCGCCGCCCCACGACCAACGGCCCTGCGTGCCGCGCTGACGGCTCGAAGGACGAGGTTGTCCTCGGTCGGGCCGGCGTCATGTCCGTCGACGCGGAGCGTGTCTTCGGCGCCCGCTGCGGGCGCCACGCTGAGCCGGTCGGCGAGACCGAGCGGCACGGCGACCGAGTGGAGGTCGTGGAAGCCGTCCCGGCGCTTGCCGAGGACGGCGAGCGTCAGGTTGAGCTTGGCGGGCGCCAGGCGGACGACGGGGGCCAGGCGCAGGAACGGATCGTCGGTCATGGCATTGCCTCGAGCAGCCGCAGCCACTCGTCGACCGAAACGGTCTGGGGCCGCCGATCGGACGCGATGCCGGCCTCGGCGAGGGCCGCCAGCACCTGATCCGGCGGGACGCGGAGCTGCCGGGTCAGGACGTTGTGGAGCATCTTGCGGCGCTCCCGGAACGCGGCCTGGACGAGGCGCCACAGATCGTCCTCGACCTCCGGCGCCGGCCTCCAGTGGCCGGGCGCATACGGCTCGAGCACGACTACGGCCGAATCGACCTTCGGCGCGGGCTCGAACGCGGTCGACGGCACCCGGACGGCGAGCCGGGCAACAGCGTGGTACTGGACGAACACGGCGAGATAGGACAGTCCACCGGGCGCCGCCGTGATGCGTTCGGCGACCTCGCGCTGGAGCATGAGCACGAGGCGCACGGGCCGGGGCGGTGCGCCGAGGAGCCGGTGGAGGATCGGGCTCGTGATGTGATACGGCAGGTTCGCGACGACGTCGTAAGGCCGCTCCACCGTCCCCGCGAGATCGAGATCGAGCGCGTTGTCCTCGATGAGCCTGAGGCGCCCGTCCGCGATCGGTTCCGCGAATCGATCGCGCAGGAGCTCGCTCAGGCCGCGGTCGATCTCGATGGCCGTGACGATCGCCCCCGCGTCGAGCAGCGCGCCGGTGAGGATGCCGAGGCCCGGGCCGATCTCGAGGACGCGCCGGCCGGGCTGGGGTTCCGCGAGCTCGACGATCGCGTCGAGCACGTCGGGGTCGCTGAGGAAGTTCTGCGAGAGGCCGTGGCGGGCCGCGAGCCCGGCGCCGCGGAGGGATGCCCGGACGGTCGCCGCGTCGATGCGGGGTCGCCCTCCGGAGGTCACCGCGTCGCGAGCGGCAGCGAGGGCCGAGCGTCGAGCCCGAAGCCGGCCCGCTCCCCCGCGCCGAACCGCCACGCGGCCGCGGCCCCGATCATGGCCCCGTTGTCCGTGCAGAGACCCGGCCGAGGCACGATGAGCGGCAGCCCGAGCGCCTCGGCCTCCCCGGCGAGGCGATCGCGAAGCTCGCGGTTCGCCGCGACACCGCCGCCGAGGAGGATGGATCGCGCGCCCAGCTCCCGGGCGGCGCGGATCGTCTTCGCGACGAGGACGTCGACGATCGAGTCCTGGATGCCCCAGGCCAGCTCGGCCGTGGTGGCCTCCGGCAACGCTGCGTCCGGATCGTCGTCTGGCAGCCGCGCGTCGCGACGCGCCTCGTCGACCGCACGCCGGGCGGCCGTCTTGAGGCCCGAGAAGCTGAAGTCGAACGTCTCGCCGAGCCACGCCCGTGGAAAGGGCGTGCCGTGGCTCGCGGCTCCCGTCGCGGCCGCCTGGATCGCCGGCCCGCCCGGATAGCCCAGGCCAAGGAGCCGGCCGACCTTGTCGAACGCCTCGCCCGCCGCATCGTCGAGCGTCTGGCCGAGGAGCCGGTACGTCAGGTGGTCGCGCATCTCGACGAGGAACGTGTGCCCGCCGGACACGACGAGGGCGACAAGGGGGAAGACTGGCTGCGGCCGATCACCCTCTATCTCACCGGGGTCGAGCAGCCAGCCGGCGTAGACGTGGCCCTCGAGGTGGTTGACCGCGACGAGCGGGCGATCGTGGACCCAGGCGAGCGTCTTCGCGACGTTGATGCCGACGAGCAGCGAACCCGCGAGGCCCGGTCCGTACGTCACGCCGACGGCGTCGATGTCCGGCCAGCTCGCGCCCGCCGACGCAACGGCCTCGTCCAGCGCCGGCAGGATCCAGCGCAGGTGGGCACGAGCGGCGACCTCGGGCACGATCCCACCGCTCTGCGCGTGGAGCGCCACCTGGCTCGCAACGACGTTCGCGTGGATCCGCCGCCCGTCCTCGACGAGCGCGACGCCCGTCTCGTCGCACGAAGACTCGATCGCCAGGATCAGCGGCCCGCTCACCCGTGCGGCTCAACGGGCGGCTCGCCCGCTCCCGCCGGCTGGTCCGGGCTGCGGCGAGGATCGGGCGGCGGCGCGGCATCGATGCTCGTCCGGAGCGCCTCGATCCGGCTACGCATGGCCGGCGCGTCGAGCGGATCCGTCGTCATGATCAACGCGTCCTCGTTGTTGTCCGAGTAGTAGCGCGGCCGCAGGCCGACCGGCCGGAAGCCGAACGCCTCGTACATGCGCCGGGCCGCGAGGTTCGAGAGCCGCACCTCGAGGGTCGCCTCGCGCGCACCGCGGGCGAGCGCGACGTCGAGGAGCGCGAGCATGAGCCGCGCCCCGATCTTCTGGCGGCGCCAGTCCGGGTCGACGGCGACCGTCGTGACGTGGGCCTCGTCGACCATGAGCCAGATCCCGCCGTACGCGACGATCTCACCCTCGACCCGGGCGACGAGGTACGAGGCCAGGCGGTTCGTCTGGATCTCGCTGCGATACGCTTGCTCGGGCCACGGCACGCTGAAGCTCGCGGCTTCGATCCGCTGGATGGCATCGAGGTCGCCGAGCGACATCGGTTCGATGCGCAGCCTCACGGGCGGTCGAGCGACCACGCCATCTCGCCTGATGCTGCCGCGACGCCGCGGGGCAGCGAAACGTACTCGGGCACGAGACGCGCGACGTCGTCTGCGTCGCCCGCTTCGAGGCGTGCGGCGCCGAGCGCGAGGAGGCTCTCGGCGAGCCGCTCGCGGGCGCCCGAACCACGCGCCAGGTCGTCCGCTGCGGCGCGGCCGTCGAGGTCGACCGCGATCACGGTCGCGGCGGCGTCCAGCTCGAGGTCGGCGCCCCCGCTGACGAGGCGCGGCTGCGCGACGGCGGCGCCGCGCACCTCCGTGACGACGATGCCCGACGGACCGGCCGGCAGGAGCACGACGATGTGGTCGGCGCCCAGGTCGGCAGCCGCGGCATGGGCGAGCGCGGCGGCGGTCGAGATGCCGACGATCGGGATGCCGAGCTCGTGGGCCAGCGTCTTCGCGGTCGCGAGGCCGATCCGCAGTCCTGTGAACGCCCCCGGCCCGGTTCCGACGACGATCGCACCGAGCTCGTCGCGTCGCAGGTCCTCCGCGGCGAGCAGCTCGACAATCCGTCCGAGCAGCTCCTCACCGTGGCGGTAGCCGGCGGACCAGGTCAGCTCACGGCGAAGAGCGCCGGATGACTCGCCGAGGGCGACGACAGCGACGCTCGTCGCCGTGTCGATCGCGAGACTGAGGCGGCCGGCCGCCATCAGCGAACCGTCGAGCCGGCGCCCGATCGAAGGCCCGTGATCGCGTCCAGGTAGCGGCGATACGGCAGGCGCGTCGCGCGCACGCGGATCGTGCGGGGGTCGTCGCCGCCGCCATCGATCTCGACGTCGAGACGCGCCGCCGGGAGGGCCGCGCCGAGGCGATCGGGCCATTCGACGAGGGTCACGCCGCTCGCCTGGCGATCGTCGATGAGCCCGCCGGCCAGCGCCTCCTCGGCCGACGCAAGCCGGTAGAGGTCGAGGTGGAAGAGCGACAGGCGGCCGGCGTGCTCGGCCATCAGGATGAAGCTCGGCGAGCTGACGGTCGTCGTCACGCCGAGGCCCGCTCCGAAACCCTTCGCGAGGACCGTCTTCCCTGCGCCGAGCTCACCCCAGAGACAGATGAGGTCGCCGGGTTGGGCGACGTCGGCGAGCCGCCGGCCGAGCTCGAACGTGACGTCCGGGGCCGGCGAGATGAGCTCGCGCTCGAGATCCGTGATCGTGGGCACGCGTCCGAGCGTAGCCGAAGGTGCTGCCCAAAGCCGCCAACTAGCCGGCCGTCGGCCTCACGCGTAACGCTCGAGGTCGCCGATCGAGATCCGGGCCCGGCCGTCCGATCCAAGGTCGACGAGGCCGACAAGCGGATCCGCCGTCCCGCGCGAGCGTCGCGCGGCGAGCTCGAGCCAGCGTCCCTCGCGGCCGGCCAGCGGGCCACCGATGACACGGACCAGATCGGGTTGCGGGTCCGGGAGCACGATCGCCGGATCGTCGATCACGAGCGCGGCCGGATCGCCGATCAGCGCCACGTCCCGGCCTTCGAGCGCGCTCAGGATCGCGTTTGCCGGTCCCGCGATCGGCCGCCGACCGGTGCCGTCAAGGATCAGGATGCCGAAGGGGGCATGAACGTGGAGCGAGGCGCGGCGGCGGCTCTCGGCGCCCGCAAGATCGCGTCGCACGGCCGCGGCGAGGCTGCCGACGACGATGCCCCGAACACCGGTCGCCCGTGCGCGCGTGAGAGCTTCGGCATCGACATGTGCGCCGGCGACGAGCACGGCCCCCGAACGAGCGACGTCGATCGCGGACGCGCGCAGCTCGGCGCGCGGACCGGCGGCGATCTCGAGCTGGCCGCGCGCCGAGTCGCCGAGCAGCGTCCGACCGAGGAGCGCGCGGCCGGCCAGCCGGAGGCGGATCCCGTGACCGGCATCGGCGGTCAGGACGGCGCCGGCCGCGGGCGCTTCGAGAACCTCGAGTCGCTCCGGAACGGCGATCCGCCAATGGCCGTTGACGGCGAAGAGCGCCTCGCCGGGCCGGGCATGGTCGCGCGAGCCCGGGAGCGGGGTGTCGCTTTCGGCGCCGTTCCTCGGACGCGGCCAGTGGTCGCCGGGCTGGAGCGACGCGGCCTCCTCCATCGAAACGCGAAGGATCGTGGTCTGGCCGCGCAGCGAGCGCTCGGCGAGGGGATCGCCCGGCGCGACGCTGTCGCCCGCCTGGACGAGCGGCCGGTCCCCGGGCAGCAGTCGGAACCACGCCTCCGGTGCGTCCACGACGAGCCGGCGGCGCCGAACGAGCCCGAGCCCGTTCGGCAACGCGGCAGTAACGGCCGCCATCAGCTCGCGCTCCAGAGACCGTCATGCCAGGTGCCGAGGACGGTCCGCCGCTCCTCACCGTGGGCCGGCAGGCGCAGTGTTACGCCACGGCCGTCGACGAGGAGCCCCGCGAGGCCACCGGAGACGCGGACTACGGTTCGCCGTGACGTGCGCCGCAGCCCGCTCGGCGGCAGCTCGATCGTCGCGATCGCCTCAGCGCCCGGCGGGAGGTCGACGATCTCGATCGTGCCGGCATGGACATCGAGCGGCAGCACCACGCCGTCGCTGGCCACCTCGACGTGGACCGGCGCCGCGCCAGCGCGATGCGCCGGATCGAGGATGAGCAATGAGCCAACCGGCAGGAGGAGGTCGTCGGCGAGGTCGCGGATGAGCTCGGCGCGGCGGGCATCGTCCGCCTCGGTGCCGAGCGGCGCGAGCAGTCGAGCGTGGTCGACGACGACCTGCACGGCCCCCGGCCGTCGCAGGACGTCGGCGATCGTCAGCGCGACGGCCGCGGGCGGTGCGAGCGCGAAGCCGCCGCCGCGGATCACGATGACGTCCGGAGGCGGGCCCGCGTCCAGGCCGCCGCTCTCGGCGACGAGCTCGTCGAGCGCCGCGGCGGCCGCGACGAGGCGGATCCGGGCCCCGACGCCGCCGGCATCGGCCCACGGCGCCAGCCGCAGATCGTGCAGCCGGTCGCCGATCTGGTGGCGATCGGCCCAGCGCGAGGACCAGCCCAGGAATCGCTCGGCGCTCTCGACGACATCGCCGGAGGCGAGGCCCGAACCGGCCGAGATCCACGTCGCGACCTGGCCGTCCTCGTCGCCGAGCGGCGGGGCCGCGAATGTCCGGCTGCCCGCATCGAGGCCGATGTCGATGACCTCGACCCGACGGTCGAGCGCGGCGGCGAGCGCCGACGCCGCCTCCGCGAGCACGGAGCGGCCGTCGCCATCGGGTGCTCGGAGGTGGGCGAGGACAGCCCGGACGCGGGCCCGGAGGTCGGTACCCCGGGTCACCGGGACCGCGATGACCGGCGCTGGCGCGTTCTCGTCATCGAGACCCAGGCGATCGAAGCGCCGCTCGCGGGCCGCCATCGCGCCGGCGAGCACGACCGGCAGGTCCTGGCGCCGGAGCCGAGCAGCCGCGACGAGCGCGACGAGATCGTCGATCGACGCCCGTTCGTCGGCGCCCGGCGGGTCGTCGGCGGCAAGGAGGACCGCCGCGACCTCGGGTCGGAGCAGAAGGCCCGTGACCTCACGCGGATCGCCCGCCTCCGGGTGGCTGCCGATCGTTCGCCAGCCGGCGCCGGCGGCCAGCCGCTCAGCGACCTGGAGCGCACGCGGAGAGCCGGCGAGGACGGCGAGGGTCGGCGGCGCTGCCGTTGCCGCTCGGAGGACGGGAATGTCGCTCACGCCGTCGGTGATCCGGAGCGACGCGGCGAGCGACGCGTCCGTTTCGGCCAGCTCCGCCGCGAGCCGCTCGATGAGCGCCGCTTCCGAGCCGTCCGCCGGCGCGGCACCGGCCGCCAGGAGTCGCCAGCGGCCGTCGACCCGACCGATGATCGCGGCCGCGGTGGTCGCCGCTCCGGCATCAACGGTCGCCAGCACGGATCCCCGGCTCGTCATGGGTTGCCTCGCGCCGGGCGGGCCTCGGCCCGGCCGGCGAACGTCAGGCGTTCCAGGCCTGTTCCTCGGCCAGCTCCTCGAGCCGGGCGATGAGGAGCTCGATCCCGTCGTCGTCGGCGAGGATCGCCGACGCATCGGCCGAGTCGCCACCGAAGACCTGGCGCAGCACCGGGTCGAAGAAGAGCATCGCGTTCGCGTCCAGCGGCCGATACGGCCGGCTGGCCTGCAGGAACTGGACCGCCGGCCCGGTCAGGCCACGCAGCTGGATCTCGCGAGCGACGGTCTCGACCAGCTCGTCGCGACCCTCGTCGCCCGCATCGAAGCCGACGTCCATGTCGCGCTCCTCGTCGCTCATGCGGAGGGTTTCTGGACCGACCGCTCGGCGGTCGCGGTCAACGCGCGGCCGAAGGCCTCGTAGGCCGCGGCGCCGCGGAGCGCGAACACGACATGCTGGATCGAAGGACTGTCGGCCAGCTCATCGCGGACGGTGCTGACGGTGATCGTCGCGGCCTCGTCGAGGGGGAACCCGCCGACACCGGTCCCGAGCGCGGGGAAGGCCACGCTCGCGGCGCCGATCTCGCGTGCCCTGGCCATCGCGCTGCGGGTCGCGGCTTCGATGACCGGACCGCTCGTCCGGCGGTCGCGGTCCAGGGACACGGCGTGGATCACCACCTTCGCAGCGAGCTTGCCCGCGGCTGTGACGATCGCGTTGCCGAGCGCCTGGGGACCCTGCCGAACGGCCGCGAACTCGATCTCGTCACCGCCGGCGCGCTTCAGCGCCCCGCCAACACCCGTGGCCATCCAGAGGGTGACATTGGCAGGGTTCACGATCGCGTCGACCTCGAGGTCGCAGATGTCGCCGTTCCAAAGTTCGATTCGTGCCACGTCGTCCCAGGGGAATGGAGGGTCCGGACGCCGACCACGCCGGATGGCGCATCGTACACCCGGGTCAGGCGCCGAGCCATCGCCGCGAGGACCACCCAGGTGATCGTCCCGGAGCGCTGCGCGAGCTCGAGAACCGGGATCTCCGCGGTGCCCTGGCCGCCCACGAGAACGAACTCATCGTCGACGCCGACAGGCGGACCGGGCACGTCCGTGACATCGACCATGAGCGCATCCATTGCGACGTTGCCGACGAGCGGCGCGCGCACCCCGCGGACGAGCGCGTCGGCGTGGTTCGAGACGTGTCTTGGGTAGCCGTCGGCATACCCGACGGGCAGCGTCGCGATCCGGCTTGGCCGGCGGGTGGAGAACGTCGGACCGTAGGACACGCCCCAGCCGGCCGGGAGGTCGGCGACGCGCGACGGCCGCGCGACGAGGGCCAGCGCGGGCCGGAGCGCGGCCAGCCCGGCGCCAAAGCGCGGATCGACGTCATCGGGAGCGATGCCGTAGATCGCAAGCCCGGGCCGGATTGCCTCGTATGCCGCCAGCCCGCCGACGGCCAGTCCGCCCGTGGCCACGACATGACGCCGTCGCGGCGCCAGGCCGTCCTGTTCGAGGGCCGCCAGCGCAGCCTCGAAGCGCTCGAACTGGGCATCCGTCCGCGGGCCATCGTCGGCCGCCTGGAGGTGGGTCCACGCCCCCGCGAAGCGCGCAGCCGGCTGGGCAGCGATCGCGCGCGCCGCGGCCACGATCCGGCCTGGTTCGAAGCCACCGCGACCCAGACCGGTCTCGACCTCGAGCTCGATCGCCAGGCGCGGCAGCCGCGCCCGCGCCGCCCGGCCCGCGCCGAGATCGCGGCCGCCGAGCGCAGCCAGCGTCCGCCCCAGGAGCTCGGGATCGCCGACGCTCAGCGTGATGCGCCGCCGCGCTGCATCCGGAGCGAGCGCCGGATCTGGCGGGTAGAGCACGAGGATCGGCCGCCGGATGCCGGCCCGTCGGAGCTCGATCGCCTCGTCGTACGCGGCGACGCAGAAGCCATCCGCCCCGGCGGCCTCGAGGGCCCGCGACGCGCCGACCGCGCCGTGGCCGTACGCGTCGGCCTTGACGACCGGCTCGACCCGGACCCCGGCCCCCACCAGCCCACGGATGAGCTCCAGGTTGACGGCCAGCGCCGCGATGTCGATCTCAAGCCAGGCGAGCCGTGGCAGCGGCGGCTCGCCGGCCGCGGCGAGGCGGGCCTCGATCGGGTCGCGCGGCCGCGGCCGATCGGTCAGCCGCCGTCCCTCGCGAGCGCGAACCCGATCCGCGACCGGCTCGAGCGCCTCGCCGCCACGGTCGACAGACGTTTTCGGGCGATCGCGATCGCCTCGGGCAGGTCAGATGCGATCAGGCCGCTGTCGCCGAACCGCTCGCGAACCGAGTCGCCGGCAAGGCCGTGGAGGTACACGCCCAGGCGCGCGGCGTCGAACGGCGAGAGGCGCTGGGCGAGCAGCGCGCCGATCGTGCCGGTCAGGACGTCGCCGGTGCCGCCGGTTGCCAGCGCCGGGTTCTCGAACGGCGCGACCGCAAGCCCGCCATCGGGTGCCGCGATCACGGTCTTCGCGCCCTTGAGCACGACAACCTGCTGCCAGGTCGCCGCAGCGTCGGCTGCCGCGGCCGCCCGCGCCGAATCGTCGTCGACGAGGTCGCCGTCGTGGCCAGGCTCGACGCCGGCCCCGGATCGCAGGCGCTCGAACTCGCCGGGGTGCGGCGTCAGCACCGCCGGCCGCCGTGATGCCGCGGTCCACCAGCCCTCGATCGTGGCCATCGAGCGGAGGGCTTCGGCATCGAGCACGAGCGGCGGCGGCGCGTCGCCGGGCGATTCGAGGAGCAGCCGCACGAACTCCGTCGTGGCCAGGCCCGGCCGGAGGCCCGGCCCGAGCGCAATTGCATCGTGCTCATGGTCGAGCGTCGCAGCGAGGGCGAGCTCCGGATCGAGCGACTCGACCTCGTCCTCGGGCAGGGCCATCGTCGTCGCCTCGACGACCTTTGCCGCGAACAGCGGCTGCAGGGACTCCGGCACGGCCAGGGTGACGAGGCCGGCACCCGCGCGGGCCGCCGCACGGCACGTCAGCAGGGCCGCGCCCGCGTAATCGAGAGAGCCGGCGATGACGAGGAGCTTGCCGAACGTGCCCTTGTGGCCGCGCGCCGGCCGCTCGGGCAGCAGCGCCGCGACGGTCGCGTCGTCCAGCGTCACCGGATCAGGCACGTTCCGCCTCGGGATCGCGGGCCGCGGCCTCCCCGCCGCCGGCCTCGTGTGCTGCCTGGGACACCTCGTGGAGCTCGCGGAGGCGCTCGATCCGCGCGAGGATCCGGCGCTCGCGATCGTCGAGCCGGGCTTCGATGTCGGGCGGAAAGAGGAAGCGGCCTCCTGCGGCCCGGACGCCATAGGCGATCGCCACCGCGTAATCGGATTCGTGGCTGATCGAGACCGCGATCCGCTCCATCTGGAGCTGCTCGGCGCGGCGCTCGGCGCGACCGTGGAGGCGCACCGCGGGCTGGCCGGTCGGAAGCCGCTCGATCTCGATCTCGCGCCAGCCGATGCCGCGGACCCCAAGCCCGAGAACCTTGCTCACGGCCTCCTTGGCGGCCCAGCGCCCGGCCAGCGTTTCGGGCCGGTCGCGGACGTAGCGCTGCTCGGCCGGGGTCAGGACGCGTGCGCTGAAGCGCGCACCGAACCGTTCGAGGGCGGCCCGGATCCGGGCGACGTTGATGATGTCGATGCCGAGCTCGGTGGTTCCCGCAGGGACAGCCCCGGGCGGTGCGGCGCCGAGATCGGCCATCGTCGAGCTACTCGACCGTGACCGACTTCGCGAGGTTGCGCGGCTGGTCGACGTCCGTGCCTCGCGCGACGGCCGTGTGATACGCGAACAGCTGGAGCGGGATGATCGCGAGGATCGGGCTGAGGAGCTCGTGCGTGTCGGGCACCCAGCAGACATCGTCGGCGAACCGTTCGATCTGGACGTCGCCTTCGGTCGCAATGGCGATGACCTTCGCGTCGCGGGCACGGCCCTCCATCACGTTGCTGATGAGCTTGTCGTAAACCGACGAGCGGGTCGCCACCGCGACGAGCGGGCACTCCGCGTCGAGCAGTGAGATCGGACCGTGCTTCAGCTCGCCGGCCGGGTAGCCCTCGGCGTGGACGTAGCTGATCTCCTTCAGCTTGAGCGCGCCCTCGAGCGCCGCCGGGTAGCTCGCGCCGCGGCCGACGAACATGAAGCCGCGGGAGTTCACGTAACGCCGGGCGAGCGCGGGCGCACCCGGCCCATTTCGAGCGAGTGTCTCGGCCGCCTGCTCCGGCAGCCGCCGCAGGCCGGCCGCGAGCTCCCGCTCGGTCGCCTCGTCGAGCGTTCCGCGAATCCGTCCGATTGCCGTCGCGAGGGCCACGAGCGTCGCCACCTGCGTGACGAACGTCTTCGACGCGGCGACCGCGATCTCGGGACCCGCGCCGAGGAACAGGACCGTATCGGCAAGGCGCGTGATCGCCGAGCCGACGGTATTCGTCACCGCGATGACCGGGCAGCCAAGGTCGGACGCGAGCTTCGCCGGCGCGATCGTGTCGGCCGTCTCGCCCGACTGCGTCACGGCGATGACGAGCGTCTTCGGGCTGAGCGGCGGTGGGCCGTAGCGGAACTCGGAGCCAACCGTGGCGCGCGCGGGCATCCCGGCGAGCGCCTGGATCGCGGCAGCGCCGACGAGCGACGCGTAGAACGCGGTTCCACAGGCCACCAGCTCCACGCCTTCGGCCGCGCGGATGACGTCTTCGAACGCGTCCAGCTCCTCGACGCGGATCCGCCCGTCGCGGGTCAAGCGACCGCTGATCGCGCCGCGAAGCGCATCGGGCTGCTCGTGGATCTCCTTGAGCATGAAGTGCTCGTAGCCGCCCTTCTCCGCGAGCTCGGGCGTCCAGTCGATGATCGTCTCGACCCGCTCGCGCGGCCGGCCTTCGACGTCGGTCACCTCCACGCTGTTCGGGAGGAGATCGGCGACATCGCCATCCTCTAGGAAGATGATGCGGTCCGTGTGGGCCAGGATGGCCGCGACGTCGCTGGCGATGAAGCTCTCCTCACCGTTGCGACCGACGACGAGCGGCACGTTCTGGCGGGCGCCGACGAGCCGGCTGATCTCGCCGCGGTGCATGACGACGAGCGCGTAGGCCCCCTCGACCTGGCGGAGGGCCGCCCGGACCGCGTCGGCGAGATCGCCCTCGTAGGCCTCCTCGACGAGATGGGCGATCGCTTCGGTGTCGGTCTCCGAGGTCAACGTGTGGCCGCGCTCGACCAGCCCGTCGCGGAGCTCGCGGAAGTTCTCGATGATCCCGTTGTGGATGACGGTGATGTCGCCCGTGCAGTCCTGGTGGGGGTGGGCGTTGAGGTCGTTCGGCCGGCCGTGCGTCGCCCAGCGCGTGTGCGCGAGCCCGATCGCGGCATGCGGCAGGCGGTCCGCGATCGCGGTCTGGAGGTTCGAGAGCTTGCCGGCCTTCTTCTCGACGAAGAGGTCGCCCTGCTCGTCGACGAGGGCGATGCCGGCCGAGTCGTAGCCGCGGTATTCGAGGCGGCGCAGGCCCTCGATGAGGATGGGCCCCGCCTCACGCGGTCCGGTATAGCCGACGATGCCACACATCCGGCGTCAGTTCCTCCATGTCGCTCGGCCGAAGCCGCGCGGAACGTGATTCGCGGTTGCGGGCACCGCGCGTCAGTGTAGACGCTCGTTCGCGATCGCCGCGATCTCGTCGGCCAGGCGAGCGACCATCGTCGCGTCCGGACCCTCGACCATCACCCGGAGCGCGGGTTCGGTGCCCGACGGCCGGACGAGGATCCGGCCACCGCGACCGAGCTCGGCTTCGGCGCCGGCGATCGCTCGCCGAAGGACCGGATCGCCTTCCCACTGGTCCTTATGACGCACCCGGATCGCGCGCTGTTGCTGGGGCAGCAACGGGATCCTTGCGGCGAGGGTCGCGAGCGGCTCGCCGCTGGCGACCATGACCCGCAGGACCTCGAGGCCGGTCAGGATGCCGTCGCCGGCATTCGAGTGCTCGCGGATGATCACGTGGCCGCTCTTCTCGCCACCGAGCCCGGCCCCTTCGACCTCCATGCCATCGAGGATGTAGCGATCGCCGACGGGCGTCCGGACGACCGATCCACCGGCCGCCTCGACCGCTGCCGCGAGGCCGCCGTTCGAGAGGACCGACACCACGAGCACGCCGCCGGGCAGGCGATCGGTCGCGAGGCGCTCGAGGGCCAGGATGCCGAGGACCTGGTCGCCGTCGACGATCGCGCCGGTCGCGTCCACGGCGATCAGCCGGTCAGCGTCTCCGTCGAGGGCGAAGCCGACGTCCGCGCCGCGCTCGACGACCGCCGTCGCGAGCGACGCCGGATCGGTGGCGCCGCAGTGGAGGTTGATGTTCGAACCGTCGGGCTGGTCGTGGATGACCTCGACCGTCGCGCCCGTCGCCCGGAAGATCGGCCCGGCGGCGACGCAGCCCGAGCCGTTCGCGCAGTCGATGACGACGCGCGTCCCGGCGGCCTTGATCGTGGCGGCGAGACCCTTGCGCGCCTCGACGTAGCTGACGAGCGTCGCCCGGGCGTCGATCGTCCGGCCGATCTCGGCCGGCCGGACCGCTGTGAGCTCATCCGCGCGCCAGATCAGGTCCTCGAGCTCGTCCTCGACGGCGTCCTCGAGCTTGTGGCCGGCCTCGTCGAGAACCTTGAGGCCGTTGTCCTCGGCCGGATTGTGCGACGCGGAGACCATGATCCCGGCGGCGATCCCCTCGCCCGCGGCAAGGAACGCGAGCGCCGGCGTCGGCACGACGCCGACCTGGTGGACGTCGACGCCAAGGCTGGTCGCGCCGGCCGTGATGGCGGCGACGAACATGTCGCCGGAACGGCGCGTGTCCTGGCCGACGATGAGGCCGCCCGCCGAGCCGGCGAGGCGCGCGGCGACGGCGCGGCCGAGCGCGTAGGCGAGCGTCGGCTTGAGGTCGACATTCGCGACGCCGCGAATGCCGTCCGTCCCGAAGAGCCGCGCCACTACGGCGCCGGAGAGCCGGACGGGGCGGCCGGCGTGCCGATCGTGATCGAGATGTGATCGGGTGCGACGACGACGAGGCTGACGCCGGCCGGGAGGCTGATCGTGACCGGCAGCTCGTACTGGCCCGGGGCCAGGCCGGTGACATCGATCGTCGCGACGAGGCTGGCGGCGTCGATCCGGTCGAGGTCGGAGAGCGGCCCGCCCAGCGTGACGACGACGAGGTTGACCGCGGGGTCGTAGGTCACGTCCGAGCGGGCGCCAACGAGCGCCAGGCCGGCTTCGAATGTCCGTGTCCCGGTGACCTGCCGGAGCACGACCGTCACTGTCGCGTTCTCGACGCCGAGCGGGAGAACGCCGTCGGGCAGGTCGAAGTCGATCGTCGCCTCGACGGTCCCTGTGGCACCGGCCACGGACACCGGCAACGTGTCGATCTTGCCGAGCGGCTGGAGCTCGTCCGCGTCGCCCTCGACGAGGACGACGAGCGGGTCGACGGTCACGCTCGCGACCTCCCAGCCGACGGCGGGGGTGCCGTTCACGATCGGGTTGACGGGCAACGAGCGGGTCTGGCGATCGGTGAACACGGCGATCCGGACGCGAACCGTGGCCGGCTCGAGGTCGACGTGGGTGAGCTCGGCACCGGCAGCGTCGATCGGAACGAGCTTGACCTCCTGGTTGACGTCGAGGCCGGTCGGGTCGATGCGGACGCCGGCCACGGCCTCGATGACGCGCTGGACGACCGACTCCGGCCCGCGCACGACCACCTCCGATTCGGACAGGACGGGCTCGCGGATGTCGAGGCCGTCGGGCACCACGCCACGATCGACGACGACGGGCACGCTCTTTGTGACGACCTCGTCGAGCTGGACGTTGATTCGTTTCGGCTCCCAGTCGAGAACCGAGACGCGCGGGTCGATCGCCTCGACCTTGATCGAGAGCGACTGTGGCCCGACCCGCGGGTCCGCGGAGCTGAGATCGACCGTCGCGCGGAAGCTTGACGCGTCGACGAGCACGCCGGCGGCGTCTGATGTGAAGTAGCTGATCTGGCGGACGACCCCAAGGTCGGAGAGCAGGACGACGTTGGCGGGCTGGTTGAGACCCTCAACGGTCACGCTGCCCGAGAAGACCCGCGAACGCTCGGTCAGGACGAGACCGCCGTAGAGGAGCGTCGCGAGCGCGATCGCCCCCAGCTTGAGCGGCCAGTTGTGAACGAGGATCCGGAGCGGTCCGCTCACCGCGGCGCCTGTGCGGCGGCAGCGGTCTCCTCGTCCCGCGTCTCGACGCGCCGTGGCCATCGCAGGTTCGGTCGCCAGCTCGCTCGATCGTTCGGGTGGAGCAGCTGGCGGATCGCTCGGGTGAGCTGCGCCTCATTGAGGTTGCGAACGATCCGGGCCCGCTCGACGAGGCTGACCTGGCCCCGTTCCTCGGACACGACAATCACGAGCGCATCGGTCTGCTCGGCGATGCCGAGGGCCGCCCGATGGCGGGTCCCGATGCGCTCCGACTGGATCGTCGTCTCGACGAGTGGTAGCACGGCGCCCGCGGCGAGGATCCGATCCGCGCGGACGATGACCGCGCCATCGTGGAGCGGGCTGCGGGGCGTGAAGATCGTCCGCAGCAGGTCGGCGGAGAGGTCGGCATGGAGCATGACGCCGGTCTCGGCGATCTCCTGGAGGCCGGTCTCGCGCTCGATGACGATGAGCGCCCCGACGCCATCCGCCGAGAGATGGGCGGCCGCGCGGGAAACCTCGGCCGCGACGAGGTCCGCGTCGCGAGCCTCGGGCGACAGCAGCCGCGCGAGCGAGCCGACCCGGCCGATGCGCTCGAGCACGCGGCGCAGCTCTGGCTGGAACACGACCACGAGCGCGAACAGGCCGACGACCGCGCCGGCCTGGAGGATCTGGCTGACGAGCCGCAGGCCGAGCGCCTGGGCAACGAAGTACACCGCGACGAGGATGCTGACGCCGATGACGAGGCTTACGGCCCGCGTGCCACGGATCAGGCTGAAGAGCCAGTAGAACAGGAGGGCCGTGATGCCGATGTCGAGCAGGGTCGTCAGCTGCACCTGCTCGAGGATCGAAGCGATCAGCTGCGGCACAGTGGTTCGAGTGTAGCGCTCCGATCGTCGGCCGAGTCAGACTCAGGCCGGCGCGGCGCCCTCCGTTGCGCCGCCCGAGCCCGTCGCGACGGGCAGCCGAGACGCCGCGGTCGCCGCGGCAAGGCGCTCCGTCTCGGTGTCGCCGGTGAGGCTCGACAGGCGCTGCAGCAGGTCGAGCTTCGCGGCTGCCTCCGTGCGCCAGCCGTGGTCGAGGTAGAGATCGGCGAGGAGCAGGTGGACCGCCGGGTCGGCGGGGTCGAAGCGGAGCACCGTGAGGCAGGCGTCGACGGCGGCGTCGAGCCGGCGGTCGCCGCGGTAGCTCGCGGCCGCCTCGAGGTAGCGCTCACGGGCTTCGGCGCTGCGCCCGGCCGCGGCCAGCGATTCGGCCTCATCGACGAGTCGCTCCGGCGGCGTCGGTGGCGGAGCAGGCGGCTCTTCCGGCTCGGCGGTCTCGCCGCTCTCGGCGGCCTCGGGTTCGACGCCTGGCGTTGCGAGCTCGGCTTCGGGCGCGCCTTCGGGCGCGACTTCGGGCTCCGGCTCGGGCGCCTCGGGCGGTTCCAGGATCCGCATCGCGCGCTCCATGGCGGCAGCGACCTTCGCATCGCCGGCGGCATCGTCGAGCTGGTCTACGAGCCGTTTGAGGAAGCTCCGGCCCTGACGTGACTCCGCGAGCTCGAGGGCCTGGCGCGCGGCATCGGTCGCGTCCGCGAGCTTGCCCGCAGCGGCCTGCGCCTCGGCGAGCCTGGCGAACGTCTCGGCCGCCTCGACCCGCCGTCCGAGCGCGACGAGGATCTCGCTGCGACCGGCGAGCGCGGCCTCATCGCTGGACGCACGGTCGATGGCCCGCCCGAACGCGGCAAGGGCGTCGGTCGGGCGATTGAGCTTGATGAGGATGCGGCCGACGCTCGTATGCGGCAGCGCCCGCTCAGGCGCGAGCTCGGCTGCCTCCTCGTAGGCGTCGATCGCCTCGCCGAAGCGGTCCCGGAGCGCGGCGACGTGGCCCCGTCGAAGGGCGTCCTTGTAGCGTTCGAAGCGGTCGAGCGTCATCGCGCGGCCATCCTACGCGCCGTCCGCGAACGGCGGACATGGCCCGAATGTCAGGCGTCCGACCCCAACAGCTCGACCAGCAGGCCCTTCTGGGCGTGGAGGCGGTTCTCGGACTGGTCGAAGACCAGGCTCTGCGGACCGTCCATGACGTCCGAGGTGATCTCCTCGCCGCGATGCGCCGGCAGGCAGTGCATGACCCTGGCTCCCGGTCCGGCGAGCCCGAGCAGCGCCGCGTTCACCTGGTAGCTCGAGAAGGCGCTGCGGCGGGCGTCCGTTTCGTCCTCCTGGCCCATCGACGTCCAGGCGTCGGTGTAGATGACGTCTGCGCCGGTCACCGCAGCGCGCGGATCCTGCTCGAGGACGATCCGGCCGCCGTTGGCGGCGGCGAGTGCCGCCGCGGTCGCCATGAGCTCCGGATCTGGCTCATACCCCAGGGGATGGGCGAGCCGGACCTCGTTCCCCTGCCCTGCCGCAACGAGCGCGAGCGAGTGGAAGACGTTGTTGCCGTCGCCGACGAACGCGATCACGAGGCCCGATGTCCGGCCGAACGCCTCGCCCATCGTGAAGAGGTCGGCGAGCGCCTGGCAGGGATGCTCGTGGAGCGTGAGGGCGTTGATGACCGGAACGCGGGCGGCCTCCGCAAGCTCCCGGGCGATCGCGTGGGCGCCGGTCCGGATGACGATCCCGTCGACGACCCGTTCGAGGTTCCGGGCAACGTCGGCGACCGGCTCGCGCGTGCCCCAGCCGACGTTCCCCGCCGTGAGCTGGATCGCCTGGCCGCCGAGCTGGACCATGCCCACCTCGAACGTCACGCGCGTTCGGAGGCTCGGTCGCTCGAAGAGCATCGCGATCGTCCGCCGCAGCAGCGGCAGCGTGGCGTGGCGCCTCCGGCTGACGAACTCGGCCTTCAGCTCGGCGGCAGTCGCGAGGACCCGGCGAATCTCGGCCGGCTGGAGGTCGGCGGTGCTGACGAGATCCCGCCCGACCAGCGAGCCGGCGGGCGCCAGGTCCCGATCAGGGGCGGACATCGGTGTCCGCCGTGATCAGCGTTTGGTGTACTGCGGCGCCTTACGCGCTCGCTTGAGCCCGTACTTCTTGCGTTCCTTCATCCGAGGATCGCGGGTCAGGAGCCCGGCCTGGCGGAGCGGCACGCGGTTGGCCTCGGGATCGAGCTCGAGCAGGGCCCGGGCGATGCCATGCCGGATCGCGCCGGCCTGGCCGGACACGCCGCCGCCCTCGACCTTGATCATCGCGTTGAACCGGCCTTCCGTGCCGGTCACGCGGAACGGCATCAGGAGATCCGCCTCGTTGATCGCGTTCCCGAAATGCTCGACGAGGGTGCGGCCGTTGACGACGATCTCGCCTTCGCCGGCGAGGAGGCGGACGCGGGCGACGGCCGTCTTGCGGCGGCCGGTTCCGGCGTTGAAGGCAGAGGTGGTCATCGTGGGCTCCTCAGGCGAGCGGCTCAGGCTGCTGGGCCTGATGCGGATGGTCGCTGCCTGCGTAGACCTTCAGCTTGCGCAGCTGCTGGGTCCCGAGGCGAGTGTGCGGCAGCATCCCCTTGATGGCCCGGCGGACAGCCTCCTCGGGCCGCCGCGCGAGCAGCTGGCCGAGGCTCTCCTCCTTGTAGCCCTGTGGGTAGCCGCTGTGGCGGATGTAGCGCTTCGTGTCGATCTTGTCGCTCGTGACGGCGACCTTCGAGGCGTTGAGGATGATGACGTGGTCGCCGCTGTCGAGGGTCGGGGTCCACGTGGGCTTGTGCTTGCCCTCGAGCACGCGCGCGACACGCGTGGCGAGGCGGCCGAGCGTCTGGCCGGTCGCGTCCACGACGAACCAGCGGCGGTCGATCTCGCTCTCTTTCAGCGTGTAGGTCTTCGCGTTCATGCTTCCTCGTGTTCTCCGTTTCGTCGCTGGCGCCGCCCGAGGGCGACGCGCCGCAGGCTCAGCCCGCGAGCCGGGGCGGCGGCCCCGCTGAAGGCCGGTTCCGACTGCGCGAGCGCCCCTTCGAGCGCCGCCCGGTCGAGCCGGCCGCGGCCCACCTCCAGCAGCGCGGCGACGATTCGCCGCACCATCCCCCGGAGGAAGGCATCGGCCCGGACATCGATCGTGACGAGGTCGCCCCGCCGTCGGACCCGAACGAGATGAATCGTTCGGACCGGCTGCGGATCGGCCCCGCCGAAGGCGCTGAAGTCGTGGCGGCCGGTGAAGGCCTCCGCCGCTTCGGCCATCGCTGACGTGTCCAGGGCTGCTGCCACCCACAGTGCCGTTCGGTCACGGAGCGGGCTGCGAGGCCCGTTCCAGATCGTGTACCGGTATTCGCGGTACCGAGCGGCGTAGCGGGGATGGAAGCCTCGCGGCGCCCGGCGGAGGTCGCGGATCGCGACGTCCGGCGGGAGATTGCCGTTGATGGCTGCGAGCAGCTCGGGCTCCGACAGGCGACCCGAGTAGGTGAATGCGATCACCTGATCCTCGGCGTGCACACCGGCGTCCGTTCGGCCCGCCCCGTCGACCGCCTGCCGGACACCGCCGTTCAGGCGGGCCAGCGCGGCCTCGAGCGTTCCCTGGACCGTCCGGGCTCCCGGCTGGAGCTGGAACCCGGCGAAGTCCGTGCCGTCGTATTCCACCCGTGCGCGGTACCGCACCGGGGCGGCCTCTCGGCCGCTCACTGCTAGGTCGCCCTTCCGCCGGACCATTCCTGCGTTGCCACGTCCGCGCGCTCGCTCACGCACGTTCAAGTGCGCTCGCTCACGTGCTCCGTGGCGCCTTGGACTGGCCTCGGCGTAACGGCGACAGGGTTCAGATACTCAACATCCTCGATCAGACCAGCTCGATCTGGACGATCTCTGCCGCGTCGCCCTGGCGCTGGCCGATGCGGACGATCCGGGTGAACCCGGACGTTCGATCGGCGTATTTCGGGGCGATCTCATCGAACAGCTTCTTGATGACGAGCGGCTCGTTCGGGAACTCCGAAACGATCGTTCGCCGGGCGGCCAGGTCGCCGCGCTTCGC
>Ga0114129_10000238_pt1 | contig 61413 bp, 50 predicted proteins | sample RhiMetdeltSRZDD1_FD_80071 | JGI IMG/M metagenome (GOLD analysis project Ga0114129, IMG submission 80071) | Populus rhizosphere microbial communities from Tennessee, USA - Rhizosphere MetaG P. deltoides SRZDD1 (version 2) (version 2) | ecosystem: Host-associated > Plants > Roots > Rhizosphere >...
GGTCGATTTCGGTCCCAACTTTGACGACTCGCTCGAAGAACCGCTCGTCCTACCCGCGCGTGTCCCGAACATGCTCCTCAACGGCACGGCAGGGATTGCGGTTGGCATGGCGACCAATATCCCGCCGCACAACCTGCGTGAGTTGACCGATGCGATCATTTACCTGATCGATAACCATGACACCATGGATGACATTCCCGTTGAGGAACTGATGAAGCGCATCCCGGGACCCGATTTCCCAACCGGCGGCATTATCGTCGGGCGCGAAGGGATCGAGTCCGCTTACGGGACGGGCAAGGGACGTCTGGTCGTACGAGGTGTGGCTCACATTGAAGAGGGCAAGAGCGGCCGGCACGAGATCATCATCACCGAAATCCCCTACCAGGTGAACAAATCCACCCTGATAGAGCGGATCGCCGAACTGGTCCGGGAGGATCGGATCGACCAGATCTCGGACCTGCGCGATGAGTCAGACCAGCGCGGCATGAGTATTGTGATCGAGCTCAAGCGCGGTGCCCAGCCCAAGAAGGTCCTCAACCAGCTATATAAATATACTGCCCTGCAATCCACGTTCGGCGTTCAGCTTCTGGCATTAGTGGATGGTGAGCCGCGGACTCTGCCTCTGAAACGTGCTCTGCAGATCTTTATCGAGCACCGGCAGACCGTCATCGTCCGCCGCACCAATTTCGAGCTGAAGAAAGCCCGCGCCCGCCAGCATATCCTCGACGGATATCTGATTGCCCTGGCAAATCTGGATGCGGTCATCAAAACGATTCGCGAGTCGCAGGACGCCGATGTTGCCAAGGAAAACCTGATTACTCGTTTCAAATTGAGCGAACTTCAGGCGCAGGCAATTCTGGACATGCAATTGCGCCGCCTGGCCGCTCTCGAACGCTGGAAGATCGAGGAAGAGCATAAACAGGTCACCGAGCAGATCGCGCGACTGGAAGACTTGCTTGCGAACCCCAAAAAGATCCTCGCCCTAATCCAGGACGATATGCACGATCTCGCCGAGAAATATGGTGACGATCGCCGCACCCGTATTGCCGCCGAAGCGACAGAGACCCTCAGCGAAGCAGATCTGGTCCAGGATGAGGCAGTGCTCATCAGTCTCACCGAGCGCGGCTACGTGAAGCGCGTGGCATCTTCGGCATTCCGCTCCCAGAGCCGCGGCGGACGCGGCGTGATGGGGCACACGACCAAAGATGAAGACACTGTAGTGGCACTCATCCCGGCGCGCAGCCTGGATACCATGTTGTTCTTTTCAGATTGGGGCAAGGTATACTCTGAGAAGGTCTACCAGATCCCCGACGCGGATCGCGCCGCGAAAGGTATCCCTCTCGTCAATGTGCTTTCGCTGGGCCCCAATGAGCGTATCACAGCCGCCATTGCGGTTTCAGATTTCTCGGCGCATGGGTTTTGCGTGCTCTCAACGTTACGCGGCAGAGTGAAGCGGGTGGTCATGGAGGAGTTTGCTGCGGTCCGGCCCTCCGGGTTGATCGCGATATCCCTGGATGATGGCGACAAGCTCGGTTGGGCCCGCCTGACCAGCGGCAATGATGAGGTGATCTTTGTGACCGAGAATGGGCAGGCCCTGCGGTTCCATGAAAACAAGATCCGTGCCATGGGGCGGCAGGCTGCTGGCGTGCAGGCGATCCGTCTTTTGAACGATGATAGCGTCACCAGTATGGACGTTGTAGAGAAAGATGGCTCACTGCTTGTGATCACGACCAGCGGCTTTGGGAAACAGACGCCATTGAGTGCCTATGCCCCCAAAGGACGCGCCACCAACGGCATTTCGACCATCGACCAGAAAGCCTTGAAGGAGATCGGCAAGATCGTTGCTGCGCGGGTCATCCAGAAAGCGGATGATCTGACGATTATTACTTCCAATGGTCTCGCAATCCGAATCAAGGTCAAGGATGTGCGACAAGCCGGACGCTCCACCCGAGGAGTGCACCTGATCAAAGCACAGCCCGGCGACAGCGTGGCATCTGTGGCACGGATCGCCGCTGAGGATCTGAAAAAGGCCGGTGCCCAGCTCAATGGTGAAGAAAAGGCAGAAGAGGCGCAACCTTTGTTGGTATAACAGAGAAGTCCAGTGGCAACACTGGACTTCTTTTGCTTTAAGGAGTGACGACTTCAGTCGTCCATTTTATGGCAGAGCGACCATACCTGCCCTGGTGGTTGGTGCCAGGGAAATCGCTCCTACAAGTAACACTTAAAACAGCGCCATTTTCTCAAACACAAACATTGCCAGCGCCCCAAGGATGCAGACGGCGAAAAACAACATCACAGAGACCAAAAATCTCTGCTGGGCGGTCATACCAAGGACGCGGCCGTTGCTCGCGGCGGCGATACGTCGCCTGGGGGTGGGCGCTGCGGCTGCCACCGGCTCCTTGTAAAGATCGTTTGGTTCTTCTTCGTAAAAGGATGACTCTGCTGAATCACGTAGATTATCAAACATTTTTACCTCGTTGCGAGCACAGTATATCACGGCCGCGGGCGTAAGCGGACATCCCCAAATCGTACTGTTATGGAGGCACTTTTATCGTCCCTTAATCTCAGGCTTCCATCGGGTTCCAGCCCCAACAGCTTCCCGCTCAGGACAGCCCCATCGCCCTGTTCCACCTGTACCTCTTCGCCGCGGAAGGCGAGCACCTTCTCCCAGGAAGAAATGAACGAATCCGAGCCTAGATGAGGGCGGAGGGCGATGATTCCTGCCAGGATATCGCCTAAAATATTTTCACGTTCCACATCCGGTCCCAGGGAGTCCTCCAGGCTGGTGGCAGGAAAGAGCAATAATTCAGCAGATGGTACTGCACCTTTCAGAACATTCATACCAATCCCGATCACCAGACAATCCACTTCTTCACCAGACCACACGGATTCGACCAGGATACCTGCCACTTTATGCCCGTTCAATAAAACGTCGTTGGGCCACTTGATTTGCGAAACAAGCCCGCGAGCTCTCAGGGAATCCACCACTGCAAGAGCAGTGAGCCCTACCACCCGCGTCAGAAAGGGTTTCTCAGCCGCGGTGGGGCGCAGGATCAGGCTCAGGGCCAGGGCGGTCCCTTTTGGCGTGAACCACTTCCGATCGAGGCGGCCCCGGCCCGCGGTCTGTTCATCCGCAATCACCAGCGACAGGTCTTTCGCACCGCTCGTCGCCCAGGCCAGGGCTTCATTATTTGTCGAGCCGATTGAATCGAAATAGCGCATATCCCCCAGTGGAAGAGAGGAGAGGATTTTTTTGAGTTCGTTTTGATTCATGGGGATAGGCACCCCTAAAGGTTTTCCTGTCAATTTATGACCCTGATCAACGAAGAAACCTCTTAGGGTTTTGAGTTACGGTAAGACAAACCAGGGATTGATAAACCCGCCGTTCTGCCGGACTTCGAAGTGCAGGTGCGCGCCCTGTGAGTTGCCCGTATTCCCGGCCGCACCGATCCATTGCCCGGCACCCACGCTTTCACAAACTCCCACACCGATGGAGCTTAAGTGGGCATAAACGGTTGAATATCCATTTCCATGATCGATCTGGATGACGTTGCCGTAGCCGTAATTGTAGCCGCCCTGTGCCATCGTGACAACGCCGCTATCTGCGGCGTAGACCGGCGCGCCTTCTCCTGCAGCAATATCGATGCCGAGATGACCGGACCAGTAATCGTTACCCGAGAGACTATGAGCATCGGCAGGCCAGGTAAAACCTCCACCGCCCACTGCACCGCCTCCACAGGCACTCTCACTGGTGGAGGAAGTCCCCGAGGCGCCGCTTGCCACTGTGGGCACCAGCCATTGAACGAACTCACGCTCGCCGCCGGGCACCATCACCCATGAGCCGGATTTGATATCCGGTTTGGCGAGATCGATATCGTTGCCCGGAAAATTCAGAATATCATCCACGGAGGCTTTGAATTCAACGGCAACAGTTTCCAACGTGTCGTTTTCTTTCCACTGATAATAAATACCATCTGTCGGAGGAATTTTCAGGACCATCCCCGGCGCGAGACTGTGCGGGTCATCCTGCAAAACATCGTAGTTTGCCCACAGAACGGTTTCCGGCTGAACCTTGAAAGATTCGGCAATGGCGAAGACGGAGTCCCCGCGCACTACGCGGTACTCTTCTATATCGTAGCGCGGCTTATCGGCGGGCACATTCGTCTTGATCTGGATTTCCCGTTCAATCGCGACTGACTCCTCGGGTCCCTGTAATGCTGGCATGGGAACCCTGGGTTGCTTTTCTTCCGACGCCGCGGTGGGGATGGGCAAAAGAGCCTGCCCTCCAATTCGGGCATCTCTCCACCTGAGCGCGCCAAACATCATCGCCGCCACAAGAACGACAGTAACAGCCCAACTGATGATATTGAAGCGGTGATCGTTGAAATACAACGTGACTTTGGACATTCGCATTCGGGATGTCGTTGCCAGGGCGTTTGCCCGAAACAACTCCCTCATTCAAGATGGAGTTGTTTGATGACGACATTTTATTAAGAATCTCTTCCCAGGTTTTCGAGGAATTCCTGATTATTGCGGGCACGGTCGAGACGGGTGACAATAGCCTCGGTGGCGACCGATTGATCCATGCCTGCGCCTGCGGGCTGGGGCGAGATCATCTGGATGTACATGCGGCGCATGAGCCAGACACGCTGCAGCAGATCGGGCCCCAGCAGCAAATCCTCACGGCGAGTGGACGAGCGCTCGATATCGACGGCGGGGAAGATACGGCGTTCCTGCAGTTTGCGGGAGAGGTGCAGTTCCATGTTGCCGGTGCCTTTGAACTCTTCAAAGACCACGTCATCGAGACGGGAACCGGTATCCACCAGACAGGTGGCGATGATCGTCAGTGAGCCGCCTTCTTCGATGTTGCGTGCGGCACCGAAGAAGCGTTTTGGCGGATAGAGCGCCGATGGATCCATACCGCCCGAGAGCGTGCGCCCGGAGGGGTTCACCACCAGGTTGTAGGCACGCGCCAGGCGTGTGATAGAGTCCATCAAGATTACCACGTGGCGGCCGATCTCCACGAGTCTCTTAGCCCGCTCTAAGGCGAGTTCGGCGGTCCGCACATGGGACGTCACCGGCTCATCGAAGGTGGAAGCGACCACCTCGGCATCCACTGAGCGATCCATGTCGGTCACTTCTTCCGGGCGTTCGCCGATCAGGGCGACGATCAAATGGACATCCGGGTATTTGGTTGAAACCGAGTTGGCGATCTGTTTAAGGATTGTGGTTTTCCCCGCTTTCGGGGGGGAGACGATCAGCCCACGTTGGCCCCGGCCGATCGGAGCGACGAGGTTGATCAAACGTGGAGCAAGCGTATCGTGGTCGGTCTCGAGATCAAATCGTTTGTCCGGGAATATCGGAGTGAGTGTTTCAAAGACCGGGCGGTGGGAGGCATCCTCGGGGTCCACGCCGTTGATCGATTCCACTTTGAGCAGCCCAAAGTGACGTTCGCTCTCGCGCGGCGGACGGACCTGCCCGATCACCAGATCGCCTGCTCTCAGCTCGTGGCGCCGCAGCTGTGCCTGTGAAACGTAGACATCCTGGTCGCTAATACGGTAATTGGTAGCTCGCAGAAAACCGATGCCTTCGCTCATGATCTCAAGGATTCCACCGCGCAGTTCGATGCCTTCCTTTTGTGCTTCTGCCTCGCGGATCATCATCGCAAGAGTTTCTTTCTTCAGACGGTTGGCGTTTGGGATATTCAGACTCTTCGCAATGCCGCGCAGCTTGCCAAGAGGTTCGTTCTCAAGTTCAAGTATTTTCATGGTCTATTCTCGTTGGGTGGGGAATTGAATGGAATGAATACAAAAATTTCCCAGAATGCATCGAGCAATCTGGTGACGTCCCTTAAGTTGTGGAGTGTTGTGGATTTTCTTTCAAGTTTGTCTACGCGGAACCCGTACAGGTTAGATTGCCTTGCATCCAGATTCCGCCTCATAATTCTGTCAAGCAGCTGGGGAGTTGCCAGTATTATAGCATGTTCAAGGAGGCGTTGCAAGCATTGTTAATGGTTTTCCTACAGAGCTTTCAAATTTGTGAGATGGCGTCCGCCGAACGATCCGACAAAATCAGATTTTGTAAGTCCCATAGCCGGCGGTAAAGTCCTTTGTTGGTCAACAGCTCGACATGGGTCCCGCGCTCCACAATCTGGCCATTGTCCAGAACCAGGATCTCGTCCACGTTTTCCAGACCAATCAGGCGATGTGTAATTAGTAGGGATGTCTTATCCTGCATGGTTTCAAAGAGAGTCTGCAGCACCTGTTTTTCGGTCTGGGGATCCAGGTGGGCTGTAGGTTCGTCCAAGATCAGAATGGGAGAATCTTTCAACAGCGCGCGTGCGATTGCCAGTCTCTGGCGTTCCCCACCGGAAAGCCTCAAGCCTTGTTCCCCGATCAGGGTGTCGTAGCCTTTTGTCAGGCCCACGACGAACTCATGGATCTGTGCAGCACGAGCCGCGGCTTCGATTTCCTCCGGGCTGGCCGATCGACGCGCCAGGCGCAGATTCTCACGGATGCTGGTGTTGAAGAAGTAGCTGTTCTGTGAGACAAAGGCGAGGCACTTCCGGACCTCCTCCTGGGGCAACGCCTTGAGCGACTCGCCACCCAACGTGATCTCGCCCGATTCATACTCCCAAAACCGGAGTAAGAGATTTGCGAGCGTACTCTTGCCTGCACCGCTTGGACCGACAATGGCGGTGGCTTTACCTTCGGGAATTGTGAAAGTTATCTTTTGCAGGGCGGGAGCGGGTTGGTTGGGGTACGTAAAGGAGAGATTGGAGAATTGAAGACCAGCCGATGAGAGAATCTTTACTCCTTTATCTCCAGTCTCTCGTACTGCTGGTTCCGCATCCACAACCTCAAATAACCTCTTTGCAGCCTCGCGCGCGGTATTCCACATCTGCGCGGCGAGCGGCAGCGGCGTGACTGCTTCAAAGGAAGCTAGAGTCATCAATGCAAATGTGCCAAGCATCACTCCTTTGATATTTCCTGCGGTCACCTGCGGAATCACGAGAAACAGAACAAGCCACACACCCAGATTCGTGAAGAGCGTCCCCAGCGCCGAATGTACTCCGTTGGTACATGCCATCTCCTTTTGTGTTCCGCCATAGGCTTTTCCGAGAATCGATATCTGCTGCAAACGGTCTGGGCCGCGGCCAAAGGCGAGCAGATCGGCGATACCCTGGATGCCGTCCACGAGCTGGGATTGGATGTCTGCCCGCTGCGCGATTAGTCGCTGTCCGGGGCTGCGACTGGCGAGTTGGGCAAGAAGTGGAAGCATCAATCCCAAAATGAGGAAAAAGCCAATCAGCACCAGGGCAATCGGCACAAAAAAAGATGCGAAAAAGACGGCAACAACGAGTCCGATCAGCACAGCAGTCAGGGAAGGCGAGATCACACGCACATAGAAATTTTCCAGCGTTTCCACATCGCCGATGACGCGCGCCAGCAGGTCTCCGCTTCGATACTCCATCAGACGCGCGGGTACGAGTGGCTCCAGCTTTTGGTAAAACCAGACGCGCAGGCGGGCGAGCAAACGGAAGGTGACATTATGCGAGACTAATCGCTCGAGATAACGGAAGAGTCCGCGGCTGATGCCGAAGAAGCGCACGCCGACCACCGAGACACCAAGTTCCGCAACAGAAGGATGCAGACCTGCGGTGGAAATAAGCCACGCTGATGTGCCGATGAGTGCGACGCTCGAGCCAATCGTGAGGGTGCTTAACAGGACGGATAACGCAACCAAGTTCCAGGAACCGCTGAGAAAGGAGAGCAGGCGCGGGAGAACGGAGGAGTGATACGTCTCCCGGGGATATGGCGCGAGATGTGGTAATCGATGGGAAGAGATTGGAGATTGGAGACCGGAGACCGGCGATGAACGAGTAAGGGTTTCAGACTTCTCCCTGTTGACATGTTCACTTGAATCCTCGTAGGTCCGTACCATCCTCGCATATGTGCCATTCTTTCCAAGCAGTTCCTGATGCGTCCCCGATTCGATGACTTGGCCTTCTTCCAGAACGATAATCTGATCTGCTCTGAAAATGGTATTCAAACGGTGCGCGATGGTGAGGACCGTCCGTCCCTGCATAAGGCGGCGAGTGGATTCTTCGAGCAGGGATTCGGTCTCAGGGTCCAGGCTGGAGGTGGGTTCATCGAGTATGAGGATCGGTGCATTTTTGAGAAAAGCTCGGGCCAGGGCTAGACGCTGTGCCTGTCCGCCGCTGAGACGCGCACCGCCTTCGCCGATGACGGTCTCATATTTTTCCGGGAGGGTTTCAATGAACTCATGCAAGTGCGCAGCTTGAGCAGCTTCGACCATGTCGGCCTGTGTGGCGTCAGGCCTTCCAAGGCGGATATTGACTGCTAGGGTATCGTGAAATAGGTATGGTTTTTGCGGGACCCAGGCAATGGAGGAAATCGGGGGTGGAACGTGAAAAGTGGAAGATAAAGCGTGGGTGACGATCTGCCCTTCTGAAGGTGGCATAAATGCAAGCAGCAGATTTACAAGCGTGGTCTTTCCCGCGCCGCTCGCGCCGACAAGGGCAATGTTTTGACCGGCTTGAATCCTCAGATCGATATTTTCAAGGGCCGGAATTGTTTCACCTGGGTACGTGTAGCTGACGTTTTGAAATTCAATGGAGGATACTTTTTCTGCAAGCGTATCCCCCGATGATTGAGTGCCGGGGATCGGCGTATCCAAAATTTCATAAATCCTTTTTGCCGCGGTCGTGCCAGACATACCAGCATGGAAGCGGGCACCGAGCATTCGCAAGGGTAAATAGAATTCCGGCGCAAGGACTAGAATGAAGAACGCCTCGAGAAAATCCATCCTGGCGTAAAGCAGGCGGAATCCGATCTCCACGGCGATGACTGCGGTGCTAAGGGTTGCCAGTAGTTCCAGTGCCAGGGCGGAAAGGAATGTAATTCGCAGAACACCCAGGGTTGTATCGCGAAACTGGTTGCTGACGGTCTCGATATTTTTCGCATGTGCTTTGGATTGACCGAATAATTTCAGCGTGGTGAATCCCTGCAGGCTATCGAGGAAGTGGGCTGAAAGACGGGAGAGAGTCTGATATTGCCTCTTCGTGACAATCTCCGCCCCTTTGCCGATCATGATCATGAAGAAGGGAATCAATGGCGCGGTGATGAGCATGACGATGCCCGAGAGCAGATCGATCGGGAACACGACAACCAAAATACTGATCGGGATAAGAGCCGTGATGACGAGCTGGGGGAGATATTGACTGTAATATGCGTCCAGCGCTTCGATGCCCTCGACGGCGGCAGTGGTCAACTCACCGGTGCGCTGCCCGCGCGTATAAGCGGGACCCAGCCGCAAAATGTGCTGGAAGAGGCGCTCACGCAGATCAGCCTTAATTCTTACTGCTACGGCGTTCGCGCTGACCTCATTCACCCATGTGAGCAGGGCGCGTCCCGCAATGACGACCAGGATCAGGCGCAGCCAGCCAGCCGCCTGTGTCAGCGTTCGTCCCTCCAGAAAGACACCATTCACAGTAAGGCTGAGGAGATAGGCCTGACCGATCGTCAGCAGACCAATCAAAAATCCAGAGAGAATCGTGAAGAGCAGTGCGGAGCGACTGTCACGCGTAAGAGATAAAAGTCGGCGGTGCATAGAAAGGCGTCAGATTCCAGATATCAGGTGTCAAGTTAAAGAGTTGGAAGGTTGAGGCTGCGGACGCGGCCATCAACCTTCCAATTATATGGGCTACGTTACTTTAATAGACAAGAGTCTTCTTGTCCGTCGTGATTCGCTTGCGGAACATGTAGTAGGTCCAGCCCTGATAGGCGAGCACGATGGGTACGAAGATCAGCGCGACGATCGACATGACGGTCAAAGTATATTGCGAGGAGGATGCGTTGAAGATCGTCAGTGACCAGTCCGGATTGAGGCTCGAGATCATCACGCGTGGGAACATCAGGGTGAAGAACGCGACCTGTGTCAGCACGATGTGCAGGGACACGCTGATGAACGCCCAGCCTTCCATCTTTCTGTTGATAAAGTAGATCGAGACCAGCAATGCCACCACGGACAGGATCGGTGTAATCCCAGGATTGACACCAATTTTTGTCAGAATGTCCGTGTAGATGTATGTAGTCACAGCCAGAAGAATTACCATGACGGCCGCGAAGATGTAAAGTTTTTTCGACAGCGCCCAGGCTCGCTCGCGCAGTTCCCCATCCAGCTTGAGTGAAAGGAAGTTGGCGCCGTGCAGAAGGAAGACAGCGACCATGGTCAATCCGCCTACCAGACCAAAGGGATTGAGCAAGCCAATGGTGGTCATGATCCCATTCGGGCTGACGTAATTCATATTCGCATCGATCGGAACACCCTTGGCAAGGTTGGCAAACGCCGTACCAAGCAGGAGCGCCGCGAGGAACGAACCAATCGCGATCATCAAATCGAAGCGGTTGCGCCAGGCAGGATTAGCATCCTTTGAACGGTATTCGAAGGAGATGCCACGGATGATCAAGCCAACCAGCAGCAGGAACAAGGGGAGATAGAAGCCGCTGAACATGGTGGCATACCAGTGCGGGAAGGCTGCAAAGGTCGCGCCGCCAGCCGTCAGCAGCCAGACTTCGTTGCCATCCCAGACCGAACCGATGGTGTTCATGATGGCGCGGCGTTCTTCATCTTTCTGGCCCAGAATGGGTAGCAACATTCCAACGCCGAAGTCGAAGCCCTCGAGGAAGTAGAAGCCGATCCATAGTACGGCGATCAGGATAAACCAAAGGATTTGGAGAAATTCGTAAGACATGTTATGCCTCTCTTCTTAGTCTTGCGCGCCGATAGGGAGTATGTCGCCCACGCCGCCGCTCTGCGGGTGGACATCCACCGATTCGTCAATGGCGGCATCGGGTCCGGCGATGGCGTATTTCTTCATCAGATAGGCCATGGAAACTCCCAGGGAGCCATAGACCACTGCGTAGCCGATCAGGGAGATCAGCAGGTCCAACGTAGTGAGGTTCGGGGAAACGGCTTTTTCGACCGTGAGCAGTCCCTGGACGATCCAGGGCTGGCGCCCCATTTCGGTCAGAATCCAGCCGCTCGAGTTGGCGATGTAGGGCAGCGCGATCACCCAGGGCACCCACTTCATCCATTTTGCGTTTTCATACGGACGGCGCGTGGCGAGCAGGAAAAGGAACGATAACCCCATCATTAGCAGACCGATGGTCATCATGAAGCGGAACGTCCAGTAGGTCACAACCATGAGCGGGATGTAATCGCCGGGTCCATACTCTGCTGCGTATTCATTCTGAATTTCATTCACGCCGCGCACTTCACAGTCGAAGTTGTTACAGGCGAGGAAGCTCAAGACACGGGGAACCCGGATCGACCAGACTTCACGTTTACCCGTCAAATCGCCGATGGTGAGGATGGAGAACGACGCAGGCTTGGAAGTCTCCCAATGTGCTTCGATGGCCGCAAACTTCATTGGCTGGGTCTCATACATGTACTGGCCGTTGGTGTGACCGCCAAGGAAAACAAGTGTACTGGCGATCAAGCCGACCAGCGCAGCCATCTGGAAGGAGCGCTTGAAGATTTCCACGTATTGCTTCCGAACGAGGTGGTAGGCGCTCACGCCCAGGATCAGGAAACTGGCAGTGGCAAGTCCGGCGGAAATCGTGTGCCAGAAGAACAACCAGCCTTTGGGATTGGTAGCCAGAGCGAAGAAATCTACCAGTTCTGCGCGTCCTGTTATTTCATTGATTACATACCCGACGGGGTGCTGCATCCAGCCATTGGCAAGCAGGATCCACAGCGCGGAAAGGTTCGAGCCAATTGCCACAAGCCAGATCGCAGCCAGATGGACCTTCTCGGGAACGCGCCCTTCACCGAAGATCCAGATGCCGAGGAATGTAGATTCCATAAAGAAAGCCATCATCGCCTCAATCGCGAGAGGTGCGCCGAAGATATCGCCCACGTAGCGGGAATATTCAGACCAGTTCATGCCGAACTGGAACTCCTGCACGATGCCGGTCACAACGCCAATGGCAAAATTGATGAGGAACAGCTTGCCCCAGAATTTCGCCATCTTGTGCCAGGACTCATCCCTGGTCTGGTAGTAACGGGTTTGCATGTACGCAACAAACCACCCCAATCCCAGTGTCAGTGGGACGAAGAGAAAGTGATAGACAGTCGTCAAACCGAACTGCCATCTTGAAAGTGTAACGGGATCCATAGAGTCTCCTCTTCAAAAAATTAGTATGTGTGCCCTCGGCACATACGGATTTAAGTAACCATGTTCGGTATCTTTATGGAGATACCAAGCGCCTCCTGCGCGAGACTTTCGAAGGTGATTGCCGCCATCTCGCGCATCATAGCCACCTGAACACGTCCCCATTTGGGGCTGACAGGACAATTGGTCCGGAACGGGCAATCATCCTCATCCTTAGACTGTAAGCATTCCGAAAGCAGGATCGGTCCCTCGAATGCCTCCACCACATCCCTGAGGGTGATCTGCGCTGCGGGGCGGGGGAGCATCAAGCCGCCTTCGCGGCCGGGAAATGTATTTAGCAGGCCTGCTCGTGCCAGTTGAGCGACAATGCGTGGCATCAGTGCCTGTGGGATCAACATTTCCTTCTGGATTTCGCCGCTGGAAAGACGGGCACCCTCATCCTGTTTGGCAAGTGCAAGGATGACACGGACAGCGTAGTCAGTTTGGCGGTTGATTTTTAGCATTCGTATATCTTTTATAAACTCTTACACTTTAAGTCAACGTTGACTCTCATTGTAAGCATTTCAATTATACCGTCATGTGCAATTTGTCACAAGCGAAATGTGACAAAAGTAACAAAACATTAATGCTGGCTTTTATACTTTTAAGCGCAAGCCGCCGGAGACGGTGGCGGCCCACAGGGAGCTTAGCCAACCGCCCAGGCGGTATAATCGGTGAAAACTTTCCCTGAGGTATACATGATCGATCCTGTAATCTTTTCGATAGAGCTCCTTGGCATTAACCTGACGTTACGCTGGTATGGCGTGATCGTGATGATCGGGGTCATCGTTGGTTCGTTGATCGTCGAGCGTGAGCTGCAGCGCCGTGGCGAGAAGGGTGACCGCATCTGGGATGCACTCATCTATGCATTACCTGCTGGCATTATCGGGGCGCGGCTCTGGTATGTGCTGAACGCCATCCTGGGTGGCAACCGGTCCTATCTCGATAACCCCGCCAGCATCCTCCGCGTCTGGGAAGGCGGATTACATATCTTCGGCGGATTCCTGTTTGGCGGTTTGGCTCTGTTGTACTATCTCCGTCAAAATAAGCTCGACCCCTGGCTCTTCCTCGATGCGGCGGGTCCCGCGGCATTGGTCGGGCAAGGGATTGGGCGCCTGGCGAACTTTATCAACCAGGAACTCTATGGCCCGCCGACGACACTTCCCTGGGGAATTCCGATCTCCGCAGAGCACCGCCTCCCGCAATACCAGGATCTGGGACTCTTCCCCGTTGAATCGACTCGCTTCCATCCCACCTTTGCCTATGAAATGTTGTGGAACTTTGCCTCCGCTGGCTTGCTGTTATGGCTTTCGCGCCGCTACAAAGAGGACATTAAGCCCGGAACGATCTTTGCTGGCTGGCTCGTGCTCGCGGGCATTGGGCGTGTGATCATCGAGTTCTTCCGCCCGGACCAACCGAAGATTCCCAATTTGGGGATCAGTTACTCAAGTATCTTTGCTGCATTGATGGCAATTGCCGGCGCAATTCTACTGATGGCGCGCTATAAAGCGATCAATTTGAAATTTGCTGAAAACTGGGAAGAGGAGTACAGAGTCGGAGAAAGAGTTGAACCTGAGGTTTCAGAGAAGGAACCTGTAGAGAAACAGAAAGTTCCTCGCGTGCAAAAATCCTCCACCCCCGAAGAAGACGCCGATGCCGCAAAAATGCGTATGGATAAATTGCTTGGACGCAGGGCGAGTGCGACAAAACGCTCCACGCCCGGCGCGAAGAAGTCCTAATCCAAAGTTTTTCTTAGACGCCTGTGAAGAAAAAATCACCCGATGATTTTCGGGCGATTTTTATTCAATCAATGGCTGATACTGTTACTGTTTTCGGTGCTCCCGCGAACTCCTGCTCACGTTTGTCGAAGCCAAAACGTTCGAAGATGTCTGCATAGATTCGAACGATCTGCTCGCGGCTGAAGCCCATCTCTTCATACGAGTAAACATGATCACTGTTGAAGCAAAGTGTCTCTTTCACAGCCTGGTCGACGATAACGTCCAGACCGGGTTTATCGGGATAACCGAACTGTTCGTAGAAAGCACGGATCACCTGCTCGGGGCGCTGAATCAGGTCATCATAATTCAGGATCAGATGACGCGGCGAGGGATGCGCATCCAGATATTTGAGCGGGTAGCGATACCAGTGCTGCGTAAAATCCACGATCTCGTCCAGATAAAGATATTTTTCCTTTGGTTCCGTGAATACGCGGCGGGCGTAGTTGATCCATGACACAGTGGACGGCAGCATATCCAGCGGGTTGCGCGCCAGATAGACAATGCGCGCATCGGGGAAGTACTCGAGCAGTGTTTCGATCTTTGGGCTGAAGGCGGGATTCTTCGCAACGAAGTACCTTTTTCCAGTCGCGTACATGTGTCGCTGCAGCATGGACCGATAGAACTTCATGATGCGTTGTTTATGTCCCGGTGCAAGGGCTTCATCGAAGTGCTGGTAGTTCGGCATCTCGTCCATGAATGGAAAGAGAAAGCTGACCCAGAACGAGTCCCAGGCATGCAGGAGGATGTTTTCGTCTTCCTCGGGTTGAAAAAAAGAAATGCGGTGGATCTTGAATTTCCCGAGCGTGCGCCGGTCGAACTCATACAGCAGGCGGTGCAGGGGCCCACCGAGTTTCTTGTCGAGGCGGGAGACAAACTGCGTGATCTTCTTTTGCGTGACGGAAGGTGTGAGGTAAATATCCCAGGTGGTCAGGCTGGTGAATGTCTCAGAGTCGCGAGAGAGCAGGCGGTGCAGGAAGGTGGAACCGCTGCGTAAATTCCCCAGGATGAACAGCGGCTTTTCGATTTTTTGCGTTTTATGTCCCGGGAAGAGGATGTCATCCAGAAAGAAACAAAACCAGTGGATGAGCTGTCCAATCGGCCAGACTGCGTAAAAAAGAAGCAGGAAAATGATTCGTTTGCGGGTGAGACGGGCGGGGGTATGCTTTGACTCGAAAAATGACCGGTAGGTCGTGCGCCAAAAGAGGCGAAAGTTAGGATACATTGAGTTTTGGGTTCCTTGCCTTCCTTACATAGAAAAAGCCCGTCAGGGCTTTCTCTGCATCTATTCTAACAGGAAATCTTAAAGGCTGTTCCCTGCGCAGACGAATAGCTTTTCCAGTATAACGATGAATAACTTGCTTCTGTGATACCGGCAAAAAGTGAAAAGTATGTCCCTAATTTCCGGTTTTCGCCCACGTCCTGCTTATAATGCCGAAAGCTCAAGCTTTGGAGGTAGTGATGAAGACAAAGACCCAACTTAACGGTCGGTATTGGGAGACCGGCAGTATCCATAACGCGCTGGCAATACAGGGGGTCAAAGCTCCGCACCCGGGGGAAGCTTATTCCGAGGCACTGCTGCTCGGCGTCAGCGGCGGGATTGCCTTTGGCTATTTTACCTTCGAATACAAGGGATTTCTTCCTCATGTGGCACTCTTGACGCGCAATACGTTCAATCCATTTCCAGTCATTCTTGAGCGCCTGGGCATCGCGCAGGATATTCTACAGACGAATAAAGCTGAGATCGCAGAGAAGAATCTGCAGAACACTCTGGACAGTGGGCTGTATCCCATCCTGTGGGCCGATCCGTTCAGCCTGCCTTATAACTGCCTCCCTGCGGATATGCCAATGTGGGGAATGATGCCAATCCTGGCACTTGAGTCAGATGGCAAAACGGTCACAGTCGCGGACCGCTCAAGCCAGCCCTTCCTTCTTTCCATGGCGGAGCTGACAAAGGCGCGCGGACGAGTGAAGGACGATAAATACCGCCTGATGACCCTGGATGCGCCTCAGACTGCCAAACTTGCTGGCGCGGTCCATAAGGGAATTTGCCAGACGATCAGCCTGTTCACCGAGGAGCCGCCGCGCGGAGGGCGCCAGAATTTCGGTTTCGCTGCCTACGAAAAACTGACGGAGCTGCTGGTCAACACGCGCAACAAACAGAGTTGGGAACGCTTTTTCGCTCCCGGAGTCCGTATGTATCACGCGCTTGCCGGTTCACCTGTCCAGCCGGGAGCCTATCACTGGATCAACACCTGGGGTTCCGCGGACGGCGCCGAACGCGGCTTGTATGCTGACTTCCTCCTGGAGGCTGCGCAAATATTGAAACGACCGGCATTGAAAGATGCAGCAGATAAGTTTCGCGCGAGTCACAAGTTGTGGCTTGCATTTGCGGATGACTTACTTCCGGATGATGTGCCCCTGCTTGGCGAGAGTAAAAAACTGATCCAGAAAAAACATGATTTGTTTGTCGAAAAAGGTGAGTCTGCCCTACCGGAAATCAAACAGATCAACACCAGGCTCAATGAGTTATTGAAGCAGTCGGAAAGTAGTTTCCCGTTATCGAAGGCTCAGGCTGCAGACTTACGTGCAAATTTACACGATATTCTTTTGAATATCAAAATGGTGGAAGAACAGGCTGTTGATCTCCTTCAACGTGCGATCGTATAAATGAAATAAGGCGAGAGTATGGCCTCGCCTTACTGGTTTTCCACGAACTCCTTAAATCGTTCCATCTCCCTCTGGGTGCGCAGGACAAAGTTCTTTTTCATGATCGGTCCCAGGATACGCATGAACAGCGTCTTGAATTTGAATTCCGTCTCCACGACCCAGAGGGTTTGCCCTTTTCCCTGTTCGAGAAATGTATTCCTCACAGTATTATCTGCAAAATTGTTCTCGTAAACGCCATCCAGGCGATGAAGCTCCTCGCGATCTGTGACTCTTTCCAGGAGTGAGAATTCACGTTCCTTCTCTTTATAGGTCAATTTTGATACGGCCCCGGGCTGTCCCTGTATACCACTGATCGTCTCGAACGAGACCAGTGACCGCTGCCATTTCTTCATGTTTTCCGGGTTATCGAAGGCATTCCATACCTCCGGGCGCGATCTATTTATGGGAAGCTGCAGGGTAAATTTCATTTTTTCCTACTCCTGGCATCTCTTAAATTCAATCGCATGATCAATTGCGTTTCTGAAGCCTGTCCGACCGATTCAAAACCGAGCGCCCGAAACGCAGATGCCACGCCCATATAGCCACTGTAGCTGTTGAATGTCTGTCCTGACAGTTTGGGCGACTGCATATCGATCGGATAAGCCTCCACGATCTTCGCGCCGTTCGTTTTCGCATGCTTCACCGCGGCTTTGATCAACCCTTCCATGCTGCCTTGTCTTCGCGCCTCTTTCATGATGAAAAAACATGTAATCGACCAGACAGGCTGTTCATCGACGCGTTTCAGGATGAGCGAGCTTTCCAGGGCGACCAGCTTTTCACGCGGGGCAATCCCGCACCAGCCCACCGCCTGCTTCCCATCATAGGCTAGAATGCCAGGCTGTTCATCCGCTTCCACAATTTGTCGCAGGATCTGATGGTTGCCTTCGCCTTTGGTCTTTTTGAACATAGCGCGGTCCAGCCGCCAGAACATACACCAGCAGCCAGCGTTCGCGCCATTTTTGCCAAAGAGACCTTCTAGGTCAGGCCAGCGCTCCGGTGTCGCAGGATGGAACTGGAAGGATGGCATGGTTTACCTCCGCAAAAATTCCAGCGTACGCGTCCATGCCAGCTCGGCGGCTTGCGGATTGAACTCAGGGCGGTCTTCTTCAAAGAACCAGTGCGGCAACTGAGGGTAAATGTGAAAATTCGTTTTCATTCCTGCATTGCGCATATCGTTTTCCATCGAGCGCACGTAATCGATATCTTCCCATTCGTCTGTGTCTGAATAATGACCCAGGATTTCTGCTTTGATCTTGGCAAAATCGCCCTCACCGGCTCCGTAGAACAAAACCGCCTTATGGAAGTCGGCGGGACGCTCGCTTGCCAGCACCAGCGACCACGCCGCGCCCATCGAGAACCCGATCAATGCGAACGCCTCTTTCCGGACCTCGAGCCTGGCGCGCAAGAAATCAGGCGCCGCGGTAGCGACAGCATGCTTCCGCGCCGGGTCCAATTCACCCATGACCTGCTTGGCCTCGTCGATGGTGGTGGCGACCCTGCCTTCGTTCAAATCGGGAGCGAATACTGCAAATCCCTCGGCCGCCAATCTGTCACAAAGACTCTTGAAAAACTGATTCAACCCCCACCACGCGTGGAGCACAATGACTCCCGGTGCATCGGCTTGCGACGGTAAAGCCAGGTATCCATTGGCAGGCTGGCCATTCACATCAAAACTAACGTCTTGTCCACTCATGATCCATTCTCCTCTTTAAATTTTTCCGCGCCCATGCGCGTCAATGCTGTAAGTTCTTCGAAGAGGGCGGGTTCCACTCTTTTAAAGTTGAAGCACGATTTGCCTTGCATTCGCTTTTTCAGTTCGGGGGATGCATCCTTCAAAAGTTCGGGATACATGTAAACAGGCATGAGATAAAAAGAAACATAATTCTTTTTGATCTGTACCGAACCGAAGAAAAGGACCTTTTTCCACTTCTCGCTGTAGGGACCGTCCAGGTAATACGTATCCGGCGTGTCTGTCTTGATCGTCAGCCCTTGCGCATACGGCCTCAGGATATTTCGGAGTCCTTCGAATACCGGCTGAAAATCATCTGCAGCGGACATAGTTCTCTCCTTGTTACTCTATACTTAGGAAGCACGTTCCAGTATTTTGTTACAAGCCTTGACCCACCTCGGGTCCATTCGAATCAGGCGGTTCTTTTTCAGATTCTCCCTTATCACCCAGCGGACATCCTTGTCCCGGCTATTTAGCCAATTCTCCATAATCGGTTTGCCGGCATCAGGCAGCGCCGCAACCAGGACACTCCAGCAATAGCCCATGCCCTTGCGCAAGGCCTTGAAGTCATCCTCCTTTGGCTCGTCTGCCTCTTCCATAGAGGCAGTGATCTTATCCAGGATCACAAGCGCTTGCTTGATGAATTTCGGTTGATGCAACAAACGCGGCTCGGCAAGAGCGGCCGCTGCCGCGCGCTTCTCATACCAGTTCCCCCGGCTCCACTTTTTCATTTCCCTCAGCAACTGGCTCATGTTTTGATCACCGGCGAGCTGCAAGCCCGTTGCTACCGCCTCGCGCACCCGCCAGCGCGGATCCGATGCATAGGGGCGTACCTGCTCGAACAGTTCGGGATCCCGTCCTGCCAGTTTTCCCAGCCCAACCAGCCCACAAAAGACGAGAAAAACTTCCGGCGTGTTCTCCTGCGCATCGACAGACAACAATTGCTCGAATAGCTTCCTGTTGCCCTCTTCGGCAACCGCATACGCCAACTCAAGGTTCCCGCGGGGACCGGGAAGGCCGGACTCCTTCTTCAAATAAAGGATCCAGTCCTCCAAATCTCTCAGCGTGTGACGATAGGTATCAATTGTGGACATTCTATTTTCGAAAACGCGGGTAGCTTACTCAGAAAGCAGATAAGCCTCTCGGAGCCAGGTCTTTAACTCTTCATCGAAATCGTTTGGTGAGGAAATCCGTACTTTGTGATGAAATCGTTTGGCAGAAACCTGCTCAGCTTTTACTACCCGGGGACTTTTGATCGCATGATCTGATTTGATATTGAGGAGCAAATAACCCTTGCGGGTTTCCACACCTGCCAGGGCGGAGTTGCGATTGAGATGTATGGATGTTTTCTTTGGATCTTCTTCAACGGGTCCAAACATTCTGAGAAGCGCCACCAGTTGATCGTATAACATACGGACGGCGGGATCCTTGTTGACAAAGTGATCGCTGACTGAATACGTTTCTGCCATTATGCCTCCTTACTGAACGGCGATCCTGATATAGATTGGGTCGCCAAACGCGTTTCCATTGGCGTCCATCGCCTGCCAGGCGCTTTCGTAGACACCTTCTGCAAAGGGCGCTGTGAACAAGATTCGTAGAGTTGCCTGCGTTCCGGCGCGGGCGGGGTAGAGCGCGATCTCTTCCGGGGCACCAAGCGCCGCGCCCCCGACATTTCTCAAACGATAGGCGGCATTCCAATTGCAGGTCCCGCTGTTTTCCACCAGCCATTGCTTGTCGAGCGTCAGCCCGAAGGTCGCAAACATGTTATCGGGAATGGTCAGGTCTTCGAGAAAGGTAAGATCGTTGACGCAGTCTGCAGGGTTTGTCGTGGGAAAAATCGTTGGCAGAGGAGTGGATTCGATCACGAGGATTTCCTGCGTGGGCCGGATAATAAACGTCGGTTCGATCAGCGGAGCCTGGGCTGTCGGTGGGCGAAATGAGGTAGACGTGGAGGCGGGGGAGCAGGCGGAAAGCGAAACGAGAATCGAAAAAATAGCGAACAGACTTGTCCTTAGCGCGATGCGAGAAGGAAACTGGTTCATAAAAAAAGGGCGACCCGGCGGGTCGCCCGGACTGGGCAATTGACTTATGCTTCTTCTTCGTTGAGGGCGGTAACTCCGCCGCCATCCGATTCCACTCCCAGGTCGAGCGGGAGAGCGATTTCGCCGCTCAGGGCTTTCTGGCGGATGACCGCTTCGATCTCGGCCATCAGGTCGGGATTCTGGCGCAGGTAATCTTTGGCGTTCTCGCGTCCCTGACCGAGGCGGATGTCACCATAGGAGAAGAAGGCGCCGCGCTTCTGAACCACTTCGAACTTGGTGGCGAGATCGAGCACATCACCCGATTTCGAAATGCCCTCGTTGAACATGATGTCGAATTCCGCGGTGCGGAACGGCGGCGCGACCTTGTTTTTGACGATCTTGACCCGAGTGCGGTTGCCGATCACTTCGTCGCCGACCTTGATCGCCTGGATGCGGCGAACGTCGAGACGGACCGAGGCATAGAATTTGAGCGCCTGCCCGCCTGTCGTGGTTTCCGGATTGCCGAACATCACACCGATCTTCTGGCGCAATTGGTTAGTAAAAATAACGGCTGTCTTGGTCTGATTGATGGCCCCGGAGAGCTTGCGCAAAGCCTGCGACATCAAGCGTGCCTGCACGCCCATGGAGGGATCACCCATGTCGCCTTCGATTTCCGCTCGCGGGACAAGTGCCGCCACCGAGTCAATCACTACTACATCCACGCCGCCCGAGCGGACGAGGGTTTCCGTGATTTCAAGCGCCTGTTCGCCGGTATCCGGCTGCGAAACGAGCAGGTTGTCGATATCCACGCCGACGCGTGCCGCATAGACGGGGTCGAGGGCGTGCTCCATATCGACGAATGCTGCCACGCCGCCCATGCGCTGCGCTTCTGCCACGATGTGCTGACAGATCGTCGTCTTGCCCGAGGACTCGGGACCATAGATCTCGGTGATGCGCCCGCGTGGGATGCCGCCTACACCGAGCGCGATATCCAGGGATAAGGAGCCGGTGGGGAAAGCTTCAGTCTGCATGTGCTGAGCTTCGCCCAGGCGCATGATGGAACCGTCGCCATAGCGTTTGAGGATATCGCCGACAGCTTTATCCAGCACAGCGCGTTTTGCACCATCCACATTTCTGGACGGCACTTCGATCTGCTCATCGGCAGCGGCGGCTTTTGATCTTCGAGGGGACATGTTTCACTCTCCAAATACAAAGGTTAAGGGACAAATTATGTGTAGATGCGAAGTATAGCACAGATGTTCTGAACGTCAAGGTATGGGAGTTGCGGTTCCCGGCAGAAAATCCAGTGTGGGCACAGGCGGCGGGATCACCTGAAATCCATCTTCCACGTTGAATGTAAAGTAGGTGATTTGACCCGGATAAATATCCAGCCAGAATTGCAGTCTTTTCTCTTCGTATTCAAACGCGATTTTGTAGAGTCCGGCTGGCAGATCGCTTAGGACCAGATTTTCCTGGTAATACAGATCGGCGTTGACGGGACCTTCTGCGTATGTAATGACTTTTCGTAACGGCACCTCAGAGGGCATCGGTCGCACATCGACAGGCAATTGAAAGAGCAAATTTCCCTTGTCGTCCGTCAAGCGTCCGACAAGAATCCCCCAGCCTTGCGGGGGAGCTGTCCATAGTTCAGGGTTATAGGTCCTATAAAATGTGTTATCCCCCATGCGGACTTCGAAGTGCAAATGCGGGCCCGTTGTCGCCCCGGTGTCACCTACCAGTCCAAGCACATCGCCGGTCTCCACATGCTGACCCACAACAGCAATGATCCTGCTCATATGAGCATAGACCGTATACAGCGTTTCTCCCTTATAACCAAAGTCATGACGTAACACCACGGCCATCCCGTAAGGATCCGTCACATTGCCGGGAATTTCGCTAAATAAGCCCCAGTCTGCTGAAACGACTGTACCCGGTCCGGCAGCCAGTATCGGCGCGCCATCCTCCGCGTCAATGTCGACACCTGTATGGACGATGTTGGGTGCGAAGAACACGCCTCCATAACGATACTCGGCCAGCGGCCAGTTGACATTGTCCGCGGCGATGGGGCGGGCGAAGTAAAAATGATCGTACGCCGAAACCGCCCACGGGACCGGGTAAAGTGGAGGTCGCCATCCCGAAACAGGTTCCGCACCCGGGGTGGGCAGGACGAAGCGGAACGGTGCGATCGTGGGTTTGATCTGCGCTTCTATCTCGGCGGGTTGGGTCGCTGTTGCTCCGGCGATGACTGCTGTGGGCGTGGGTCCTGCTTCGGTGGTTGGTACGGAAGGCGTGCAAGATGCGAAGAATAATGCGGCGATAAAAAAGAGGATCAAGTTGTTGCAAGCCGCGGAACGGCGAAGCCGCTTCGACTGCGTTCGGACGAAAGACATGTCCTCACTCCGCTCAGCGAGGAGAATTATCTTTCTCATGGCACGATTGTCGGGGGAGTTGGTGTTGCCGGCAGTGTTCCTGTTGGTGTTCGTGTGATCGTGGGGGTACGCGTGGGGGTTGGTGTGCGTGTTGGGCGCGGCGTCCGTGTGGGCAGCGGCGTCCAGGTGGGGAGAGGCGTGCGCGAGGGTGTGATGGTCGGCGGCAAGACTCTTGTCGGTGTGACGAGCACGTCGGGTGGGTAGAGCTCGAGCATGGCGGCATACCAATCCAGCCCGCCGGTCAGCGTGAATTCGGTGAAGCGCGCCCCACGGAAGAATGTGCGCCAATTCGGCAGCGCAGGGACTCGTTCCCATCCATATTGAATTGCCAGTGCTGTCACGTCCACCCAGTACCCGGCCGGAATTTCACTATAGGTTCCACCCTGCTCGTAAATCTTGGGGTCCAGATTATAGCGTGCGCTCAAATCCCAGGGCAGATCATGAAGAGGCTCGCCCAAGGATCCGTCCTGTAGCTGAGCACGCAGGTAAAGGCGCCAGTACGTTTGCGCGCCGAAATCCTCGCGGACCGCGACCATCCAGCCGGCGTTCGTCATCAATGAATTGATGGCAAACGCGCGGCCTGTGTAGAGCCAGTCTTCCCCAAAGCCGGGATCCAGGGATGTAGTGATCGGAACAAAGGCATTTTCAAGACTTGCCAGCGCATCCCAGCCCACCTCAATACGCACGCGTTCCCGCAGCGCATCAAAAGCTTCATTTGTGAGATCGTGCAACTCGGGGTACGGTGCTTGAACACCCGCCAGCTCGACAACAGACCAGCGATTGGATACACCTTGCTCTACCGGTTCTCCGTTGGGCGCCCAGAGCGGAGCGGGTGTCAGGTGTGCGGCCTGCTGAAATCCATTTGGCATGTCATTCGGCAGGATCAGGTTTGCCCAGGCGAGTCCACGCAGCGCCGCGGCCGGAAAGGGAGTCAACGGCTGAAGCAGGTTTCCTGTGATGGAATACACCGTGAGATAGGTTTCATTCGGCGCAGCAAGAGTGGTGATGATCTGGTCGCCATTCCCGTTCCATGCAGGCCAGTTGCCATCGCCAATCCAGGATGCCGGGACATTCTCCCGCGAGCCCCACACGTAAATGCCGCTGCGCCCCACACTTTGCGCGGACGATGCCCAGGCCAGCCATTTGCCATCCGCTGACCAGACCGGGTGCGACTCCGATGCAAGCTCCGTGTTGCTCAGGTTTTGAAATCGACTGCCATCCGTTTCGTCGAGATCGGCAAGGATCACCTCACCGTCTGAAACGAACGCGATATGACGTCCATCCGGCGCCCAGGCGGGAGAATGATCGGCGGCGGAGGATGTGGTTAACGGAATGGGTTCGCTTAAGGGATCCGCTGCAGACCCGACAAGGATATCCAGATTTTCATCCTCATACGCTTCGAACGCCATAAAGGTGCCATCTGGTGACCACGTCGGCGCGCCTTCATATTCTGGTGTGTTGGTCAGTTGAGTGACATCGCCGCTTCCCAGATCCAAAAGATATAGATCCCAAAATCCGCTGCGGTTGGAGGCGAAAGCGATTTTCTCTCCGTTCGGGCTGGGAGCGGGGGAGATGTCATCCCAGTCTCCAGAGGTAATACGTGTGAGAGGCATTTTCTCCGGCACATATATAAAGAGATGAGCATAGCCATCTTCCTCGAAAGAGAAGACCACAATTTCCTGTGAGTTTCGGGGCGCTGTTGGGACGATTTCTACTTCCGTAGCCGTCGGTTCGAAGGCAATTGTCATTTCAGGGGTCGGAGTCACCTGGGGTGAACAAGCAAGCATCCCAAGAAGGATGAGAATCAGAATCGCAATTGGAGCAGAGAAACGGATTAAGGTTTTCGGCATGAAGAATGATTAAGCGGCATCAGGCGGCTTTACGTCAAACGTAAACGTCTGAGTCTCGGCGGTCGGTCCATCGGGATAGAAGAGCCTGGCCTCCAGAGTATAGGGATTGTTCAAGTCGCCGCGGATATGCATGGTGAACTCAATCTTCCAACCCAACGGCTCGACGATGGTGGACGAGGCAACTTCCTCATGGTCTGCGTCATTGAGCACTACTTCGAGATGTGGGCGTTGTTGAAAAGGGGTCATTTCGATGTTAACCAGCAGACGATACCCATCTGGATAGGGTTTGGCGGTCAGGGACGTGATGCGTGTCTCTGCAGGCACTGCCCGCTGCAAATTGTCTTCGGGGAGGAAGAAATCCATCTGGCTATTATAACCAAAAGGCAAAGCCCGCCTTCCTGGGAAGGCGGGCAACTGGATTACAGATCTTTAAGCTTAAATTGCTACGGATTTCAGGAATTCTCACGGACTTTATTATTAAGTCTGTGACAATCCGTCTAATCCGGGGCTAAAAATCCTGAATCCTAACCGTTCTTCTTCTGGAATTCCTTCATGAACTGGACAAGGGCCTCAGCGCCGTCTACCGTCATGGCGTTGTAGATGGAAGCGCGCATACCGCCGACCGAGCGGTGCCCCTTCAGACCAATCAGATCGTTTTTCTTGGCTTCCTTTGCGAAGGTGTCTTCCAGCTCTTCGGTGGGCAGGCGGAATGGGATGTTCATCATAGACCGTGCTTCAGGAGCCGCGTGACCGCGGTAGAAGCCGCCGCTCTCATCAATCGCCGTGTAAATCGCATCCGCTTTCTTGCGGTTGACCTTCTGGATTTCCGCCAGACCGCCCAGCTTCTTCGCCCATTGGAAGACAAGCCCGACGATGTAGATGGCAAACGCAGGAGGTGTGTTGTGGAGGGATCCGCTGGCGGCGAGAGCTTTGTAATCCAGCATCACAGGCAGGTTTTCGGGTGTGCGCTCGAGCATGTCATCACGCGCGATAACGACCGTCACGCCCGCAGGACCGGCGTTCTTCTGCGCGCCGGCGTAGATCAGCGCGTATTTGGAGATGTCAACGGGACGGCTGATGAAATCGGAAGAGGTATCACAAACAAGCGGAACGCCCGCTGGAGGTGTTGGTTCTGTTGTGAATTCCACACCATGGATCGTCTCGTTGGATGTGAAGTGCAGGTAGGCAGCGTTCGGGTCCAGGTCGAGGTGGTCAGGCAGACAGTTGAATCCACTCTGCTCGGTATTGGCAGCCGCACGTGCCGTGCCGAGTTTCTTGGCTTCCTTGATCGCGGTCTTGCTCCAGGTGCCCGTCACGATATAGTCAGCAGAGGCGCCGGCCGCACGCAGGTTCATGGGTAGCATGGCAAATTGGAGAGATGCGCCGCCTTGCAGGAATAAGATCTTGTAATTTGCGGGGATGCCGAGCAGTTCGCGCAGATCTGCTTCGGCGGTTTGGATGACGGCTTCAAATTCCTTGGAGCGATGGCTGATCTCCATCACCGACATGCCGGTGCCTTTGAAATCGAGCAATTCCGCCTGTGCTGTTTCCAGCACTTCAAGGGGCAGGACGGCAGGACCGGGATTGAAATTGAAGACACGCTTGGGGTTGGACATGGAATGTACTCCTATGTTGTTATTGGACATCCTGTTTTTGTCACAGAGAGTAATGAGTTTTGTTTTTCTTACAGATCTCAGTATGCTCTGTGGCTAGGTTTTTGTGACAAGATGTCAATTTGATTTACAAACGCGCAAATAAGCGCGGGGTCACCCTATTTAGACAAGTATATCCACTTTCACTTCATTATATCTTTTTGTCAGACAAATCATCAAGAACAATAAGCACTTATCTTACCTGATTTCTGTCGTTGACATGAAGGTAAGCCATAAGTAAAATATTTTTGTGAGTAGCCTTACTTCCCAAACAGAGACCGCCGGTCATGTGCCGGGTAGGTCTCTGTTATTAATTTCCGTTAGCAAGGAGCATAGATAATGAAAATCCTGATCTGCGACAAGACTGAAAAAGAATATATCGAACAAATGCGCGCCGCGGGCTTGACCGTGGATGTGCGCGATGACATCACTGCCGAGGAACTCCCAAATGTGCTACCCGCATATGACGGGATGGTCGTTCGCTCGCGGACCAAGGTGCGCCAGCCGTTGATCGATGTTTGCCCCAATCTCAAGGTGATCGTGCGCGGTGGCGCTGGACTCGATACCATCGACCATGAGTATGCCCGGTCGAAAGGCATTGTCGTGATGAACACACCGCTCGCGAATTCTGCTTCTGTCGCAGAGCTTGCCATCGGGTATATGTTCATGCTGGCGCGCTCACTCTACAAAGCGACTGCCACGATGAAAGAAGAAAAGTGGGAGAAGAAGGCTTTCACAGGTGTGGAGCTTGGCGGAAAGACGCTCGGTCTGATTGGCTATGGCAACATTGGTCACAAAACTGCCACACTTGCTATTGCTCTGGGCATGAAAGTCATGGCGTACGATCCGTATGTGACGTCCCAGAACGGCGTCAAACTGGTCACTCTTGATGAATTGCTTGCCGAATCAGATTACATCAGCCTGCACCTGCCCAAGACGAAAGAGTCCGCCAATATGATCGCCGCAGAGCAATTCGCCAGGATGAAGAACGGTGTCCGCATCATCAACTGTGCGCGCGGTGGTATTATCAACGAAGAGGCGCTATACGAAGCGTTGACGAGTGGAAAAGTCGCGGGCGCGGCTCTCGATGTCTTTGCCGAGGAACCCCCCACGGACTGGAAACTTCTCAAGCTCGACAACGTGATCGGTTCGCCGCACATCGGCGCCGGGACGAAGGAAGCCCAGGACCGTGTGGGTGCAGAAGTGGCCGAGAAGCTAATCGATTTTGCAAAGAAGATGCAGCCCGCATAATATCTTTGCGCAGAGCGGAGGGACGTTGCGCCCTGAGCGAAGTCGAAGGGTCTTCTGTCCCGCCGGTCGAAGCGCAGATGCTTAAGCAGTTTCGATTTCTACTAAGCCTTGCGAAGGTTCTGGCCTTCGCAAGGCTTCTGAAACTCGATTGATGGAGTATCATGAAAATTATCCAAGACCTTGGCATTCAAATCCCACAGGTCTATCTCCCCAAACCGGGCACGGATCTCACCAAATGGGCTGTCATCGCCTGTGATCAGTTCACATCTCAGCCTGAATACTGGAACGATGTCGAAAAGATTGTTGGTAATGCGCCTTCTACATTGAATTTAACGTTCCCTGAAGTTTACTTGGAAAGGCCAAGCGGCGAAGAACGGATCCAAAATATCCAGGCGACCATGCGCAAGTATATAGACGAAGGTATTCTCCAGCCGCATGATGGGCTCGTCTATGTGGAGCGCACCGTAGATGGGAAGACGCGCAAAGGTCTCGTGCTTTGCCTGGATCTGGAGGCATATGACTACAACAAGGGTTCGTCCAGCCTGATCCGTGCGACCGAGGGAACGATCGTAGATCGTCTCCCACCCCGCATGAAGATCCGCGAAGGCGCAATGTTCGAGCTACCCCATATCCTGGTGTTGATCGATGACCCGAACCGCACAGTCATTGAACCATTGCGCGCGGCGAAATCCAGCCTCGAAACGCTGTATGATTTTGACCTCATGCTCGATAGCGGACATCTCGCAGGCTATGCCGTCAGTGATGAGCTTGAGAACCAGGTCGTCGAAGCGCTACGCCGGCTTGCCCAACCTGAGACATTTGCTGCGAAATACGGCATTGATAAAGATCAACCCGTGCTGCTGTTTGCGATGGGCGATGGCAATCACTCCCTTGCCACCGCCAAAGCCATCTGGGAAAAAATTAAGTCCCAGGTTGGTATGGATCATCCGGCGCGCTACGCCCTGGTCGAGATCGAAAACGTCCATGATGAAGGGCTGGAGTTCGAGCCTATTCACCGCGTCTTGTTTGGGTTGAAGAAGGATTTGTTCGCAGAACTTGAAAAGACCTTCGGCGCAGACTTCACTTACCAACCTGTCGCGAGCCCAGAGGAAATGGTCAAGGCAGTAGACTCAGCAAAAGGTGACAGGCAGGCAATCGGCCTGGTTGGAGGCGGCAAGGATTTTGGTGTGATCGAGATTGCAAATCCCTCCTCCAACTTGCCGGTGGGTACCATCCAAGCTTTCCTGGATGTCTTCCTGAAGGAAGGCGGCGCGGAGAAGATCGATTATGTCCACGGAGAAGATGTCACTGTGAAACTCGGCAGTCAGCCGAACAATGCAGGCTTCTACCTGCCTGGTATGAGCAAATCGGACCTGTTCAAGACTGTCATTCTCGACAGCGCACTGCCACGCAAGACCTTTTCAATGGGGGAGGCGCACGAGAAGCGCTTCTACATGGAAGCTAGAAAAATTTCGTAGATCCTCGGGGCGGACCGTAATCCGCCCCGATATTTTTTAACGCCTCTTCAAAATCAGCGGGATGTGGGGCGGAAAACTTTACCCTTTCATTTGTCGCTGGATGAATAAACGACAGGGTTTGCGCGTGCAGCATCGGACGCGGAATCCCATACATATCTTTAGCACCATAAAGGAAATCCTCGACCAGCGGATGTCCGAGAGCATACGCGTGAACGCGGATTTGATGCGTCCTCCCCGTCATCGGCTTCGCTTCTATGAGCGCTGATTCCGGATAGCGCTTGATCACCCGGAACCGCGTCTCGGAGGGTTTCCCGTTCTTATCATCGACCATCGTGCGATGTTTATGCCCGACGTTTGCGCGCAGTGGATGCTTGGCAACCTTCTCCTCCCATTTCGGATTCCCTTCGACGATTGCGTGATATGTCTTTTGTGCATCGTGATTTTCAAACTGCCTGTTCAGCGCACGGTGCATCTCTGGATCGCGTGCAAAGACCATTACGCCGCTTGTGATCTTATCCAGACGATGGACGATGAAGACCTTCCCATATTCTTCTTCCAGCATTTGGACAAGATACTGCGAATCCTTTTCCCAGCCATCCGGCAGCACGGAAAGCCCGGCGGGTTTGTCGACCACGATCAAGTGATTGTCTTCATAAATGATTTTCATAATAACAGTGCTTTAGGCGTCTCGAGCGCCTTTCTTGCGTTTTTCCAGGAATCAATGCGATTCGCTAGTACGCAGGGGGATTATATCCTTGCAAGGCAACAACGATGTCAGAAGCAGAGAGGAGATTGCTTCGTCCTTGCGTTGGAGCGTCACCCCTCACAATGACAGAAATTGCCCCTTGACTTTAACGTAACGTTAGGGTTTATAGTAGCAGGCATGAACGAGAGAAGTCTTGCGTATAGTGAACAAGGGATTGCTTTGGGGCAAGCCCTGAAGGCTAATCATACGACGGTTGGTCAGGAAAAACTCGGGGTGATTGATTCGCTTCTACATCCGCTGGCGATCCTGATTCGCAAGGTTCTGACGCGCTCCGGCAGAATGGAGCTCAACCTGATCCTAATAGATGACGAAGAGAACATTCTCCAGGCGCTGGATGCCGGTGTGGAGATGCATTCTCTCTACTATGCCGGGGGAGAGATGCTCTCAACGGAGTTGACTCGGAAGTTACCTCATGGAGCAAGCATTCATGCGGTCTCCAAAAGGACTTGTAAGAAGCTGTTCGAAAACGATAAAACTTCGCGTTTTTTCGCCCTCGCTCGAACTCCGACGGTACGCAGCCTGGGCAGCCTTTTGGATACCCCACGCGATCTTGTGGCGTTGGAAGACCTGACCATCTCCGGAAATATCGGAGCGATCATTCGTACCTCTCTGGCATTTGGTGCCGGCGGACTCATTCTATTGAATGCAGGACTTGCCGATATTTATGATCGAAGGCTCATACGTGCCAGTCGCGGTCATGTCTTCTCTTTGTCCATCCTGACCGCGACAACGGAAGAATTTCTTCATTTTTGTCAGCAAAGCCGGATTCCCATCCTTGTCATGAACGCGCGAGCTGATCATACGGTGCAAGATGCAGCGCCCCTGCATGGACGTCTCGCGATTGTCCTCGGCAGCGAAAAGCATGGTAGTTCCGAAACCCTGATGAATGCCGCGACGCTGCGGGTTCGAATCCCAACTCATTCCAAAGTGGAGTCATTAAACGTTTCTACAGCTGCCGGAATCATGCTCTACAACCGGCTCTGGTTCAATCATCCGCAAGCGAGAAAGGGAGCTGATCTATGAATCGGTCCATGCTAACGGTAAAACAACTCTCTACTCTGGCAGGTGTGACACCGCGCACCCTTCACCACTACGATGAGATCGGGCTCCTCAAGCCGTCCCGTGTGGGCGATAACGGCTATCGTTACTACGGGGAGGAGTCCCTACTGCGGCTTCAGCAGATCCTGTTTTACAGGGAGTTGGGAATTCCATTGGAAGACATCAAGAAGATCATCGGACGCCATGATTTCGATGTACTGGGCGCCTTACGCAGCCATAAAGAGGCGCTTAAAAAACAGGTGGCACGTTTGAACCGCCTGATCCAGACTGTAGACAACACCATCAATTATCTGAAAGGAAACACGATCATGAGCGAAAAGAGTTATTTCGAGGGGTTTAGCGAGGAAGAGCAGGAAAAGTACGCACAGGAGGCAGAGGAGTTATATGATGCCGAAAGCGTACGTGAGTCCAACCGCAAGTGGAAGGCTTACCCGGCGGCGAAGAAGGAAGCGATTATGGCAGAAGGCCAGGCCGTCTACACGGACATGATCGCTGCCATGCCACAGGGCGCGGCGAGCAAGGAAGTGCAGGCCATTGTCGAGCGCTGGCGCAGGCATCTGGAATACTTCTGGACACCAAAGCTGGATCAACTACTGGCCCTCGCCAACGGCTACAATGATGACCCGCGCTTCAAGGCCAACTTCGACAAAATGCACCCGCAGCTTGCCGATTTCATGCACGAAGCGGTGAGCATCTACGTAGCAAATCAAAAGAAGTAAGCAATAAGAGCGGTCGGACAGACCGCTCTTATGAAAGAGAGTAGAAATGACAGAAGAAATCTATCCGATGCCGTTTTTTCCGACATTGATCGTGAAAGACTTGGAAGCCTCCGCCGAGTTTTATCAGAATGCGCTGGGCTTCAAACATATCTTCACGATGCCAGGACCAGGCGGGAAGCCGGCGCTTGTCCATTTGCGCTGGGTCAAGTACGCGGATTTACTGATCATGGCAGCGCGTGATGGTAAAGAAGTCACTGATCCAAAAGGAGTGGGCATCGCTTTGAACTTTGGGCTATTCGACCGCTTTGACGGAGATATCGATGAATTTGCACGACATGCGCTGGAGAATGGCGTTCACCTAACGGGCCCGATCAACCAGCCATGGAATGTCCGCGAGGTCACTGTGTTGGATCCTGATGGGTATAAGCTTGTATTTACCGTTCCACTCCATATCAATCTGGGATTCGATCAGGTGCTCGAACAGGTAAAGGGAGGTAAAAATACTGAATAGCCGCTCAAGTGGAAGCCAGAGATGAAATCTCTGGCTTCCACTTTTATTTTCTATTCCGTTTCATATCCGTGGCTGCACTAAAACCGGCATACGCGGCGAGAGCATAAAAGAGAATGTCCATAAACTCAAAAGCAAGCGTAAATACCTCTATTGCCGCGGCTGGATTGAACAGCAAGAGGAAAAACACATTCAGAAATGATACGCTTTCCTCACGCGCGATGATCCCTGAATAGAACATAAGGTTTCCGAGCAGACAGCCGATCAGGGCCAGGACCGCACCTGCGATCCCGAAAATCACGGTTTTCCCCTTTCCGAAATATCGAATGGCTACGCCGACCAAAAAGCCGACACCGATTGACATCCAGCCGATCTGATACTCAGTGAAATAAGTAACTGCGCTCCAGGCAATGGCACCGACCAGCATGGCAATGACGCCGCCGATCAATCCCATGAGCAGGTTTGGCTGGTCTTCAAGTTGCTCGATAGCGGGCTGAGTAGAGGGTATGGAAGAGTCGATCATGTTGCTTCTCCTTTATGGGTGGGTCAGATTTTATATTTTCACCCTGATAATTGGTTACACACTCATGACGACGAATGTGAATAAAGGATTCTTGTCAAAAGTGTTAATTTCATAAAAGTGAAGCCAGAGCTTTGAGAAAAAGTTGTCACCCTCCCTTGGATGTACTTCTCGGCGAAATGGGAGTGTTAGCTTTTCTGCTCCAGGCTGGGAATTATTTGACGTTTTGCCCTTCGCATGTCAATGGTCACTATCTGGATAGTGTCATTTGTAATTACTATTCAAATTATCTGATAATGGTTCGATCAGAAGGTAACTATCCGAAACAAATGCCGTCATGCATTCGTAAGACCTTTCATCTTTGAAAGGTGTGATGACATATAGGTAGTGGGAATAATTGAATATTGTAGACAATGTGGAAGCGATGAACCAGGGATAGTGTTGGTCGCTCCACCTTCGAGAAATCGACGACACGAAGGTGTACTCCCTGAGGAGCTAGTAGCGAAACCGGCCGTAAAGGCCGGTCTTTTGTTTTCAAGACATAGATCATCTTTTTTATGCAACATTGCTTGGAGGGCAAAATGAAGTATCAAGGCAAGGCTCGCGTATTTTCGTTCATTATGGTTCTATGTATGTTGCTTAGCGCGCTGGGGGTTCCGAACCAAAGAGCGCTGGCCGCCGACGCGGGGACTGCTGTGCAGTTTGACGGCACAACCACAAACAAACAGCACGTTACATTTGGAACGGCGTCAGGACTGGGGGTAACAACCTTCACTCTTGAGGCGTGGGTTAAGCGTGCTGCCGGTGGCGTAACGATGAGCACCGGTACTCTGGGGTTTGACGGACTCGATGGCAGACCAAATGGTATTTATCCTGTCCTCACCAAAGGGATGGGGGAAGGGGAATCTCCGGCGCAGATTAACATGAACTATTTCATGGGTATAACTGCCACGGGAGTCATTGGTGCAGATTTTGAGGATAAGGCTGGGGGCGTCAATCACCCCATCTGGGGCGCAACCGTAGTTCCAGTGGGAGAATGGCATCACATCGCGGTCACCTACACAGGAAGCTGCTGGGCGATCTATCTGGATGGTGCGGCAGAAACCATGAATGGTACAACGTGTGCCAACGCAACCCCAGAGTCAATCAGTATTCAGCACGCCGGCCTGGCTGCCGGGTTAAATTCTACCGGAGGGCTCGCTGCAGGATATTTCTCAGGAATGATTGACGAAGCCCGGGTCTGGAATCGTGCTTTATCACAAGCTGAGATTCAAACAAATAGAACGAGCGAACTCACGAGCGGAAGCGGATTGGTCGCCCGCTGGGGACTTAATGAAGGCTCAGGTACCGCTGTCACGAGTTCTGTTGGCTCCTTCCCTGGGACGGTAAAGAGTTCCACGACAATCTTGCCGAGCTGGGTGACTGGTTTCCCGATTCCTGATAGCGTTCCGCCCGCTGCTCCTACGGGACTTGCTGCAACGCCCTACAAGAGCGGTGTTTCACTCACCTGGGCTGCGAATCTGGAGCCCGATCTCGCGGGCTATAACCTGTACCGCGGAACAACCAGCGGTGGCCCCTATACCAAAGTCAATGCCACCACAATTACAGCCGCGAATTATGCAGATGGCGGGCTTACTAATGGAGCACCATACTACTACGTCTTGCGCGCTGTTGACACATCAAATAATGAGTCAACGAATTCCAGTCAAGTGAGTGCTACACCCCAAGCCAGTTATGGAGCGGGGTTGCAATTTGATGGAACAAACGATTACGTGACCTTTGGCAATGTGTCTGGTTTAGGCGTCACGAATTTTACACTTGAGACCTGGTTCTACTGGACGGGCGGCGGTGTCGCGACAACGACATCCGGTACACAGGGGTTGCCATCTGTCATCCCACTAATATCTAAAGGTCGCGGGGAGGCAGATGGCAGCAACCTCGATATGAACTACTTCCTGGGGATTGTTCCCACGACCAATCAGCTCGCCGCGGACTTCGAAGATATGGCGACGGGGATGAACCATCCGTTCACAGGTAACATGAGCATCACCACAAACGAATGGCATCACGCGGCAGTAACGTATGACAGCACCAGCGCAGTATGGTCGCTCTATCTGGATGGTGTCCTGGATAGCACAAGTGACCTGGGGTCAAACATTTTGCCCCGCACCGATAGCGTTCAGCATGCCGGCATCGGCTCAGCCATGACTTCCACTGGCGCGGCTGCAGGCTATTTTCAGGGAAAAATGGATGAAGCGCGCATCTGGAACCGTGCTTTGTCTCTTACTGAAATCCGTGCAAGCATCAACGCAGAGCTCACGAGCGGCAGCGGACTTGTCGCCCGTTGGGGCATGAATGAGGGGATAGGCTCAACCATTGCCAGTTCCGTAGGCTCGTTCCCAGGAACGCTGACCAATATTCCGCTCTGGGGTCGAGGATCTCCCTTTAATCTCGTATTTGATACGACGGCTCCTGCAAAGCCGACCAACCTAATGGCTTCGGCTCGTCCCGGCGCTGTGCAGTTGGAGTGGACAGCAAACACCGAAACCGACCTGGCAGGCTACCGCATCTATCGCAGTATCAGTAGTCCGGTCCTGAAGGGTACTCCCATCAACGGGACTCTCGCTGCACCCTCGTTCGTTGATTCCGATGTCACAGCCGGAACCACCTACTATTACGCTGTGACCGCCGTGGATACCTCGGATAATGAGTCACCGCTTTCGAACGAGACGAGCGCGATTCCACAGACACCTCCACCGGCCGAAGCACTCGATCTGGGCACTGCGCATGCTTACGTTACTTTGGGTGACAATGCCGATACGTCACAATTCACCCTGGAAACCTGGTTACGCCGCGACGGGCCCGGTGTCGCAAACACAACCGGCAGCAATGGTGAGATCGTTGTCCCATTGATTGCCAATGGCGCTGCGGATGCTGAAACCGTAGACGCGGACATTAACTATATCCTCGGGATCCGCGCTTCCGATGGCGTTTTGTGCGCAGACTTTGAAGAAGCACAAACAGGGACAACCCCTGGCTCAAACCATCCTGTGTGCGGCACCACGTCCCTGGTGAACGGCGCCTGGTATCACGCAGCGGTCACCTACAACGGTAGTACCTGGCAGCTCTATCTCAATGGAAGCCTTGAACGAACCCTGACTGCTGGCCAGCCTGCCAACGCTGCAAACATTTCGCAACTGACGTTCGGCACATCCATGAAAACGGACAATACGCCCCTGGGCTTCTTTGACGGTGTGCTCGACGAAGTGCGCATTTGGAATGTTCCGCGCACCCAGGCCCAAATTGTCAGCACGATCAATACGAAGATCACCGCCCCGCAAAGTGGCTTGATCGGCAGATGGGGGCTGGACGAAGCCTCAGGAGCAATCGTGAATGATTCGTCCGGAAGCGGAATCACCGGTACGATCACCGGAACAGGCTACAGCTGGGTACCCGGATCACCATTCAACGCGACGGTCAACTTACCCCCGGCAGCGCCAACTCTTGTGACACCGGCAAACAACGCGACGAACATTCCGACGACCACCACCCTTTCCGTGAACGTTTCGGACCCGGAAAACCATCCGCTCGATGTCACCTTCTACGGGCGCCCCCGCCAAAGCGCGGCGGGACCAGACTTCACACTTGTGGTCGTCCCGGACCCACAGTACTATGCCGCTACGTATCCAGTCATCTATAACGCCCAGATGAACTGGATCGTCAACAACAAGAGCAACAACAATGTCGTTTACGTCGCCAGCCTGGGCGATAATGTGGACATTGCTTCGAACGCGACCCAGTGGAGCAACGCGGATGCTGCCTGGGATCTCCTGGACGCAGGAAATGTCGCGTATGGACTTGCCGCGGGCAACCATGACGGCGCGCCGTCGGGGACGGCCAGCTTCAACAATTACTTTGGCGTGTCACGCTTTGCAGGCAAATCCTATTACGGTGGTCATTATGGAAGCGATAACGACAATCACTATGCCCTCTTCACAGCCAGTGGTTTGAATTTCATTGTCATCTTCATCGAGTATGATGATACGATGACGAGCACGAACCACGCGGTCCTGCAGTGGGCAAATGACCTGCTCCAAACTCATAGCGACCGCCGCGCGATCGTCGTCAGTCACAACATGCTGCAGGGCGGCACATCCAGCGCGTTCACCGCTCAAGGGCAGACGATCTACAGTGCGCTTAAAGCCAATCCCAACCTGTTCCTGATGATGGGTGGTCATTTGGATGTTGCGGCGCGCCGGACGGATACCTTCAATGGCAATACTGTTTATACACTGCGGTCCGACTACCAAAGTGTGGACAGCCAGCAGAGCGGTTACCTGCGTATCATGCGCTTCTCGCCGAGCGACGATATGATCTACGTCCGCACTTATTCGCCGACCCAGAACAAGGATTACGATAAATCGGATGCCGCGCAGAGCAACTTCAACCTTTCTTATGCCATGGACGGGACCGGGTTCTCGGTCATCGGCACCGCGAACGGTGTCGCTTCCGGAAGCACTGCCTCCGTGAGCTGGTCAGGCCTCAATCCAGGTGCTCAATATGAATGGTTTGTGATCGCCTCCGATGGCACGCACCAGACCTCGAGCGACACCTGGAACTTTACAACGGCTGCCGCTGGAAATACGCCGCCCGAAATTACCGAAGGCGCCTCCACGAATGTGACCATGTCTGAAGACAGCTCACCAACAGCCTTCAGCCTGACTTTACACGCGACCGATGCCAATGCCGGCGATACAATGACCTGGAGTGTTTCCACTCCCGCGGCACATGGCACAGCCTCTGCCACCGGCACGGGATTGACCAGATCGATCGGTTACATTCCCAGTGCAAATTACAACGGGTCTGATAGCTTTGTCGTTCGAGTCTCGGATGGTCACGGTGGCACGGATACAATCACAGTCAACGTTACCCTTCAGCCGGTCAACGATGTGCCTGTGGCTGTGATCAATTCCTACACCACTGCAGAAGCTACCACGCTGAACGTCGCAGCGCCGGGCGTTCTTGGCAATGACACGGATATTGATGGGAACCCGCTCACTGCCGTCAAAGTGACTGACCCGTCACACGGCACACTGACACTCAACGCAAATGGTTCCTTTGTATATACACCTGCTGCACTGTTCAGTGGCACGGACAGTTTTACTTACAAAGCCAATGACGGTATAGTTTCCAGTGCAGTGGTCACGGTATCCATCACCGTCAATTCCACTAACGTTGCTCCGGTCCTTGGACCCATTGGGAATAAGACCGTCAGCGAGGGCACATTGCTTACCTTCACAGCCACTGCTACTGATCAGGACAGTGATCCGCTGACCTACTCCCTTGACAGTGGCAACCCTAGCGGTTCCAGCATCAATCCGAGCACGGGTGTGTTTACCTGGACGCCGACCGCAGCGCAGGGTCCCGGTTCCTACCCGATCACGGTCCGTGTCTCGGATGGACTCTTGAGCGACTTTGAGTCCATCACTGTGAGCGTGCAGGATGTACTTATAGCGACCACCACTACAATCACAAGCGATGCGCCAGATCCATCCACTGTGGGTCAGGCTATATCGGTCGCCGTCAATGTTACGAGTGTCCCGGCATGCGCGTCGACACCGACGGGTACCGTTACAATCTCCGGTGGCCTGGCAAATTGCACGAGCACACTCGTCAGTGGTGCTGGTTCATGTAACATAACATTCAACAGCATGGGCGCCAAGACCATTACGGCTACCTATAACCCGGCCCCAGGTTTCTCCGCCAGTAGTGATACAGAAAGCCATACTGTTGGTGAAACCACGTCCGTGGAAGTCCATATTGGCGCAAACCTGGCGGGAACATATCCGATGGCGCCCTCCCAGAGCCGACGTGAATCCTATACCGACGAGAATAACGGACCGGTGAAAATTGTAAACACGCATGCAGTTCCCATTATTGGTGCCGAGCGCGTGATCTACAAAGTAGATGGCATTAACACCAGCTTCGCCGAGATGATGGGTTTGCCGGCCGGTCAATTGGATACCACCTACTGGCTGCCCTGGTACAACAACAGCGACCTCGATACCCAGCTTCGATTCGGGAATGTGAGCACTTCGACAGCCACCGTGCATGTATTCATCGGTCAGGATGAGATGCAGGGCAGTCCCTTCACACTCCTTTCGGGTCAGAGCACTCGCAAGAGCTTTGCGGGGATCAACAATGGACCCGTCAAGATCGTCAGTAACGTTCCGATCGTCGCCGCCGAGCGCGTGATCTACAAGGTCAATGGGATTAACACCAGTTTCACGGAAATGATGGCATTGCCGAATAGTCAATTAGATACCACCTACTGGCTGCCCTGGTACAACAACGTCGAGCTGGATACGCAGCTACGGTTTGGAAACGTCAGCGACTCCACCGCTACCGTGCATGTGTTCATCGGCAAGGATGAGATGCAGGGCAGTCCCTTCACACTCCTTTCGGGTCAGAGCACTCGCAAGAGCTTTGCGGGGATCAACAATGGACCGGTAAAGATCGTCAGTGATGTCCCGATCGTCGCCGCCGAGCGCGTGATCTACAAGGTCAATGGGATTAACACCAGCTTCTCAGAAACCATGGGCTTACCGAACAGACAGCTCGATACAACCTACTGGCTACCCTGGCACAACAACGTCGATCTGGATACGCAGCTACGGTTTGCCAATGTCAACGCTACACCTGCCACTGTGCACATTTATATCGGTGGGCAAGAGATGCAGGGCAGTCCCTTCACACTCCTTCCGGGTCAGAGCACTCGAAAGAGCTTTGCCGGGATCAACAATGGACCGGTAAAGATCGTCAGTAATATCCCGATCGTGGCAGCCGAGCGAGTGATCTACAAAGTCAATAACATTGCGGCCAGTTTCTCCGAGATAATGGGTTTGCCAGACAACCTGCTGGATGCTACGTACTGGCTGCCCTGGTATAACAACCAGGATCTCGATACCCAGCTTCGGTTTGGAGTACCGGCAAGATAAGTTTCCAGATCTCCTGGCGCTTCAAGATCCATTCAAACAAACGAAACAAAACCGGGCAAGCTCAACAGCTTGCCCGGCAAACTTTTATTCTTCTCCCTCGTATCTCACTTTCTGCGGAACGATATCATAGCGCCGTGCGGTCGGATCGTGGCCGCGCCGGAGCGCCATTTCATAACCGAAGATATACATGGGTACGATATAGAGCAGGGGCGTGGCAAATTCATCCAACGCAACCGGGATTTGGATCACATGAGTTGCAAGGCGTTGGATTCCGGATGTGACTACATCAGTCAGCACAATGGATGGAGCCCGGATCCGGTCCATGACAGTCAGGAAATCCAGGACCCTGCGGCTTGCTGATCCCTGTGGAGCAATGAAAAACAACGGACTGTTCCGATCCACCTCCCGCAAACGACCGTGAAAGAAATCTTCCAGTTCCTGACATTCCGAATACATCTTCGCCATTTCGATGATCTTCAAGGATGCTTCTTCCGCCGTGCCAAGGTTAGGCCCTGTGCCCAACACAAATACCTTCGGAGCGTTAGTGTATTGTTCTGCCAGCTGCTTGATACTCTCCCACTGTTTCTCTAAAACATGCTGAGCGCCCTGTGCAACCAGGTTGATCTGACTCAACCAATACCTCTGTACTTGTGGATCACCCGCTAAACAAATTGCCAACATATAAAGAGTGATCAGCGCCTGGATATAAGACTTGGTTTTCACCGAGATCTGATCATCTTCGCCGCCCGTCAAAAGAACTGTCTCTGCATGATGCGTGATTGCTGAATCTGCATGGGCAGTGACCGCGATGACGCGGGCGCCTGCCTGGCGCGCAAGTTCCAGGGCACTGCAAACAGATTCGGTCTGACCGGTGGTGGAGATTCCAATCACAAGAGTCTGCTCATCCAGGAGCCTCCTTTCTATATACGCCGAGAAAGCAAAGGCAGGGACTGCCTTGGATGGGATACCCGTGATATGCTCCAAAATATATTCTCCTACCAGGGCGTTGTAGAGAGAAGTCCCATGACCGACAAGGTAGATCTTTCTAAAAATGTGTGGAGTCCGTATCCAGATGGAAAATGCTGCATCAGCCAGGTCTATGCTTTTTTGCCAGGTAACTGGATTCGCCAGGAGGTGGAGATTGGTGAGCATGGGATGCACAGTATTCATGGTTTAACTCCAATGTCCCAGGCAAGACACGCTGCACCCAGTAGACCCACCTGACCGGGGTCGAGCCGTGATGGGAGCAACCCCTTCAATGATTTGCGCGTCATGAGCAAAGGCTGGGTTTCCACGTTGAGGCGCACGCGCTCGATCAGCCAGCCATCGCTCAGGGTCCCACCACCATAGACGATCCATTCGGGATTGAGGAGATTGACCAGATTCGTCAGCGCATCGCTCAATGCCTGAACGGCATTGCCTGCGATCTCGATCGCCAGTGGGTCGCCAGTGTCAGCCGCAGTAAATATGGAATGTGCGGTAAGAGGCTCGGTTGCTACATGAAGGGTCGAATCTGGAAAAGCAGCCTGTGATTTCTGGACGCGAGCCAGCATACCACCGCCTGAGGCGATCGGCTCAACACAGCCGTGCCGGCCGCAGGGGCAAAGGGGTCCATCGGGCTGAACGACCATATGACCGAATTCGCCGGCATAGTTTTCGGTCCCACGTATGAGCTGTCCATTGAAGACGAGACCGGAAGCGATCCCCGTCCCAACGTTCAAGTAAATAAAATTCGCTGATTCTTTTCCCATGCCCCAACGCATTTCTGCCAGCGTCGCGGCATGGACATCGTTGTCCAGTGCGACAGGAATGCCATGCTGGTCGCTCAGCTGTTTTCCCAGGGGAACAGGAGTCGTGATCGGTAGGTTCATCGCCTCGAACCACGTGCCGGCTTGCGGGTCCGTCTGCCCGACAAGTCCCACGCCGATCGCAAGCGGCCGCGCGCCGTTCCAACCCTCTAAAAACTCGTTTACCGCTGTTTTAATACTTTGCAATGTGGTGTTCTGAGTCTCTCCATCGACACTTGAACGATGCGAAGCGAGCACCTGACCTGTCTGTGTCACCGCCCCAACCAGTATTTTTGACGCACCGACATCGACGCCGATCACTACAGGTTCGGACATACTTAGCTCGTCTGGAAGAGTGAATATAGCGTACGGATGATCGTGTCGCCCCCCTGCCATGCATCCGACGCACCTGCGGCCTGCTCCTCGCTGAATTGCATTAACTCATCGGATGTGATCGTAACCTGACCGCGTAACTCAGACAGTTGTGCGCTGTTGATCATGCGGATGCCGCCTGATGCCACGTCCGCATTCAAGATCGATGGCACACCGGCGCGAATGGATTTGACAAAATTATCGATCTCGGCCCGAAATGAACCGGCCTCAGAAAGTGCGTCTTCCACATGAATGATGCGTTCGCCGAAGGTGCGGCTGACCACGCGCAGATAATTGTGTCCGCTTTCGTCCACGCACGCAGTGACCGTACCCGTGCTTCCCTCCACTTCAATGTAGCCGTGCACGTCGCTGCCATCCGGCCCAAGCTCCGGCCAGGCCCAGGTCGCTTCGATGACCGCTGTGATCCAATCTCCATTTTTCGGGTTCACAAAGCGGACCTTGAAATGCGCATCGTCATCGGTTTCGATCTGGCGGAAGCGACCACCGATCAGACGCAGTCGCTGCCTGATCCCGATTCCCAGCGAGCGGACCTCGATCGGGAGTTTGTCATAACCGACCAGAAACCAGACAGAGGAAACAGCATGCGAGCCATAATCCATGATCGCGCCGCCGCCGTTTTCCATCGGATCCCAGAACCAGTCGCCGCGCTCTTCAGGGCCATGGTAGCCGCGCGTGATCCAAATATGCTGGACTTCGCCTATCATGCCATCCTCCATCACGTTACGAAGCGCCCGGTAACGCGGGATGAACAAATTGTCATCATTCAGCTGAAACATGGCTTTCGATTGACGCGCTGCCTCAGCAACCTGCCTGGCTTCCCACCAGGTGCGTGCCATGGGCTTCTCCGTCATCACGTGGACATTTTTCTCCAAGGCCATGACCGCGTACCTGGCGTGATAACGAGCCGGGGAACAAATATCGATCATGTCTACTCTTGCGATCAATTCTTCTGCCGAATCACAGAGTTCGACCTGGGTTCCCTCTGTCGAATGTCCCGCTTCTTTCAGCAGGGAAAGGTAATGTTCTCGTGTCGATTCCGCTCGTTTGCGATCAGGATCGTAAATGGCTGCGAGTTCGACGCTATCCAGTGAAATGTAGGCAGGGAGATGCGCTTCATTGAAGATTTGCCCGGCACCCATGCACCCCACGCGGAATGGCTTGACGCTCATAGTAGTGTCCTTTCGGCATGAAATTATGAATTGCCTGCTGAGTATACTCTCCTCAAGTTTTTATGAAGAATGAAAAAAGCGGCAGTGCCCACACTGCCGCTTTTGATTCAACTGCTTGCTCCGCTATACTGTTTTAGTCCCCGCTTCCAGACTTGTGATGCGATCAGAAAACTGACAACGCCAATGGCGATAAACATCAGGACACGGGGCAGGGTCAGGTCACCGCGCAGACCCTGCAGGGGAATGGTGGTCGCGACCGCGATAGGGATCACGAAAGTCACAAGGATCCGCAGCCACACCGGGTACACCGTCACGGGATAGCGTCCGGCGTCCAGCAGAGCCTGCAGGATGGTGACGTTGTTGTCGAATTTTGTGAACCAGAACGTCAGCGCGATCAATACGATCCACAGGCTGTAGATAACGATCGATCCCGAAATCGTCAGCAGGATGAAGGTCAGGATGTCGATGACTGTGGTCGTAGCGCCGGACATGTTCACGCCGACTGTGATGAGGATGGCTGCCAGGACCAGGTCCCAGGCACGCCAGACAGTGATGCGCGAAAATGTGACCAGGAACATGCTGCTAATAGGCTGGAGCAGAGTGTAATCCATAGAGCCGTCGCGGATGCTTTGATTAAACTTCTCGGTGTTCGGCCAGATGAGGGCGATCATCAGGGTATGGACAAGCCGGAAGACGCCGAGCAGCGCGATCAGCTCGCCAAAGTCCCAGCCGCCGATGGTTTCCGTATTATTGAAGATAATGCTGAGACTCAGTAACTCCCAACCCAGCCACATCAGGTTAAGCAGGATGTTCACCACTGTATCGGCACGATACGCCAGGGACATCTGGATGTTGACTTTAAGGAAGGCGGAGAGCAATTTCAATGTGTTCATGATTAAGCTCCCACCGCGGAATAGCGTTTCACGCCGTTGCGCCACACCCAGTTAAATACGGTAATCGCAACAATCAGCCAGATGAAACCAGTCACATATCCCTGGATAATTTGAACACTGGAGAGCTTCCCGAGAATCAGTTGGATGGGGAAGTAGATCAACAGCTGGAACGGTAGAAACTGGGCAATATCCTGGATGAGCTTTGGCATGAGGGTCAACGGCACAAACTGCCCAGAGAACAACAGCATTAACGCATAATAGAACTCATGGATTGAATACACCCGGGTCGTCCAGAAGGCAAGGGATGTAATTGCGGCAGACAGCAAAAAGCCTACCAGAAATCCCATGATCATGGGGGGAATGGCGAGCAAAATTCCGGTGAGCGTCACACTGTTGAAGTCTGGCTTGAAAAGGAAATATAAAACAGTCCAGACCGGCACAAATCCCATGATAGTCAGGACTTTGAACGCAATGTTATTGACCAGTGCATTGGTCAGCATGGGATGGATGGGGCGGACCAATTCTCCGGAGAGCGAGCCGTCCTGTACTTTATAGGCAAAGGTGTGGATGACGATGTTGCTCGTAACCTGATCAACAATCAAAAGAGTCATATAGTACGTTGTGAAGTCGTTGACTGTCAGCCCATTGACGCTGCCTTTGCTTTGCGCGATGCTCGTCCAGACGGCGAGATAGATGATGGGGGAGACCAGCCAGTAGAGCAGGTACATGATGAGGTTGGCGCGGTACTGCCACTGTTCGGCCCAGTTCACCTGCCAGAGTCGTTGGAAGATTTTGAGCATGATCGCATCCTTTCCGCGTTGAGCGGAGCGAACCCAGTGTATGTCGAGGAGAGCGCAGTCGAAACGCGAGGCTGTAATGCGAAATAACCCTTCGACTTCGTGGCGCTGGAGGCGCCACGCCGCTCAGGGAGGAGAATTACTGATTAAACGCCTGTTCGATGACATCCTCAATCGGCGGGTCTGTAATCGTGATGTCGTGGATAGGCAACTCTGCCAGAAGTCCGGACGTCACTCGAGTGACATCCTCCGATTTGACCTGGATGTACTGCTTTTCCCAGTCTTCCTCGTTTTGCACGGGGGTGCCGTACCGGGTCAGATCGTGTGAGTCCGCTTCCGCCAGCCGGACGCCGATCAGCTTGAAGGGAGCGATCTTGCGCGAAAGATCTCCGATGCCGCCGTCATATTTGAGCTGCCCGTGATGGATGATGATGATGCGCTCACACAGTGCTGTGACGTCTGCCATGTAGTGGCTGGTAAGCAGAATGGTCGCGCCGGTGCGTTTGTTGTATTCCTTCAAGAACTCGCGGATGCGCGCCTGACCGGTGATGTCGAGCCCGATGGTGGGCTCATCCAGGAACAAAACCCGGGGGCGGTGGAGTAGACCCGCCGCGATCTCACATTTCATGCGCTCGCCCAGCGAGAGATTGCGCACAGGCTTTCTCATGATCGGTTCCAGCTCGAGGAGCTCATCAAGTTCCTGGTAGGTCTTTTTATATTCATCGTCCGGGATGCGATAGATGGCCTGGTTGAGCAAAAACGAATCCGCGGCGGGGATGTCCCAGGCAAGGCGGTTGCGTTGTCCCATCACGAGGGTCATGGCGCGCAAGTATTCAGGCTTCAGTTCCCAGGGAGTAAAGCCCAGCACATTTGCCTTGCCGTTGGTCGGGTGGAGCAAGCCGGAAAGCATCTTGAGCGTGGTCGTTTTGCCTGCCCCGTTCGGGCCCAGAAAGCCGACAACCTCCCCTTGCGTGATCTTGAAATCAACCTGCTGGACAGCCTTCACGTCCTTGTATTTGCGCTTGAAAAAACTGCGAACTGCCGCGCCGAACCCGCCTTCGCGCTCGGGTACCTGATACGTTTTGCTCAAACGATCGACAACGATGGTTTCTGGGGACATAAAAATCGCTCCTCCGGTGAAGGAACGATTTTATCATTAATAGAACAGAAGTGCTAGATTAATTTTATTGAGAGTGCCTAAGAGCAAAAACAACATGTCATTCTGAGCGACCACAGGGAGCGAAGAATCCCACTGGTTTTGAGCCGAAAGGCTCAAAACCAGTGGAGACCCTTCACTTCGTTCAGGGTGACATTAACATTTTGTCCTCGAAGTTAGGCACTCCCATTTTATTAATGAAGGCAGAATGTCTCAGCCTGCGCAAGCTTTTTACACTCAGAACGCTGACACTCGATACCAGATGTCGACGTTCACGTGGATCGTCTTGCTATGCTGGACCTCCATATCCAGGCTGGGTTGATCTGCCACCGCGGCTCGCGACTTCATGCTCATCTCCAGGGCCTGGTAGGGCATCGGTGGTCTTTCTTCATCATAGGTGTTCTCCATGAAGTCGTACACGCCCAGAAGCTTCACTCCCATCGCCGCGGCAACTTTTTCCGCCTTTGCCTTTCCTTTTACAATCGCGGATTCTAACCCCTGTTCACGCGCCTCGTCTTCGGGGTATTTCCATTCGAGCCGGTCCAGGGAGGTGTTCTTCTGTTCGGCAAGGACATCCAGCAGCCCGGCGATTTGATCGAGTTTTTCCGTCCTGACTTTCAAATGATAGATCGCGCTCGATGACTTGAGCAACGTACCGCTCGCCGTCTCGATGCGGACTCCCTGCAGGTGGATCGCGTCCGGACTCAGCCCGAAGCGGGTCAGCGCTTCGACCAGCTGACTTACTTCCCGGGCTTTCTTCATCGCCTCATTGCCGCTGACGAGGGAGGAGCCTTTCACAGTCACGTATAAATTGGCATGGGAGGCAAAGATCTCTTCCTTGTGGAAGGCTGAAACTTTGATCGTATCGGGTTTTGTATCCATAAGTTAACTCCTAATTGGATAACGACATAGCAGAGAGATATGTTCCTCACTCTTCCAGGGACCAGACACGGATTGTCCCATCGTGACTTGCCGAAAGAAGTTTCGTTCCCTGAGAGGTAAAAGCCAGGTCGACGATTTCGCCGGTATGCCCTGGAAGTTTTTCCTTGATCTGCCAGTTGGAAGTATCCCAGATCCAGACCTCATTGCGGTTCCCGATCCCAAGCAGATGGCCGTCTCCAGAGAACCTCATTGCGTGGATAAGATCACCGGAAAATTTCACTTCCCTGATGTACTTGCCTGTCCTCGCATCCCATGTCGCAAGCCGGACATTCCCAACACCAGACTCTGTATCGACAGACCGATCAAGGGTATAGGTGACGATCTGTTTTCCATCGGGTGATAAGGCAAAGCCTTCCACCGATCCGGGGGATTCGTAACTCACACTGACTACGCTCCCATCTGGGGCAACAGACAGCGTAGGGACCGCTGCGAACGGATCTGGAAACGTCAGCGTCACCCTGCCTGCAGCTGTATCGATGATTTTAATGCTGCCCGGAGAATTGACGTAAATATGACTGCCATCTGGTGGAAAAGCCAGACTATCTCCACCCACATCCGGGATTGATGAAACGATTTGTATGGAGGTTGAGTCAATGATATCCACTTCCAGATTGGATGCAACTGCCAGTTTGGTTCCGTCCGAAGAAAACGCCAGTGCGTTGGGCGTGTCTGCCATGTTGACCTGCCCCGCGAGCCGTCCACTGGCCACATCCCAAAACTTGACAAAGCGGTCATATCCACTCGAGGCAAGGACGTTTCCATCAGGGGAGAACGCCAGGGAGGTCACCATACCCTGGTGCCCGTCCAGCACTTTCAAAAATGCACTGATCCCCAGGTCTGTCTGCAGGTCTGAAGGATTGAACAGGAAAATCTTTGCCTGATACTCCCTGTCCACAATCTGGTTTGTGATGGCAGTGCCGAAGGCGGCCAGCTCGCCCTGGGGAGAAATGGCAATACTTGTGATGGCATCGTTGAAAAACAGGAAATCGGGATGGTCAACCTGATTGAAAATCCAGGCAGCGAACTCCTTGTACGGGGACGATCCGTCTGCCGAACCCGAAGCAGACTCCCTGGTCTTGGACGGGGTGGAACCGGTGAAGGATTTCCTGCCGATCACTTTCCCAACGGGCCAGGCCACGACCCTGATATCCCAAAAAAGTTGGTAAGTGGCTGATCCATCTGTGGAGGTTCCCGCCTGCGTTCGGGTTTCGGAAATGCAAAAAACAGTTTTTACCTCGGCCGCAGAAAAATTGCTGAGATGTGGCAATTGGTGCGACACCTCCCACGACGGGACGTCCGCATAGGCTTCTTTTTTCAGCACAGCAAAGGGAGCAGTCAATGGTCCGCTCTCCACCAGAGCGGAAAAGGCATTTTCGCAGATTGGACTGGCTCTCCGTTTCAATTCAGCGGGAGAAATCGTGGGAAGTGGAGCAGCAGTGGAAGTTGGGGTTGGCGTATTCGTGGGTGCAGGAAGCGGGGTGATGCTGGGTGGATCTGGTGGGCTGGTCGCTGGTGTCGCGGCGGGCACGGATTGACAGCCCATCAGAATAAAAGCAAGAAAAATCATGACGGCGACGCGCATAATTCATTTTATCATTGGTAAATTTCGGGAAACCTGCGCCAGCCAGCGCAGCTTGAGCCAGTGCCCGCCATCCGGACGCGCCCAGGGGTGATGCTCACGCACGCGCTCCAGCGCCTGTTCCGCTGTAAGGCCTTCGAGCAGGATCAAAGTGGCACAACAAATTGTCGATGAACGGTTCATGCCTGCTGCGCAGTGCACAAGCACCCGGCGACTTTTCTTTAAATGTTCGATCACCCAGTTAGCTTCTTCATGGATGATCTCCAGGCTCATCCCTTTGGAGCCTTCGCCTTTATTGTCCCAGCGATCCTGAGGATAAGATTGGTTCTCCTTCACCCATGCACTGGGGTTTTCGCCGACGTTGAATACAACATCCACCTGCGGACGTTTATCTGGTTGAATATCAGTGCCTCCGATGAATAACCTCTGGTGAAACGGCCGGGAACCAAGGTGTAAGGTGACTGGATCACCGCCGAAGCGCTGGTGCAGTTGTTTGGGTTGAGGGACAATGCGTCCGGGCATCGGAGGCGGAGAACACCAATCTCGCTCGAGAGCAAACGGGATCGAATCCTGCGCAAGTCGTTCATACCTCACTTCGTTGGCGAAGAACATCAGGTTCTCTGCCTGATGCATGAAGAACAGGAAGAAAACGTCCTGTCTCTCAGGCTGCCGCCAGGAAAGCAAATCATTGACGATTCGCCCGGGATCCTCTGGGGGAAGGTGTGCGAGGTTCTGGAAATATTCGCCGCCATGGAGACCCGATACACCGCTGAAACGGAGCCGTATTGGGATATACGTCCCGTGTACACGCTCATGAATCTCGCCATTACGTTCGATGAGTTCCGATGACACCAGCTTGAGGGCTTGAACGTTTAATGTGATATCGAGTTGTCCGAAATGTCGTTCTTCATGATAGGAATCCAGCAGCGCGCCCTGCAGGGATTTTGTAAATGGATACTGAACGAGAAGGGTATGAGTGCGTGCCATCTAGGTGACCGTCAATTTTTGTTTTGGATAGTTCTCATAGCGCTTTTCCTCGACCACTCTGCGGATACGGTCGAATCCTTCCCAGGTGTCTGTAAAGGAGGTGTAAAGCGGGGCAAATCCCAAGCGGATGTTATCAGGCGCCCGAAAGTCGGGGATGACGTTCATCTCCTCGATCATAGCGCGGTTGATGCGATAGCCCTCCTCGTGGCGGATGCTGATGTGGGAGCCGCGTCGTGCGGAGTCACGCGGAGAGCCGAGCGAAAAGCCCAGAGGCCTCAGCAGGTGATCGGTCAGATAAGCAGCATAGTCTGTCATCAGAATCGACTTGAGGCGCAGGGCGTCCATCCCGGCTTCGAGCATGGGAGCGAGAGCTTCCTCCATTGCAATCGTGGAGAGCATCGGCGCCGTTCCTGCCAGGAAGCGCTGGACACCGGGTGCGGGCTCGTAGTTAAGGTCGAATTCAAACGGGTGCTTCTGACCCCACCAACCCCAGATTGGCGACGTGACGTCGTTTTGGATTCTCCTGTTCACATACAGAAACGCCGGCGCGCCGGGTCCGCCATTGAGATATTTGTACGTGCAGCCGATGGCGAAATCCACATCACAATTGTCAAGCTCGATCGGGACCGCACCCGCCGAATGACTCAAGTCCCAGAGTACCAGCGCGCCCTTTTGGTGTGCAAGCTGGGTGACGTACGCCATATCGTAGAGATAGCCGCTCTTGAACGTGACATGTGATAACGTGACCAGCGCGGTATCTTCGTCGAGCGCGGCTTCGAGCGCGGCGAGATCAGGCGTAATGTCATTATCGAGTGCGCCGATGCGGACAATTTCGTGGCTGCCCTCACCCCTAACCCCTCTCCCAGAAGGAGCGGGGGATAGCAGTTGAACGATCCCCTGCAGGATATATAAATCGGAGGGGAAGTTGAATGTGTCGGTGATGATGTGTTTCTTTTGCGGCTGCAGTGTCAGCGCGGCGGTGGCGAGTTTGAACAGGTTGACTGAGGTCTGGTCTCCGACCACAACTTGACCCTTTGACGCGCCGATCAGGGAACCAATCTTGTTTCCAATCCGTGCGGGCGATTCCCACCAACCCTTGTTCCAGCCGCGGATCAGGTCCGCGCCCCACTCTTCCTCCACAGCTTTCTTCATCCGTTCGATGACGGATTTGGGTAAGCGTCCCAGCGAGTTGCCGTCCAGATAAATCATATCGGGATCGTTGGCAACGAATTGTTCGCGGTAGGAGGCGAGTGAGTCTTGTTGATCAAGTTGTTTGGCGAAGTCAGAAGATGGGGAAAAGTTAATCATAGGATCAGCCACGGATTTCACGAATTATCACAGATTTTCTTTTGAATTATTTGATCACACGATGGTGTTCAAGTGAGCCTGTGCCAAAGTTGAGCAGAAGCGCGAGACGACATCCTGTCGCCGCTAAATAGTGCATTGCCTGCGCTTGGTGTTGAGAATTAAAATTCGAAACAGCCTTGATTTCAACAATTAGTTTTCCATCGATTATGAAATCAGCGATATACTCGCCAACCAACATTTCTTTATAGCTTACTGGCAGTCTAACCTGTTTTTCAAAAGGTATGCCGCGCAATGTTAGTTCGCGTTCAAGGGCCAACTGATAAACTGCCTCCAGAAATCCAGGACCGAGAATTCGATGCACTTCCATGGCCGCGCCAATCACGGCGAACGTCAATTCTTTGTAGAGTAACTCCGGCATTTTTCCTCCTGGGAATAATCTGTGCAAATCAGTGAAATCTGTGGCTAAATAAGATCAACCCAACAACCGCACTTCCCGGCCCGGACGGATTTCCTTTTCATAGACGAATTCGCGTCGATAGGGCCTCATGCCTACGCTCTGATAGAGCGAGGCTGTATTGGAAAAACTTTCAGAATCTGTATCCAGAATGATGCGGCGAAAGCCGCTTTTCCAGAACGCCTCGAAGGCGGTGAGCAGAAGTGCGCGTCCCAATCCCTGCCTGCGATAACGGGGTCGCACGAAGATGCTGCCAATGCGACCGGTATCTGGCGTCTCGACCAGCTTCGCGTTGCATAAGACACCGCCCGCCACCGTCTCTCTATCCAGAATGATGAAACAATATCCGGGTGTGTTGGAGTAGGAGGTGTCCACCGGGGTGTCCTCTTCGTCACCAGGTCCTTTCTCGTGCAGGTCTTCCTCCCGCTTCATCTCATACGATCCCGGCGGAATGGCACCCCAGTGAGTCGCAAAGGCTTCCTCCATGGTTGGACCAACGAGATCCCAATCATGATCCAGGTCCATTTCACGAATCATCCGATCTGGGGAGAGCACGGGGACCACCGGAGGTTCATTCATCTCAACCACGAAGTGCGTCCACTCACGTACCTTTCGAAAACCACAATCCTCGAATCGTTGAATCGCATCCCGTTCGGCTTCATAACAAATGGTCTGCAGCACAGTGCGAATTCCTGATGGTGCCTCGGCAGAGTTCTGCCTGGCGAGTCCCTCTGCCCATGCAATCAGTGCAGTGCCAATACCCGTGCTCCAATAATCGGGATGGACGGAGACTCCCGTCTCTCCGACGATGTGATCCTCCCCGCTCCTGAAATAAGCATACCCAATGACTTCATTTTCTTTGTCGAGCGCTACCATTCGCTCGCTCGACAGTGGAATAAAACGGTACGACCAAAGGTTTCCAACAGAGTCGACCCGCGCGCGCGGGAAGCCCACCGTCTTCATGGCGGAGGCGTTGATCACTTCCGCGACGGCTTGCGCATCAGCAGGAGCATAAGCACGAAGTTTTTGGTTTGGCATTTGCAGCTGTCTACTTATCCACCTCTTTACCTGCTATCTTGCTCATTGCGTACTCTGCCAGTGCCGTGATCGTCAGGGATGGATTGACACCAGGGTTGGCGGGCATGATCGAACCGTCAATAATATACAGTCCTTCATAATTGTGCACTTCAAAATTCTCGTTTACAACACCATCCTCGGCAGTTCGTCCGATCGGTGCGCCGCCAAGGATGTGTGCAGTGGTTGGCAGACCCAATAGATTCTCGCCGAGAGAACCCAGGGGGACACCGTTTGTCCGCCTCGCAAACTCCCGTGTCAGCTCGTGGGAGCCCTGCACCCGGGCGTGGATCTTGTAGCCGGGTTCCTCATCTGCCACAAGTCCGCGCCGGAAGAGGGTGAAGCCGCTTCGCCCCATACGGAAGCGCATGCGGTTGTCGGCGTGCTGCATGACGAGCAGGATCGTTACGTTGTGCGCCCAGCCGGGCAGGATGAGTGCTTTTGCGAAATCGAGGGGATGTGCCAGCACCCAGCCAAGGAATTTTAGAATGCGGAAAGGCACGCCGACGCCTGTATCGATCAACGGCGCGGCAAGGAAGCGCATCAACGAAGATCCATCCGGGTAGCGCACAGGCTCGACGCGCGTGATTTCGTCCTGATTGTAAATGGATGAGATCGCCACCCCCTCGGAATAATTGATATCCGACCCACGCGCCAGACTTCCCAACAACGCCTCGGAATTGGTCCGCACCATGTGACCGAGTTTCCTCGATAGCCCGGGCAACGATTTCTTCCCATCACGCAGATTGAGGAGCAATCTCATACTTCCCATCACCCCTGCGGCGAAGATGACGTTATGGGCGTAGACCGTGTATTGCCGCTTGAAAAGGGATGTGGAAGATTGATAGGTTACCTCGTAGCGGGCGTCATGGACCATGGATGATTGACCATTGCCTCTATCTCGCCCATCGTCTATGGTCCATGGTCTCACATCCACAACTTCAACTTCTGATCTAATCTCTGCCCCATTCTTCTCAGCAAAGTACAGGTAATTTTTTGGCAGTGTATTCTTGGCGTTGTTCCGGCAGCCTACCATACATCCTCCGCAGTGATTGCAGCCCGCGCGTGGAGGACCTTCCCCACCGAAATACGGATCAGCGACAGTGACTCCCGCCTCGCCAAAGTACGCGCCGACGTCCGTCGCGCGGAAGGTGTGCCCCATACAACTGTCGTCTGCCATTTGCCTGAGGACGTGATCAGCTTTCCAGAGTTTTGGGTTGCGCCTCGCACCGAGCATTCTCTTCGCGACTTCGTAATAGGGCCTAAGCACTTCGCCCCACCTCATATTTTGATTCCAAGCGGGTGTCGCAAACGTTTGCTCACTTGGGACTTCAAGCACATTTGCATATCCCAGACTCCCCCCGCCGACGCCTGCTCCGTGCAGGACCATCACGCCTTTGAGAATACTGATCTGTAAAATGCCATGCGCCCGCAGCGCCGGCAGCCATAGATACTTCCAGAACTGCCAGTTGGATTTGGCGAAATCCTTGTCTTCGAAGCGTTTGCCTTTTTCAAGAACGAGGACAGAATAACCCTTTTCGGTGAGTCTCATCGCGGAGACACTTCCCCCGAAGCCGGAACCGATGATGACGTAGTCGTAGGTGTCGTTCATGACAATCCTTGCAACAGCCCTGACAGGTCTACGCAACAAGTTGGTGAACCGCGACCTGTCAGGTCTTTGAGAATCAATTTTACCTGAACGGACACACATCCGCTGGCAAGTACGTGCGACTTTGCCAGCCGTGATAACCGCTTCCTAATGAGACAAGGAGCTCAGGATGTTCTACAGCATATTGGATTGCCGCAGCGCAGCCATCGTACATCCGATCTCTAGCATGGTAAGCCTCCCAAAACGCAGCTGCCATCGCCACATAGGGTTGACTAGATTCGTTACTTCCGAATTCTTGCTGCAAGGTATTGTACGTTGTTCTCGCTTCAACTTCATTTCCTTGCATACTATGGAGGAGCACAATGCGGTAATAAGCATAGCTGGCTAGACGTGGATATTCTGCTTTGTCTTCGGGAGGTTCCGGTGGGAGGGTCAAATCAGGAATCCAGCTCATATACAAGGCTTGCACATACTCCATCCGTTCGGGGGACCACCATTTCAGTCTCGTGTTTGAAATTGTTGCTTCATACAATTCAATCGCTCTATCATATTTTCCGATGACTGTCATAGCATCAGCATCCTGAAGAGCCTGGAACCGATATTCGGGAAATTCAAACTCGTTTGCTACTTCGACAAAAGCGGTTCCATTCCAACTGTAGATCACAGTCCGCTGTCTTCTCGGAACGAGGTTACTGCAACTTAAGCAGGATGGGTCACCTCCAGAAAGCATGATCTCTTGGGTTCCATTGCCATCAAAATCCTTTATTAACATTTGCCGCATTGGTGATATGTTGGCCTTGCTTACGAGTGTGAAGCCTTGTCCATTCCATTCGTATAAATAGATTGAATCATGGCAAAAACTGCCACAGAATGCTCCCATGAGAATGACTTCTGCCATTCCATCCCCATTCAGATCTTCAATTTCCAGGCTGTATGCATGATCTGCGTGATCACCTGACAAGACGGCAATTTGTTCGAACTCGCCGTCCCTACAGGAAAAGACCATGAGCTTTCCCTCAAAATAGAATTCTATATATAAGAACTCAGGAATTTGATCACCAGTTACATCATGGAAGTCATATCCGCCTGTAGATTCCATTTCAGGATAAACTTTCTTAAGTCTTTCAAAAAGCAATTGTCCGCTCCCGCCATGGTTCAAATATTCTGAAATCTTGTTTGACGCACTGGAAAAGGATGTGTAGTCCAGCGTTTCAGGAAAGTATGCTTCAGGTCTGATCGATGGATCTATTTGTGGGCATTCCGCCTTCGGCGCGGGCGTTACAGTGATAATCGTTGAGGCATCAAATGTCAGTGTGAAGGTAGCGATAGTTGGCAGGGGAGTGATGGACGGCGTCGATGTTTCTGATGGGATGAAGGTCTGCGTAGCTGTTGGAAGCGGTGATGGAGTTACGGCGAGAGTCGCGGTAGCGACTTCCGTCTGAGACAGGGGTGGGCTGGCTACGCAGGCTGTCAGCAGGAGAATTTCCATCCCAAGGATGTAGCATGAGTTTTTTCTCATTCCGGCCTGCTGTTAGAAACCGAACCTCATCTTCATAATCCCAAACGTGTATTCTGCGTTTTTGGCGGGTCCCTCACGCCCGGCGTAAATGATTTCATCAACGGAAACCCTCCCAGCAAAGTTCCACGATCCAAACATGGATCGCTGGGTCGTTAGAGGGTTTGGAACATTACTTGTTTTTATAAGCTATTCCAATCAAGCGATTGATCTCTATGTCGTCTACCAGCACAATAGGTTTGCCGCTTGCCCAGGTCTTGGCGGGTCCGCTAAAGCCGCGCGGCGCCCACAACCAGCCTCGGACAGCCTGATCATGTACCATGGCCCCGTACAAATCCCGAAGCACGGGCTCCCCTACGGGCTTACTCCACTGTTTGCATTGGACAAGTTCCTTTTGATTGTTCGGGTTGATGAGCAAAACGTCTATGCCGTGATCACCCATCTGCCCGACATGCTGTACTTGATAGCCCAACTTTTTATACACCTCAGCTGCGAGCTTTTCCAGCTCAATGTCAGAGAGATGAAAGGCAGACTGTTTCTGAATGGTTGTGCTGGCTTGTGCCTGATTGCGCCACTCCGCCATCGCAAACTTCCAGATCTTTTCGCGTTCTCGCTTGCGATAGATGAAGAATGCAAACACCAGGCCCGTTCCTGCCATCGCAGCAAGGCCTGTCGCCGCCAGCAGGATAAATCTGCCGGTGAGGGGGATACCCTGCCACCAGCGGGCAAGGGGCTCATAGACAAGTAGGCCGAGCAATAGAACAAGCCCAACCGCATAAGGGATGAGCCGACGGAAGGAGCGTCGCCGTTTTCGTGGCATGAACAGTTATCGTTATGAATCTATCAATAAGGGAAGATACTACTCACGTCTGCCCTTTGTCACAATACGGATGGGCGTACCCAGGAACCCGTATTCTTCCCGGATCTGGTTCTCAAGGTACCGCAAATACGTGAAATGCATCAGCTTCGGGTCGTTGACGTAGATCATGAAGGTCGGTGGGTCGGAGCGGACCTGGGTGCCGTAGAACATTTTAAGTTGTCTTCCCGCGTGGGACGGGTGGGGGTGCGCATCCTGGGCTTTGTGGATAACCTCGTTGATCTTGGACGTACTCAGGCGCGCGAGCCGTTCTTCCTGCACCCGCAGTGCCATCGGCAGCACCTGGTCCACGCGTTGGCCTGTCTTGGCAGAGATGAACAACAGTGGCACGTAATCCATAAAGTTGAGATCGGCGCGGATCTTGCGCGTAAATTCTTCCATCGTGAAGGCATCTTTTTCGACCAAATCCCATTTGTTGACGATCACAACTGCGGACTTCCACTCATCGAGGATGAAACCTGCAATGTGCGCATCCTGTGCTGTGATGCCTGTGGTCGCGTCGATCATGAGCAGTGCCACGTCGGCACGTTCAATGGCTTTGAACGATCGGAGAACGCTAAATTGCTCTACACCGCCATGTTCGATCTTGCCGCGCTTGCGGATGCCTGCTGTGTCGATCAGGGTAACCGGCAAGCCATTGAAGTCGATTTTTGTGTCAGTTGCATCGCGCGTGGTGCCAGGGATCGGGCTGACGATGGCGCGTTCTCCTCCGACCAGCTTATTCAACAAACTGGATTTGCCTGCATTGGGTTTACCAACGATCGCAACCTTGATACTGTCATCTTCCTCTTCCGCTTCCTGTGGAGGGAAAGCCGCCACCAGCGCGTCGAGCAGGTCGCCCGTCCCGGTCCCGTGGACCGCGGAGACGGCGTACGGCTCACCCAATCCCAACTCGTAGAATTGACTGGCCTCATCCCGCCGTCCTTTTGACTCGGTCTTATTGGCCACGACAAAGATCGGTGGCCAGAACGTACCGTCGTCCAGCTTCTTTTGCGAGCGGCGGAGGATGTCTGCCACCTCAAGGTCGGGTGAGGTGACTCCGGTCTCGCCGTCGTTGACGAAGAGGACAGCATCCGCTTCGTCGATCGCAACCTTTGCCTGCTGGCGGATCTCATTGATGAAATCTGCAGAACCCACCGAAAGCGGGGTCTTGCCTCCGTGGGTTGGGTCGATACCGCCAGTATCGACTACATGGAAAGCGCGCCCATTCCACTCCGCTTCACCGAAGAGACGGTCTCGCGTAGTGCCGGGTGTATCGTCCACAATCGCCATACGTTCCCCGACCAGGCGGTTGAACAGAGTGCTTTTTCCTACGTTGGGTCTGCCAACGAGGGCAACAATTGGTTTTGGCATAATTTTATGTCTCTCAGTTAGGGTGGGAATGCTGTGGGAGTCGGCGTGCTGGGTAAGGCAATGACCACTTCCACTGTGCCAGGCAGGATGGACTCTACTGAGACATTCTCCACTAAGGTATCAACCTGCGGTGTTAATTGATAAACACCGATCTCAAGTTCATTGACGTCCACCGATACAGTGATGTCCTGCGATGAGATTGCTTCGAGCACCGGAACAGGACCCGAAATGATCACATCCACCGCCTGTGGGAAAACCTGCGCCGCCAGCCCTTCAGACAAGCCATTCACATTGATGGGCTGGTTGAGAAGCGTAACACTCGTCTGGATGGGAGAGATACTGACCTGAACTTGCACGGTCTGCGCGCCAACCAGTGTGATGTTCTCCGGTAAATTCAAAGAAAGCCGCGTGGATATATCCTCGTTCCGATCCTGTAGGTCAAGCGGCTGGGTTTCCACGACGCCCGGCAGCTCGTTCACGAGGGAGGGCTCCTCCGCAAATACCGTCACGACCGGTGGAAAGACCGAGATATTCTCGATGCGATAGCCGGCAGCCTGCTGTCCCTGCACGATGACTTTGACCGCCACGTCGCGGTACCCGCCCTGCTGGATGATCGGAATGGTCACGCGGACCGATTGAGGATTGATGGTCAAGCCCTGGAGTGGAATGTTTTCCGCATCAACGATCTCGATGGGAAGCGACTCATCGATGGTTTCACGCATCCCATCTAGGTTGATCAGCACTCGTGCCCGCGCCACTTTCCCGACGAGCGAATCGGGACCGGAAATGGCGACTTCGGTGAGGTCCATCGTCGCATCTCCCGCCTGATAACCGGCGGCGGGCTGACCACTAAGTGAAAGGACAACCGGAAATGTCTGGCTTTCCAGAGATTCCAGATTAACGGTCACATCTGTAGGGTTCGCGAGAATAAGCTGATAAGGTCGTTCAGAAATGGTCAGCTGGATCGGTTGGATATGTTCTCCCGCACTAAGTCCGGATAAATCCAGGGTTGCCTGGATAGAATCTTTCTGGGTGGTCAGAACCTCCCAGACCGAGCGCGGCGCGCGCAGAGTGACCTGCACGGTGGGGGGGATGTCACTGGTTAATACAAGCGAAGGATCCTGCCCGACGACCTTCAGCGGAATCGGGTCAGGATAGGTTCTCACGTCATTCGGGTCCGCCCCGCTGACCGCCGAGACCCAGACGGAGATGCCCAGCGCCAGCGCCAGAAGAAATGTCCGAAGGTTCTTTGCAAACGAACGCATGCTAATCATCCCTGCGGAAGAGGTAAGGGAAGTAGCGTTGCAGCCGTATCCGTTGCGGCGTGGTCGTATCCGGGCGGAAGAACGCAGCCAGGATATTCTCCAGCCGTTCGGGGTCGATGCGGCGAATCATCCGGCCAGCGTGCGCAATGGAAATGGAGCCGCTCTGCTCTGAAACGACAACCGCTATGGCGTCGCTGATCTCTGAGATGCCCAGCGCGGCGCGGTGACGGAGCCCCATTTGGCGTTCGGGGGAGCGATTGAGGATACCGCTGGCGGAAAGAGGCATCACACACGCCGCGGCAACGATGCGTCCCTGCGCAATGATGACCGCGCCATCATGCAATGGTGTATCGGGATAGAAGATCTGCAGAAGCAACTCAGGCGTTACATCTGCCCGCATCTGGACACCGGTCTCAATATACTGATCCAGGCTGTCCATGCGCTGGATGACGATCAGCGCCCCGTGCTGGCGAGCGGAGAGTCGCGCGGCCGCCTCTACCACCGCCCGAATCCCTTTTTGCATATTTTCATCCGTTGTGGGATTGGAAGACTGCACGATCGTCAACGTGCCAGCACGTCCCAAACGTTCGAGAGCACGGCGAATTTCCGGCGCGAAGATCACCGGGATTGCCAGCAGCAACGCGGGTAACGTGCTTTGTACCAGCCAGGAGAATGCCGGCAGTTCCACAACAGTCGTGAGCAGTACAAGCGCGATCACAAGAAAGATCATCCCCCGCAGGAGAATCATTGCCTGTGTATCGCGCAGGGAATAAAGCACCACGAAGAAGATCAACGTAACCAACAGGATGTCGAGAAGGCTTAACCAGTTGAGACGTTGAAATATGAAAAGGATGTTGTTAAGAAAATTTGCCATTCGTCGATGGCGCCCCAGCGCCACTCCGCTTGTATATGCGTCAATCAGTATAGTATTGCGGGCTGAATCTGTGCTTAAGATGACGGCTTCTACCACAGATTTGCAACAACTTCCCCCCCCGTTTCAGACTTCCGAAGCTTCCTCAGGGAAACTTCTCAAATTTCATGCATTCCGGAAAACTTCAGAAGCCTCCATTATATCGGTCTCAGGACACGATCCGTGCGAAGTTGTTTAAAAAAGAGCGCCGCACCCGCGGGCATGGATTCGCGTGCCGCATCCTCCCAGGCCTGGACGCCGAGCTTGTCTGGCGAACGCCGCTCGTAGCCAAGCTGTTTCCAGATGTGATCAAAACCAACCAGGTCGATCGGAGGAAAGACCAGTGAGGCTTCACACTGCAGGTCTCCGGAGGCTCGTTCCACTTCCTGGAGCATTAGCGGCAGTGCATGATCCGCAGCAATCCCATGATCGAGGAACAGATCGGTGATGCGCGCCACCAGATTTTCCACCTGCCAGCCTGCGACGCCGACAGGACTCTGATCCATGAAGAGGAGCAGGAAAGCTTTTTCGCCAAAGGCTTCCATTGCCTCTTCTTTCGTCATGTTTTGTTTGCCCTTGCTCAGACGGGTGATCAAATCTGCGATCTTCTGCGCATCGCGCGGTTTGCCGCGTTGGAGGGAGAGAGACCCCGCTGTAGCTCTGGTCGTGATTTGAGTCGCGGGTCCCGCTTCCTCCGTGGGTGCGGTCTGTTTCCAGGCTTCGCTGACCTGCTTCCACAGGTCATCGTAGGAGCCGTTGTTGGTGATGACAACATTGGCGGCATCAAGCTTTTCCTTCTGTGCGGATTGAACCTGGACACGCTGAAGTGCATCCTCCTGACTCAGGTTACGTTTGCGCATCAGGCGTTCCACCTGGATTTGCTGCGGTGCATCGGTGACCCATATGGTATCGCAGTGGCTACGCAATTCCGATTCAAGGAGCTTGATTGCTTCCACGACAATGACGGATTGGCCGGCGCGCTTCACGAGGATGTCTATTGCCTGACTGACATAGGGATGAATGATCGCTTCCAATTGTTTCAACGCATCCTGGTCTGTAAACACAAGACGCCCGAGCTTGGTGCGGTCGATCTGTCCACCCGGGTCGAGCAGCCATTTTCCGAAGGTATCCAATACCGGCTGATAGCCCGGCGCGCCTTTGGAGATGACGCGGTGGGAGAGGGCATCGGCGTCTATGGTATACGCGCCCAGATGTTCCAGCATACGGCGCACAACGCTTTTGCCGGTTGCGATATTTCCTGTTAAACCGATCACATATTTCCCAGGCCAATTGCTCACAGAGACTCCATTGCCGTCAGTGTCACGTTCGCTCCTTATTTTACCGCTTGTCTAACGAATTACGAAGCGAATTGACCTGTACACATCCATTCACAACAGATTTGTGAAGTTTTAGAGATTTATTTGAGTCCCGTCAATTGCGGTTGACGCCATGTTTCCTTGCGTGTATGATACTGCTGCCTCAGGTCGGTCGGGCGATCGCGGTCCTGCGTTGTCGGGGTCGAGGAAAGTCCGCACTCCATAGAGCACGGCGTCGGATAGCACCCGGGGCGGGGAACCCTCCGTGAGGAGCTAACCTGCCGGATGAGGGCCACAGAAACAAACAGCCAGCTCATCTCGCAAGA
>Ga0114129_10000239_pt1 | contig 61404 bp, 50 predicted proteins | sample RhiMetdeltSRZDD1_FD_80071 | JGI IMG/M metagenome (GOLD analysis project Ga0114129, IMG submission 80071) | Populus rhizosphere microbial communities from Tennessee, USA - Rhizosphere MetaG P. deltoides SRZDD1 (version 2) (version 2) | ecosystem: Host-associated > Plants > Roots > Rhizosphere >...
ATCCGGAATTTCACGGTGCCTCGGGTCCGTTTGAACGTGGCTGGCAGCCTCATCGCAGCTCTCCTAAATGTCGCAACGGGAACAAGCTCTTCCAAAAAAGCGCGCACGAGCCGATAGACGGTCTTCGAGACGGATTTCCATGTCAGTTGAAGGAACGCTAGGTGCCGGCCCGACGCCGCACGTCGGGCAGGAGCGGATCCTCGGTGGCGCTCCCGCGGATCTTCAGGTACTCGCGATAGGAGGCGGCGAAGCCGGCGTTCTGCAGGCCCTCGCGAACACGGCCCTGGTAGTAGTAAACGCTCGGGAAGTAAGCGGTCGTCGGATCCTCATCCAGCAACGACAGCGCCTCGCCCCGCCGCGCGATGCACTGGTCGAACTCCGAATCGGCCTGCGCAAACGCGCGGCCCGCTAGATACGCGCGCCCGAGGTCGAACCGTCCAAGCCACGTGTCGACCAGGGCGTTGGCTTCTGTCAGGAGCTTGATGGCGGAGCGCGCGTCTCCGCTCCTGAGGGCGATCTCGCCCTCGAGGATCTTTCCGTAGGCCTGCGGCGCGGCAGGCAGTTCGGCGAGGAGCGCGGCCGCCAGCGTACGGGCTTTCGGGACCGCGCCCGCCTCGACGAGGATGCGGCCCGCGAGAAACCGCACCGGCACGATGTTGCTGATCTGCAGCGCACGTTCCGCGGCGGCGATCGCGAGCTTGCTCTGGCCGCGCGCGAGCTGCGCGTACGCGAGCTCGGTCAGCTTCTGCGCGGCGAGGTCCGGCGTCTTCGCGGCGAGATCGGCCTGCACGCCTTCGTCGAGGATCCGGACCGCTTCCGAGAATCGGCCTTCATAGATGGCGAGATCCCCGAGACCGGCCGCGGCAGAGGACGCGGAGCCCATGGCTCGAACTTTTTCGTACGTCTGTTCGGCGTCGCGCACCAGCCCGCGTCCGAGCTGGCTCAACGCGAGCGTCAGCGTGGCGGGAACAGCGACCGGACTGCCGTCGGGCATCGCACGGATCTCTTTGTCCGCGCTGTCGAAATCGCCCGCGTAGACCTGGAAGATCGCAAGGTTCACCCGGTACGACAGACGTTTGGGCGCAATCTGGATCGCCTGGCGCATTTCGTCGACCGCGTCGCGCATCTTCCGCAGTCTCGCCAGACAAATCGCCCGCTGGTTGTGCGCCACCGCGTCGGCGGGATATTTCGCGATCAGCTCGCCGTACTCCTTCGCGCACTGCTGATAGTCGTCCTTCCGGAGGAAGTACACCGCGCGCGTCGTGAACCGCTCGCGCTCCGTCATCCCGTCGAGATACTTCAGCGCTTCGGCCGCGTACTTGCTCGAGTCCTGAATGCGGCCCAGGTTCTGCGCCATCGCAGACAGCCCCTGATAGCCGAGGCCGAACTTCGGATCGCGCTCGACCGCTTTGCCGTAGTTCTGCAGCGCGTCATCGAACTTCCCCTGCGACTGCGCCTCCATGGCGGCGGCGTACGACGCCGCGACGTCGAGCGACGTCGTGGACAGCGTCCTCATCGCGAGCAGCTGCGCGGAATCGGTCGTCTCGTCGCCAAGTGCCTTACGAACGGTCGCCACGAGCTTCGTCGCCGCTTCGAGCACGCGGTCCTTGTTCGAGGCGCGGCCCGTTGCGGACACGATGACGTTGCCCGTCATCGGCTGCGAGGCCTTGACGGCGATCTCGTAGCCTCTGCTTCCGCCGCCGATCGACGCCGAGAGCACGACCCCGAGACCTTGCTTGACCGCGAGCTGCCGCGCGGCGACCTCGTCGAGTTTTTCAGGAGCCGGCACGCCCAGACCGGATCGGATCTTCGTCCGGTCGTACGCGGTGATGAAGCCGGCGCCTTCCAGGCCGCGTCGGAACGTCTGCTCGAGGGTGTGGTCGAACATCGCGTCGCCGGTGGCGTTCTGGAAATCGGCAATCACGACGGTGATCGGGTCGTGCTTCTTCGGCGGCGGCGGCGTCCGCGTGAGCCACCACGTGCTCGTCACCAGCGCGGCGACGAGGACGACACCCGCCGCAATCATCCGCGGAGTGAAGCGGCGCGGCTCCGGAATCGGAATGCCGTCCGCGTCCAGCCGATCGAGATCCGCCGCGAGCGCCTCCGTCGTCTGGTACCGATTCGCGGGATCGGGATCGAGGCAGCGCGACACGAGCCGATCGACCGCGTCGGGGATGTCGGGCAGCAGCGATTTGAGCGCGGCCGGCGCCTGCTCCATCCGTCCGCGGAGCTCGTCGAGCGGCGTCGGGGCGGTCTTGGGGCGCCGCTCGCGGCCGACGAGCATGTCGTAGAGCATCAGGCCGAGCGCGTAGATGTCGGCGCGCTGATCGACGTCGACGCCCCTGAACTGCTCGGGCGCCATGTACTCCACGGTGCCCATCACCGCGCCGTACCGCGTCGCGTCGGCGGTAACGGCCGTCTGCCGAACGCCCGCCGGCAGGATCGCGCCTGCCGCCGCTGCGGCGGCCGGCGGAGCGCTCGACGAGCGCGCGATCCCGAAGTCCATGATGAGCGCGTCGCCATTGCGCTCGATCATGATGTTCGCCGGCTTGAGATCGCGGTGAACCACGCCGGCTTTGTGGGCTTCGACGAGGCCGGACACCACCGCGCGCGCAATGCGAAGCACGTCGGGAACGGCCAGGCTGCCGTCACGCTTCAGAATCGAGGCGAGATCGGAGCCCTCGACGTACGACATCGTGATGTACTTGACGCCGTCGATCTCCCCGAGGTCGTGAATGCGGACGACGTTCTTGTGCGTCACCTGGCGGGCGAGCAGGAGCTCGCGCTTGAACCGCCGCTCCACTTCCGCGGCAGCCACCGGGTCCGCCATCACGTCGGGCCGAATGACCTTGATGGCGACGGCGATTCCGAGCTCGGCGTCCCACGCCTGGTAGACCGCGCCCATCCCGCCGACGCCCAGCGCACGGATGATGTGATAGCGCGAGCCAAACGTCTGGCCCGGCTCGGGCAGACCTCTGGCCGACACGCGCGCCGGGACGGGAGCCGGGAACGCGGATGTCGCCGCGTCAGGCGCGCCGGAGGATGCGGCGCCGAATCCGATCGTTCGATCGAGATCGGGCACGTCGGACGTGGGCGAATCGGTCGGATCGTAGGGTGGACGCGAATCTGGAAAGCCGGTCACTGCGTCACCGTCCGGCACTGGAGGAGGCGTCAGCACGCCGGTCGCAACGGTGTGCCCCCGCAGCACGGCGCATCGAGGACACGCCGCCGCCGTCGAAGAAAGCAGCAGGCCGCAGCGCGGGCAAACCATTACCCAGGGCCCTCGCGATGCCCGAGCCGGCTGCCGTCAGCTCTGTCGGCGACCCCGAAACACCTGGACACAAGGACCTCCCGCAGCGTTTACCAATGGACGGCCTGCGGCCCAGAATTCCCGTACGACCGGCCAATATCCTGTCCGAACGGCTAACCAATTGTCCGAAGGAGAGAACGATTATGGGGCGGAACAATCGGGCGTTACAAGCAATTTACGCGAGGAAAATTGAGACTCCTCCGGCAGGTGGGGCGCCTGACCGTAGCCAATTCAGACGCTCGTGCAATGAATCTGGCGGAAGGTCGCCCGCCGGGAGACTTAAACCGCGCGAGTGTCGCGAAAACCGCGCCGGTCGGTGCCCGCAGGCGACGGGTTTGGCGACGCCTCGCTAGAATAGGCGCATGGATGGCGAGACGACGGATGCCGCTCGCGTCTGCGTCTTCTGCCGGAAGCATCCGATCGATCCCGCGTGGCGGCCCTTCTGCAGCGAGCGCTGCAAGCTGCAGGATCTGGCGCGGTGGGCGGATGGAACGTATCGGGTCGGCAGCGATTCGCCAAGCGTCCCCGACGACACGAGCGACGAGCAGGACCTATGAAAACTGAAGTGGAGAGCGCGAGCCCCGAAGCCGCGCCGGCCGTCCGCGACAGCCTGACGGTGGTCGACAACCGGACCGGCAAGAAATACGAGCTGCCGATCCACGACGGCGCGATCCGCGCGATGGATCTGCGTCAGATCAAGGCGGCGCCGGACGACTTCGGCCTCATGACGTACGACCCGGCGTTCATGAACACCGCGAACTGCCGCAGCGCCATCACGTACATCGACGGCGACAAGGGCGTCCTTCTGTACCGCGGCTACCCAATCGAGCAGCTGGCGGAGAACAGCAACTACCTCGAGACCGCCTACCTGATTCTGTTCGGCGAGCTGCCGACCGAGGCGGAGCTGCAGGCGTGGACGCGTGAGATCACGCTGCACACGATGCTGCACGAGAACATCAAGAAGTTCATGGAAGGGTTCCGGTACGACGCGCACCCGATGGGCATTTTCATCAGCACGGTCGGCGCGCTGTCGACGCTCAACCCGGAAGCGAAGAACATCTTCGACAAGAACAACCGCCTGCTCCAGGCGAAGCGGCTCATCGCCAAGGTCCCCGGGATCGCCGCGTATGCGTACCGCCACAGCATCGGCCGTCCGTACAACTATCCCGACAACGAGCTGAGCTTCACCGGCAACTTCCTGAACATGCTGTTCAAGATGACCGAGCTCAAGTACCAGCCGAACACTGTGCTCGAGCGCGCGCTCGACGTGCTCTTCATCCTGCACTCCGACCACGAGCAGAACTGCAGCACGTCGGCGATGCGAAACATCGGCAGCTCGCACGTGGATCCGTACTGCGCGATGGCCGGCGCGGCGGCGGCGCTCTACGGTCCGCTGCACGGCGGCGCGAACGAAGCGGTCCTCCGGATGCTGAACGAAATCGGCTCCGTGAAAAAGGTCCCCGAGTTCATCAAGCGCGTGAAGGCTGGCGAGGGCAAGGACCGTCTGATGGGATTCGGCCACCGCGTGTACAAGTCCTACGATCCGCGCGCCAAGGTCATCAAGCGCATCGCCGATCTCGTGTTCACGGTGACCGGGAAGAATCCGCTCCTCGAGATCGCACTCGAGCTCGAGCGGATCGCGCTCGAGGACGAATACTTCGTCAGCCGCAAGCTGTACCCGAACGTCGACTTCTACTCGGGGCTGATCTATCAGGCGATGGGCTTCCCCGTCGAGATGTTCCCGGTCCTGTTCGCCATCCCGCGCACCGCCGGCTGGATCGCGCAGTGGGACGAGATGCTGCAGGATCCCGAGACGAAGATCGCGCGGCCGCGGCAGATCTACGTCGGCCCGCGCCAGCGCGATTACGTGCCGCGCGAACAGCGGCGATGAACCGAAGCCGAACAGCGCAGAAGGATGTCTAAGCTGTTCTGCGGTTTCTGCGTGTTCTGGGCTGGAGTGGCGGTGGCGCAGAACGCCGCCACGCCCGTCTTCGATTCCGGCCGGGCGTGGGAAGACCTCCGCCAGTTGGTCGCGATCGGTCCGCGGCCGTCCGGGTCGGCGGCGATCGACCAGACGCGCAAATACATAAAAGCCCAGCTGACCGCGTCCGGCGTCGCCGTTGTGGAGCAGGCGTGGGAGGACCGCACGCCGATCGACACGGTCCGCATGGTGAATCTCATCGCGACGATCCCCGGCGCGCGCAAGGAGCGGATCGTCTTCTCCGGCCATTACGACACGAAGCTGTATCGCGAGTTCCGGTTCGTCGGCGCGAGCGACGGCGGATCGAGCGCGGCGTTCCTGATCGAGCTCGCGCGCGCGCTGCAGGCGCGGCGCAATCCGTTCACGATCGAGCTGCTGTTCCTCGACGGCGAGGAAGCGCGCCTGCCCGAGTGGCGCGGCACGGACAACACGTACGGCAGCCGCCATTACGTCGCCACGGCAAGGCAGGATGGGTCGCTCGCGACGATCAAGGCGAACATCCTCGTCGATATGATCGGCGATCGCCGTCTCGACATCCGCCGCGATTCGAACTCCACGCCGTGGCTGACCGACATCATCTGGTCGGCCGCGAAGCGCCGGGAGCTCGGCGACTACTTTCTCGACGAGCCGACGCGCATCGAAGACGACCACCTGCCGTTCCTCGCGGCCGGCGTGCCGTCGGTCGACGTCATCGACCTGAACTACGACGCGTGGCACACGCCGCAGGACACGCTCGACGCCGTCAGCGCGCGGAGCCTGCAGATCGTCGGCGACGTCCTGCTGGCGGCGTTGCCGCAGATCGAGACCCGTCTGTCGCGGTGACCGCGTGCGTAGGGCGGGTCCTCTGGACCCGCCTTCGTCGCCTCGCCTGGTCCGAACGACCCGGCCTACATCTGGCGGCCGCCACTCTAATCATCACATCGTCAACGGGTTACACGCCGCGGCTCGAGCTAACCACTCGCTATAGACTTCGTCTAAGTGAAACAGATGGACGCGACCGAGACAGCAGCCGTCCTGGCCCGAGCCCGCCAGGGCGACAGCGAGGCGTTTCGCGTCCTGGTCGAGCGGCACAGCCGGAGCGTGTTCCGGCTGGCGTTCCGGATGACGGGCAACGAACAGGATGCCGAAGATGTGGTTCAGGAAGCGTTCCTCCGCGCGTACAAGCAGCTCGGCCGGTTCGAATCGCGCGCGAACTTCGGCACCTGGCTCTATCGCATCGTCGCGAATTGCTCGGTGGACATGATGCGGGCGAAGCACGCACGCCACGACATGACGCGCAGCGAGAGCCTCGACGAGGCGATCGAGCTGCCGGCGCACGACGCCCCGGGCCCCGAGCGCCTGGCGCAGAGCGCCGAGATTCAGGCGCGCGTGCGCGCGGCGCTCGACGGCCTGAGCCCGCTCGAGCGCGCGGCGTTCACGCTGCGGCACCACGAGGGGCGATCGATCGACGAGATCAGCCGGACGCTCGGGCTCGGCACGAGCGCCGCCAAGCACAGCGTGTTTCGCGCGGTGAAAAAGCTTCGGGTCGCGCTGGCGCCGATGCAGGCGGCCGCAGGAAGAACGGGATAGAGCGCAGTGACCATGACCAGACACATCAGCGAAGACGATCTGACGCTTTACTACTACGGCGAAGGCCGCCGCCGCGCCGCCGTCGAGCGCCACCTGCAGGCGTGCGAGGCGTGCGCGTCGCTGTATCGCAGCATCGCCGGCACGCTCGCGATGGTCACCGCGCCTGACGTCCCGGAACGAGGCGATCAGTACGGGCTCGAGATCTGGCAGCGGATTCGGCACAAGTTGCCGGAACAGGTATCGGGATTCGGTTGGTTCGATGGGTTCGCGAGGTTCGCTGAGGTCACGAGGTTTGTTGGCTTCGCTGCGGCCGCGGCGGTACTGGTCGTTGCGGCGTTTGTCGCCGGCCGCACGTCGCGGCAGCCAGCACCCGCATCCGACGTTGCGCGTCTCGAGAACCCCTCGAACCCCTCGAACCCCTCGAACCTCGCGAACCCAGCGAACCCAGCGAACCCAGCGAACCCTTCGAACGTCGGTCGCCAGCGGATCCTGTTGACGTCCGTGGCCGATCATCTCGAACGATCCGAGCGTGTCTTGACGGACATCATGAACGCGCCCGACGTGACGCCGGCGGGCAAAGGGGACATTTCCGCCGAGCAGGCGTGGGCCGAGGATCTGCTGACGGCCGGCCGTCTCTATCGCCAGGACGCTGTCGAGGCCGGCGAACAGTCGGTCGCCGGCGTGCTCGACGATCTCGAGCGCAACCTGCTCGAGATCGTCCACAGCCCGTCGAAGATCAGCGCGGCGGATCTGGAGCAGATCCGCCGGCGGATCGATGCGGCGGCGCTGCTCTTCAAGGTGCGGGTGATGAGCGACGAGCTGCGGCGGCGCGAAGCCGCCCCGGCCGATCGCGCGACGCCGCGCACACCATCGTCAACCTCGTCATCATCGAAAGTCAGCTGAGACCATGACCATCACTCGAACGCTCACCACCACTGTTCTCCTGGCCGGTGCGCTCGCCGCGTCGGCGGCCGCGCAGCCGGTCGGACCGGGTCCCGCCGCGCCGGTCCTCGTCGGGCCGGGATGGATCGGCCCGACCACGATCGCGCCCGGGCCGCCGTTCGCTCCCGGAGCCGACGTCTTCGTCGTGACGAAGCCGATGCCGGACGGCCCGTGGAAGCTGGCCGCCGAGGACGCGTGGATGTTCGGCAAGGGGGGCAGCGCCGACGATCGGGCCGACGAGCTCTACGAGCGGGCGCGAGATCTGATCGAAAACGGCAGGTTCGATCGAGCAGTGACGGAGCTCGATCGGCTCATCCCGCTCAAGAGCAGCCGCACCGAGGCCGCGTTGTATTGGAAGGCGTACAGCCTCGCGAAGCTCGGTCAGCGGCCCGACGCGCTCGCGACCATCGCCGACCTGACCAAGCAATACCCCGATGGCCGCTGGCTCAAGGACGCGCGCGCGCTCGAAGTGGAAATCCGGCAGTCGTCGGGCCAGACGGTGTTGCCCTCGTCGCAGGACGACGAAGAGATCAAGCTGATGGCGCTGCGCGGCATCATGCAGAGCGATCCCGAGCAGGCGCTGCCCGTCATCGAGAAGATGCTGACGAGCGCGAACTCGCCGAAGGTCAAGGACCGCGCGCTGTTCGTCCTCAGCCAGAGCCACTCCGCCCGCGCGCGCGAGGTGATCGCCGGCGTCGCGAAGGGCAACGCGAACCCGGATCTGCAGATGCGCGCCATCCGCTACCTCGGGATGATGGGCGGCCCCGACAGCCGGCAGCTCCTCGCCGACGTCTATCGCGCGACGAACGATCCCGCGGTGAAGCGCCAGATCCTGCGCAGCTACATGACGTCGGGCGATCGGGAGCGGCTGTTCGCGCTCGCGAAGAGCGAGACCGACCAGTCGCTGCGCGCGGAGGCGGTCCGTCAGCTCGGCGTGATGAACGCGCGCAGCGAGCTCCAGCAGCTGTACCAGAGCGAGTCGTCGGTCGACGTGAAGAAGCAGATCCTGCAGGCGATGTTCGTCGGCGGCGACTCGGACCGGCTGATCGAGCTCGCGAAGGGCGAGAAGGATCCGGAGCTGCGCCGCATGGCGATCCGCAACCTCGGGCTGATGAAGCGTCCCGGCACGGCCGAAGCGCTCGTGTCGATCTACAACGCCGACTCGAACCCGGAGGTCCGCAAGGCGGTCATCAACGCGCTGTTCCTGCAGAACAACGCCGCGTCGCTCGTCGCGATCGCGCGCGCCGAGAAGAGCCCGGAGCTCAAGAAGGAGATCGTCTCGAAGCTCTCCACCATGAAATCCAAGGAAGCGACGGACTACCTGATGGAGCTGCTCAAGTGAAGGTGCTGATCGGATTCGTGAAAGTGCTGTTCGGGTCCGCGAACGTGCGCGGCGCCGCGGCGCTGATCGTGCTGGCCGCCGCGGCGCCGGCAGCCCAGGGACGGGTCACGAACGCGCAGGCGGAAACACGGTCGGCGGCGCAGGGACTCGATCGGGAGGTTCGCGCCGTCGCGGCGCGCGGCGGCGCCGCCTGGATCGGCTATCGCGTGCCGATGACGGCGGGCCCGCGGCAGATGTGCTGCTTCGACAACATCTCCGCGGTCAACGATTGCTGCGGCGTCTGCCGGCTCGAGCGCGGCAGCGGCGTGACGATGACGACCGGCGACACGCAGCTTCGAGGCACGAGAATCGCGCTGGAGCCGCCGACGGAGTTCCTCGTGCTCGCGCGCGTCGAGAACGGCACCGTCGGCCGCGTCCGGTCGTTCACGCCGGACTGCGAGGTCGACGCCGGCGGCATGCCCGTCGTGTGGCTCGCCGACGTGAAGCCGGACGACAGCGTGGCGTGGCTGACGTCGCTGATCCAGGCGAACGTCACCACGACCGATTACCGCGGCCGCGTGGCGAAGCCGGCGGTCGCCGCGCTCGCCATTCACGACACGCGGTCGGCGCTGACGACGCTGATCAGGATCGCGCGCGAGGACCGCGACAGCAGAGTGCGCAGCGACAGCCTCTTCTGGCTGGCGCAGCGCGCCGGACAGGAAGCGGTGGCGACGATCGCGGATGCGATCGAGCGCGATCCGGAAGTCGAGGTGAAGAAGAAAGCGGTCTTCGCGCTCAGCCAGCTCCCGCGCGACGAGGGGGTCCCGAAGCTGATCGAGATCGCGCGCACGCATCGCAACCCGGAAGTCCGGAAGCAGGCGTTCTTCTGGCTCGGGCAGACGAAGGACCCGCGCGCGATTCAGTTCTTCGAGGAGGTCCTGCTCCGGAAATAATCACCGAGTCGTGAACGGAGCTACTCGCAGCGCAACGCCGAGGCCGGATCGATCCGAATCGCGCGCCGGGTCGGCGCCAGCGTGGCCGCGATCGCCGCACAGACGAGAATCATGCAGACCGACGCGTACGCCGCCGGATCGAGAACGCTGACGCCGAACAGGAACCGCCGCATCAGCTGCGCTGCCGCCGTTGAAGCGGCGAATCCCAGCGCCAGACCGATCAAGACGGGCCCGCTGCTCGAGGCCAGCACCAGCCGGACGACTTGCGCCGGCTGTGCGCCAAGCGCCGAGCGGATGCCGATTTCCCGCGTGCGCTGACCGACGACGTAGGCGAACACGCCGAACATGCCGACCGCCGCGAGCACGAGCGCCAGCAGTCCCAGCACCCCCGCGAGCCACGCCGTCGTCCGCGCCGTCGTCAAATGCCGATCGCGCTCTGCGGTCAGCGGCTCGACGCGGACCTGAATGCGCGGATCGAGCGCCTTTACGGTGGCGGCCACTGCGTCATGCCCGCCGGGCGCGGCGCGTACGAGCAGCTGCGGCACGTCCCTGCCGCCGAGCGGGGCGTACATGAGCGGCTCGATGGCGGTCAGCGCGGTCGCGTACGTGTCCTTGACGATGCCGATCACCTGCAGCGTGCTGTTGACCGAGACGAGTGTCTGTCCGACCGCGCTGCGATCGGGCCAGTAGCGGCGTGCCATGGTTTCGTTGATCAGAACCACGCCGGGCGAGGGATCCGCGGCGGTGAAGTCGCGGCCCGAAACGATCGGGATGCCGAGCAGCTGGAAATAGCCGGCCGCGACCTCCTGGCTTTCGACGAGCCGGTCGCGCGACTTGTCCTCGCCCGGCAGCCGGACGCTCGCGGACCAATGGCCGTTGGCGAACGGAACGGACCGCGCGAGGCCAAACGGCTGGAGCGCGGTCACGCCGTCGAGCGCGACGCGCAAATCCCGGACGAAGCTGCGAATACGCGGCGGGTTGTAGGCAGAGGCCGGAAGATCGAACGAGACGACGTCGACATCGCTGACGTGGAACCCCGGATCCATCGCGTATGCGTGCTGGATGCCCCGGACCATCAGGCCGGCGCTCACCAGCATCACGACGCTGACAAAAATCTGCACCGCCAGCAGCAGGCTCCGGAGGCGCAGGCGCGATTCGAATCCCTGCTGCTTCATGGCGCTGGAAAAACTGACGCGCGTGGCGTGCAGCGCCGGCGCCAGTCCGGCCGCCATGGACACGATGAACGACAGCGCAAGCGCAAACGCGAGCACCGTCGCGTCGGGATCGACCCGGGCGTTGAATCGCTCGGGCGTGAGATGACTGAGAACGAAAGCAGGCAGCTTGTATGCGATCGCAATCCCGAACACCATCGCGAGCGCGCTGAGCACGACACTCTCGGTCATGAGCTGTCGAACGATGCGAAACCGGCTCGCGCCGATCGACAGACGGGTCGCAATCTCCCGCTGCCGCGTCGTCGCTCGAGCGATCAGCAGGTTGCCGACGTTCGCGCATGCGAGGACCACGATCAGCGCGACGCCGGCGGCCATCAGCGCGAGAAGCGCCGTCGCGCTTCCCTTCGTACCCGGATGCGAGACGATTGCCGTATCCGTGAGCACGATACCCGTTGAGCGGGACGAAGGATCCCTTGCCGCTGCGAACTGTGCGTCGAACCGGCGATTGAGCAGGTCGAGCTCGGCCCGCGCCTGATCGCGGCTGATGCCGTGACCGAGACGGCCTGCGACCGCAGAGCAGCAGTAATCCGGCTTCGTCAGCAGGTCCGGCACCGAAGCGTCCAGCGGACGGAGAACGCGCAGCGACGCGAAGGGAATCCAGACGTCGGTCAGAAGGTCCAAGGTGCCCGCAAAGCCGCGTGCGGCGACGCCGACCACCGTGAACGGCACCTCGTCCAGCCTGATTCGCCGGCCGACGATGTCGTGATCGCCGCCGAATCGATTCTGCCAGGCGAGATAACTGAGGACGGCGACCGCCTCCGGAGCGGCGGCGCTCGAATCCTCTTCAGCCGTGAATCCCCGGCCGCGCTCCATGTCGATGCCGAGCACCTGGAAGTAATTTCCGGTGACGGCCATGCCGCTCCAGCGCCGCGCGACTATTTCGGATTCGAGCCTGAGATCGAGTGGACGGGTCGCAATGATGCCGGAGAGACCGCGCGCGTTCGCGTCGAGGAAGCGCGCCTCGGCGACCGAGAATCCGAAGGCGCCGCGCGATCCGCCGGGCACGTCGGTGCGGACCCTATAGATGTTGACGATCCGTCCGGAATCGCGGACCGCCCACCCTCGAAGGGCGACCGCGCTGAAGATCGTGAAGACGGTGACGCTCAGCCCGATCCCGAGAGCGAGGATCGCCGTCGCCGCCAGAGCAAAGCCCGGCTGGCGTCGCAGCGTTCGAATCGCGTACGTGACGTCTTGAAGCACGGTGCGCTCTCCGGCTATTACGCGCCCGGCCGCCTCGTGGTTAGCACGCAGCGCCCTGGCGCGCCGCTCGCCCGGGGTGCCTATGTTCTCACTTTGCTGGCCTCGTCGACGATCGCCTGAACCTGGTCGCGCGTGAGGACGCGGTTCGAGGACTTCGCGGCGTTGAACACGCGATCGACGACGTCGTCGGTGGCGGGAAAACCGCGGGATTCGAGCCAGAAGATCACGTTCGATCGGCCCGACACCGGACCAATCTCAATCTGCTGCTCGCGGCCGACGAGGCTCGCCGGGACCGCGGCGTACACCGCGTCCATCAGCGCGCGGTCGCCTTTCTTGAACGCTTTGAGCACCGCGGCCGCGTGGACGCCGGTCGCCGTCCGGAATGCGTCGGCGCCAATCACCGGGTAATTCGGCGCGATGCGAACGTCGCACGCGCGGGCGACGGCCTCGCAGTACGCCGGCAGGCGATCGAGCCTGTCGTCGCGATAGCCCATCATCACGAGGTTGACGAACAGCAGGTCGAGCGGCGTGTTGCCGCAGCGCTCGCCGATGCCGAGCGCGGCGCCGTGCAGCCGCGTCGCGCCGGCCTCGAGCGCAGCAATGCTCGACGCGACGCCGAACCCGCGGTCGCGATGGCCGTGCCAGTCGACGCCGATGTCGGCGGAGTCGCCGGCGACGTCCGCGATGATGGATCGCACGAACCGGACGACCGCTTTCGCGCCGTTCGGGGTCGCGTGTCCGACCGTGTCGGCGACGCAGAGGCGTGTTGCCCCCGCGCGGATGGCCGTCGTATAGAGAACTCGCAGCGACTCCGGATCCGCCCGCGTCGTGTCCTCCGTCACATACATCGTCGTCAGACCTTCCTTCACCGCGAAGGTCAGCGCATCTTCCGTACACTTCCGAAGATAGTCGACGGACCAGCCCTCGGCGTACTGGCGGATCGGGCTCGACCCGATGAACGTGCAGCATTCGATCGGGACGCCGGTGCGCTGGACGATGTCGGCAATCGGCTTGATGTCGGCGACGACGGTTCGCGCGGCGCAGTTGGCGCGAATCTTCAGCTTCCCGCCGCCGATTGCTCGTGCCAGGCGCTCGACGTCGCGGACGATATGCGATCCCGCGCCGGGCAGGCCGATATCGGCCGTGTCGATGCCGAGCGCGTCCATGTGATGGAGAATCGAAATCTTCTCTTCAATCGTCGGAGTCCGGACCGAGGGCGACTGCAGGCCGTCGCGCAGCGTCTCGTCGTCCAGCATCGCGACCGGCGGGCGGGGACCAGCGGCATCGTGGTTCCAGTCGTAGATGAGGGGATGCGGCGCTACGCGCACGAGCTCACCTGCGCGGACGGCCGCGCGACGCGCACGAACAGCAGGCCCGAGACGAGAACGATCCCGCCGGCGGCGCTCGCGATCGCGAACGCCCGCCTGACAGCCGGACGCATCCAGTCGTCCATGTTCTCGTAGCGGCGCGGGACGGTGTTCATGGACGCCGTTCGTCCGGCGGCACCGATGTACTTCCGGCCGGCGACAACGATCACGTGATCGAAGGCGACGTTCCAGACGACGACAGCCCACGCGATCCACAGCGCGAGCGCGAGGCGGGCCGCAGCCCGCGGCCGCCGAAGCGCGATGAGGCGCATCGATCGATTATCGCACGTCGCTCCCGGCAAAAGCTCACATCGCAGAATGCGCAGAACACGCAGAAAAGGATCTTTCCGCGGTTTCCGCGAGTTCAGCGCGGAGGCTCTCGATTCACCCGACGATCCGGAAGTAGTACGCGGCCGCCAGCAGGAGCAGCAGGATGACGAGGATGATGACGATCGCGCCCGGTCCGCGCCTGCGCTGGCGCAGCGGTGCGGGCTGGTAGCGCGCTTCGGTCGTCGGCGTGCCGCAGCGATAGCAGATCAGCGCCTTGTCGGCGATCTCGGTGCCGCAGTTCCGGCATTTCATATCTAAAGACAGCCCTGAGCGGCCGCGCCAGCAGCTACACCACGGTGGACGCGGAGTGTCTCGGAGGACACCGAACAACGTGTCTCCGTGGCCTCTCGTCGCCACCGTGCCCTCCGTGGTAGAGCAGTCACGGCACCCATCGCGCTTGCCGAGAAGCGCGTCATGATAGCAACTGCGACGCCACGTTCGTCAGCGGCTCGATGCCATGGACGTCGCGCGGCAGCTGCTGGACGACGACTCGCGGCAGGCGCGGGAAGCGCCGCGCGATTTCGTCGAGGTACTGCCGCTCCTGCGCTTTCCGATCGGCGTAGAAGCTGCCCGACAGGCCGTCGGGCAGGACGCGGTTCACGATGAGCGCGCCGATGTCGAGTGCCGTATCGCGGAGCGTCTCGACCGCGCGCGCCGTCTCGTCGATCGCGAGCCGCTCGGGAATCGTGACGAGGACGAACGACGTCTTGCCGCGATCGGTTACGTACGCGCGCAGGTCGACGAGCCGCCGATGCCGCCGATCGAGCGCGGTCAGCACCGGGTCGGTCGACGCGGCGGCCTCGCGCTGTTCGTCGGACTGGTGATCGATGTCGAGGAGCGCGCGGCGATGCTTGACGAGCGCCTCGATCCACGTGGTCATCGCCTCGGGCATGCGCAGCAGCTGCATCGTGTGGCCGGTCGGCGCGGTGTCGAACACGATCAGGTCGTACCGCGACCGCGCGGAATCGTTCGCGACGATCAGGTCGATCATGCGATCGAGCAGCGCCACTTCCGCGAGACCCGGCGATGCGGCGGCCAGATCGATCTGCTTCCGCGCGCGCTGGACGACCGTCGGGCTGAAAATCTTCTCGATGTCGGTCTTGACCTGATCGACGTAGCGGGCCGACTCGCGCTCCGCATCGATCTCGAGCGCGAAAAGGTTCTTCGAGATCTCGCGCGGCGTCGCGCCGATCGGCTGCTGGAAGATGTCCGCCGTCGAGTGCGCCGGATCGGTCGAGACGAGGAGCACACGCGTGCCGCGCCGGCTCGCCGCGAGCGCGAACGCCGCCGCGCAGGTGGTTTTCCCGACTCCTCCCTTTCCCCCAAAGAAAACAACTCGCCGATCGAGAAGGTCTAACAACAAGGGAGCGTGCCGAGCGGCGAATGCTCGATGCCCATTCGACGATGCCACGCGTGGAATTGCTCCAGCAGGTAGGGATACACCTCGAGCAGATAGAGCGTCGCCGGATTCGGGAGCGCGGTCGCCTCCATGAAGCACAGGAGCGTGAAGAGGTCGTTCAGATCCGCGGTCTGCTTGCGCAGCTCGCGTTCGTACGGCCCGAGCGCGACGCCGCGCAGCACGTCCGCGAGGTTACGCCGGAACGCGTCGAGAGCGCTCACCGGCCGACGATCACCTTGAAGCGGCCCGCGATGCCGCCCAGGTCCTTCTCCCCTTCGTCCTTCGAGATGCCGCCGGCGCCCAGGATGCCCGGCACGTGGGTGTAGTGCACGTCGGCAGCCACGCCGAACCAGCGGTGCAGCCTGACCTCGACGCCGCCCTCGAGGATTGCGCCCGCGTGGCGCGTCTCGACGTCTTCGCCCGGGAGGGAGAAGCCGGACGTCTCGCGATACTGATAGAGGCCGATGCCGCCGCCAACGTACGGGACGAACCGCGACGGCGCCGGACGGCGCGCCGAGAAGCGCGGCGGCCGCTGACCGCGAGGGTGGAAGCGCAGGCCGCCGGTGATCTCGAGCGGGGTGACGGTCGCGGTGAGCGGGATGCCGAGCCTGAACGCCTGTCCGTTGTTGACGAACGCGCGCTCGCCGGTTTTCTTGAACTGCGACGCGCTGACCTCCACATAGATGCGATCGTTGTGCGTCACGTTCAGGCCGCCGCCCCAGAGCGTCTGCGAGGACTGGCCGAAGACCGCCTTGAACGTCTCCATGGCGGCGAACAGCTGCTGGTCGACGAGAACCATCGGCCGCAGCGACAGGCCGGCGGTCGTCGTCTGCGCCGCGGCGGGAACCGCCGCCGCGAGCAGCAGGAGCGCTGCGGCGAACGCCGTTCCTCTCAGGGCTGATTCACCACGGAGGACACGGAGGTCAAAACCCATGAGCATCAGGGGTGTCCGTCCTGTCCTCTGTGTCCTCCGTGGTGGAGCGTTTCAGTTCCAAAACGCGCACTCACCGTGCGATTCCGAGTCCGCGCAACGTGTTGCGCGCGTCGACGAGACCGAAGCCGTACAAATCGTCCCGGCCCGGCGCGCCAAGATCGATGGCAAACCGCTCGAGCGCCGCTTCGATGGCGGCGGGATCCTTGATCCCCTGCTGCATGAGCATCGCGGCGACGCCGGCGACGTGCGGTGCCGCCATCGACGTCCCGATGTAGCCGACGTAGGCGTGGACGTCGAAGCGCGGCGCGCGGAAGGCGCTGGGCGGCAGGAGGTACGTCTCGACGAAGTTGAAATCGAACGTCTGCTGCCAGATGAGACCATTGCGGCCGAATCCGCGCTCCGAGCCGCCGGGCGCCGCGAGCTCGATGTAGCTGCCCGAGGTCGAATAGTACGCGTGGCACATCGGGGATCCCGCGCCGCCGGTGCACTTGTGGTCGCCGCTCGTGGCGTTGCGATCGACGGAGGCCACCGACACGGCGCCCGGCACGCGCGAGGCAATCTCGGCGATGATCTCGCGCGGGTTGCCGTCCTCGAATCCGTTGCCGGCCGCGATGACGATGAACACGCCTTTGCCGACCGCGTACCGAATGGCGTCCTCGACGGCCGGCGCCGTGTTGGGCGGCCCCGTGCGGCCGAGGCTCATGTTGATGATGTTCGCGCCGTTGTCTGCCGCGTACCGAATGCCTCGCGCCACTTCCGCGTCGGTGCCGAAGTTCGGCGCGCCGAGGATGTCGTCCCAGACGCTGTCGAGCACCTTCACCGGCATCAGCTTGACGTTGAACGCGACCCCGGCGGTCCCGATCCCATCGTTCGTCAGCTGTCCGACCGTGCCGGCGACGTGCGTCCCGTGGCCGTCGAAGTCGAGCGCCTGCGTGTTGTTCCAGATGAAATCTCGCGGCGCCACGATGCGTCCGGGCTGGACGAGCTGACTCGCCGCCGAGTACGGAATCGTCACCGGTCCGAGCGCCGGATACCTCACGCCCCGATCGTCGGTGAACGCCTTCAGATCGGCGGTGATGGTCGCGTTCATGTACGCGATGCCGGTGTCGACAATGGCGACCGTGATTGTCGAGCCGGCCTGCGGCTGGATGTCCCAGGCCGCTTCGAGCCCGATGAGCGGCAGGTTCCACTGGCCCGGCGTGAACGTCGCGCTGGACTTGTAGAGCGGATCGTTCGGGACGAACGTCGCGTGGACGCGATACGCGGGCTGCGCGTATTCAACGTCGCCCGAGTCGCTCAGCGCACGCGCCGTCTCCTCCGCGTCTTCCGAGGCGTCGATGTTGACGATGTCGAAGTTCGCGTACGACGGCCGCACGGCCATCGTTCCGGAGTCGGAGGCGGAAGCGATCGCGCGCTGGCGGGCGGCGACGGACACGCCGTCGCGGAATTTGACGATCACGCGGCCGCGCGCGTACCGCGCGCCGGACGAGCCGATACCGTCGGACTGGAGCACGGCCGCCACCGCCGCGCGGCGCCGGGCTTCGATGGTGTTCGGCGCATGCGAGTCGTCGGCGAGCACGCCTTCGTCGACCGCGGGCAGGCCGACGTTCTCGCGGACGACGAACGGCCGAGCGGCGGGATCCTGCGCCCGCAGCGCCAGCGTCGCGAGCGCCATGCCGATTGCGATCGCGGACAGCAGCGCGCGGAACCGACCCATGCGTGTATTCTATCGGTAGTTATCGTCGTGAGCCGTTAGCGATCCATAGTGGCCAGAACGCTTTTTCACAAAGTCTGGGACGCGCACGCCGTCCGCCGTCTGCCCAGCGGGCAGACGCAGCTCTTCATCGGTTTACATCTCGTACACGAAGTCACGACGCCGCAGGCGTTCGACATGCTGCGTCAGCACAGCTGGCGTGTCGCGTTCCCGGGACGCACGTTCGGCACGATCGATCACATCGTGCCGACCAGCACGCAGCGGCGGCCGTTCCTCGACGTCATGGCCGAGGAGATGGCGACCTCGCTCGAGCGCAACTGCCGCGAGTACGGCATTCCGCTCTGGACGCCCGACAACGACCGCCAGGGCATCGTGCACGTGATCGGCCCCGAGCTCGGGTTGACTCAGCCGGGCATGACGATCGCGTGCGGCGACAGCCACACGTCCACGCACGGCGCCGTCGGCGCGATCGCGTTCGGCATCGGCACGTCTCAGGTGCGCGACGTCCTCGCGTCCCAGTGTCTCGCGCTCGATCCGCTCGAGGTGCGGCGCATCGACGTCAACGGGCGGCTCCATCCGGGCGTCTACGCGAAGGATGTCATCCTCACGATCATCCGGCGGCTCGGCGTGCAGGGCGGCGTCGGCTACGCGTACGAATACGGCGGGAGCACGATCGACGCGATGACGATCGACGAGCGGATGACCGTCTGCAACATGTCCATCGAGGGGGGCGCGCGAGCCGGCTACGTCAACCCCGATCGGACGACGTTCGACTTCCTGCGCGGACGGCCGTTCGCGCCGCAGGGACACGCGTTCGATCGAGCGGTCACGTGGTGGAAGTCGATCGCGTCCGATCCCGACGCCTCGTACGACGACCGCGTCGTCTTCGACGCGGCGGCCATCGAGCCGACCGTCACGTGGGGCATCAATCCCGGCCAGTCGGTTGGCATCAACGAGCCGATCGACGCGGGCTCGGCGGCCGAGGAGCAAGAAGCGCTGGACTTCATGGGGTTCAGGCCGGGCGCGCGCGTCGCCGGCACGCGGATCGACGTCGCGTTCATCGGGTCGTGCACGAACGGCCGGCTGTCTGATCTCGAGTCCGCCGCGGCGATCGCGCGCGGCCACCGCGTCGCGCCGCACGTGAAGGCGCTGATCGTGCCCGGGTCGCAGGCGGTGCGAAAGGCGGCCGAAGCGCGCGGGCTCGATCGCGTGTTCATCGAGGCCGGCTTCGAGTGGCGCGGCGCGGGCTGCTCGATGTGCCTCGGCATGAACCCGGACAAGCTGGAAGGCCGGCAGATCTGCGCGTCCTCGTCGAACCGCAACTTCAAGGGTCGTCAGGGCAGCCCGACCGGGCGGACGCTGCTCATGAGCCCCGCGATGGTGGCCGCCGCCGCGATCGCCGGGGAAGTGGTCGACGTCCGGGAGATGCTGACCACGGCTCCGGCGTGACGATCACGAACCACAAAGCCCACGGTTCTTTTGTGAGCTTCGTGGTTCATGCGTGTTTCTGAGGCTGGTGGTTCATCATGAGTGATCACCCGTCAGCGGTTCGTGATGTCAGCGGTCGTGGGTTGCCGCTTCGTGGCAACGACATCGACACCGATCGCATCATGCCCGCGCGGTTCCTGCGTGCGGTGTCGTTCGAGGGGCTCGAGCGTCACCTGTTCGTCGACGATCGCGCGGCCGACCCGCGCCACCCGTTCAACGACCCGCGCTACACCGGCGCCTCCGTCCTGGTCGTCAACGCCAATTTCGGCTGCGGATCCTCGCGCGAGCACGCGCCACAGGGCATCGCGCGCGCCGGCATCACGGCCGTCGTCGGCGAATCGTTCTCCGAAATCTTCCGCGGCAACGCGGCCGTGATCGGGTTGCCGTGCGTGACCGTCGATCACGTGTCGGCCGACGAGCTGCAGACGCTGATCGAAACCGCTCCGGACACCATCATTCGCGTCGATCTCGGGGCGGGAACCGTGTCAGCGGGCTCTCGACAGTTCGCGGCGGCGATGCCCGCGGCGATGCGCGATGCGTTCGTGTCGGGACAATGGAACCCCACGGCGATGCTGCTGGATCGCTTCGAGGAGGTGCGCGCCGTCGCCGACCGACTTCCGTACCTGCGGGGCTTCTAGCGACAGAATCCTTTCGATCAACGCGATGAGGTGGCTGTTGATCGGGCTCGCCGTCATCGTTGGACTCGTGGTGATTGCCGCGATCGTTGGCGCGATGCTGCCGCGCGATCACGTGGCGAGCCGGACGCTTCGCCTCCGGCGGACGCCGCCGGAGGTCTGGTTGGCGATCACCGAGCTGACCGCCGCGTCGTCGATCCCGGCCGACGTGCTCGAACGGGATCCGCCGCGCCGCCTCGTCTCACGCGTAAAAGAGACCGAACGGAATTTCGGCGGCACATGGACGATCGTGATCGCGCCGGCGCCGGACGGGTCCACGCTGACGATCACGGAAGCGGGTTGGGTCGCCAATCCGATCTTCCGGTTCGTGTCGCGTTTCGTGATCGGTCATCACGCGACGATGGACGGCATGCTGAAGCAGATCGCGCGGCGGTTCGACGAAGAGCCGGCGCTTACGGGCCAGTAGTTCCCAGGCCTTTGCCCCTTTGTAACCTTTGAGTCCTTTGTTGCGTCGCCGTCGAAGACCGTCGGGTGACGCCAGCCCGCGTTTTCAGGAACTCACTCCTTCCTGGGCTATGCCGAGGAACGCATCGCTCGCGTGCGATCGGTGCGTCTTGCGGCAGACGATCATCACCTGGCGTCTGCGTGAGACGCCCGTGACGGGCACGGCGACGAGCCGCCCGCTCGCGATCTCGGTAATCGCGCAGCGCCGCGGCAGCAGGGCGACGCCGAGCTTCATCTCCACCGCGCGCTTGATGCCGTCGAGGCTCGGCAGCGAGATGACCATCCGCAGCGGGATGTGCCGCGACTCGAACAGCCGCAGCACGCGCTCGCGCGCCGGCGACGGATCGTTGTGCGCGACCACCGGCTCCGTCGCGACGTCCTCCATCGCAATCTGCCGCCGCTTCGCGAGCTCGTGGGTCGGCGGCATGAGGAGCACGAGCTCGTCGGTCCCGACCGGCACGACGAGCAGGCCTTCTTCCGCCGGGTGAAACGTCAGCGCGCCGAAGTCGAGACTCCCCTGCTGGACTTCGACCGCGATCTGCCGGGCGGGCACGCGGCGCACGTCGATCGCGATGTCCGGATAGCGCTGGCGGAAGCGCGCGACGAGCGGCAGCAGCGTATGCACGGCCGCTTCGTTCGCGCCGATCAGGACGCGGCCGCGGCGCAGGTCTCTCAGCTCGCGGACGGCCGATTCCGTTTCTTCCGCGAGCCGCACGAGCCGCTGCCCGTAGTTCTGGAGCATCCGCCCCGCTTCGGTGAGCGTGCCGTTCTTCGACGTGCGGTCGAACAGCTGCTCGCCGAGTTCGACCTCGAGGCGCCGGACCGCCTGGCTGACGGCGGGCTGCGTGCGGTGGACCTTCGCGGCGGCGCGCGAAAAGCTGCGTTCGTGGGCGACCGCGAGAAAGATTTTCAGCGCGCCCAGGTCCATAATGTGCCGTTATCTTAGCGTAACTATTATCACTTTGACTTCTAGTCCTGCCGAGGTTACAACAACCGACATGAGTACTCCTGCCCGTATCACGGTGTTCGACACGACGCTGCGCGACGGGGAGCAGGCGCCCGGCTTCTCGCTGGACGTGGCGGCGAAAGTGACGATGGCGCGCGCGCTCGACGCGCTCGGCGTGGACATCATCGAGGCGGGCTTCCCGATTGCGTCGCCCGCCGACTCCGAGGCGGTCCGGCAGATCGCGGAGGCGGTGCGGCGTCCCGTCATCGCGGCGCTCGCGCGCACGCGGCGGCAGGACATCGAGGAAGCGGGCGCCGCGCTCCGCCCGGCGGAGCGCTCGCGGATTCACACGTTCCTCGCGACCTCCGATCTGCACCTGCGCACCAAGCTGCGCATGTCGCGCGAGGAGTGCCACGCGTCGGCGGTCGACGCCGTCACGCTCGCGCGCCGCTTCACGGACGACGTGGAGTTCTCGGCGGAGGACGCGACGCGCAGCGATCGCGACTTCCTGTGCCGCGTCATCGAGGCGGTCATCGACGCCGGCTGCACGACCGTCAACCTGCCGGACACCGTCGGCTACGCGACGCCGGATGAAATCCGCGACTTCTTCAGCGACATCATCGCGCGCGTGCCGAACGCCGCGCGCGCCGTCTTCAGCACGCACTGCCACGACGACCTCGGGCTCGCCGTCGCCAACAGCCTCGCGTCGATCCAGGGCGGCGTGCGCCAGGTCGAATGCACCGTCAACGGCATCGGCGAGCGCGCCGGCAACGCGTCGCTCGAGGAGCTGGTGATGGCGCTGCGCGTGCGGCAGGATCGCCTGCCGTACGACACGGCGGTCCACGCGCCGGCGCTCTTCGAGGCGAGCCAGCTGCTCGCGTCGCTGACGAGCGAGCCGGTCCAGGCGAACAAGGCCATCGTCGGGCGCAACGCGTTCGCGCACGAGGCCGGCATTCACCAGGACGGCGTGCTCAAGGATACGCGCACGTACGAGATCATGCGGCCGGAGGACGTCGGCCAGTCCGCGGCGTCGCGGCTCGTGCTCGGCCGCCACTCGGGCCGCCACGCCGTGCAGTGCCGCTGCGAGGCGCTCGGCTTTACGTTCAGCGCCGGCGAAATCGATCTCGTCTACCGCGCCGTCATCGCCCTCGGCGAGCACCGCAAGGTCATCGGCGACGGCGACCTCCGCCGCATCGTGGAGCGAATCCGGACGTCGCAGCCGCCGACCGCAACCGCCGCGGGAACACACCACCCGGAGGCTGTCGGGTACGGACACGGGGTCTGAACCTGAGATTGCAAATTGCAAATTGCAAATCGCAAATTTATTTCAGATTAACAATTAGCAATTAGCAATTTGCAATTAGCAATCTAGAATGAGTTTGTGATCCCCCTCCGGGACGTCATTCCGTCCCGCACGACTCCCTACATCACCGTCACGATCATCGTGCTGAACGCGCTGGCGTGGTTTTACGAAATCACGATGCCGGAGCGGATGCTCACGCGCTTTCTCTTCATGTACGGCGTCGTGCCCGCGGCGTTCAGCCCGGCGACGCTCATCACGTCGATGTTCCTCCACGGCAGCTGGTCGCACGTGATCGGGAACATGTGGTACCTCTGGATTTTCGGTGACAACGTCGAGGACCGCGTGGGGCACGGCCGGTTCCTGATCTTCTATCTGCTGTGCGGCATCGCGGCGGCGCTCGGCCAGATCGCGATGGATCCCTACTCGGGGCTGCCGACGATCGGCGCGAGCGGCGCGATCGCCGGCGTCATGGGCGCGTACTTCGTCTTGTACCCGCACTCGCGCGTGCTCACGCTCATCCCGTGGATCTTCATTCAGATCGTCGAGCTGCCGGCGATCCTCCTGCTCGGCGTCTGGTTCCTGATGCAGCTCCTGAACGCCGGGACGATCGCGGTCACCGCGAGCACGCACGGCGGGGGCGTCGCGTTCGCCGCCCACGTCACCGGCTTCGTCGCCGGCGTCCTCGGCATCTTCATCTTCCGCCGCCGCGATCGCGACTATTGGGACAGCGCCGAGAACTACACGTGAGATTTCAGATTGCAGATTTCAGATTGCAGATTTAAGATTTGGCCTTGATCTGCAGCGACACGCGCGCGAGCTCGGTGAGGACCTTCTCGAGCTCGGCGTCGTACTGCTCCTGCGACAGTGATTCCTTGCGCGCCTTCAGCTCCTCCAGCGCGGCTTCGAGCGCCGCGCGGCGCTTGACGAGCATCGCCAGCCCGGCGTCGGCGGGCAGCTGCAGCGGCGCCTCGGGCTCGATGTAGGTCACGCGCGCGACGGCGCCGTCGGTGCCGGGCGCCTGCGCCTCGCGGCCGATTCCCGCGCCGGTGTCGTCGAGCAGCGGACGCTCGGTCGGCAGCTGCCCTTTCTGATCGAACCACTGGCGGACGGCGGCGCTCGCGTACTGGAACGCCTCCCAGATCGATACGCGGCCGCTCTTGTCCGCATCCGCCGCGTCCTTGTCGAACGCCTTGATGAAGAACTCCGGGAAGACGGTTTCGAACTGCTGCGCCGCGGAGTCGGTCGCCGTGAGAACGACCCGACCCCGGCCCGCGATCTTGCGGAGGAACGGAAAACTCGCACCGGTAGTGTTGACGAAGACGAGGCGGCCCGGAATCGGCTTCACCAGATCGGCCCATTCGGTCGCGGTGAGATCGGGTCCGACGAGGTTGAACTTCGCGTCTTCGCCGCCCGGACCCTCGGCCGGCGTGCCGTGGCCCATGAGGAACACGAGCAGCTGATCGTCCTTCGTCAGCCGCTTCCGCAGATCGGCAAACAGGCGCTGCACGTTCTCGCGCGTGGACTTCTCGACGCCCTCGCTGTCCTCTTCGGCGAGCACGAACAGATGATCCGGCCGATAGCCGAACGTCTCGCGCAGCGTCGTCGTGAACATCGCGCGGAGCTTCTGGTACTTCTGCGCGTAGACGTCGCCGCCCGATGCGCCGCTGACGATGACCGCGTAGCGGTCGCCGGCAGACACGGCGGGGACATCAATAAAGGTGACGGCGAGCAGCGCGGCGCCCGCGACAACGAGCGACGGCCTCGGGCAGGCCGTCATCGGAGTCCCCACGCGCGTCGCACGATCCACTCGGCCGACAGCAGCGCGATGATGAGCGCGAACGCCCACGGCTCGTGCCACAGGTCGCGGCGCTCGGGCGCGGCGTTCTGCGGCACCGCGGTGCGCAGCCACGACCCGACGCGCGACGCATCGGCGGAGCGGACGTACTGACCGCCCGTCGAGCGCGCGATGCGCCGCAGGAACGCCTCGTTGAGCCGCGGATCGGCGAACTCGCGATCGCCGCCGCCGACGTAGAACCATCGATCCGCCGATCCGAGCGTCGTCGATCCGCGCCTGGCCTCGGCGCGGATCCGATAGACGCCGGCGCGATCCGGCGCGAGGACGCCGGCGAACCGCCCGCCGTCGGCGCGGCGAAGCTTCAGCGGCTGGACGTCACCGCCGGGCATCGTGACCGATGCGTCGGCAGTCGCGTCCGGAACCGGCGCGAACGCCGCGTCGCGAGCGACGATCTCCACGTTCACAGTATCGCCGGGCTCCGCGCCGTCGGCGACCGCGATCGCCACGGGGTCGGGCGAATCGGCCGCGAGCCAGCGCGCCGCCTGCCGCCAGAAGAGGTCGTACGAGCGGTCCGACGAGGGCGCCATCATCTTCCAGCGCCACGATGCCTCGCCGCCGAAGATCATCGAGCGGCCCTGTCCGTATCGCTGCACCGCGACGACCGGAAATATGCCGCCGCCCGGCGCCGTCGTCAGCGCGAGGACGGTGGCGCCGGGGCGCGGTCCGCCCAGCGGCGCGCTCGCGGCCAGCGCCGGGAGCGCCGCCCACGCGCGCCTCGTCTCGTCCGGCGTCGCCGCGAGCCGCATCATCGGATGCGCGTCGCCGTCGGCCGTCAGCGCGATCTTGTTGTGGCCCGAAGTCTCCGCCGGCGACATCGACGTCCGCGCGAGCCCGCCGCGGCGATCGTTGAGCTCGACCGGCAGCACTTCCTCGAGCGGCGTACCCGAGAGCCCGCGCTGCGCGAACGATCGACCGCCCATCACGAGCAGGCCGCCGCCGCGCTCGCCGACGAAGTCCGCCACCATCGCCAGCTGCGCGCGCGTGAGGAAGTCGCCGCCGACGTTCGCGATCACCAGCGCGTCGTACGCAAAGAGCTGATCGCGCCGCGCGGCGAAGCCCGACGTCAGCGCCGACGCGCGGCCGGCGCCGGCCTGCACGAAGTAGGTGTCCTGCCCGTCGGCGTTCCGGCCCTTGCGCGTGACGACGTCGATCTCGAGGCTCGGATCGCCGGCCCACGCACGCGTCAGGAAGCTGTGCTCGAATCCCGGCGCGCCCTCGACGACGAGGATCCGCCGTTTTCGGCCGGCGGGGCTGACCATCACGCTGCGCGCGTTGTTCTCGACGACCGGCTCGTCGTCGGCGGGCGGGATCTCGGCGGTATAGACCGTGGCGTTGAGCGGATCGGGCGCGACCGTGACGACCTCGTCGATCGGCGACCCGTCGGCGTTCGGCACGATGCGGCGCGTGTCGATCGGCCGCCCGTTCGCGAGCAGGCGCAACTGGAACGGAGTGCGGCCGAAGCCGCTGCTGACGACCGTGACGTGCAGGTCCACAGACGCCCGATCGATCCGCGGATCGCCGGCGGTCACGCCGAGGACCTCGCGGTCGTGCAGGCCGTCGGGCGATCCAATTCCAACCGCGAACACCGGCAAGTTCGATCCGCTGGCCGCAGAGAACCCATCGAATCCCGTGAACCCGCCGAACCGGCCGGACTCACCCGGGCGGGTGGTGTCGCCGCCGTCCGACAGCATGACGATGCCGGCGACGCGCTGACCGCGATAGCGATCGCGAAGGGCGGTCAGCGCGCCGGCGAGGTTGGTGCGGCGCGCATCGGCGCTCAGGCGATCGACGGCGGCCGGATCGATCGGCGTGATCGTATCGCCGACGCCGAACGGCTCAGCGACGAAATGCCCCTGGATCGCCGGCAGCAGATTCGATTTGAGGACCTCCTGCGCCTGCGCGAGACGCGTCTGGCCGTCGGCGTCGGAAATGCGCATGCTGCGGGAGAGGTCGACGAGAATCGGGACGATCGCGTCGCGCGCCGCCGACGGCGGCAGGATTGCCATCGGGCGGAAGAGGAACAGGACGAGCGCGCACAACGCGACGGTGCGCAGCGCGACGAGGACGCCGTGCTGCGCGCGCGAGAGCGGCGCCAGCGGGCGCCGGTACTGAATGAACGCCGCCGCGGCGATGGCCGCCGCGAGAAGGAGGGCGAGCCACCACGGAAGGGGATAGGCGAGCTGCACTACCCACCTTTCTTCTTCGCGGCGATGGCCCGGAAGTACTCGTCGACCTGCTTCTGATATTCAGGCGGCGCCTTGTCGTCGGCGCCGGCGGCGAGACGTTCCTTCGACTCTTTCGTCTGGAGCTTCTTCGCGATCGCGGTCTGGGCGCGCTCGAGCGCGAGCGTCGCCTGCCGGCGGAGATCGTCCCACTTCGCGAAATCCTGCTTGAACGCCTCCGTCCCCGGCGACGTCGTCGTCATCCCTTCACCCTCGAAGGTGAAGCCGGCACCGCCGCGGCTGAAGTTCGGATCGTCGCGGCGCAACTGATCCATCAGGTCGCGAGTCTCCTGCATGGCACGCCGCGCTTCCTCGCGCAGCTGGGCAAGATCGGAGCCCGCGCCGGCACCACCGCCGCTCGAACCCTGGGCATTCGGCGAACTCTGGGAACCCTGGGGACCCGGCGAACCCTGGGCACCCTGCGAACCCCTCGAACCCTGCGAACCCTGGGCACCCTGCGAACCCTTCGAACCCTGCGAACCCTGCGAACCCTGCGAACCCTGCGAACCCTGAGACTCCCGCATCTGTTTCGTAATCCGATCGATGCGTTGCTGCAGTTCCTGTGCTTTGGACATTTGCGTCGACAGCTTGCCCGACTCGGCGTCTTTCCCGGCGCCGGCGGCGCTGGCGAGCCTGTCGGCGACCTTGTCGAGCGTGCGGGCGACGTCCTGCTGCGTGCCGACCTGGCTTCTGGCCTGCTCGACGGCCGGCGAGCTCGCCGGCGGCGCCGTGGTGCCGCGCGCCGTGCCCGGACCGCGCTCGGCCGCGCTGCGCATCGCGTCGGCGGACTGCTGCATGCGATCGGCCAGCTTCTGCCGCTCGATCTCCTTCCCGGCGTCGGCGGTCGCGTTTTGCTGCTTCAACGAGTCCTGCAGCGTCCGCGCGCGCTCGGCGAGCCGATCCTGATCGCCCGCGAGGCGGCGGAGGCTGTCCTTCCCGGCGTCGTTCGACGCCGCCTTGCCGAGCTCCGACGCAATCTGCCGCTGCGCGTCGGCGAGCTGCCGTGCCTCCAGCTGCATGTCGCCGATCGCGCGCCGCCGATCGTCGGGTCGTCCGCTCTGCAGCTGCCGCTCCAGCTCGCGAAGCGTGTCGAGCGCCCGCGTCCCGTTGGCCGCGGCCTGATCCGCATTCTGGCGGCGCAGATCGTTCGTGGCTGTTCGCATCGCGTCAGACGCACTGCGCATCTGGTCGCCGCTCCGCGAACCCTGTGAACCGTGCGAACCTTGCGAACCTTGCGAACCCTGCGAACCCTGCGAACCCATCTGTCGAGCAATCTCCTCCGCCCGCTGCCGCAACTCCGATTGCTCGCGGGTGAGTTTCTCGAGCTCGCGCTTCAATTCTTCCTCGTTCATCGCACCGCGATTGCGCGCGAGCTCCTGCTGCTTCTTCAGCAGCTCGTCCTGCCGCCGCGCGAGCTCGCGGATCTTGTCGAGCGCGCTCTCGTCGCCGTCGCGCTGCTCGGACGTCGATCGCGTCTCGTAGTTCGTCTGCTGCTGCTTCTGCAGCTCCTTGTCGAACAACGTCGAGAGGTCGTAGTTGCTGCGATTGCTCGCGTTGCCGCTGCCCGCCTGCTGGCGGCTCACCTCCCGCTTCTTGACGTCGGCCTGCGCCTTGAGCAGATGCGCGAGCGCCTCGAGCTCCGGCGGGCGCGCGGCCGTGGGATCGAGCGCGTCGAGCGACACGACCGCGGCGTTCATCGCCACCGCCGCGGCCCCCATCGCATCCTCTTCCGGCATCGTCTCGCCGGCCCTCGGCGGCTCGGGCGCTGGCGGCGCGGGCGAACCGCCGCGGCTGCCGCGCGGCGGCTGCGTGCGGCGGCGCGGGTCGCGCATCGCGGTCTCGCGGAAACCGCTCGACGCCTGTTCGACGCGCGTCTTCAGCTCGGCTTCGGCGCGCGCGACCGATCGGATGTCCTGCTCCGACTTCCCTTTCGACATCCGCGCCCGCCGATCGAGCTTCCAGGTCGCGACGATGATCTCTTTCTGGGCGGCGACGAGCTCGTCGATCGATCCACGGCCGCCGCCGCCGGCGCTGGCGGCCTGGCTCTGCGCGAGCGTGAACTCCTGCTCGTACGGCTTGACCTCGAGGAAGAAGATGTCACTGCGCGCCTCGTTCGGCCGCGTCCCGCGGGTCAGGTCGCGCGCGCGCACGTAGTACGAAATGAAGTCGCCAGGCTGGACGTCGAGCTCCTCCAGGAACATGGTGTGCCGCGCGCTGACCGTCGTCTCGCGGCGCGGAATCCTGAGCGGGACCACTTTCTCGTCGCCGCCGCCGACCGCATACACGAGATCGACGCGATCGATGCCGTAGTCGTCCTCGGCCTGCGCTTCGATGTCGACTTCCTCGAGGCGCGTGACGGATCGATCGCTCGCCGGCTTCAGGATGCGCACGTCGGGCGCGCGATCCTCGAGCGTCCGGATGAAGTACTCGGTGTCGCCGGCCGTCGACACGCCTTCGCGATCGGCCAGCGCGACGCGATACGAGTTGTCGTCGACGACCTTGAGTCCGGCGAGCAGCTCGCCGCCCGGTCCGGGCGTCAGCTCGATCGACTGGCCGTCGGCCAGCGTCAGCCGGCCGGTGGCCGCCGGCCGATCGGTGACAACGTGCAGGCGGACGTCGGTGCCGGCAGGCGCGTAGATGTCGCCGCTGTCGCGCTCGGTGCGCGGCTTGAGGTTCAGGCCGGCGGGGAACGTGTAGTCGACATCGATTCGCGCGATGCGGGGCGGCCGTACGACGGTGACGTCGTAAACCGGCGACAGCGCCGCCCCGGCAGCGACCCGGTATCTGAAGGAGGTCGAGACGGCGTCCATCGCGAGCCGGAACGCGCCGGGACGATCGGTGGTCATGTCGGCCGCGCGCCACATGTCGCCGCTGGCGATCTGCACGTGCGCGGCGACCGGCGCGCGGTTGCCGACGAGGCGAGCCTGAATCGTCAGCGCGCTGCCCGCCTTGATGCGCGCATGGCCTGGCGTCACCTCGAGCGCCACGCGCGCCGGAAACAGCGTCAGCTTCAGCGCGTCACCCGCCTCGCGCGCCGTGTGGCGCGCCGAGAAGATCACGATGGCCAGCACGAGGGCCGCGGCGGCCGCCTGGAACCCGGCGCGGCGGACGGCTTCCGCCGGCACGATGGCGTCGACGTCGACGGCGCCCGCGCGCCGCGTCGCGTCGGCGAGCATCGGTTCGGCGAGGCCGGCGGTCGATGCCGGTGCCTGTGCCGCGAGATCGACGGCGCTGACGAGGCGATCGTCCAGCGCCGGCTCGCGCTCCTCGATGAATCGGGCGACGTGGCGATCGTCCGGCGCGTCGAGAAGCGGCCGCAGTCCCCAGAGCAGGCCGGCCACCGCGGCAGCACCGACCACCAGCGCGATGACGGCCAGGACGACCGGCGCGCCGTTGGTCCACCGCCCCGCGATCAACCCGATCGCGAGCGGCAGCGTCGCCGCGAGCGCCGCGCGCACGATCGCGTGGAACGCCCGCAGCGTCCGCCATCGGCGTCTCACCCGATCGATGAGCTCGCGGATCGAATTGAAATCAGCCATCAGCTATCAGCCATCAGCTATCAACTACCAGCTACCAGCGCCGCGATCTACACCGTCTTCGCGGCAACGAACCCTTCGACGGCCAGCGTGACCAGCATGAGCGCCAGCGCGTATTGCCACAGGTGCTGGTCGTCTTCCTGCTGCCGTGCCTCCAGTCGCGGGCCGCTGACGACAGTATCGTTGATATGCGCGACCGCCGACTGGAACTCCTCGGCCGACATGCGCCCGCCCTCCCCTTCCCGCGGATCGACGTTCACGGCCACGCGGCGGACCGGCTGTCCGGGCCGGATCGCGGGCACGACGTGCACGCCCGGCGTCCACGGCACGCCGGCCGGGACGTCCCCGACCACATAGTCCGAGGCGTGCGCGCGGGTGCTGGCGAGATACCGCACCGTTTCGTGGAGAAACGGGACGAAGCTCGCGTGCAGCGGGAAATCGTTCCAGCGGTTGTCGAGATCCGACGCGAGCACGATCGCGCGGCCGTCGCCGGCCGCGCACTCGAGCGCCGCATTGCCGCCGGTCGTGAATCGCGCCAGCGTGTGGCAGCCCGTGGCGTCGATTCGTGCGGCGTTCTGCACGCGCACGAGGCCGAGCGTGGCGGTGCCGCCGGAGAACGGCCGGAAGATCGGGTGGCGCAAATCGGCAGGCGCGAGCGTGCGTGGTTCCGGCTTCGCGCCGGTCACGATGCGCAGCGACGTCCCCGGACCGAGCACGTCGGTCGCCACGTCGCCGTCGACGTCCGGTCCGGCGGCGAGCAGCAATCCGCCGCCCGCGCGAACGTACGCGGCGAGCGTCTCCCGGCCGCGCCGTTCCAGACCACGCGTCGAGACGACAATGACCGCCGCGGGGTCGCCCAGCGTCGCCTCGCCGCCCGACGACAGGTCGGCGCCGCTGGCGGCGACGATTTCGTACGCGCGGTGGCCGCCGGCGGACGCGCTCAGGGCGTGCTGCACGTAAAACGCATCGCGGGCGAGATTCCCGCTGCCGCCGACGATCACGACGCGCGGCCGCGTGCTGCCGGCCACCACCGCGTATCGCACGTTGTCCGCGGCGAGGCCGTCGGGGTCCTCGACGTCGACGGCCGCGATCGTTCCGCGCGGCGCGCCGGCGAACGTCACGTCGGCGCTCTGACCGGGACCGACGGCAGCCGTCGCGTCGCCGGCGCGGCGGCCGTCGACGGTGAGATGGGCGCGCACGTCGCGCGATCGCGGCGCGCTGTTGTGGATCGTCGCGACGATGCGATCGTCCAGGGGGCGCACGGCGGTGACCGCCAGGTTCGGCGGCATCGCGCCGACGTCGGCGACCTCCACGCGCACGCCGGCGGGGATCGCGGCGCGATCGCCGATATCCCAGCCGCTCTCCTGCAAATCGGTGACGACGATGATGCTGCCCGTGCGGCCGGCGAGCGCCTGCGCGGCGGTCGACAGGCCGGAGCGATACCGCGTCGCGCCGAAGCCGGACGCCGCGTGATCGATCGCCGACGTCGCCGCCACGCGATCCACCGTCGGCTTCGCCACCGTCTCCGCATCGTCCGCAAACGTCACCACGCCGACCAGCTCGCCGCGCGCGGCGCGCGCGACCGCATCGCGCGCGAGCTGTTTCGCCTGCTCGAAGCGCCCCGGCGCCGACATGCTGTACGACGTATCGAGCGCGACGACGGTGGCCGTGGTCCGGGCGGCGGCTTCACCGGTCGCGAAGAACGGACGCGCGAACGCGAGCGCGAGCAGCACGATGGTCGCGACGCGCAGCGCGAGCAGCAGCAGCTCGCGCAGCCGATGCTTCTCGGTGTGCTCCACCGGCGCGTGCTTCAGCATCTTCACCGCCGCGAACTTCACGCGCACCTCGGGCTCGCGCTTCAGCAGGTGCAGGATGATCGGAACGGAGGCGGCTGCCATCCCGACCAGAAACATCGGCGATAGAAACGTCAACACGTCAGCACCTGGTAGGGCGGACACATAGGTCCGCCCCTACGGGTGTAGGGGCCGACCTGCGTGTCGGCCCTGACGCGTTGCGCTCGGCGTGTCCGCGTCATAGCGCTCGTGCTCGTCTGGAGAGATACGACATCAGCGCCAGTTCGAGAGGGTGGTTGGTGGTCAGCAGCTGATAGTCGATCCCCGATGCGCCGAGCTCGCGGCGGTATCGCTCGATCAGCGATCCCATCTCGCGGACGTAGTGGTCCCGCACGGCGCCGGGCACGGCCATCACTTCTTCCGTCGTCTCGAGATCCTCGAATCGCGTCGCGCGCTCGAACGGAAAGTTGATCTCGTCCGGATCGAGGATGTGAAACACGATGACGTCGGTGCCGCGGAAGTGGAAGTGCTTGAGGCCGCGAATCACCGATTCGGGATCGTCGAGCAGATCGGAAATGAGCACGACCATGCCGCGCTTGCCGAGCGAGTCGGCGAGCTGGTGCAGCGGCTTCGAGACGTTCGTCTCGCGGCCGGTCTTCAGCCGGTCGAGCGTCAGCAGCACGGCGCGCAGTTGGCCGGTTCGCGAGCTGGACGGCAGCATCGAGACGATCGTCTCGTCGAACGCCATCAGCCCGACGGCGTCCCGCTGGCGGTTCATCAGGTACGCGAGCGATGCGGCCAGGCATGCGCCGTACTCGAACTTCGTCATCCCGTGATGTCCGCCGTAGCCCATCGATCCGCTGACGTCGATGAGCAGGTGGCACTCGAGGTTCGTTTCCTCCTCGAACTTCTTCACGTAATAGCGGTCGCTGCGCGCGTACACCTTCCAGTCGATCGTGGACAGATCGTCGCCCGGCATGTATTGCCGGTACTCCGCGAACTCGACGCTGAAGCCCTTGAACGGACTGCGGTGGAGGCCCGAGAGGAACCCCTCGACGATGGTGCGCGCCTTGAGCTCGAGCGTTCCGAGGCGCGCGATGACCGCCGGATCGAGGAACGGTCGATCGTGGGCGGCCCAGGGCATCGTTTACATCCCGCTCTTCGGCACCGGGACCGTCTCGATGAGCCGATCGATGATCGCGTCCGAGTTGATGCGCTCCGACTCCGCGTAGAAGTTCGTCATGACGCGATGGCGGAGAATCGGCTTCGCGAGCGCCTGGATGTCCTTGATCGCCACGTGATAACGTCCGTGCATCAGGGCACGTGCCTTCGCGCCGCGGACGAGCGCCTGCGATCCGCGCAGGCCCGACCCCCACTTCACCCACTTGTCGATGAAATCGGGCGCGCCGGCGACGCCGGGACGCGACGCGCTCACGAGCCTCACGGTGTAGCGCGCGACCTCTTCCGCGATCACGACCTGGCGCGCGACCTCCTGGAACTGGAGCACGTCGGCGCCGCTCAGCACGCGCTGCGGCGCGGGGCCGTCCGCGCCCGTCGTCCGCGTCACCACCGTCACCTCGTCGTCTTCATTGAGGTACTGGATGACGACGTTGAACATGAAGCGATCGAGCTGCGCTTCGGGCAGCGGATAGGTGCCCTCGAGCTCGATCGGGTTCTGCGTCGCGAGCACGAAGAACGGGCGTTCCAGCGCGTACGTGCGGCCGGCCGCCGTGACGTGGTACTCCTGCATCGCCTCGAGCAGCGCGGCCTGCGTCTTCGGCGGCGTCCGGTTGATCTCGTCGGCGAGGATGATCTGCGCGAAGATCGGGCCCTTCACGAAGCGCAGGCGCCGCGTGCCCTGCTCCTCGTCGAGGATCTCGGTGCCGGTGATGTCCGACGGCATCAGGTCCGGCGTGAACTGAATCCGCTTGAACTCGAGGTCGAGGATCTCGGCGAGCGTTTTGATCAGCAGCGTCTTCGCGAGCCCCGGCACGCCGGTGATCAGGCAGTGGCCGCCCGTGAAGAGCGCGATGAGCACCTGCTCGACGACCTCGTCCTGGCCGACGATGACCTTACGCAGCTCCGTGAGAATGCGCTCGCGGCCGGCGGCGAGCTTGTCCGCGCTGATCGTGGCGGTCGACAAATCCATGTTTCTCCAGTTGCCGGGTCCACAGGACCCGGCCTACACCCGGCGGCCGTTGGGCGGATCCTCTGGACCCGGCCTACACCCGGCGGCCGTTGGGCGGGTCCTCTGAACCCGGCCTACACCTGGCGGCCGTCGGGCGGATCCTCTGGACGCGCTGTAGGGCGGGTTCTCTGGACCCGCTGTAGGGCGGGTCCTCTGGACCCGCCTAGTGCGTCAATGCGTACACAATCTCGTTGATCCCCATCCGGTACGCGTGCGCCGTGTACTTGACGTAGCCGGGATAGGCCTCCGCGTTCGACCACTCCCAGCCGTCGCCCATGTCGGTGTTGAAGTTGATGAACATCATGGGGCGGCCGGTGTCGTCGAGAATGGTCCGGAGGTGCGGCACCACGCCGCCTTTCTCCCACGACCGGCCGGCGAGGAAGGATCCGAGTCCGGCCACCTGGGGGAAGCCGTCGATCTTGTAGAAGCAGCTGAAGACCGGATGGTCCTTCGGGACTTCGACGACTTCGCGATCCGGGAAGAGCCGCTTGATCTCGCGGTGGAACGCGTCCCACTCGAACTGCCCGTGGAAGTCGTCCATCATGGCAGAGCCGCCGCGCAGGAAGAACTCGCGCAGCGTCGCCAGGTTGGCGTCCGTCTCCTTCATGCTGCTCGGCTCGACGAAGTAGATCCACGGGTACTCGAACAGCCGCGGATCGTCGAGCGTCAGCAGGATCGGATCCTCGACCTGAATCGCCGTCGCGGTCTTCACGCGGCGCGTGAGGTTCTGCTCCGCCGCCGGCGCGTCGATGCCCCACGGCTCGCCGTAAAAATCCTGCGGGATGTGCGTGCCTTCGTTCACGAAGTGGTACTTGATGCGCACGAACCGCCACTGCAGGCCGGCATAGCGGTTGTCCGGCGCAGCCGGGAGCTGAGCATCGACGACCGGCTCGAGCGCCGGAACGACGACAAACGCCGCAACGGCACCAACCACAATCAACATCTGCTTCATCACGAAGCCACGAAGGCCACGAAGTGATGAACGGGCGCCGGGAACGACATCAGTCATGGCGGCCGTCCACCAGCTTCAGCAGCAGCTCCTGCGCGCGCTCGTACGAGGGCGCGATCTCCAGTGCCGCCAGCGTCTGCTTCTTCGCGTCCGCCTTCCTGCCGGCCTTGTAGGAGCTCTCCGCGAGATCGGTGAACGCGGCCGCGCGATCGACCGGGTTCAGCGCGAGCACCGTCCGGAATTCGCGCGCCGCGACGTCGAACTCGCCCCGCTCCATCGCCATCCGTCCCAGCAGCGCATGCGCTTCGCCATCAAATGGATCGATAGCCGCGATGCGCGCGTAAATCGGTGAGAGCTTCACCGGGTCGTTCGTGCCGCCCTCGCGCAGCAGCGACACGAGCTTCCGCGCCGCGTCGACGTTGTTGAAGTCGTTCTGAATGAGGGCCGTGAGCTCGGCGATCGCGCGCGCCGGATCCTTCTTCTCGAGGGCAATCGCCGCCATCTCTTCGTGGGGGCTCCCCTTCCCGCGCGCGACCGGAACGAGCGCGGCGGCCCGCTCGAACGCCTGCATCGCCTCGTCGAGCTGCCCGTCTTTCTTCAGCGCGCGGCCGAGCGCGATCTGCGCCGGGTAGCTGCGCGGATTCTCGGTGGCCAGCGCCCGCAGGGCGGCGGTCGCCATCTTGAGCAAATCGTCGGCGCCGTCGGGGACCACCATGGCGCGGCGCAGTCCGCCGAACAGCCGATCGACCGTCTGATCGAATCCGGGCTGCAGGCCGGCCATGTCGGTGTTCAGCGCCGCGCGCAGCGTCGCGTCCATGTCGCCGCCCTGCGCGAAGGCGCGCACGATGTTGCGCAGGCCGCCTTCACCGTACGCGCCGACGATGTGCTCGACGAGCAGCGACGCCTGGAAGTACGCGAGCGAGATCGTCTTCGGGTTCGTGAACGCGGCGTTCAGGTCCTTCAGCGGCAGCGTCTCGCCGCGATTCAGCATCCCGGCGAACTCCACGTCCATCTCGCGGCCCCACTCGCGCCGCGCGCGCTTCTCTTCGTAGACGGAGATGCCCTCCGACAGCCAGCGCGGGAGCCGCTGGTTCGACATCTGCAGCGTGATGACGTGCGCCATCTCGTGCCACAGCGTCGCCTCCCACTGGAATTCGCCCGGGTCGCGCGCCTTGGGCGAGTCCATCGTGATCACGCGGCCGAAGCAGGCGCCGAGCGCGCCGATCATCCCGGGCAGCCCGAGGTTGCGGACGGCGAAGTGATCGTGCTTCGGAAAGATCTCGATGAGGATCGGCCCCTTCGGCGTGAAGTCGTAGCGGGCCGACAGCGTCGACAGCGCCTGGTGCGCCAGCGCCATCGCCGATTCCTGCAGCACCGGCGCTTCTTCCGTGCTCAGGCGCATCACGAATTCGTTGTCGCGGACCGTGACGAACTTGTCCAGCGTGTCGAGCAGGCTGAGCAGGTTGAAGGTGACGACGTTGTACGGATCGATCTTGAAGGACGCCTCGAGCGCGGTGCGCGCGTCGGGCTCGTCGCCCGTGCGGAGCAGGTGCATCCCGAGGTCGGCCAGCGATCGCGGGTTGTTCTCGTCGAGCGCCAGCGCCTTGCGCGTCAGCGCGACGGCTTCGTCGAACCGGTAGTTGTGCGCCGTCAGCTCTCCGGCGACGCGATACACCTCGCCGTACTTCGGCGCAATCGCGAGCGTCTTCGCGACCGCGGCGTCGAACTCCGCCGGCTTGTCCTGGACGTACAGCAAAGCCGCGGACAGCGCGTGCGCCTCGAGGCTCGACGGATTGATGGCCAGCGCCTTGTCCAGGGACTGGCGCGCCTCGTCATTCTTCCCGGCATCGGCGGACTCGCCGGCCAGCAGCAGATGCGCGTCGACCGACGATGGATTGAGCTCCAGCGCACGCCTGGCGAGGGCGACCGCCTGCGGCGGGTTGTCGTCCTGCAGCGCGCGCGCGGATCCGACGACGGCCGGCGTCCAGCGCTGATCGATCTGCAGCGCCATCTGGTACGACCGCATCGCCTCGGGCTTGTTGTACTTCTCGAGGAAGAGGTCGCCCCACGCGGCCTGGATGGCCGGATCGCCGGGCGCGCCGCCGGCGGCCTCGCGATACGCGGCATTCGCTTCCTCGAAGCGTCCCAGCGCGCGGAGCGCGCGCCCGCCGCGCGCGACTTCGTGCGGATCGACGCTGACGTCCGCCAGCGTCGCCACCTTCTGCAGCATCGGCGTCGCGCCGGGGCGGCCGAGCATGAGATCCAGGAGTCCGAGCTCCAGCGCCGCCTCACTCGTCGCGGCACGCTGCGCGATCGGCCGAAGCAGAGCGTCCGCCTGGTCGTATCGCCCGCGCGCGATCAGCGCGCGCGCCTTCATCGCGGCGACGTTCGGATCCCGCGCGTCCAGCTTCTCCGTCAACGCCTCCACGTCGTCGTACCGGCCCTCGACGAGCGCGCGAGCGACGGCCTGCAACGGCGATTGAGGCGCGGGCGGACGGCGGATCGATTGAGCGGTCCCAAAGGCCGACAGCGCGGTGAAGACGAGCGTCAGGAGCAGTAAGGAAACCGAAACGCGTCTTGTCATCTTCGCGGCGGGGAACTGACCCCGACGAGTTCGATTATAGGCTGCAAGGCGGGTGCCGTGCGGTCGAGTCGAGCGCCCGATTCTCCACGCGAATCCGTCTCGCCAGCAGAACACCAAATAAGACGATGACGAGCGGGCCAGAGACGGCGGCGTGCGCCATCAGCGCGACGCCGAGCAGCTCCAGCACGACGCCGACGTAGTTCGGATGACGCAGGAAACGATACGGTCCGCGGGCCACGAGCGTCGCGCCGGGGATGACGATGACGCGAAACGTCCAGAAGCGGCCGAGCGCGGCCATCGCCCACCATTTGAGCGCTTTTGCGAGGCCGAAGCAGGCGAGGCCGGCGGCCACCCACTGCGTCGCGGGGTGTTCGCGCGCGGACGCTTCGGCGATCATCGCGAGGAACGCGCCGGGATACGCCACGCGCATCAGCTTGTACACGTCGCCGCGCGGCTCGACTCCGCCGCGCGCCCGCTGGTGGCGCTCGTTGCGCGCCGCCAGGAGCGCTTCGACGGCCATCGGCGCGAAGACGAGGATCGCGATGACCGCGGGCGGCATTCGTATTGATGGACGCGATCAGGCGGCGTGACAGTCGCCGGCGTGCGCGATCACCGCGCGCATCGCGAATGGGGCGACACGTGCACCGAGTGCCGCCGCGCCCATCGTGCCGGGCGACCCGACGAGCGCGCGGAGCGATCGATTGAACCGCCACTTCGCGCTGAACGCGGTCCTCCGAGCGGCGCGATAGGACGCGTGCACGCCCGGCCATCCGTGTTCCAGCGCCCGAAGCGCCGCCGCCGCCGCGAGCTCGCCGCCGCGGATCGCGAACCGCAGGCCGTCGCCGGTCATCGGATCGACGAAGCCGGCCGCGTCGCCGGCGACCAGGAGTCCGTCGATCGATTCGCCGGACTCGTCCACGGCAAGCGGTCCAAGGACCACTGGCGCGCTGACGAGCGTTGCGGAGGCAAACCGATCCGCGAGCATGGGGTCTGACCGCAACGTCCGGCGAAGGATCGATTCGGGGTCGCGAAAGTCGCGGTCGCCGGCGCTCGCTTCGCGCACGACGCAGGCATTCGTCAACCCATCGGGCAGCGGCGCGACCCCGATGTAGCAGTTCTTGCGCAGATGCATCTCGCCGAACGTCGCAGAATCTGGCACCCCGCGGGTGCCGGGGTCTGACCCCGGATTTTCCGATTTTCGATTTGTAAGGGGTCTAACGCCGGCGGCGAGGGAATCGATCGGTGGGGTTACACCGGTGAAGTAGGCGCCGATGGCCCATCGGCGCGGACGGGCGGGATGCCGCGCGAGACCGAGTTCGAAGGCCAGCGTCGAATGACGGCCGTCCGCGGCGATGACGACCGGCGCCTGCAGCGCGCGCTCGGCGCCCGCCCCGCCGACTACGACGCCGCTCACGACGCGCCCGTTTCGAGAGGATTCGACGATCGCGCGGCGCGCGGGCGTTGCCGGCTCGAACTCGCAACCCGCCGCGATCGCCGCGCGCAGGAGCATCCAATCGAGCTCACGCCGAAGGATCGCGCGGCCGTGCAGCCCGCGCGGATACGGTCCTTCGACGCGCGCGCGCCGGGGCCCCGTCACGATCATGCCGTCGACGCGCAGGCCGCGTTGCTCCACCTCGCTCGCGACGCCAAGGCGCCGCAGAATCGCGAGCGTCCCGGGATTGATCGTGTCGCCGCACAGCTTGTCCCGCGGGAAGGCGGCGCGGTCGACGATCCGCACGCGCGCCCCCGCCCGCACCGCGACGAGCCCCGCGATCGCCCCCGCGGGCCCGGCGCCAACGATGAGCGTGTCAAACATCGAAGGCGCTATCCCACATTGCCGAGCACGATCGCGCTGTTCTTGGAACCGAAGCCGAGGCAGTTGCACAACGCCGCCTGGACCTCGGCGCGCCGGCCGGCGTTCGGGATGACGTCGAGGTCGCACTCGGGATCGGGATCGCGCTGGTTGATCGTCGGCGGCAGAAACCCGCGCCGCATCGCGAGCGCGGAGGCGACGATGCCGGCGGCGCCGCTCGCGCCCTGCGGGTGGCCGATCATCGATTTCACCGACGACCCGGCGAGCCGGTCCGCGTGATCGCCGAACACGCGCCGCACGCAGCGCGTCTCGACGGCGTCGTTCAGCTGCGTCGACGTGCCGTGAAAGTTGACGTACCCGATTTGCTCGCGGTGCCGTCCCGAGCGGTCGATGGCCAACGAGATCGCGCGGACGATCTCCTCGCCGCTCGGCGCCATCTGCACGCGGTGGTAGGCATCGCAGGTGGATCCGTATCCGTCGATGGACGCGTAGACCGTGGCGCCGCGCGCGCGGGCGCGGTCCTCCCGCTCGAGGACGACCATCCACGCGCCCTCGCCGAGCACGAAGCCGTCGCGGCCCTTGTCGAACGGGCGTGACGCTTCCGCCGGCCGCTCGTTGTACGCCACGGACATCACTTTCATGCGCGTGAAGCCGAACATCATGCCCGGCGTCACGGGCGCATCGGTCCCGCCGGACAGCACGATGTCGAGCTCGCCGGCGCGCAGCAGCGCGGCGGAATAGCCGATCGCATCCGACGAGCTCGTGCAGCCGCACGACAGCACGTGGCTGAGACCGCGCAGCCTGAGCGAGATCGAGATTTCGCTCGACACCATGCCGACGATCGAGATCGGGATCGCGTACGGCGTGACCTTCCGGCCGCGTTCGACGAAGTAGTCGTAGTACTGGCGCTCGCCGACGTCGATGCCGCCGCCGCCGCTGCCGATCACGACGCCCGCGTCCGGCTCGCCGACGCGCAGGCCGGCGTCCGCCCACGCTTCGCGCGCCGCGATGACGCCGATCAGCGCCGCGCGCGAGTAGCGCTTCGGATCGGCGCGATACTCCACGTCCCAGATGTCGTCGCCGTCGAGCGGCGGCAGATCGTCCACGGTGACGCCGCTCACCGGCGCGGCGACGCGGCACCCGAGCGTGCTGGCGTCGAAATCGGTGATCGCCCGCGTCCCGCTGCAACCACGGCTGATGGCGTCCCAGAACCGCTCGCGTCCGACGCCGAACGGCGAGACGACGCCGATGCCGGTGATGACGACGCGCGGATCGCTCGTGGGGCGCATGCCACCTTTTATACTAGTGGAACGTACTCGTGGAACGGTTTCGGCGAATCAGCACCAGCTCAAGAAGCAGTCGCAACCAACAGGTCATGCAGCTCATCGCCTGGTGCGGCGGCGCGATCTTCGTCCTGTCCCTGGTCGTCACCGCGTCGTGGTATTTCGTCGCGCTCGATCGCGCCGAGCCGTTCCACGGGCTGGCCCCGCTGGCGATCGACACCGCGCTCGTGACGATCTTCGCGCTGCATCACAGCCTGTTCGCGCGCGACGCGGTGAAGGCGCGGCTCGCGGCGATTCCGGCTGGCGCGATGCGATCGTTTTACGTCTGGATTGCGAGCGCGCTGCTGCTCGCGGTCATCGCGCTCTGGCAGCCAATCGGCATGACGCTCTACGACCATCGTGGTATCGCGCTCGCGGCGCACGCCGCCGCGCAGCTGTTCGGCGTCTGGTTGATCGTGCGCGCGACGAGCGCGCTCGATCCGCTGGAGCTCGCGGGCATCCGCCAGGCCGGCGGGGCGGAGCTGCCGACACCGCCGCTGCTCGACCGCGGCGTCTACGGCCTGGTGAGGCACCCGCTCTATCTCGGCTGGATCCTGGCGCTCTTCGGCGCGGCCCACATGACGGGCGATCGCCTGGCGTTCGCCGCGCTGACATCCGCGTACCTCGTGCTCGCCGTTCCCTGGGAAGAGCGGTCGTTGATGCACACGTTCGGCGAGGAGGCCTACGGCCGGTACGCGCGCCGCGTCAAATGGCGGATCGTGCCGTTCGTCTATTGAGCCGGGTCCAGAGGACCCGGCCTACACCTGGCTGCCTTCAGCCCTTCATCTGTTGAAGTTGGGCTCCCCGTCGGCGTCCACCTGGGCGCCGGCGGGCGCCGTGTCGCCCTGCTGCAGGAACACCATCGAGTGCTGCGACGGCACGTCGAACTTCTTCCCGCACGTCTTGCAGGTCACCGCGTCGTCGACGCGGATCATGTAATCGCGCAGCTTGGCGTACAGCGCGCGGTCCCGCGCGTCGGCGCCTGGTGGAATGCGATCCTTCCGCGTCCGTACGACCCAGCGCATCTGGTACTCGTTCGTGCGCCGGCAGCGCGGACAGGTGAGCTTGTCCGTACGCGTCTCGTTGCGGTTGTTGAAGAAGTCGCGTTCGTCGAGCGCCATGATCGGATCATACTATCAGCATGGCGACCGATCCGGCGCGCACCTACCCCAGCGAGCTGCCCGTGCTTTTGCTCCGGCAGACCGTGATGTTTCCGCTCACGCTCCAGCCGCTGGCGATCAACCGGCCGTTGTCGATCGACGCGGTCAACCGGGCCCTGCTGAACGATCGACTGCTCTTCCTGGCGCTGCAGAACACGGATGCGGACGATCCGGAGCCGGGCGACCTCCGCACGATCGGCACGATCGGCGTCATCCGTCAGATGGCCAAGGTCCCGACCGGCGGCATCCACGTCATCGTCGAAGGCCTGCGACGCGGACGCGCCACAACGTACTCGAAGACGGCCGTGTCGCTGAACGCGATGGTCGAGCTCCACGCGGAGGCAACCGAGCGCACGATTGAAGTCGACGCGTACATCCGCCGCATCCACGAGCTGATCGATCGCGCGCTGTCGCTCGCGAGCGGCCTGTCGCAGGAATTGCGCGGGCTGGTCGCGGGCATCGACGACCCGCTGCGCCTGACGTACTTGCTCGCCAGCCTCCTCGACATGAAAGCCGAGGAGAAGCAGCAGATCCTCGAGTACGACAAGGTGCTCGACAAGCTGCACGCGGTGTCGGCGGCGCTGACGCGCGAAATCGCGCTGCTCGAGATGAAAACGAAGATCGAGTCGGCGGCGCAGGAGGAGATGAACGACGCGCAGAAGCAGTACTTCCTGCGTCAGCAGCTCAAGGCGATCCAGAACGAGCTCGGCGAAGGCGAGAAGACGGAGATTCAGGAGCTGCGGAAACGGATTACCGACGCGAAGCTGCCGGAAGACGTCGCGGCGGTTGCGGTGCGCGAGCTCGAGCGGCTCGAGCGCATGACGCCCGCCTCTCCGGAATATCAGATGGTCCGCACGTATCTCGACTGGGTGCTGGACGTGCCCTGGTCGACGCTCACCGACGACCGCCTCGATCCGGTCGCCGCGCGCGACGTCCTCGACCAGGATCACTACGACCTGGACAAAGTCAAAGAGCGCATCGTCGAGTACCTGGCGGTCCAGAAGCTGAAGCGCCGGCAGGTCGCGGCGGCGCAAATCAAGGGACCGATCCTGTGCTTCGTCGGGCCGCCGGGCGTCGGCAAGACGTCGCTCGGTCAGTCGATCGCGCGCGCGATGAACCGCAAGTTCGTGCGGATCTCGCTGGGCGGCGTCCGCGACGAGGCGGAGATTCGCGGCCACCGCCGAACCTACATCGGCGCGATCCCCGGGCGCATCGTCCAGGCGCTGAAGCAGGCGGGCGCGATGAATCCGGTGTTCATGCTCGACGAGATCGACAAGGTCTCCGCCGGCTTCCAGGGCGATCCGGCCGCCGCGCTCCTCGAGGTCCTCGATCCGGCGCAGAACTACTCGTTCCGCGATCACTACCTCGAGATCAACGTCGACCTGTCGCGCGTGCTGTTCATCGCGACCGCGAATCAGCTCGGCACGATTCACCCGGCGCTGCTCGATCGAATGGAGATCATCTCACTCGCCGGCTACACGGAGGACGAGAAGCTGCACATCGCGACGCGGTACCTGGTCCCGCGGCAGCTCGACGAGCACGGGCTGAGCGCGGACCAGGTTCGCATCGAGGACACGGCGATCCGCCGCTTCATCGCTCAGTACACGCGCGAAGCCGGCGTGCGCAATCTCGAGCGGCAGATCGCGACAGTTGCGCGCAAGATTGCGGCGAAGGTCGCCGGAGCGAGCGCCGACAGCGGCAGCAGCGACCGCGTCACCGTCACGGCATCCGATGTGCCGCACTACCTCGGTCCGCCGCGCGTTCACGATGAAGTCTCGTTCCGCACGTCACGACCGGGCGTCGCGACGGGGCTCGCGTGGACCGAGACCGGCGGCGACGTGTTGTTCGTCGAAGCGAAGCTGCTGCCGTCCGGCCATCAGAATCTGATCCTGACCGGCCAGCTCGGGAACGTCATGCAGGAGTCGGCGCGTGCGGCGCTGAGCCACATCCGCTCGGAAGCGGAGCGTCTCGGCATCCCGCCGGACCTGTTCGACAAACACGATCTGCACGTGCACGTTCCGGCCGGAGCGATCCCGAAAGACGGTCCGTCGGCCGGCGTGACGATGGCGACGGCGATGGTGTCCGCGCTCAGAAATCAGCCGGTGCGCGATGATGTCGCGATGACCGGCGAGATCACGTTGAGCGGTCTCGTGCTGCCGGTGGGCGGCATCCGCGAGAAGAGCCTCGCGGCGCGGCGTCACGGCATCCGCGAAGTGATTCTCCCGGCGCGCAACGAACCGGATCTCGCGGAGCTGCCGGACGAAGTGAAACGCGAGATGCGTTTCATTCCAGTGCACACGTTGGAAGAAGTTCTGAACGTGGCCCTGCCGAGTGAGGTTCCTGCGGCCGTGAAGTAAACTTCGCGAATGTTCTAAATGGTCGTGATCGTCGTCACGAACGGTGCCACAGAGCCACCGAGCCACAGAGCCGAGCACAGAGAAAACCCAAACCACAGAGGCACGAAGCCACGAAGTTGGAGTCGACGCCGCGCACAGATTGCGCGCGGAGCGCGCATGTGAACGCCGATCAGTTCGACCGGTTGGCCGGCAAAGCCGGCCAACGCGCGAGCGAGGGTGAGACGTGCGAAAACGAGTCGATCATAACGGTGTGCGTGACGCGTTTTCGCGCTTCTCACCCTCGTTCGCCGCGCCGCTGCGCGGCGCCGGTCGAACTGAGGCGCTCTGTACCTCTGTGACTCTGTGGTTCCCGTACGCGGATTCGCGCGGCGTTCGCGTCTCACGTTTACCGCAACGTGAGCACCAGCTCTCTTCCGCGTTACACTACGCGGCATGTTGAACAGGCGAACATTCCTTTCTGCAGCAGCGGCGGCGCTTCCGACGGTGCGCCTATCCGCCCAGCGCGGCGCGAGCGGCGGCGCGATGGGACCGCTGCCGCCGAGCATTACGGCGCTGACGTCGATGCGCGATCGCGCGAAGCCGATCACGGCCGACGAGCGGCGCGGCCGGCTGGAACGCGCGCGGCGGCTGATGACGGATCAGAAGATCGACGCCATCATCCTGACGGGCGGGACCTCGTTGAACTACTTCACCGGCATCCGCTGGGGCACCAGCGAGCGGCTGTTCGCCGTCGTGATCCCGAAGACCGGCAATCCCTACATCGTGACGCCCGCGTTCGAGGAGGACCGCACGCGCGAGCAGCTCGTGAACGGCCCGATGGCGCACACCGACGTCGCCACATGGCAGGAAGACGAGAGCCCGTTCGCGCTCGTCGCGCAGGGGCTGAAGGACCGCGGCATCGCGGCCGGGCGCGTCGGCGTCGAGGAGACGACGAAGTTCGTGTTCGCCGACGGGATCGCCGGCGCTGCGCCGGCGCTGAAGGTCGTCAGCGCGACGCCAATCAGCGCCGCCTGCCGCATGATCAAGGACGCGCACGAGGTCGCGCTGATGCGGCTCGCATGCGAGGCGACGCTGAAGTGCTATGAGGCGGTCTTCAAGGCGCTTCACCCAGGGATGACGCAGAACCAGGCGCAGGGCCTCGTCGGCGCCGCGTACGGACGACTCGGGTTCCCGGGCTTCGCGAGCGTTCAGGTCGGCGAGTACACCGCGCTGCCGCACGGATCGATTACGCCGCAGACGATTCGCGAAGGCACCATCATCATGATCGACGACGGCTGCACGGTCGAGGGCTACCAGTCGGACATCACGCGCACGTTCGCCCTCGGCAAGGCGACGGACAAGATGAAGAAGGTGTTCGACATCGTGCACGAGGCGCAGTCGAGCGCGCTCGAGGCGGCGAAGCCGGGCGTGCCGCTGGAACAGATCGACGCCGCCGCGCGCAAGGTGATCGTCGACGCCGGCTACGGGCCCGGCTTCAAGTACTTCACCCACCGCGTCGGCCACGGCATGGGCATGGACGGGCACGAGTGGCCGTACCTCGTGAAGAACAACATGTTCGGCTGGGAGAAAGCCCTGACGCTGCAGCCCGGCATGATGTTCAGCGACGAGCCCGGCGTCTACATCCGCGGCGAGTTCGGCGTGCGGCTCGAGGACGACATGCACATCACGGCCGACGGCGCGGAGCTGCTCACGCCTCAAAGTCGGTCGATCGAAGAACCCTTCGCCTGACGCGGGGATTACGGAGAAGTCAACTCTTCGCGCAGGTGACGAGCGACCAGGCCCGCGGGATCCCTGTCTTCTCGATCGAGACGGTCTTCAGGTCGGCCTGGACGAGGAACGCCGGCAGATCGAGATCCGTCTTGAAGCCGATGTGCACCGTCGCTGGCGAGATCATCCGCTCGATGCGGGCCAGCAGGGGGTTCTTGCTGAGGAAGTGATTGAGGATGACGATGCGGCCGCCGGGCTTGCAGACGCGGCGCATCTCGCGGGCGACGGCGACCGGATCGGGCACGACGCTGATGACGTACGGCGCGTAGACGATGTCGAACGTGTCGTCGGGGAACTTCATGTTCGCGGCGTCCATCTGCATCAGCCGCACGTTGCGGACGCCCGTGCGCGCGATCCGCTCGTACGCCTTCTCGAGCATCGACCGTGACAGATCGATCCCGGTGACGGCGCAGTCGCGCGGATAGAGCGCGGCGTTGATGCCGGTGCCGACGCCGACTTCGAGGACGCGGTCGCCGGGCTTGATGCCCATGCGCCGAATCGCCTTCACGCGCCCGAGGTGCAGCACCGGACCGAAGACGATGTCGTAGACCGACGCGAGCTTTTCGTACACCCTCGCGACGAAATCGTTCTCGACCACGGTGACCGACAAGGCACGCGTTGCCGCGTCCGACCCTACGATTTCGTCTTCCTCGCTCGACCGTCTCTCGAATAAGGCCATTCAGTTGACCTCGGCCCGGCGACTATACCTTGGGGCGCTCAGCGAAGTCCATCGAGGACTGCCAGCGCCGCGTCGATATCGCCCGACTGTGTAGACACTTGCACGCCTTGTACGGCCCCCCGGAGCTCGGTCGCGATCGCGCGCGCGATGGCGATGCCCTCGGCCGCCGCGGCGTCGGGCGGGTCGGCGCGGCGCATGCGATCGAGCAGGGGCTCGGGCACGCGCACGCCGGGCACTTCGTTCGCCATGAACTCCGCGTTGCGCGCGCTCTCGAAGGGAAAGACGCCCGCGATCACCGGCAGCCGCGCGTGCTCGATGCGCTTCAGAAAAGTCTCGAACGCGCGGAGGTCGAAGATCGGCCGGGTGACGGCGAACTCGGCGCCCGCCTCGACCTTGTACTCGAAGCGCCGCAGCTCCTGATCCAAGTTGGATGCCGCGGGGTTGACCGACACGCCGATGTGAAAGGCGGTCGGCGCGCCGATGCTCTGCCCGCCGACGTCGCAGCCGCGGTTGAGCCGCGCGACCACGTTGGTCAGGCCGATCGAGTCGACGTCGAACACCGCCGTCGCGTCGGGATAGTCGCCGACGCGGCCGGGATCGCCGGTGATGAGCATCAGGTTCCGCAAGCCCATGGCGTGCGCGCCGAGGAGATCCGACTGAATGCCCAGCAGATTCCGATCGCGACACGCGTAGTGCAGCAGCGTCTCGATGCCGGCCTGCTGCTCGATCAGCACGGCGAGCGACAGCGCGCTGAGGCGGGCGCCGCCGCGCTGGCCGTCCGGAATACTGATGGCGTCGACGCCGCGAATGCGGAGCCGGCGCGCGCGGTCGACCGCCTGCTCGGTTTGAAAGCCGCGCGGCGGCACGAGCTCGACGGCGACGACGAACGTGCCGCGCGCGATGGCGTGCGCCACCCGCGATTTCTGTTCGCGCGCGACAGGCGGAGATGCAATTCCGGACTGAGCCGGAGCCACCGCCACCCGGCTGAACCGCGGCGCGGCGTCGGCCGGCGCCGCCGACCGGACCACGCCGGGCGCGACGCCGCGGACGGCCGTCTTGATCTGCCGGATGTGCTCGGGCGTCGTCCCGCAGCAGCCGCCGACGATGCGCACGTTGTGAAGGACGAAGCGGCGGGCGTACGAGGCCATGTACTCGGGCGAGCAGAGGTAGATGTTGCGCCCCTCGACGTCGCGCGGCTTGCCGGCGTTCGGCTGGGCGGAGAGCTTCAGCGTCGTGACCGCCGCCATCCGCTCGATCGTGTCGAGCATCGGCGCCGGACCGACGGCGCAGTTCACGCCGACGATCGTCGCGCCGCGCCGTTCGAGCTCCGGCGTGAAGCGCTCCGGCGGCGTGCCGTCGAGCGTGTTGCCGTCCTCCTCGGTCGTCATCTGCGCGACGATCGGCAGGTCCGAGACCTTGCGCACGGCGTCGATCGCCGCGAGGATCTCGCTCAAATCGCGGAACGTCTCCAGGATGAACAGATCGACGCCGCCGTTCGCCAGCGCCTGCGCCTGCTCGCGAAAGAACTCCGTCGCCTCGTCGACGCCGGTCTTCCCCCACGGTTCGATCCGGATGCCGAGCGGGCCGATGGCGCCGGCCACGTACGCGCGGCCGTCGGCCGCGTGGCGGGCGATCTTCGCGCCCTGCTCGTTGATCGCCCGCAGCTTGTCGAGGACGCCGAACGAGGCGAGCTTGATCCGGTTGGCGCCGAACGTGTTGGTCTCGACGATGTCGGCGCCGGCGCGGACGTATTCCTGGTGCACCTCGCCGACGAGGTCCGGCTGCGTCACGTTCAGCGCGTCGAAGCTCTTGTTGATGAACACACCCTTCGCGTAGAGCATCGTGCCCATCGCGCCGTCGCAGACCAGAACCCGATCCGCCAGTGCGTCTAAAAACCGTTCCATCTCAATTCACCAATTACGTTTCCACCCTTTCGGTCTTGAACGTTTCTGCATCGATCAACAGATACGATTTGGTCACGACGTCGAGTCCAATCGACCGCACGCCCTGGCGCACCGAATCGGTGAACTCGTGGTGATGGCCGAAGAGGTGCAGCCGCGGCTTCATCGAGGCGAGCACGTCGTTCAGGACCGTCTTGCCGGCATCGATGCGCCGCCCTGCCGGGTAGAACGGACGCGGCGCTTCGTGCGTGAGAAAGACGTCGATGCCGGTCAGCGCCTTGCACGCGAGCACCTCGTCGCGGACGAAGTGGCGCCGCTTGTCGTCGCGGCTCTTTCCGAGCTTCAGCGATCCGGCGCCCGCCGTCTTGCGACCTTTCGACGGCGGCAGGCCGGCGGCCGGCGTGTTGTACCAGCTTGGCGCGAACGTGCCGCCGAGCGCCGCGATGCGCCATGGACCAACCTTGTGCGGTCCGCCGTTGGCCAGGTACGGCAGCGTCGGCGCGGGAGGATGACCGCGAACCGCCGCGGCCACCACGTCAAAGTCCTCGTTGTTCCCTTTGATCCAATGCAGCGGCGCGACCGGCTCGAAGTAGTCGCCGTCGTTGCTCGCCACGTCGCCGACGCAGACCCACAGCGGCACGTCCGTGTGCCGCGTCATGATCGTGTGAACCGTCTCGAACGCACCGTGGATGTCGCCGAGAGCGCCGATCAGCATCGCTGTCGGGATTTGGGATTTGGGACTTGGGATTCGTCAGTCGTCGGCGTCGCGCGTCGAATCCCGAATCCCCAATCCCGAATCACGACCGCGCGGCCATCGGCGATGTGGTCGCCGGTACCAGCAAGTCGGCTTTGTCCCACACGAAATCGTCCTTGCTGTACACCGCCAGCTCGTAGTCCTTGCCCATGAAGATCGCGCCGACGGGACAGGCTTCCTCGCAGTAGCCGCAGAAGATGCAGCGCGTCTTGTGAATCTGGTACACCGACGCGTAGCGCGGGCCGGCCATCACCGTGCCGTCGTTTTCCGCCGCCTCGAGATAGATGGCGTCGGCCGGGCACGCGACCGAGCACAGTCCGCAGGCGACGCACTTCTCCAGGCCGTTCTCGTCCCGCATGAGAACCTGCTTGCCGCGCCATTTCGGATACATCGGGAACTTTTGTTCCGGGTAATTGACCGTAATCGGCTTCCTGAACAGATGCTTCAGCGTGGTCGCGAAGCCGATGATGAACGGACGAATCACCGCCATTGCTCTCAGTTTACTCGGCCGATAAGATCAATGTAAATAAATGCAGGGCCCGCAGTTCCTGTCCGGCGAGCAGTTCCTGCTGGTGACGCTCGTCGTGAAGCTGGCGGCCATCGCCGCGCTCGCGACGATGCTCGTCCGGTACCGGCGGTTCCGCCACATTCTGATCTTCGAGCGGCGCGCCTGGCCCGATCGCCTCGCCTTCGCCCTCGGCCTCGGCGTCCCGTTGACGAGTGGCGTCGCGGCGCGCCTGCTGCTCGGCTACAACGCCGCCGACCTCACGCTGGAAGGATCGTTTCTCGCGGGCCTGATCGCCGGCCCGTACGCCGGCGCCGTCGTCGGCGCGATGGTCGGCCTGCCGCCGCTCTTCGCCCACGAGTGGATTGCGCTGCCCTTCGCGGTCGGGTGCGGCTTCGCCGGCGGCGGCCTGCGCGAGCTCTGTCCCAAGGAATCGATCTGGCACTTCTCGCCGTTCGTGTTCACGACGCTCCATCGGCGCGCATGGCGAATGGTCCGATCGCTGCAGGTCGACTGGCAGGTCGTGCTGCTGCTCGCGCCCATCGGGCTCGAGCTGCTCCGCCAGGCGCTCGCGTGGAAATGGAGCGATCACCATCGGCTGTTCTACCTGCAGCCGCCGTCGCTGCCGATGCTGCTCTTTCTGCTGCTGGCCACCGTGCTCTGCGTGGCGACGCCCATCAAGATCTGGAACAACGCGCGCATCGAGCACCGGCTGCACGAGCAGGAAACGCTGCTGCTCGCCGCGAAGATCGAGGCGCTCGCGAACCAGATCAGCCCGCACTTCCTGTTCAACACGCTGGCGTCGATCTCTTCGCTCATTCGCACGCAGCCCGAGACGGCGCGCACGCTGATCACGAAACTCTCAGGGTTGCTCCGCCGGCTGATGCGCAGCACCGATCATTTCGTGACGCTCCGCGAGGAGCTCGAATCGGTCGACGAGTACCTCGACATCGAAGTCGTCCGTTTCGGTCCGCAGCTGTCGGTCGTGAAGGACGTCTCGGCGGAGTCGCTCGACGTCATCGTGCCGAGCATGATCCTGCAGCCGCTGGTCGAGAACTCGATCAAGCATGGGCTGGCGCGTAAGATCGGGGGCGGGCGCATTACGATTAGGGCGATGGTCCGGGACCGGCATACCCTCATCGAGGTGCACGACGATGGCCTCGGCATGACGGAGGAGCGGCTGGAGCACGCGCTGGGGGACGGCATCGGCCTCAGCAACGTCAACGAGCGGCTGCGCACGATTTACGGCGCGCAGTACCATCTCAAGCTGACGAGCGTGCCAGGCCAAGGGACCTGCGCCCGCGTGGAGATTCCCGAGCTGGCCGTCCCCGAGCGGGTGACGGCGTAGCCCATGGATCTGAAAGCGGTGGTCGTCGACGACGAACAGCTGGCGCGCGACGAGCTGGGCTACCTCCTGGGCCAGGTGGGCGGCGTGGAGGTGATTGGCCAGGCGGGCAACGGCATCGAGGCGTTGACCACGATCGACCGGCTGCATCCCGACGTCGTGTTCCTGGACGTGCAGATGCCCGGGCTGACCGGCTTCGAGGTCGCGCGGCGGCTGATCGACACGCGCGGGCCGTCGCACATCATTTTCGTCACGGCGTTCGACCAGCACGCGATCGAGGCGTTCGAAGTGAACGCGGTCGACTACCTGCTGAAGCCGGTCGAACAGGCGCGGCTCGAGATGGCGCTCGATCGCGCGCGGCGGCGCATCTCGGTCGATCAGGTGCTGACCGGCGGTCAGACGGCGAGTCATGGCGTCGACCACGCGCAGCTCGAGAAGATTGTCGAGCTCGTGACGGAGCGGCAGAGCCGCCGCGAGCGCCTCGCGATCAGGATCGGCGAGCGGTTCATGCTCGTACAGGCTGACGATGTGATCTACGCGTCGATGGGCGACGATGGGATCAGCGTCGTGACCCAGCAGCATGCGGGGACGTCGAATTACCGGACGCTCGACGAGCTGCAGGATCGGCTGGATTCGGGCGTCTTCTGGCGCGTGCACCGGTCGCACCTCGTGAACATCAACAAGATCAAGGAGATCGTCCCTTGGTTCAGTCGGAACTACATCCTGCGGATGACGGATCCGAAGTCGACGGAAATTCCGGTCAGCCGCATGCAGACCAAACGGCTGCGCGAGTACCTGAAGCTGTAGGCGAGCGCCCGGTTGACGAGCGCCCGGCTGAAGCCCTCGCGCTCCAGCTCTCCGAGCCGGCCGGCGTCGCGTCCGTCGACGCCGGGCCGCCGTCGTGGGGCGCGCCGGAGCCGGGCGCGGAGACGCATCTCGCCCCGCGCATTCCATCGAGCGAGGCGCGGGCGCGTCTCGCGCAGGTCAAGGAAGAGCTCGTCGCGTGGGTGAAGACGCTCGTCTCCGCGGCCGTCTACGCGATTCTGATCGTCACGTTCGGATTCCAGGTCGCGCGCGTCGAGGGCCAGAGCATGGCGCCGACGCTCGAGGATCAGGATCGGCTGATCGTCAACAAGCTCGTGTACCGAATCGGCGAGCCGCGGCGCGGCGACATCGTGATGCTGTACTACCCGCTGAATCCGGAGAAATCGTTCGTCAAGCGCGTCATCGCCGAAGAAGGCGACACCGTCCGCATCGTCGACGGCCGCGTCTACGTGAACGACATCCCGCTGAAGGACGATTACGTGCCGTCGGAGTTCCGCAGCCACGACGACTGGGGACCGCAGGTGATCCCCGAGGGGTACTACTTCGTCATGGGCGACCACCGGAACAACAGCTCCGACAGCCGCCACTGGGGCATGGTGCCGAAGAAGTACATCATCGGCAAGGTGCAGCTCCGCTGGTGGCCGGTCCCCACGGCACGGGTATTCTGAAGCGATCGTGATTCGGGATTTGGGATTCGGGATTTGTGCCTGACGAGCGAGTCCCGAATCCCGAATTCCGAATCACCGCCGTTCGTTACGCGGCGGTGGCCCGCGTACTCAGCCGCGTTCTCGTTCTCAACCTCCTCGTTGCAATCGCGAAAATCGTGTTCGGCTACGCGAGCGGTGCCATCAGCGTGCTCTCCGACGGCTTTCACTCGCTGACCGACGCGGCGTCGAACGTCGTGGGGCTCGTCGGCGTGCGCGCGGCCGGACGGCCGCCGGACGAAGACCATCCCTACGGCCACCGCAAGTTCGAAACGGTCGCGGCCAACGTTGTCACCGTCTTCCTGATCCTCATCGTCGTCGAAGTGCTGCGCAACGCCGTGAACTACTTCCGCGGCCGCGACAGCACGCACACGATCACGACAGCCAGCCTGGTCGTGATGATCGTGACGGTCGTCATCAACGTCTTCGTCGTCATCTACGAGTCGCGCGAGGCCGAGCGCCTCGGCAGCGAAGTCCTTTTCGCCGACGCGCTGCAGACGCGCGGCGACGTCTGGACGTCGCTGACGGTCATCGCCGCGCTGCTCGGCGCGCGCGCCGGGATGCCGATTCTCGATCCGCTGGCGGCGCTCGTGGTTGCCGGGTTCATCGGTTACGCCGGCTTTCAGATCGCGAAGGCGACGACGCGCATCCTGAGCGATCAGATCGTGATCGCCGAGTCGGACCTCGAGCGGGTCGTCATGAGCGTTGACGGCGTACTCGGCTGCCATCACATCCGCACGCGCGGCACCGCGGACCACGTGTTCCTCGATCTGCACGTCTGGCTGCCGGCGGCGATGCCGCTCACGCAGGCGCACGCGCTCTCGCACGTGGTCAAGGATCGGCTGATGGCTCGGTATCCACAGATTGCGGACGCCGTCATTCACATCGAGCCGCCGCCGGGACAATAAGGGTGCTGATCGGTTTGCGAACGTGCTGATCGGCTCGCGAACGTGCTGATCGGCTTGCGAACGTGCGGATCGGATGACGAAAGTGCTGACGATGGCGCGGCTGACGTTGCGTGACTTCGAGGCCAGGAAGGAAGCGGAAGCCGCCGCCGCGACGCTCGAGCCGTGGGTGACGGTCGAGCGGCACGACGCCGGGGAGATGCTGCGCGTTGGCAACGCGTGGACGCGGGCGCTGTTCGACGGCGACTTCTTCCTGTCGCCGCTGTCGCCGGGCGATCTGCCGTCGACGAGCCTCGTGTTCGTGCAGTCGCGCGACGGCAACACGGTCGCGAAGAATCCGTCGCTGCTGGGCGGCGGCGAGACCGACAAGCACCTCGTCTACGAAGGGCTCTCCCGCGTCGCGGCCGACGCGGTGCTCGCGGGCGCGGAAACGATCCGCGACGGCAGAATCGTGCTGTCGGTCTGGCATCCGCAACTCGTTGACCTGCGCGGCTCGCTCGGCCTCCCGCGACATCCGGTCCAGATCGTCGCGACGCTGCGCGGCGTCCAGTTCGACGAAGGCGTGCTGTTCAACGAGCCGGACCTTCGGGTGATTCTGCTGACGGTGCCGGCGTGCTCGCTCGTCATGCATCACGCGCTCGCGCAGCGGCCGTGGATCACGCCGGTGATCATGAAGAACGCGCGCGATCTGGCCGAGGCGTTCCGGCAGCTTCGGCGGCTCGGCATCCAGCGGATCTCGTGCATCGGCGGACGAACGCTCGCCGGTCAGCTGATCGATGCGGGTCTCGTCGACGATCTGTACCTCACGACGTCAGCGCGCGAAGGCGGGGAGCCGAACACGCCGCTGTACGGCAAACCGATCGACGGTCGGATCGTGGTGAGAAAACGCGGAACCGGCGCAGACGCTGGCGTCACGTTCGAGCACAAATCGTTCGGCCACAAGGCAGATCACCGGCAATCTGCCTTCAGCGACCGAGTATTTTGATCTCGAACAGTTTGGGCCACCACTTCCCCGTCACGAACAGCCGGTCGCGCGCCGCATCGTAGGCAATCCCGTTCAGGACGTCGGGGTTCGGCGTGAGCAGGCCGCGCAGATCGATGTAGGCGGTCACCGTGCCGGTGTCGGGCGCGATGCGCGCGATGTAGTCGGTCGTCCAGACGTTCGCGAAGATCTCGCCCTTCACGTACTCGAGCTCGTTGAGGTTGCGAAGCGGCGCGCCCGCCGCCGTGACCCTGATGCGCCGCTTCTCGACGAACGTGACCGGATCGAGCACGCGGAGCTCGCTGGTGCCGTCGCTCATGATCAGGCTGGTGCCGTCGTGCGTCAGGCCCCACCCTTCGCCCGGATAGGAGAACTGCTTCTTCGGCGCGAAGGTCTCGCGGTCGTACACGAACGCCAGGTGGCTTTGCCACGTGAGCTGGATGAGGTCGTTCTTCCAGACGGTGATGCCCTCGCCGAAGTGTTCGGAGGCGAGGTCGCGTTTCTGGAGCACTTCGCCGGTCTCGAGCTTCACGCGCCGGATCGACGACTGGCCGCGCTGGCCGGTGCCTTCGTACAGGACGCCGTCGACGTACTGCAAGCCCTGGGTGAACGCCTTCGGGTCGTGCGGGTACACGCGGACGATCCGGTAGTGCTGGACCGGCACATCACCGGCGGCGCGTTGTTGCGGCACAAAACCGGCTGGACGCATAGTCGCGAAACCTAACAGGGCACCGAACACCGCGGCTCGACAGGAAGTTCTCGTTGTAACTTTCAAGTTCAAAGTTGCAACTTTCAACGTTCGTTTCTTTGGTAAGTCCCGGATCGGCCACCGCTTTTGCGCATCAGCCGAACGTCGCCGATGACCATCGTCCTGTCGATGGCCTTGACCATGTCGTAGATCGTCAGCGCGGCGACGGCCACCGCGGTCAGCGCTTCCATCTCGACGCCGGTCTGCGCGGTCGTGCGGACCCGCGCCTCGATCTGATATCCCCGCGCCGTCGGCGTCAGGTCGACGGCGACGCTCGACAGCGGCAGCGGATGACAGAGCGGAATCAGCGCGGAGGTCTGCTTGGCCGCGAGGATGCCGGCGAGCCGCGCGGTCGCGAGCGGATCGCCTTTCTTCACCGCGCCGCGACGAATCTGACGCCGCGCGTCCGCCGACATCGAGATCGATCCGCGCGCAATCGCCTCGCGCGCCGTCACCGGCTTCTCGCCGACATCGACCATCCGGACGCGCCCGCGGGCGTCGACATGCGTCAACGCACTTGCCCTACCGCCCATTCCAGCCCTTCCTGCCCTTCCCGCCCCTCCTGCCCTATTCATCGGCCGTCTCCCCCTGCGCGAGGAAAAACGACAGGCTCTCGAGCGAGACCGTCAGGTCGACGCCTTTCAGCTTTACCCCTGGCGGCACCTGCAGCGTGCCGGGCGAGAAGTTCAGCACGGCCTTGATGCCGGCGGCGACGACGAGGTTGAGGACGTGCTGCGCGGACGAAGCGGGGACGGCGATGACGGCGATGCTGATGCCGTCGCGCCGCGCGATCTTCTTGAGATCGTGGATGTCATGGATCGGCACGCCGCCGCGCGACTGCTGTCCGACCTTCTCGCGCAGGTTGTCGAACAGCGCCGAGATCTCGAAGCCTTCCTGGCGGAATCCCGGATAGTCCGCGAGCGCGAGGCCGAGGTTGCCGGCGCCCATGATCGCGACGCGCAGCTTCCGGTCGAGGCCGAGGATCTGGCGCAGGTGCCGCTTGAGATCGCGGACGTAGTAGCCGACGCCGCGGACGCCGAACTCGCCGAAGTATGCGAGGTCCTTCCGAATCTGCGCCGCGTTGAGGTGAAACTGCTCGGCCAGCGCCTGCGACGAGATGGTGCGAACGCCCGCGCCGTCGAGGACGTTGAGGCAGCGCAGGTACACGGACAACCGGTTCGTGGTGAGCTCGGAGACCTGATCGACGCTTTGTTTGACCGCTGATCCTCTGGACCCCACTTTGTTCGCGTGTTTCACAAGGCAGGGCCCGATTGTAACAAAACGCGCATGCTAATATCGCCGGCCTATGGCCACGACCGCTCCGCGCCAGGCGACCATTCAGCCGTACGTGCCCGCGTCGCAGGCTCCCGCCGAGTTCACGGCGAAGGCGATCGTGATCGGCGCGATCTTCGGGTTGATCTTCGGCGCGTCGACCGTGTACCTCGGCCTGCGCGCGGGCCTGACCGTGAGCGCGTCGATCCCGATCGCCGTGCTCGCGATCTCGGTGCTGAAGAAGCTCGGTGGCTCGACGATTCTCGAGAACAACATCGTCCAGACGATCGGGTCGGCCGGCGAAACCGTCGCCGGCGGCGTCGTTTTCACGGTCCCCGCGCTGATCTTTCTCACGCCGTACGGTCCGAGCTACTTCAACTACTTCCAGATCACCGTCCTGGCGCTGGCCGGCGGCATCCTCGGGATTCTGATGATGGTCCCGCTCCGGCGCGCGCTGATCGTCAGGGAGCACGGCGTGCTGCCCTACCCCGAAGGCGCGGCGTGCGCCGACGTGCTCGTCGCGGGCGAGCGCGGCGGCCAGCTGGCGGCGACGGTGTTCACGGGACTCGGCGTCGGCGCGCTGTGGAAGTCGCTGTCGTGGATCGTGCAGCTGTTCCGGACCGTCGTCGGCTACGGCATGAGCCGGACGAGCTTCTTTCCGAACGCAACGCTGAACGTCGACATCTCGCCCGAGTACATGGGCGTCGGCTACGTCATCGGCCCGCGGATCGCCGGCGTGATGTTCGCCGGAGGCGTGCTCTCGTGGATGGTGCTGCTGCCGCTGCTCTCCATCCTTGGACGCTATCTGCCGCAGCCGTTCCCGCCGGTTCCCGCCAGCGGCCTGCGGATCGATCAGATGTCGGCCCAGCAGATCTGGAGCGCGTACATTCGCTACACCGGCGCGGGCGCGGTACTGGCCGCCGGCATCATCACGCTGTGCCGCACGATTCCGACGATCGTCTCGTCGTTCCGCGACAGCATGAAGGACTTCGGCGCCGGACGCAGCGCCGCGGCAGCCATCCGGACGGAGCGCGACATCCCGCTGAGCGGCGTGCTGCTGGGCACGCTGGCGCTGGCCGTGTTCCTGGTCGTCGCCCCGAAGCTGCCGACGCAGGGGAACGTGCTCGCCGCGATCCTCACGATCATCTTCGGGTTCTTCTTCGTCACCGTCTCCTCGCGGATCGCGGGACTGATTGGCACGTCGTCGAATCCGATTTCGGGCATGACGATCGCGACGCTCATCCTGACGTGCTCGATCTTCGTTGCCATCGGCTGGACCGGCGACTACTATGCGCCCGTCGCGATCTGCGTCGGCGCCGTTGTCTGCATCGCCGCGGCCCAGGGCGGCGGCACGTCGCAGGACCTGAAGACCGGCTTCCTCGTCGGCGCGACGCCGCTCTACCAGCAAGTCGGGCTCGTCGTCGGCGTCGTCACATCGGCGTTCGTCATCGGGCTGACAACGCTGTATCTGAACAATGTGATGGGGATCGGATCGACGTCGCTGCCGGCGCCGCAGGCGACGCTGATGTCCACGATCATCAAAGGCCTTCTGAGCCAGAATCTTCCATGGGGCCTCGTGCTCGTCGGCGTCTTCATCACCGTCACGCTGGAGCTGTGCGGCATCCATTCGCTGTCGTTCGCGGTCGGATCCTATCTGCCCATCGCCACCACGGCGCCAATCTTCGTCGGCGGCCTCGTGCGGGCGTACGTCGAGCGGAAAACCGGCCACAAGGAGGAATCCGAGGTCGGCGCGGGAACGCTGTACAGCTCCGGTCTGATCGCGGGCGGATCGCTGGCGGGCATCCTGTACGCCGTGCTGTACGGCCGCAACATCATCGAAGACGCCGAGGGCGTGCAGGGGCTCGTGCCTTTCGTGCACGAAGGCACGATGGGTATGATCTTTGGTGCGGCGCTGTTTCTGACGCTGGCCGCCATTCTGGCGCGCGCGGCGCAGCGAAAAATCATGTGATTCGGGATTTGGGATTCGGGATTTGAGATTTGGGACTTGCCGCCCGGAAAACGATCGTCGTTCTCTTTGTCGCCGCGACCGTCTCCGCGCAGCTGATTCCGCGCCGCGCGTCGAACATCGCGGCGATCCTCGGTTTCCCCAGCTACTATCACGGCCGTCCGGTCCTGATCGCGGCCAACGTCAAATACGAAAAAGACGAGCTGCGCGTGTCCGACGACAGCGGCTCGATTCGCCTCCTCTTCAAGGGCAACGCGCCGGAAGGCCTCGCCGAAGTCCGCGGCGAGTTCTGGGATCTCGGACGGATGAAACCGGACGACGTCCGGCTGAGCACGTACGACCTCCGAACGACTTTCAAGATCGATCCTGAAGGTCCGTGGCCGCGGCCCGGCGACGCCACCGCAATCGTCGCGACGGCCGTAACGCCGGCCAATCCGCCGCCCGCGCCGTCGATTCGCGCCATCGTCCTCCATCCGTCGCGATATCTCGATCAGAAGGTCACCATCACCGGTCAGTTCTCGGGCCGCAACCTGCTCGGCGAGCTGCCGGAGGCGCCGGGAAAGAGCCGCTACGACTTCGTGCTGCGTGCCGCGGACGCCGCCATCTGGGTCATCAACATGCGGCCCAGGCTGCGTGATGCGAGCAACCGCGAGATCGAGCTGGGGCTCGACGCGCGCATCGACACGAACCGCTGGCTGGAGGTTCGCGGAACGGTACAGCAGGTCCGCGGCCTCCTGATGATCGACGCGGAGGCGGGCAGCCTGAAGATCGCGAAGCCGCCGCAGGAAACGTTCACGACCGAAGAGCCGATCCGCGTGCCGGCGGGCCCGCCGCCCGAAGTCGTGTTCAGCGCACCGACCGAGGACGAAACGGAAGTGCCGGTGAGCACGAACGTACGGATTCAGTTTTCACGCGATCTCGATCCCGCGTCAATCCGCGGTCACGTCCGCGTGAGCTACTTCGCGCCCGCCCAGCCCACACCGGCGGCGCCCGCGACCGTCGAGTTCACGACGCAGTACAACGCGCTGAATCGCGTCCTCGAAATCCGATTCCCTCAGAAGGGCCTCGAACGATTCCGCACCGTCAAGGTGGAGCTGCTCGAAGGAATTCTCGGCACGGACGGTCAGCCAATGAAGCCGTGGACGCTGACGTTCTCGATTGGTGGGTCCTGACCAGCGCGGAGCTCGCAGAACATGCGGAACATTGAGTCTGCGGGTTCTGCGCTGGTGCGATCTAGGGTACGACGCGAAACGCGGTCAGCGTTCTCGTGTCGCCGGCCGCAATCTCGACGATGTAATCCCCCGGAGCCAGCGGCACGAGTGGAACCTGTGCCGTGTGCCAGCGCGACCCGTCCGCGTCTTCACGGACACCAGGAGTGAGCGGAACCGGCATCGGCTTGCCCGTGCGATCGAGCAGGCGGGCGGACGGCTGCACGTCGCCGGCCGCCGGAATCTCGACGCGCATCTGCTCGCTGCGCCTGAAGCGCAGATCCGCGGTCGGCACTTCCTTGAGTCCGGTAAACGGACCACGCCGGACGAGGATGCTGCCGAGCGCCTGCGGCGCGGCCGGCAGCGCGAGCGGAACCATGTCGCTCGACGTCGCCATCATCGACGTGGCGCGGGTGCGCACGCTGACCGTGTAGTCGCCGGCGGCCATCGCCTTCGACGGCACGAGCGCGACCTTGAACGTCCGCGTGCCCGGCGGCACGACCGCGTGCGCCGTGGCGAGCGTCTCGCCTTCCTTCGTCAGCTGCACGTCCGCTTCCGCGCCCGCCTTCCACGTGTCCGCGAGGCCGAGCTCGCCGACGACCCATACCCGGGCGCGATCGGCAGCGGTCCAGCCGGCGGCGGCGCGCAGCCGCAGCGACGTTTCGCGCGCGAACGCGGTGAGCGGCGTCAGCACCGACTCGATCGCCAGCGCGTGCGCGGTTTCGGGCGACGGCGCCGCGTCGGCCGCCGCCGCGCGCGCGGTTCTCGCCGCAGCGGCCGGGGTGGCGGCCAGGTAGCCGCGCCGCGCGCGCACGTGAACGCCCGGCCGCTTCACGCGAACCGCGATGGAATGGAACCGGCCGTCGAGCTTGCCGGTCGAGTAGTAGCCGAGCAGGTAGTACGACGTCAGGTCGGCGACGATCTTTTGAAAGCTGC